>Ga0187872_10003625_pt1 | contig 12174 bp, 12 predicted proteins | sample June2016WEW_16_4_FD_132973 | JGI IMG/M metagenome (GOLD analysis project Ga0187872, IMG submission 132973) | Peatland microbial communities from SPRUCE experiment site at the Marcell Experimental Forest, Minnesota, USA - June2016WEW_16_40 | ecosystem: Environmental > Terrestrial > Soil >...
AGAATGCGCTCGCGACAATTTCCGGCTACGCCCAGATGATCCGCAGCGAAGCCAAGCCCGGGGAAATCCGCGAATCGTCCGAGCGCATCCTGGATCAGACGCGTTCTCTGACGCACGTTGTGACCGAATTCCTCCGCTTCGCCAAGCCGCTCGAAATCTGCTACGAGACGGTCCTGATGCAGCCTCTCGTTGAACGGGTGGCGGAAGAGTTGCAAGAAGCCGTCCCACCGTGCACCGTCGAGTGCGAAGGCACATTCGTCGATCTGCCGGGCGATGAGGCGCTCCTTCGGCAGGCGCTCGTCAACTTGACGCGCAATGCGGTGGAAGCTGCGCACGCGACCGGATCTGCTCCACGTGTGACGATTTCCGGGACAACGGAGGATCTCGGGGGGCGCAAATGGCAGCGCATCTGCGTTTCAGACAACGGGCCGGGCATCCCGGAGCACGATCTTCCTAAGATATTCCTTCCGTTCTACACCACGAAATCCGAAGGCACGGGCCTTGGGCTCGCCGTGGTGCAGAAGGTGGCTTTGCAGCACGGTGGCAGCATTGAGGCACGCAACCGGTCCGGCGGCGGGGCCGACTTCGTCTTGTGGTTACCTTTGAGGCAGGAGCCTTCGCCGTCTCTATTCCCCTCGCAGGCAGCCCGCATCTAAACTAGTGTAGGCGTATCTGACTGCGCCTAGGAGGCGCAAGCCATGCGCACAGTCATATGGTTGGCCGTGGTCGCGATCTTTGCTTTCCCAGGGATCGGGCGGTGCCAGCAGCAGGGGCAAAGTTCGTCGCAGACCTCTGCCCCGGCGGCAGCCCCGGCTCCCGCTCCCCAACAGGATTCTCTTGCCGAAGCGGCGCGCAAGGCGCGGGAACAGCGCAAGGAATCAGCGAAGGCCGCCAAGGTCTTCACGAACGACAACCTGCCCACAGAGGGCATATCGACCGTGGGTTCCAGTTCCACGGCGACTCCATCGGAAGCTACGGCGGCAGGCGGAGCCAAGGCCCCTGCGGGGGGCGATGAAAAGACCTGGCGTGACAAGTTCTCCGCGCTGCGCCACAAGCTCGAACAGGATCAGGCGGAGCTCGACGTGTTGCAGCGAGAAGTCGGCGTGGCCGAGGTGCAGTACTACAACGGTGACCCCCAGAAGGCACAGCAGGACAGCTCAACCATGCAGCCGCTCGGCGCCGAGTACAACAAGAAGGTCGCCGACATCGACGCGAAGAAAAAGCAAGTCGATGCCGACCAGCAGGCCATCTCGGACGCGGAAGACGCCCTTCACAAGTCCGGCGGCGATCCTGGCTGGGCGCGCTAGAATTTTCCCGCAATGGAACCTGTTCTCCTCGTCGAAGACAAAGCCGAGCTGAGAGCCATGCTCCGCAAGGCGCTCGAGCGCATGGGTTACACCGTCGAGGAGGCGCCCGATGGGAACATTGCAATCGAGAAGGTCCGCAGCCGCCGCTACCTGCTCGTTCTTTCCGACCTGAAGCTTCCCGGCAATTCCGGAATCGACGTGCTGCGCGAGGCGCGGCGAGTTGAGCCCACTCTTCCCGTGATTCTCGTTACCGCGTACGGTTCGGTCGAAGAGGCCGTCACCGCGATGAAAGAGGGCGCCTTCGACTTCATTCAAAAGCCCGTGGACCTCGATCACTTGAAGCTGCTGCTCGAGCGCGCCGCGCGGCAGCAGGAACTATTGCGCGAAAACCTCCTCCTGCGCGAGGAATACGCGGCACGCTACGGTTTCCCGCGAATCGTCGGCGAGCACCCGACCATGAAGGAAGCGAGCCAGATGACGCAGCGAGTTGCCGCAACGGACTCGACCGTCCTCCTGCTCGGCGAAAGCGGAACCGGAAAGGAACTTTTCGCACGCGCGGTTCACCATCTGAGCCCGCGAGCCGAGCATCCGTTTGTCGCGCTCAACTGCGCGGCGATCCCTGAAGGACTCGTCGAGAACGAGCTTTTCGGTCACGAGCGCGGAGCATACACAGGCGCGGGCGCGCGGAAGATGGGCAAAATCGAGCTGGCGCACCGCGGAACGCTCTTCCTCGACGAAATCGGCGATCTGCCGCTGCCAATTCAAGGGAAGCTGTTGCGCGTACTCGAGGAAAGGCGTTTCGAGCGTGTCGGTGGAACGCAGGCCATCGACGTGAACGTCCGCATCCTCACTGCCACTAACAAGGATCTGCGTGCGGCCGTCGCCGACAAGTCATTCCGCGAAGACCTCTTTTTCCGCATTTCCGCCGTGCCCATCACCATTCCGCCCCTGCGGGACCGCGGAGAGGACGTCACCCTGCTTGCGGAGCATTTCCTCGAGCGGTTTAAGCGGGAGTTTCACAAACCGTCGCTCGAATTGACCGAAGACGCCCGCGCTCGACTCCGAAGCTACTCGTGGCCGGGAAACGTCCGGGAGTTACAGAACGCGATCGAGCGCGCGGCCATCCTGGCGAACACTGAAATCGACGCGGAGTCCCTCCAATTGCCCACGGCGAAACCGGCGCCGGAGGAACTGCCCGACGGGATGCTCGAAGAACAGTTTTTATGGGAAGGGCCGCTCGATGAAGTGTCGCAGCGCGCTGTCGCCCACGTCGAGCGCTTCAAGATTCACAACGCGCTGCGCGAATCGAAGTGGAATAAAACGCGGGCCGCCGAAAGGCTCGGCGTCTCGTACAAGACCCTCCTCACGAAGATTCGGAGCCTCGGCCTCGAGAACTAGTTCCGCTAGCTCAGCAACTCGACAAACACCTCGTTTGAAATCGCCAGCCGCTCGGGAGCGAGGCGCAGGTGCGTGCCGTCGAGCTCGATCAAGCCATGCGAATGCAGAGTGTCGATCCGGCCGCGCAGAACGGCAAGCCGGTCTTTCACGTGGGCCTCGTAGTCGCGCTCGATGCGCCCGAGATCGATACCTTCGAGCTGGCGCAGGCCGAGAAAAAACTCCTCGTGCAGTGCATTCCAGGGAGTGACAGGCTCGATCTGCTCGCGCGTGGATAGCCCGCGCTCGATGCACGTCACGTAACGGCTGGAATCGTGGATGTTGGCCCAGCGCGTGGTGCTGTCGAACGAATGCGCCCCGGCGCCAAATCCGAGATAGGGCTCGCGCCGCCAATATTTCAGGTTGTGCCGCGAGCGGCGGCCGGGCAGCGCCCAGTTCGAGATTTCGTAATGTTCGTAACCCGCGGCGCCCAGGTGCGCGCATGCGGATTCGTAGAAATCCGCCATAGCGTCGTCGCTCGGGATCGCGGCGGCGCTGTAACGCTCGCCGCCGGCGAGCGATTCCCTGCCGAGCCGGCTGCCTTCGTCGATCTCGAGCATGTAAATGGAAGCGTGCTCGGGATAGATACGAAGGAGCTGGCTGACCGACCCCTCCCACGATGCGCGCGTCTGGTGCGGCAGCCCCGCGATCAAATCCATGCTGATGTTGCGGAATCCGGCCTCACGAAGACGGTCCGTGGCTCGAAACAAATCTTCGCGGCGGTGCATCCGGCCCGCAGCCTGAAGTTCACGGTCATGGAAGGACTGGACGCCCAAGCTGATGCGGTCGAAACCTGCCGTGCGCCACGCGGACGCCTTTACCGGCGAAATCGTTTCGGGGTCAGCTTCGAGCGTGACTTCGAGAAGATCGGTCCTATAGCACCGCCGCAGTGTGTCAAGAATCTTCGCCAGTGCGGAAGGGTCCAGAAGGCTCGGCGTGCCGCCGCCGAAATACACGGTGTCGACGGTATCCATGCCGCCAGACGACACTGATTCCGCGATCTCGCGGCAAACGGCTTCGGCGTAAGGCAGATAGCGGTTGCGGGAAACTACACCCGTATGGAAGTTGCAGTAGGTGCATTTCGTCTGGCAGAACGGCACCTGAATGTAAACGCCGAGAGTCATCGCCTATCCAAGAATCTAGCACAGCTCGCCGCAGCACCGCTCTCGCCGCATCCCGAATCCACGCGCGCCCATCTGATAAGATGGAGCCGGGCATGGACAAGCCACTGATCGAGGAACATCGCGCCGCCAGCGCGCAGCTCGGCGAATTTGAGGGCTGCGTCCTGCCGGCATCTTTCTCGGACCTCGAGCGCGAGTATCGCGCCGCGCATGAAAGCGCGGCGCTGCTCGATACGAACTGGCACGCGCTCCTCACGCTTGTTGGCCGCGACCGCGTCAAGTACCTGCACAATGTCTCATCGAACGACATCAAGTCCCTGCCCGAGGGGCGCGGCACGCTCGCGCTGTTGCTGAACCCGCAGGGCCACATCCTCGCGGAACTCGAAGTCTATGCGCTGCCGGAAAAGCTGCTCCTGCTTTCGCACGCCTCGTTGCGCGAACGCACGATCGCAACGCTCAAGAAATACATCATTGGGTCGCAAGTGCAGGTCGAGGACTTGACCGACAAGATGGGCAGTCTCGCGGTCGAGGGCCCGCGCGCGGCGGAGGTTGTCGCGCAGGCGTGCGGCGTGTCACTCGCGGAGCTTGCGGAATTTTCGGTCCGGGAAGTGCCGGTCGGCGAGATACGACGGTGTTACTTACTGCGCCGCTCCCACTTCGGCGCGACGGGCGCGGAATTCATCGTTCCGCGCGAAAACCTGCCTGCGCTGTGGCGGCAACTGCTCTCGGCGGTGCGCGCGCAAGGCGGCGAACCCGTCGGAATGTCCACTTTCCACACGCTGCGGCTCGAGGCGGGCGTACCGTGGTTCCTCGCCGACTTCAACGACGCGATGATCCCGCATGAGGCCGCGCTCGAGAACACGCACATCAGCTTCAGCAAAGGCTGCTATACCGGACAGGAGATCGTCGAGCGTGTCCGGTCGCGCGGGCACGTCAACCGAAAGCGCGTGTCGCTCAAGTTCTCGACGGCCACTGCGCCGCCACGAGGTACGAAATTGCGCGCAGGCGGCGCCGAAGTCGGCTATGTGACGAGCGCGGCATTGTCGCCCGCGGCCGGCACGGCGATCGGCATGGGGTACGTGAGGCGCGAGCAGTTCGCGGCGGGCAGCATGTTGGAGTTCGACGGCGGAACGGCAGAGGTGACGGCGAGCCTACAGCCCGCGGCTAGCTCTTCGACAGATTGAGCGAACGGAGGAAACTGCCGCGATCGGCGTCGATCTTTTTCTGTAGCTGGAACACGGCGTAGAGAAGCGCCTCGGGACGCGGCGGGCAGCCTGGAACGTAGACGTCGATCGGAATGACCTGGTTGACGCCCTGCACGATGGCGTAGTTGTTGAAGACGCCGCCGGAAGTGGCGCAGGCGCCCATGGAAATCGCCCACTTGGGTTCCGGCATCTGGGCGTAAAGCTGCTTGATCACCGGAGCCATCTTCTGCGAAACGCGGCCCGCGATGATCATCAGGTCGGACTGGCGCGGCGAACCGCGAAAAACTTCTGCGCCGAAGCGGGAAATATCGTAGCGCGACGCGGCCATCGACATCATTTCGATCGCGCAGCAGGCCAGGCCGAATGACATGGGCCAGATCGAGCTGCGACGCGCCCAGTTCACGACTTTGTCGAGAGAGGCGAAGAGAATCCCTTCGTCCTTCAGGAAGCTCGCATCTTCGCCAGGCTTTTCGAGCGTCACGCCCTTCGAGAGTTCAACGGCCATGATTGAATCCGGCTCCCTTCGCTTCGACCGTTCAAGCCCTACAAACTCATTTTGCATCTTTGTCCGGGAATTTGCAAAGGCTGCAATTCAGCGGACCTCAACCGCAACTGTGGCGGACTTCGTGTGGCCCGCTGCGTCCGTGGCCGTCAGGGTGTATGTGGTAGTTTTCCGGGGCGATACGCTCACGCAGCGCTCGAACGACGGCCAAACGGCGTTCGACTGAGGCACAAGCGTCACCGATTTTGCGTTCGAGACGCTGTAACAGAGGTCGGTCGAGTCACCGCGGCTGATGGTTCCCGGAGTCGCGTAGAAAGACAGAATATCGAAACGGTTCCCGCCCATGCCCTCGAAGGCGCGCTGGTCTTCCGCGCGTCTTTGGGCCGCGGCGCGCTCTTCGATGACACGTGTCTCGTGCGAACGCGACCAAAACGCCCACCCCACATACCCTAACGCCAGGACGAGAGCCGCGATGGAAACGAGCACGTAGCTGCGAAGCCCCGCTCGCGGCTTCGGATCGGAATTGGCGTCGGTGAGCATCGCCGCGGTTCCTCGTCTAAAGAGTGTTCGACACTACTGCGGCGCGGGTGGCGGGGTCGCAGGACTCGATGACGGCGGAACGATCGCGCCACCGAAGCTGCCCGAATTGCCCAGGGGACCGGTGCCGATTCCTCCGGGCCCGATGGGCTGCCCTATCTGTTGCCCCTGGACTCCCTGGGGATTGAGCCCCTGCTGGATGGCCTGCGCCTGGTCTTCGAGCGGATTCCAAATGAACTCCCAGTCCTGGTACTTTTTGGCACCATGGTAGATCCGAACGGATTTCTGATCCAGTTTTGTCGGGAGGCCAACGCCGGTCAGGAAGGCGCCGATCACGGGGCTGTCAACGGGTCCTGTCGGTTGGAGCGCCAAAAGCGGGTTGGGAATCTGCCCGGAAGCGCTTATGCCAGACTGAGTTGAGCTGGTAGAAAACCCAGATTGGTCGGAAGCCGAGTTCTGCGAAGTGCCTGGGTTAGAAGAGTTACTTGTCGTGCCCGAGGATGTTTGCGATGACGAACTATTGCTCCCCTGGGAGCCCTGAGGCGTCGTGGTGTTCGGGGCATTCGGATTGCTCGCTCCCGAGTTGCTTGCACCGGTTCCGGTGCTCGCGCTGCTCGTGTCCGTGTTGCCAGACGCCATGCTTGACACGGGAACGCCCGGAAACGCGCCCTGCTGCACTCCAGGAAGCACGCCTCCGTTTAGGTCGATTAGAGCCATTTGTTGGAGCGTCGCGTAGCGGACGCTACCGGTGATCTGGCCCGTGCCGTTGACGTAGATGAAGCGCCACGCGCCTTCATCGGGGTCCATCGGATCCTTGTACGCAGCCAGGCGCAGGAAATGAACATCGGGAACGCCCGTTTCGAGATCGTCGGTCGACTGCGGGTAGTGCCCTGTTTTGTGGTAATAGAGCCGGACGGCGCGGGCCCACTGATTGCCGCACCAAATCGTTTGTTCTTCGCGCTGGCGGCGGGCCTGGGTCACAAGATTCTCCAGAGCGATCTGGGAGCCTATAATGACGGCGAGGATTATGGCTAGCGCCATGAGGTAGGCGTAGCCCGATTCACCCCGTGGCTGCCCGCGTCTGCCCAGATGCATTTGCGCTCCTCTCAATTCCCGGCTTAGTTGGCGCTGCCGCCTTGATCCGGCGGCTGAACCATTGGCATCATCACGTGGCGCCCACTAGAAATCTCCTCGACGTCGGCCGAATCGTTGCCGATGCGCACCAGGCGGAACCCACTTAAGAAACTCGCGCCTTCGGCGACCACAAGGACGTCGTCACCGCTCGTGAAGAACCCGACGCGTCTCCCTGTTCGCGTCTGCGACGCGTAGCCGAAAAACTCCGCATGAACCTGGGGCGGAGGCGACGGCGGAGGTGGCATAGGGCCGACGATGCGTGCCGTTTTGGTTTCGCTTCCCGGCGGTGTGGGCGGCGGTGGCGGCGTGGCGACAAAGATGTTCCGGTGCGATCCGGAGTATTCAAGCTTCTGAAGTTTTGTGAGCAGATCCAAACGGAGCTGCGGCTCATCGACGTCGAGCGGCTCGAATTTTGTGTCCGCCGCAAGCACGCCGGGCAACCCCGCAACGTGCGCGCGGCTCACGACATAGTAGACAACGGCAGCGAGCACCACGAGCAGCCCCACCAGAGTGTAAAGTTCCGTGCGCCGCGACATCGGTCAGGTCCTGAAGTACGTATGCAGTTGAATTTCCAGCCGGATCGCTCCGGCGCTCGCCGAAGCCAGGTGCAGGCCGTCGACCAGATAGAAATTCTTCGATCGTTCGAGACCGTTGATGAACTGGATCACTGCCGGGTAGTCCGCATCGACGCTCGTGCTGATCGAGATCTCGGTGACGCCTCGGTCCTTCACGTCCTTCTGCCGGAAAGAGAACCCGGGGGTGTTCACTCCCGCCTTCGAGGCGATCGCGTCGAGGTCCGATTCGATCTGCGAATAACCAGTCGCCGCATTGAGAAACGACCCGTTGTAGAAGGCATCGCAATCCATGCCCACCTGAGGAAGCGACGCTCTGATTTTCTCGCCCCGCTGGAGATCCGCCCGAAGGAGCTTCGCCTGAATCGCTAAGCGGTCTCGCTGCTCGCGCAAGGCCGCGGGACCCTGACGGGACGTCTCCCAGAGGAAGAACGCCAGCGCAAGGTCCGCCGCCAGCAGCAGCGCGAGGGCGGCGCCGATCCATTTCTTCCATGTCTGCCACGCGCCGTTCATGGTCATGTGGTCGAGTACCAAACCGTCAGATCGAGTGTAATTCGATCGGCCGGTCCCGATTGCTCGGAATGCCGCTCGTCTCTGACGACCATTCCCGAAAACATCTTCGATTTTTCGATCGCTTGCAGGAACTGGATCTTGCTCTCGTCGGAGGCGGCGCCGACTTCGAGCGTCACCTCGGCGCGGCCGTTGACGAGCTGCGGTGAGATGCTCACGACTCGCACGCCGGGAGGAATCGTCCGCTCGAGGTCCATGAAAATCTTTGTCCAAGGGAAGCTGCGCTCGTCGATCAAAAGGTTGAGAAACGCGGATCGGTCGAGAGTCTGCCGCGCCGCCGGGCTGCGGAAATAGGATTCGAGCTCCTGCTGTCTTTGCTGGCCGGCCCGAATTTCTTGTTCCCAGTGGTTGATGTCCGCGCGGAGCTGCCGGCTCGCCTGCCAGGAGCGGTATGCGGCATGCGACAGCAGCGCGAGAGCAAGGACTCCCATCGTCCCAGCCAGAGCGGCAGCAGCGAGGAACGGCCGTCTATTCGGGTGTGGCGCCGTTGCGAGATTCAGATGCAGCTTCATCAGTTCCCGTTCAGGCCCTCACGAGCCTGCATTCATCATCCAGCCGGTCATCGAGTCGAGCCCGTGGCGGATCAAGTCTCTCGCCGGCTCGCCGAGACCCTGCGCTGCCTCGGCCTCGACCATCGGCCCGGCATGGATTCCCAGCCCCGACTCCAGCGCGTCTCGGAACATTTCCTCGCGCTCGCCGAAGCCGGACAGGCGCGCGCGGTCGACGGGCGCCTCCCAATTGTCTTGGTAATATGCAATCGCGGGGAAAACTTCATCGAGAAGAGCCTGCGGCTCGAGCAGACCGGCCTCCCCCAGCATGTCCGTCGAGCGATAGACGCACATGTTCACGCCGTGCACGATGACGGTTGTCAACGTTCTTCCCGAAATGCGAACCAGAAGCGTTGCGCCGCGTTCCTCCAATAGCGGCAACGCAGCCAGCGTTGAGTTCAGCACGACTCCGGCAGAAGCGCCCAGGGACTCGACGATCTCTTCGTACTCGCGGATGATTCGCTGTCGCGCAACCGCGCTGACCACTTCGAGGCTTCCGTCGCGGCCCGACTGGCGCATCCACGAGACCACGGTTTCTTCCACGTCGAACGGCACGCTCTTCTTGAGCCGCCAGCGCAAGAGCGGCAACGCTTCGTCCGCTCGCCGCGGGAGGCTGTCAAACGGCAGTATGAACACGCGTACAACCGCATCCGGCACCAGCAGCGCCAGCGGGGCGCCACGCGCGGGGATGCGGCCGAACACGCGGCGGAGGGCACCGCGCACGGCGTCGGGCTGTGTGACGTTTGTCTCTACCGGCGAAGGCATCACCGCACCCGCGGGCAGCGATTCCACCACGACGCCTTCCAGATCGCCACGCGCGCTTCCCCACCGAGCCGCGGCCAAGCGGTTGGGTGATATCTCGACGACCATGGGCGGGTGAGGCATGGCGTGCAGCCAGCGGTCGATTCGCCGGACGATGCCGGCCTGGTAGAACTTGCTCTCCAAACTGTCCGAACTCGTCAAGCTAATCAAGGAATGTCACCTTGTTGATCTCGCGCAGCGTCGTAACCCCCGTGCGGACCTTGCGGAGTCCCGATTCGCGCAGAAAACTCATGCCTTCTTCCCGTGCAATGCGCTTGATTTCGGACGTCGGCCGGCGATCGATGATCATCTCGCGGATACGGTCGGAAAGATCGAGCAGTTCGGTGATCGCCGTGCGCCCCCGATAGCCGCTGCCGGAGCACTCTAGGCACCCCGCGCCTTCGGAAAACGCAACCTGGCCCCATTCGGCGGGGTCGAGACCCGATTCCCTCAAGACATCCGGTGCGTACGTCACCCGCTTCTTGCAGTTGTCGCAGATCACGCGGACCAGCCGCTGCGCCATGATGCAGTTAAGGGCGGAGACGAAATTGTAAGGCTCGACGCCCATGTTGATGAAGCGCCCGATCACGTCGGTCACGTTGTTGGCGTGGACCGTCGTGAACACGAGATGCCCCGTCAGGGCGGAGTTGATCGCGATCTGTGCGGTTTCCTGGTCGCGGATCTCGCCGACCATGATCTTGTCCGGGTCGTGGCGCAGGATCGAACGCAGCCCGCGCGCAAAAGTAAGCCCCTTCTTTTCGTTCACGGGAATCTGCGTAATGCCGCGTACCTGATATTCCACTGGATCTTCGATCGTGATGATCTTGTCTTCGTCGTTCTTGATTTCGTTGATGGCCGCGTAGAGCGTGGTGGTTTTGCCCGATCCCGTGGGGCCGGTGACGAGCACCATGCCGTAAGGCTCGCGGATGTACCGGCGGAAGCGCGTCACTTCGTCGTGGTCGAAGCCCACCACATCGAGCGTCAGGTTGCGGAACTTCTCGCTCAGCGTTTCCTTGTCGAGGACGCGCAGCACGGCGTCTTCTCCGTGCACCGAAGGCATGATCGAAACACGAAAATCGACGAAGCGGCCCTTGTAGCGCACGCGGAAGCGGCCGTCCTGGGGGACGCGGCGCTCGGCGATATCGAGTTCGCTCATCACCTTGATGCGCGAAAGGATCGTGGCGTGCCAGTCCTTGGCGAGCGGCTGCATAGCGAACTGAAGGACGCCGTCAATGCGGTACTTCACGACGACTTCCGAGTTCCGCGTCTCGATGTGGATGTCGCTCGCGCGCCGCTCGAGCGCCGTGAAGATCACCGTGTGGACCAGCCGCACGACTGGGCTCTCGCCCGTGTCGCGCGTGAGCTTCTCCATCGAGATGTTTTCGTCGCTGTCTTCCTCTTCGCTGACGACCTGGAGCGTGAACCCTTCCGTCGCCTGATCGAGAACGCGCTGCGACTGTTCCGTGCGCTTCAGCAGGTCGCCGATCTGCGAAGCGGTGGCCACCTTGATCTGCAAGTGTTTGCCCAGCAGGAGTTCCAATTCGTCTCGAAGCTGCAACTGGCTCGGGTCGGCCATGGCCACGACGAGGGTCGAGTCGTGTACTTCGAGTGGCACGAAGTTGTAGCGAAACATCAATTCCGCGGGAATGCTGCGCACCAATTCCGGATCGATGCGCTGCTCTTGCAGATCGATGAAGGGGCAGCGGTAGCGCTCGGCAAGACGGCGGGCCTGCTCGCGTTCCGCTACGTCGTTCGCTGCGCTCGCAGGCGCCGGATTGTTGCTCGTTGTGGCCATCGATTCGCTTCTCCTCACGATGCGACTTGAAGAGAGAACATCGGCAGATATAGCGCGATCAAAATGAAGCCTATCACAACGGCCATGACCGCCAAAATTACGATGGGAATCCACGAAAGCGTCCGCTGCAGGCTCGTGCCAACTTCGTCTTCATAGAATTCCGCGACGCTCGTAAGCATGGCCCCGAGCGCGCCCGACGCTTCGCCGACTTCGATCATCTCGAGTGCCAGTCCCGGAATCAGGTGCGTTTCAGCAAGGCTCGCGTGGAGAGGCTGCCCCTCTTTCACCCGGTCGGCCGCTTGCTCGACCGAAGTCGAAACCAGTCGGCTGCCGATCGCCGCCGCCGATGTGTGCAACGCGGGGACCAGCGGAGTCCCGCCCGCAAGCAGCGTCGAAAGCGTGCGCACGAACTGGGCGATCTGCGCCTTCAACCAGATGCCTCCGAAAATCGGGAAGCGCGGTTTCAACCGATCGATGGCGAGCGCCCCGCGGTCCGACCGGGTCCACAGGAATATCGCGACGGCCGCAATTGCAATGGCCCCAAGCAAACCCAGGAAGTAGGTCCGCAATGGCAGCGCTACCGAAAGAAGCACTCGAGTTGGCAGAGGCAGTGGCACGCCGAGTTCGTGGTAAAGCTCTGCGAACCGC
>Ga0187872_10003632_pt1 | contig 12162 bp, 11 predicted proteins | sample June2016WEW_16_4_FD_132973 | JGI IMG/M metagenome (GOLD analysis project Ga0187872, IMG submission 132973) | Peatland microbial communities from SPRUCE experiment site at the Marcell Experimental Forest, Minnesota, USA - June2016WEW_16_40 | ecosystem: Environmental > Terrestrial > Soil >...
GCCGCGGCGTCCGAGCCTGTAATCCGGTGCCCGCGCGCCTGCAGCATCCCCGCCAGCGACGCCATCGCCGTCCCGCAGACCCCAATCAGATGTATGTGTTTTGCCACTCCAACTCCAGCGTTTCTTGCTGACCACTTACCACTGACCACTGATCACTGTTTCTCTACCGCCGCTTCCAAAAACTCCAACCTCGCCCCATCCTTCTCACCCAGCTCCAACCGCACGCGCACGCCCAACGGCAGCGTCAGATTCGCCCCATCCACATGACCAGAGCGCAGACCAATGGCAATCGGCCCCGCAAAATCCGCGAGCGCATGAAGGACCGCAGCCTCCAGCAGCGTCACATCCTCCTTCGCGACGCATTGCCGCATCTCGCCGAAGACGATCCCGCCCACATGCTCCATCAGCCCCGCGTAGCGCAGATGCAGGAGCATCCGGTCCCACTGATACGGCTTCGTACCAATGTCTTCGAAAAACAAAATCCGCGGCCCCTGCGCACTCACCGGCAGCATCGCATACGGCGTACCCAGCCCCTCGGCCAGAATCGAGAGACATCCACCCGCCAGCGTTCCTTCGGCCACTCCGGGGCGCAGCACGCGCAGCCCGTCGCTCGCCGTCAGCGCCCAGCCCGCATCGCCGCCCATCGCGTGAGTCCAGCTCGCGCGATCAAATCCCTGCGCCCGCGCAAAGTCCGCCGCCACCATTGGACCATGGAAGGTCACCAGTCCCGCCTCGCGCGCCATCCACACATGCAGCGCGGTGTGGTCGCTGTATCCCACAAAGACCTTCGGGTTGGCGCGAACCAGCTCCGCATCCAGATGCGGCAGCAGCTCCGCCGAGCCCCACCCGCCCCGCGTGCACACGATCCCATCGATCGCCGTATCCGCGAACGCCGCATGAAGATCGCCCACCCGCTGCTCCACCGTCCCCGCATAGTAGAGCGGCCCGCAATCCAACGCGTGCGGCATCAGCACGGTCTTATACCCAAACCCATGCAAGCAATCCATCCCCGCCTGCACCAGCTCCGGCTTGGTTGCACTCGCCGGCGACACCACGGCCAGCGTCGAGCCGGCCCGCAGCGCCGCAGGTCGTACCCTCGCGCGCGCCGCCGCGCTCAAATTCCCACCGCCGCACTCGGTTCCACCTGAAACGCCTCGCCCCGGCACACGATCTCCGCCGGCCCGGTCAGCCGCATCACCGCGTCGTTCGCGGGCCAAACCGTCTTCTGCTCTCCGCCCTCGGCCATCGCCGTCAGTTCGCGCGCAGTGCCGCGAAGAAACATCGCAGCCGCCGATGCCGCGCACGTCCCCGTTCCCGAAGACATCGTCGGCCCGCACCCGCGCTCAAAAATCCGAAACGCAATCTCGCCCGCCCCGCGCACCTGCACAAACTCCACATTCGTTCCCTGCGCAAACAGCGGACTCGCGCTGATCTTCGCGCCCAGCTCCTGCCAGCTCATCCCGTGCGCGCCAAAGTCCTCCCTCTCCACAAACAGAACGAAGTGCGGATTTCCCACGTGTACCACGGCCCCCTCCACCGCGCCCACGCCCGCAATCTCAATCGTCCGCGCCTCAACCTGCGGAACGCCCATCTCAGTCTCAATCCAGTAAATTGTTCCCTCCGCGCGAAGTACGCGGCACCTCCGCACTCCCCCCTGCGTGCCCAGCGCAACCTCCCGCAATCCCTCGCTATGCGCCAGCCACGCAGCCACGCAGCGCGTCCCATTGCCCGAAAGCTCCGCCTCGCTGCCATCCGCATTGAACAGCCGCAGAAAAAAATTGCCCGCGCCTCGTCGCTCCAGAAACTCAATTCCGTCCGCGCCAATACTGGTGTTGCGCGAGCACAGCCTGCGCGCCAGCGCCGCATGAGCGCCGCCTGCCGCCGCCTCCTCCACAATCAGGAAGTCGTTGCCGCACGCATGCGCCTTCACAAACGGGACCGTCGCCTGCTCACTCTGCTTGATCTCAATCCTCCTCTTCGTCGCTGAACGCAACCACCTTGTCCGCCGCGTTACCCGCCGCCAGTTCGGCCAGCAGTTGCCTGTGTTTCACCTTGCTCGCCGAAATCATAAACGTCACCCGCTCCAACTCGCCCAACTGGTCCCGCTTCACAATATTCAGCCGCAGACGCTCGCGGTCCAGCACCGCCAGGATCTGCGCGAACATGGTCTTCTCGTCGTTTCCGCGCACCTCGTACAGCATCGGGTAGCGCTTCCATCCCGACCGCGCCTCCAGCAGCCCGATGAAGCGCAGCGCAACCAGCACAATCGCCGTGGCGATCGCCGCTTCCACATACAGCCCCGCCCCGCACGCCATCCCGATCGACGCCACCACGAACACCGTCGCCGCGCTGGTCAGCCCCAGCACCCGGTTCCTCGTATGCAGGATCAGCCCCGCGCCCAGGAACCCGATCCCCTGCACAATGTTCGACGCCACACGGCTCTTGTCCGTAATCCCCGGCCCGGCCAGCACGCCCGATAGCACCGTAAACAGCGCGCATCCCATGCACAGCAGCATGTTGGTGCGCAGCCCCGATGCCTTGTGCCGCCACTCGCGTTCCACCCCAATCAGGCCGCCCATCGCGCACGCCATCAGCAGGCGCGTGGTGGCCCCTTGAGAGAACGCCATCTGTTCAAACGTACTGAAGTGAATCGGTAAGGTCGCAATCATGAGTTTATTTTGACTTCGCTGCGATGGTAGCACCACAGCCGCGAAGGAGTTTACCTCCCCGTCGTCGAACCCGCCGCCGCATAGTGTTCCGACTGATAAACCCGCGCGCAGGGCTGCCCCGTCCCGCACACAATCGTCAGCTCCTCCAGACCCTCCGGATGCTCCTCCACCGCCTTCCACACCGTGTCGCCTTCGAACGAAACCACGTACGCCGCCTGCTCCGCCGGCGCCTCTAACGCCGCGTGCCAACTGTCGTAGTCGCTCTCATTGATCGTCTGCCGCAGCGGAATGCCCGCGTCCTGCAACGCCCCAATGTGGTCCGACTCCTGCATCAGGATCGGCGCGTCCGGCGGCAGGTCCTCCAGCACCAGCGCCAGGTTCCGCTCGAACGGAACCCGTGTCGTCGAGTTCACCAGCGCCTCTTTCAGCACCAGCGGAGGCGCGTAGTTGGCCAGCAGATTGCTCGGGTGGCGCTCGATCAGTGCAGCGCATCGCTGCACCAGCTCCGTCCCATAAATCATCGCCAGAGGGTTTGCCACCGCCAGCGCCAGCGCCGCCAGGAAAAACGGCCGCACTTGGATAGGCCGGGGCGTCAGTCCCGGCACTCCGGCTTCCAATCCGGCTTGGGGCTTAAGCCCCTGGGAGATGCCTTCGCCCTTCGCGGCCCTCCATCTTCGCTCCGCCTCCGCCGCCGCCAGGCACGCAAACAGCGCCAGCGCCGGCAGCATCTCCATCCCATAGCGCGCGTTGTAGTACGAGTGCGGATAGAGCTGCGGAATAAAGATCGGCACCGAGCCGTACGCCACCGAATAAACATAAAACCCCAGCGGCACCCACAGCAGCAGCGACGCGCGCGCGGTCCGCTGTCGCAGCGCAATCCACGCGCCCGCCAGCGCCGCCGCCATCACCGCGAATCCCGTCTCCCACGCCGCCGCCACCACCTGCGCCGTGCGCGTGTAGAACAGCAGCGCCCACCCCACGCTGTGCCATCCGCGATAGTGCTTCGATCCCGGCGGCGAAGTCCTCTTCTCAATCGCCGGGGCAGAGTAGGGCCCGCGCAAAAAGTCCAGCGGATCGTGATAAAAGTGCTGGTTGTACCCGAGCCACAGCACCGGTCCGGCAATCGCCAGCAGCGTAAACACCGCGAACGCCGCGCCCACGCGCCTCAACATTCCCTCCGCGCGCCAAAGCGTCCACGCCACCAGGCACCACGCCGCCGCGCCCAGCACCCATCCGTCGTAGCGCGTAAACACCGCCGCAAAGATCAGCAGCCCGAGCCACACCATCCGCCGCGCCGCGCGCTTCGGCTCCGCCGCGCGGATCGCGTCCACGCACTCCACCGTCAGCAGCGTGGTCCAGATCAGCAGCGCAAGAAAGATCGGCTCGGTCATCGCCGTCGTCGCCAGGTACAGCAGGTTCGGATTCAGCGCGTAGAACGCGGTTGCCGCCAGCGCCCAGCGCGGCACAAGCATCCGCCGGCACAGCCGAAAAAATCCCGCAACCCCAAGCACGTAGCACGCCAGCGAAGGCCACGCCCCGGCGAGCCCGCTCTGCCACCACGCCAGCTTCTGCACAAACGGCAGCATCAGCAGGTGCGGCAGCGGCAGCCACACCCCGCCCAGTTGCACCAGTCCCGGATTGCGCGAGTCCAGGATGCGCCGCGCGATCCCCAGGTGCGCCACCGCGTCGCCATACAACAGAACGTACCCGCGCGTGAAGCACACAATCAGCGCCATGAAGCCCAGCAACACCGCGCCCATCACCATGGGGAACATCTCTTCGCGCGTCGCCGGGGTCACCTTGTCCGAATAGAAGTCCACCGCAACCGCCGCGCCTGCGCCACTTCCCCCACGCCGCAGGGCCAGCGCTCCGCGCGGAGCCGTCACCGTCCGTTGGAATTTAGACCGCCGCGCAGTCAAGATGCGAGATCTCCCGGAAGACTTCAAAGCGCGCCTCAATTTCCGTGCGCGTCACCGCCTGCAACCGCTCTGTGCCAAAGCGTTCGCATGCGAACGACCCCATCACTCCGCCGTAGAACATCGCCCGCCGAAAGACCTCCGGCGTCAGCTCCGGCTGCGACGCAATGTAGCCATAAAACCCTCCGGCAAACGAATCGCCCGCGCCGGTCGGGTCCACGACCTCGGCCAGCGGCAGCGCCGGCGCGCGAAATGGCCTCGGCACGGTTGCCACTCCAGCAAACGAACGCGTCCCGAAGAACGCAGTCGCTCCATACTCGCCATGCTTCATCACCAGCGATCGCGGCCCCATCGCCAGTACCTTCTCCGCCGCGCGCACCGAGTTCTGCTCGCCCGACAGCATCCGCGCCTCGCCGTCATTGATGAGCAGCACGTCCAGGTCGCGCAGCACCTTCGCCAGGTTCTCCGCGTGGGCCGCGATCCAGTAGTTCATCGTGTCGCCGCACACCATGCGCACTCGCGGCATCTGGCTGCGCACCCGCGCCTGCAGCAGCGGATCGATGTTCGCCAGAAACAGGTACTCGCTGTCCGTGTAGGCCTCGGGAATCTTCGGCTCGAATTTCTCGAAGACATTCAGGTCCGTGCCCAGCGTCTCGGCCTCGTTCATCGCCCCTGCGTACGCGCCCGTCCAGTGAAAGCTCAGCCCCGGCGCTCGCTCGATGCCTCGTATATCGATCCCGCGCGCCTTGAATACAGCCTCGTGCTCCGGCAAAAAGTCCTCGCCGACCACCGCAATCACGCGCACATCGGTAAAAAAACTCGCAGCCAGCGAAAAATATGTCGCCGCGCCGCCCAGGCAATGCTCCACCTTGCCATGCGGCGTCGCAATGCTGTCGAACGCCACCGATCCAACCACCAGAATCGCCATGCTCCCGCTTTCTGAAGTCAAGTATGTAACTTACTTTGAAACAATTTATTGAATATGTAACTCATTAAGAAGCAATTAATCCAAAACAAAGCCGTATCTGTAGCAATAATCGTTACAGATACTTCCCCAGCAGCACTCCCAGCCGCTCCCGCGCCGCCTGCGGGATTGCCGCGCGGTCGGTCAGGATGGCAAACTTCAGCGCGCTGGCGCACGCGCAGCTTCGCTCCTTCGGCATGCGCGCCACGGCCGCCCGCACCACCTTGGCCGCGTTCTCCGCGTTCTGGTGCAGCACCGCGACGATCTGCTCGATGGTCACATCGTCGTGGCCCACGCGCCAGCAGTCGTAGTCCGTCACCATCGCCATCGTGGCGTAGCAGATCTCGGCTTCGCGAGCCAGCTTTGCCTCCTGCAGGTTGGTCATCCCGATCACGTCCGCGCCCCAGCTGCGGTACAGGTTCGACTCCGCACGCGTGGAGAATTGCGGGCCCTCCATGCACACGTACGTCCCGCCGCGCTTGCCCACCACGCCAACCTCCGCGCAGGCCTGCTCAATCGCCGAACACACGGTCGCGCACACCGGATCGCCGAACCCCACATGCGCCACAATCCCATCGCCGAAGAACGTTCCCACCCGCGCGAACGTCCGGTCGATGAACTGGTCCGGAACCACAAAATCCGTCGGCCTGTGTTCTTCCTTCAGCGATCCCACGGCCGACACCGACAGGATCCGTTCTACGCCCAGCGCCTTCATGGCGTAGATGTTCGCGCGGAAGTTCAATTCGCTCGGCAGAATCCTGTGCCCGCGCCCATGCCGCGCCAGAAACGCCACCCTGCGCCCCTCCAGCTCGCCCAGCATGAATGCGTCCGACGGATCGCCGAAGGGCGTCTCCACCACATGTTCGCGCACTCCCGTAAGTCCGGGCATGGCGTACAGGCCGCTGCCTCCGATGATGCCAATCTCCGCTGTCTGCAACTCTCTCGCTCCTCTTCCGGCCGCGCCACAGCGCGCCAGCCCTGTCAACTCTTCGCTGCCGGGCCTATCCACAACTTCACTCTTGCCGAACCAAAGTATATCGTCCCTGCGCGCTACTCTTCGCGGCCCATCGCCGCCTTCATCACTCCCGCCGACGACATCATCCGCACCAGCGACAGCCCAGGATCAGTCAGTCCAACAGAAGAATGTTCAGCAGAAGAGTGAGCAGGGTGGCCCTTCGCACCCATGCCCGCCAGCTCCAGCGGCCCATCCGACTGCACGCTCACAATACTGTCGCGCAGCTTGCGCGCCAGCTCCAGAGGAAACCCTTCGCTGACGAAGACCCCCATCCCATCGATCGTCAACAGGACATCGCCCTCGTTGGTCGAGTAGACCTGTTCGTTCTCGTCCGCCTCGTCCTTGCTCCGCCGCGCCAGCCCCGAGTACTTGCGCGGCAGCTCGTCCGCGTAGACGCGCAGGAACGACCGCGCCGAGTCCTCATTCCTCCACTTCGACTCATACAGCAGCCCAATCGATGCGGTCGACTCCTTCTCCTCCGCCGTCACCGCCGACCGCCTCTGCGCCGCATAGTAGATGCCGCCCCTCCACTCCGGCGCCAGCGCCGCGGCGATCGCATCTCCGCCAAACAGCTCGGTCAAGATCTGCACGTCGAACTCACCCATCACGCCCACGTCGTAGGGCGTGTACTGGGCGTCGATCAGCGGATGGATGTCCGGCAGCCGCAGCACGGGCACCGGCGTGTGCGCCATATACGCCTCCGGGTTCAGTATCTCGAAGGTCGATGCCGGAGGGTTGGCCAGCACGGCGCTGAACGCAGCGTCTTTGCCTCCCTTCAGCAGGACCGCGTCCTCAAAGCTCATCCCTTCGCTATAGGGAAACAGCAGCGACTGCTGCAGCAGCAGCGGCGCCCGCGCCATCATCGGCGATCCGCTGGTGTCCGACAGCGTCTCCTTCAGCCGGTCCATCATCTCCGGCGAGTTCGCCAGCGTCCTGCCCGTGGGCCGCAGCGAGTAGTCCAGGAAGACCACCATCGCCTGCCCTTCGGTCACCGCGTCGCGCGCCGAGTCCGCCTCGTCGGTCTGGATGTGTTCGTTGTCCTCCTGCGCGTTCCTGGCAATCGCGTCCGACCCCACCACCGACCACTTGGTCAGCCCCACCCGCTGGTCCTGCAGCGCATGGGTCAGCTCGTGCGCCAGCACCGGCTTCTGCTCCTCCGGCTGGATCCAGTCCAGCAGGTTCACCGTCTTTGTCTTGTCGTCGTAGAACCCCGCCACCTGCTCGGTCAGCAGCCCGATCATGAACGGCCGCAGGTGGAAGTCGCGGTCCAGCAGGCCGAACTTCTTCAGTACAATCTCCTCCCGCGCCAGCCGCTTTGCCCCCTGGTCCTCGTCGAACTTCTCGCGCAGATATTGGTTCACCTCGTCGCGCGTAATCAGCTTGCGCTTCACGGTGTGCACAATCGGCAGGCCCGTGTCCGTGCTGGCAAACGACAGGATCTCGTCCACCGAGCGGAACAGCTCGCTGGCCTGCGCCTTGGTCAGCGGAGCGTGTGTCGCCGCATTCGGCGCAGCGCTCTGCGCAGCCGCCGCTGGCGGCGGGTTCGTCCCCGGTGTCGCTGGCGTCTGCGCAACGCACGCGGCGCCGGCGCACAGCGCAACCGCAACCAACGCCGGCAGCCCGCGCAAACGCAGCCCGCCGAACCACTCCGCCAACCCAGCCTCTTGCCGCAGCAAACCCACGCCCAACCTCCGCGCAACCGCGACCACGGTCGCTATAATCAACAGTGTACGCAGGTTTGCACAGACTCCGAAATGTCCGCTGCCATTCAATCCGCCCAGTCCCTCCAGCCCGCGCCTCTCGCCGCCGCCGCGCAGCTCGCCGCCCTGCTGCGCGCCGCCGCCATCGCCCCGCTCGACGACATAGGCTGGCTGCGCGTCACCGGCCCCGACCGCCTGCGCTGGCTCAATGGAATGGTCACCAACTCCATCGCGCAGCTCGCCCCCGGCGAGGGCTGCTACAACTTCGCGCTCAACGCCCAGGGCCACATCCAGGCCGACCTCACCGCGTTTCTGCACGAAGACTCCATCCTGCTCGAGACCAGCCGCGATCAGATCGAAAAGCTCCTTGCCCACCTCAACCGCTTCATCATCATGGACGAGGTCGAGCTCGCCGACATCACCGCCCAGCGCAGCGGCCTCCTCGTGGCAGGCCCAGACGCGGGCCGCCTTCTCGCCGCCATAGTCCTCTCTTCCGCGCCCCTTGCTCCGCTGCAACTGACTCACCTCACATGGCGCGCGGCCGCCGTCGATCTCCTCCACGCGCATAGTCCTCTCGTCCCGAAGTTCGAGATTTGGACGGATTCCTCCACCTTCGATTCGATCGCCCATGAACTTCGCAATGCCGGAGCGCTCGAAGTTGACTCAGCAGCCCTCGAAGACCTCCGCATCCTCGAAGGCACGCCCCGCGTCGGCACCGACATCCGCGACAAAGACCTCCCGCAGGAGACCGGCCAAACCCGCGCCCTGCACTTCACCAAGGGCTGCTACCTTGGCCAGGAGATCGTCGAGCGCATCCACTCGCGCGGCGGCGTCCACCGCGCCTTCAGTGGCCTCGCCCTCACCGGCGTGCTGCCCGCTCCCGGCACGCAGCTCGAAGCTGAAGCCAAGCCCGTCGGCGAGCTCACCAGCGTCGCCTCCATCCATCTCCCGGACCAACCCGTGCCGATGCAGCTTGCCCTCGGCATCATCCGCCGCGAGGCCCTCGAAAACGCTCGGACCCGCAACCTCACTCTCACCTATCCCGGAGGCACAGCAACCCCCATCGCCCTGCCCTACGCAGTCCCCTGATTTTTTGCCGTCATCCTGACCCTGACCCTGAGCGCAGTCGAAGGGGAAGGGGAAGGACCCCAGTATTTCGTCGTTGTTTCACCGCCGAATCCGAACCATCCGAAAGAGTGCTAAAAATGTCCGATCAAAACAAGCCCTTCGTCGTCACCGACCGCCGCAAGTTCACCTCCGACGGGACCCCGCGCCCCGACGCCGATCCATCCCCCGACCGCGAACCCCGTGAGTCGAGTGAAATTCACGTCGCGCCGCCCGCCCCCGCGCCTCCGCTCGAGTTCAAGTCCCCCCACGCCGCGCCCGCCCCGCCCGCGCAGCCGGCCCCGCCCGCCCCCGAACCTCCCGCCGAGGCCGAACTTCCGCCGCCGCCAACCGCCAGCCAGATGGAGCAGGCCAACGCCGCCTACCAGCAGACCGCCGACCACCTCGACACTGCCGTCCGCGCCGCCAACCCCGGCATGGAGCATGCGCCTGCCATGAGCTTCGAGCAGATCGTCCATTCCATCTACATGACCGCCATCCTGCAGCTCGGCGGCGCAACCAAGCCGGGCGAGCAGCCCAAGATCGACCTCATGGGAGCGCGCCAGAGCATCGACATGCTCGCCATCCTCGCCGAAAAAACCAAGGGAAACCTCACCCCCGCCGAGTCCCAGCTCATGGACAACGCCCTCTTCGAGATCCGCATGGGTTTCCTCGAAGTCACCCAGGCCCTCGCCCGCTCCGCCGCCAACCGCCAGCCCCCACCTCCGCCCGGCGCACCCGGCCGCCCCACCATCGTCCGCTAGCCTGCAAGTCCGATAAACTGCTGAAGATCAATCACTCCAACGAGGCCATCTGTGAAGACCATCCGTTCGTTTCGTGACTTAACGGTCTGGCAGCGTTCCATCGAATTGTCGATTCAGATCTATGCGCTCACTCGGGCCTTCCCAAAAGAAGAGATATTCGGACTCACCAACCAGTTGCGGCGCGCCTCCGTCTCCATCTCCAGCAATATCGCGGAGGGACAGAGCCGCCTAACCAAAGGGGACTTTATCAACTTCCTTTCCATCGCAAGAGGCTCGAATGCGGAAGTTCGAAGCCAACTCATTCTCGCGCGCCATCTCAAATTCGGCGATGAAGCTCTCATTACCCACTGCGAATCTCTAGCCTCCGAGATCAGCAAAATGCTCAACGCACTGATCTCCTCTCTCAAATCTCAAACCCCAAAACCACCCACTTCCTGACCACTGACCACTTACCACTGACCACTCCTTATGCAAGCAACCCTCACCTTTCTCGGCAGCGGCACATCAATGGGCGTCCCCACGCTGGGATGCGACTGCGCCGTTTGCCTCTCCGCGGTTTCGCCCGCGCCCGGCGTTCCGGCGCCTTCTCCGCATAATCGCCGCACCCGCCCCTCCGTCCTCATCGCGTGGGAAGGCCACAACGTCGTCATCGACACCGGCCCCGACTTCCATGCCCAGGCCATTGCCGCCGGCATCCACCGCCTCGACGCCGTCCTCTACACGCACGGCCACGCCGACCACGTCCTCGGCATGGACGACCTCCGCCCCCTCAGCTTTCACAACACCGGCAACCTGCCCCTCTACGCCGACGAGCAGACCGCCCTCACCATCGAGCGCATCTTCAACTACACCTTCAGCTCCGAGCACAGCTATCCCACCAGCGCCCGCGTCGCCCTGCATCGCATCCCCACCACCCCCGGCGCGGAGGTCGCACTCTTCGGCGCGCGTTTTCTGCGCGTCCCCGTCACCCACGGTCGCCAGACCATCTCCGGCTTCCGCTTCGGCTCCGCCGCCTACCTCACCGACCTCAGCGACCTCGACCCCGAGGGCCTTCCCCTGTTGGCCAACCTCGACCTCCTCATCCTCGACGCCCTGCGCCGCGAGCCCCACCCAACCCACTCGACCCTCGATAACTCCATCGCCCTGGTCGAGCGGCTGAAGCCCCGCCGCGCCTTCTTCACCCACATCTCCCACGGCCTCGACCACGACTCCACCAACGCGTTGCTGCCGCCCCACATCCGCCTGGCCTACGACGGCCTGCAACTCACCTTCGACATCAGCCCGGAAGCAAGCGAGACACAGAAAGATGGTTCATAAATGATTTTCGTCCTGATCTATTTCGAATTGTCATCCTGAGCGAAGCGCGCAGCGCGAAGTCGAAGGACCTGCGGTTCCAGACCACCAACCACCCTATGCGCACCTACCGCCAACTCGACGAACTGCCCACCCCGGCCACCCCCGTCGTCGCCACCATCGGCAACTTCGACGGCGTGCATCTTGGCCATCAGGGAGTCATCGCGGAGGTCATCGCTCGCGCCCGGTTTCTCTCCGGCCAATCCCTCGCCATCACCTTCGATCCCCATCCGGCCCGCGTCCTCCACCCGGAGAGGCCGCATCTCTTCCTCACTCCGCTGGCCCGCAAGCTGGAACTGCTCGCCGCCACCGGAATCGACGCCACCCTTGTCCTCCCCTTCACCGACGAGCTTCGCCGCAGCTCCGCCCGCGACTTTGCCACCCGCGTTCTGGCCGGCGCCCTCCGCGTCACCGAGGTCCACGAGGGCGCCAACTTCCGCTTTGGCCATCAGGCCGAGGCCGGCATCACCGGCCCAACCGGCCTGCAGGCCCTGGGCCGCGAACTCGGCTTCTCCGTCACCATCTACGACGCGCTCAGCCTGCGCGGCGGTCCCGTCTCCTCCGGCCGCATTCGCGCGCTGATCGCCGCGGGCGGCGTCAGCCAGGCGCGCGCCCTGCTCGGCCGCCCCTTCGCCGTCGACAGCACCCCCGCCTCCGGCCGCGGCTTCGGCGCCCGC
>Ga0187872_10003634_pt1 | contig 12160 bp, 12 predicted proteins | sample June2016WEW_16_4_FD_132973 | JGI IMG/M metagenome (GOLD analysis project Ga0187872, IMG submission 132973) | Peatland microbial communities from SPRUCE experiment site at the Marcell Experimental Forest, Minnesota, USA - June2016WEW_16_40 | ecosystem: Environmental > Terrestrial > Soil >...
GCATTGGCGAAGATTTTGAGCCAGTAGTAGAGCTTTTTGTCGGCTTTGTTCAGCTTCCGTTGTTCGATCACTTTTGTAAACAGGTCGTCTTTGTACGGATCGATTTCGACCATGCTGCCGCGCAAATTCACGCTCCTCATGCCAGCTTGCTTCCCGTGCGGCACGATGCAAATTCCTTTCAAGATTCGAGGAGCCTTCTTTCTGCGAATGGCGGATGCGATGATGTCGCAGCCTGCGAACCAGAGCGGAGTCTCAGAAGTTAAGTAATTGTTGCCGATGTTCTGTGTCACACCGTCGTAAACAGTACGTACAGGCAGAATGTCGTCCTCGGGCTGCACAAGGGCGAAGAACTTGAATTCCTTCCAGATTGCAGGGTCGAAGCAGGCTTCCAGAGAAATCCGTTCAACCAAGCGACGAATGTTCTCGGTGTCGTCCTCAAACGTGATGCTCTCAGCCGTGAGAACGTCGAACAGTCCCAAAAGCGCACAGCAGGTTGGATACTCGCTCGTGAAATCGACGGGAACAACCGGAACCTCAGTGCAGCGAATTCGGGTTTCGGAGCGTCCGCCGTAATACGCCTGCATGGCGATGCCCTGATATTTGTTCCGGAGTTTGAATTTCTTGTCAGGGCGGACGATGCCCATGGCATCTAAATAGCTCTTGGCGACGCTTGCAGGGGAATATGCGTTGTAGGGCTTCAGGGGAATGGGATGTCTATCGAATTCCTGCTTCAGAGAATTGAGAGCATCAACGGTGCATCTGCCGTCCTGTCGTGCATATTCAATTTCTTCAACGGTGACTTCGCCAGTTGGTTCATGGTCGATTTTCTGATGCTCCGTTCGCAGCTCTTCGCATAGACGCTTCAGCGAGAATGAACGATTGAACAAAGCCCAGGCCAGTGTTCTCAGGTCCAGAAAGTGCGCCTTGTGTTTCCATTCTTCTTTTTTCCACGGATTCGCCAGCCTGATGAACGCTTTCTTGCTGTCGATTGGGTTGATCTGGACGCGCGGGTAATAGCGGTTTTCAACACCGTTGGGAAACTGAGACATGCTCAGCGACCATTCGTTGTGATCACCTCGACTCCAAGCCACGGCGAGACGTGAGAGATCGAACGGCAGGTTCAGCCCGCATATCAGAGCTCCCTTTTTCTTGATCGCTGGCCAGAAGACCCTCTGCATGAACTCAGACCGTGTGTAGAGCGGGAACTCTGGCGGGAATGACTTTGCGTCCGAGACTGCTTCTCTCACGTATTCCTCAAGCACGCGTCTGTCTTTCTCCGGCAGATCGTCTGCATAGAAGATGCCTTCGCGGATCAGCTTGTACTGATCGTCGTGCAGTTCGCAGTGGCGAAAGACACCGAAGGTCAGCGACTGGTCAGCTGTGATTCTCGTCTCGGTATCGACTATGAGAGCGTGATTTGGCCATTTAGGAGAGTCACTGGTCTGGGCTCTCTGTTTCCGTTTCTGTATCTGCTTCCTTTTCTTATCCTCTTTCTCTTTCTTGGGAACTGCGACCGCGAACGCTCGGACGAATACATCATGATTTTCTACCATTGTTTTGCTCCTTCCTTTTTCCCTTAACCGAATTCTCGATTGACTCGATCACCATCCACACACCGACCATGTGCCCCTTCAATGCCTGAATCCGCCCGAGCAACTTGTTGCTCTGTTTCCTGAAATCGACGCCCGCCCGGTCACAATTTCTATGAAACTCCGCGTGGTCAGGGCGGCAGTATGGAAGTGCTATCTCTGGAGCGTGCTTTCGTCCCCCAAGGTGGTTTTCTTCCAGGTTTTCCGAACTCCCGCAGAAACACTGCTCCGGACATTCAGGGCAATGCTTGCGCGTTCGCGTCGATTTCATGCGGCACCGCCTGCAAGTGAGCGGTAAAGCGAGTATGGAAGCATTTCTTTGCGAGCTTGCTCGACCAGAGTCTTGGTGTCTGTTACGAGCTGAATGCCTTGGATTGTCTTCCCGTGCCAGCGGTCAAGTGCGTGCCGATCACCGCGAAGCAGACGATTGATCGCAGCTTTGTAGTTTGCAAACTTGCTCGCTGCTTTCGATCCGCGCACGGTTATGTCCCTCGGACCATCAGGGCCGGGAATCTGCAGGTATCGGACAAGTCGGTCGCTTTTCGTTGCACGAATGCGCCCGCCTGGACGATCTTGCACAAGTGCCGATCCTGCGTAGCGCTTAACCGTTCGAGCGGTGACGCCGTTGTCACGCGCAGCTTTTGCTAAGCTGTCACCTTGTCGGATCGCCCACAGCGCCTTCAGAGCACGCTCGCGGGCGGCATCGCTGCGATGTACACGCCGCGAAACAAAAATGGGACGAGTCTTGCTCTTGCGCCTCTGGTGGTGATGTGCTTTGTTGTCCCTAGGCATCGGTTTCTTTCTTCTCCGGTTAGCGCTGCGTGCACCTTCACCCTAAGTGCCCACATGTGGGGTCTAGGCGGGTGTTTTCCCGCTAACTGCGCGAGAAGCCGAGAGATAAAAGTCGAGCTTCCGTCAGGGACTGCTGCTCTTAGGGATGGGACCCGTGGGGTGCTGTGGGGGGCCCCAAAGTTAGTTGTGGGGTGCTGTGGGGTGTCTGATAGCTACTCGTCTTCACTCTTGGGGCGATGGGCCTTGCTCTTTTCGTTGGAACGGGCCTGGTCAATTTTCCTTCTGGCAGCCTCGATGTGTTCGTATGCCGTCTTGCGATCTAGCCCCATTCGCGACGCAATTTCGGCGAGACCGAGTTCGTACTCAAATTTCAGGGAAAAAGCTAGTTGCTGCTTTTCGGTCAGGTTGTGCATGTACTGCGAAAGATCAACTTTGCGGACAAGCCCCTCAACGCCCTTTGACCAATGCTCTGGTTTATTCGTTTGCCCGCCTTGTCCGCCTGCCATCTCTGCTGGAACCGCACCAGCGGCGGCAATTTCCTCATTGCGCACAGTCTCGATTGCTGCCCCTAACTCCCACAAAAAGACCTTCCGCGCTCCCTTAAGTAGCAAGCGGGTGTGGCTCGGCCCCAGTCTCTCCGCAGACTCCCTATTCGGAACATGCTGCTCCTTCAAAAATCCAATCCCGAAGAGTGCTATGGAGACGCCGAACAGCCAAGCGGGAGCGCGCCAATCTGTCGATGGCGGCAAAGGAGCGAGAGAGGTCGGGATGGGAGTCGATACTGTCCCTCCAGGAACATACCCAAATGATGCTATACGGTGAAGCCTTCGATTTTCTCCATCACAGGCCAAAACGTACCAGTCACGCATCCATTCCAATGCGGCATGAACGGCGGGCTGAAGCTGAATCCATGCCCAGTTGCCGGGATCACCTCCAGTTTGGCTCGGATGGGCGAGACCTAGTTTGAAGTACCGGCGGTAGGCATCCGCGAGCAGCGCCACCATGTGTGCACGCAATGGAAGATAAGATCGATAAAAGCCCGCACTTTTCTCGTTAACATGCCTTCGCTCTATTTCGAAGTGGGCCAGGAGTGCTTCTGTTCCACTTACAGAATCGAGCTTGGCGAACGCATCCTCGCATAAGTTGCCGATGGCCTCCAGCGCTGATGTTAGAGCGGGGGCAGTGTTGGCTTTTCTGCGGGTCATTTCCAATAGGGAAGTTTAGTGGATGTGCGATCTGCACGCTATTGCTAAGCGCAACAGGTGCTGGAATGTGGTTCCGAAGCTGGCGTCGGTGCAGTAGCGCATGATGCGTGTAAGCTATAGAATAACAAGTAGATAAGCGGGCCTGCCGACTGTTACCAGCAGCCAACAAGCCCTAACCACCACAGGAGGTATCAGCTCCGATGGCAGCTTCGCACACCCTACCGCACTCGCACGCCATCCGCAAATCTGGCGTTCTCGTCTTGAACGGTTATGGCATTCGCGTTCAGGTGAATGCTGGCCACCTGACCTTGCACGATGGAATCGCGGACGAGCGCCGAACCGTCCGCCTGCCACGTGTAAATCATGGCTTAAAAAGGCTGGTCATGATCGGGAACGACGGATTCATCACCCTTGAGGCGCTCCGCTGGATTTCTGAAGTGGGCGCAGCGTTCGTGATGCTGGACCGCCGAGGCAAGGTTCTCGCTGTCACTGGCCCCGTCTCTTCATCGGATGCCAAACTCCGCAGAGCGCAGGCACTCGCGCTCGGCAATGGAACGGCACTCAAGATTTCCAAACAACTCATCAGTCAAAAGCTGGCTGGGCAAGCCACCCTCGTTCGCGACATGCTGTTCGATTCTGCGACAGCAGATGCCATTGATCGATTCAGAACAGAGCTACCGACTACCGAGAGCATCGAGAGTGTAAGGCTGAGTGAAGCTCAGGCGGCAAAGCTATACTGGCAGGCATGGTCTGACGTGCCGATTCGCTGGCCGCGCAAGGACGAACGCCGCGTACCCGAACATTGGAAGCGCTTCGGCTCCCGCATCTCACCCTTGACCCACAGCCCGCGTCTGGCCTCTAGTCCGCCCAACGCCTTGCTCAATCTTCTCTACGCACTATTGGAAAGCGAGTCGCGTCTTTCTGCCGCAGCAATGGGGCTTGATCCAGGTATTGGTGTGCTCCACGTGGACACACCGAACAGAGATTCCCTCGCTTGCGACCTGATGGAAGTCTGCCGCCCCAAGGTGGACGCGTTCGTTCTTAATTGGCTTCAGAACGAGCCTCTTCGTCGCTCCGATTTTTGGGAAGATCGCAATGGTAACTGCCGCCTTGGGTCGTCGTTGGCAATCAAGCTCTGCGAGACTTCGGGCACGTGGCGCAAGCTCGTGGCTCCGATAGCAGAATACGTTGCGCAAGCGCTTTGGGCATCGATTTCCAGGCCCCCATCAACTGTTGCGCGGCAACGGATAGCGACTCGCCTCACTCAGCGGAACAAGCGTGAAGTAAAGGGAAGTGAAGTTCCACCGGTCAAGGTTCCAAAACCCGAGAGGGTTTGCCGTGGATGTGGCAAAGCAATTCGAGGCACGTCGCTAAACTGCGCTGAGTGCGACCTCGAGATTGCGACCAAGCGCCTTGTGGAAGTCGCGAAGGCCGGACGAGTTGCTGGGCACACGCCGGAAGCCATCGCCAAACAGTTGGCCACCCACCACAAGCACGTGCAAGCGCGGGCTGCCTGGAATCCCGCGACGCAACCGACATGGCTCACCGAACAAGTGTTTTCGGAGAAAATTCAGCCAGCACTTGCGCAAGCCTCAGCCTCGGCCATCGCGAAGCGGATTGGAGTTTCCCGCTGGTACGCGGGTCGGATTCGCGAAGGCTACCGCCCGCATCCGAGGCACTGGCAGGCGCTGGCGGAGCTGGTTGGCGTTTCCGAGGGCAGGTGAGCAACTGACTCTCAAGCGTGTGCTTACACAGCACACGCTATTATTTTGTGCGGGTTTGGGCCAGTCCCAGCGACAGTTGGTAGCCTGCCTTGGGGGGGCGGGGACCTTTTCTTAGCGTTGCGGGTGAGACCGAAAATCCGGCTGCTGCCCTCCCAGTAGGTCGTTAATCGAGCGTGTTACCGCGAGGATTTTTTCAGAGAAAGCACTTCTCCACGCACGATCATCTAAAGTTGTTTCCGGCAGATTCGCTGTCTCAGATTTCAGTAAAGAAAGCTGTTTCGCTGGCGCACTTTCAGCTAACCCCAATTCAGAAATGTGGTGATAGCACTGTGTGAGTCCGTGGAGAATTCTCTCTTTTGGCGCACCGCGCAGTATCGTTTGCGCTGTCCAGTCCAGATCACTGCCTAGCCAAAACAGATCTGCTACTCTCCCCCACTTCACGCCAGACAGCGCACTAAGCTGCTTGCTAGAAGGGCTGGGTAGCGTTTCATCAGTAGCTTGTCTGGACTCAAGATCAGATGGCACTTGCCCGAACTTAACTTGTAAGCTGTCACCGATTTTCGCTTCTGTAACGTCTTTTATGCGATTGCGGAATGACCACGCGAGAATCAAAACTGTGATGGGCCAACTGTATGGGGCCATCGCGGTAATCAGCGGAATGAAATCGTGGATGGACATGGTTCGTACAGTGTAGCAGCTTGAAACACCTAGTTCGGTGGCTTGGCTTGGGGTATCTCACACGCCTGTTGGACTAGGTATTCGTCTATGGCTGTGGTGTCCGGTTCATACTTCAGTCCGATCTCGTCGGCTCTGATGGAGCTTTCGAGCAATGCTTCCGCCTTACGGTTTTTCACGGGTCGGCCCTGCAACTGAGCAATTTGGTCTTCAAGCCGCATGTTTTCGAGCTGCTGCCGCTTTTCATCGTCCCTCGCTCTGATCTCAATATCGATCGATTTGGCTTTGGCCTTGTCCTCTGCTGCTTTGTTCTTAGCCGATAGGCATTCTGGCGAGTTGGCTTTCCTTTCCTGCGCCGAGGGGCCGCAACCAACCAGCAAAACGAGCAACGCGATCATGCACAGCCTCTTCACGTTCATGGCGGTATCATCATAGACAGCTTAGGTCGGTTTCGGCAATGACAGGAGGCGTCAAATGTCATCGCGCAAAGCGGTAGTGCTGGGCATCCTCGGTATGCTTCTATCTCGGCAGCGAAGTAGAGAACATGAAAAAGGGGAACTCAATGAAAAAAGCCATCATGCTGATTTTCGCCGTCGCGCTGGCGGGCTCAGCGTTCGCAATCTTCACTCACTATAAGCACAAACACGAAGATGCAGTCGCGGCGTCCGCATTCAGCACCATCACCGCCAAGTACAAGGCGTGCGTCAAGGCCGCCGTCGATGGTCGAACGGAGCGGTTTAATGAGTGTAAGAAGAAGTACAGAGACTTAGACGACGACTCGTGTCGAGTCATGGCGGAGGCCAGTGTCGCCTACGACCCTATCGCCGCGTGTAAAGACGAACAGGAAGAAGATTTGCAAGCGTGGAGGCGACTCTACCCACGACAAGCAAAAGAAATGCAGCGACAGAGCGACGAACAAAGAATGCGATGAGATTCCACTATTATTCGGCCCGCACCGTAACCGCTCTGTGATGCGCATCATTGCACAGAAAACTTCCGAGTGGAACAATACCGCTGAACAGCCCTAGGCAAGCTCCTTGCTGCGACCCGCTACGGCAGGTCGAGAGGAGAACAGGGTAAATGCGCCCGCGAGAGCGGATTTGATCGCAAGAATTTTGTCAGAAAACTAGTCCGCGGATTGCCTGTGAAACGCAACTCATACAATGAATTCGTGCGCTGGCTTCAGAGCTATAAATCACAAAAGTTATTATCTTCTGAGCGACGATAGGTCTCTTTATGTGTGACTCTGGCTGTGCTGTTGCCCGACGGACGCCTCTGCGGGATACAAGATAGCACCCTTGAGAATCTCATGACGGATCTTGCTGAGCAGCTTGTGAGAACTGCGGGCTTCCACTAGGATCAGGTAAGCTGTTAATGCCGTAAGCACGGCCAACCATGTCAACGCTTTCCACAATGCCAGAGTGGTCAACAACAATCCAAGGCCCGATGACAGCAGTGCGATGGCAATGCCAAGTTCGAACTTGAATCTCAGCAGGATTGTGCGCAGGTAGCCCTGACCGACCGGCTCAGTCTTAAAGGCGAGACGCAGGTATTGATTCCATTCCTCGACATGATTGGAGAATGCCGGTTTCGCACCTAGCCGCTTGTCGAAGTAGCTACTTTCGATCCTCGACCCAATGTCTTCGACTAACAGTCCCGCCGCAATGCTAGCGAGTGTCAAGAGCAAGGTTGTTTCCGGGTGGTTAGCTTCCACCAGAGCGCGTAGCAACGTAAACTTCTGAAGCAATACAACAAACCAGACGCTAATAGCCATTGCGCCCGGAATCACTATTGTGACGAGGGGACGAAATATCTCCGATCCAAACGCTGAGAAAATTTCCTTCATTTTTCTTGTTGAGGAAACGACTACGGTATTCTTTCGCATTTTCCTTGGAAATGGTGGTGTTCAGATTGGTTCGCGGGACAACGCAAAAAGGTGTCTGCTGGGGGAGGGTTGCTCGGCTGATCCGGCGCGCGTTGAAGACATACGGCGCAAGCGCGGTCGCCGGCCCTGGGTCGAATGAGTACTATTCGGGGCAACCTTCTCCACAGCCCCATTCCCCTTGCGGCCCCTTCGGGGATACAGCGGTGATGGAAGTCCTTGGAGGTATCCTACTTCGGCAATTCATATCAAATGTTTAACGTACCTTGTCGTCGCGCTCCGCGATTTTGCTCCGCTTTTCGTCGACGGTCGCCAGCAGTTCTTTCGGAATGGGCCAAGCCGTCACACAGTTCTTGGTAGTGTGCTTCGAAACGTGGAGCGCCTCTTCGGCGGCCCGCAGGAGCTCAGCGGTGGACCCTAATGTGGATTCCTCCGACGATGCCACGCCAATGCTTGCGGTCACACTGACATCAACACCGGGATTGCTTTCCTCAACTGCCATCCTGATGCGATCTGCTGTGGCCTTTGCCTCCTCTGTCGTTGTGTTACGAAGAATAACTGCGAACTCATCTCCTTCGCGGAATCTATAAAGTTTTCCCTTCCTCGCAATCACTCCAGCGGTCACGCTGATTACGGCTTCCAGACACTTGTCTCCTTCGGTATATCCGCGCTTCTCGTTCACTGCTTTGAAACCGTCAAGGTCCATCAGAATGACACTTACGGGTTCATTTTCCGATAGCAGGCTATTCAGATCCGCTTCAACATCGGCCAGCTTGGGCAGGCTCGCCAACGGGGCGGCTTTCACAATCTCGAACGCATCACGGGTGAACCTGCCGTCCGCCATGAAATGAGCTGGAGACTTGACGGCCTCTAGAAACTTATTCAATGCAGACTTTATCCTAGTCACATTTTCGCTCGTCACAACCCGAGTGCCAGAACGTTTGGCCCCCAATACTTTGGCAACAGGCACGAGCTCGATAAGGTCCAAAAGCTCTTTCTCAGGTGCGGTTTGGATAAAAAAAGGTATCGCATCTAGAGCAAAGGTCCCCGCCGCTCCCGCGAGACTAAGCCTACCAAGGCGTCGACGTAATAGCTCGTCGAGCGCGAAAAGATCTTCTCCTCCCTCATAACCACCCAAGCTGTGTGTACGCGCCTTTTCAAGCAAGTCCCCGACTAAATAGAGCAAGCGAACTCGATCTTCCGTAGAAAACACTGGTTCGTCCATGTGACCTCCACTGAAAAAGTGTAGTCATTTGATGTCGCGATTTGGAAAGCATTTAGACTCACATGCAAGTTGGACGCTCCCCGCCCGCCCCACTCGCCCTGACAGCGCCAGCGGCACCCTACGAGCGCGCGGTGGGTGTTTCCGACCTAGGCATTATCAAAGGATAGGCTCCGTCAGGCCCACCATGGCGATGCCCCTTCGTGCACCTGTAGGAGATTCACCAGGGCCTCGTTGTGTGGGCCTCTTATGAAGATTGCATATCCGGGCGCAATATCGGGAGGAACTTGGATTATTGAAGTGAACGTGGCCACGATGCGGTTACAGGCACCGATAGTCTGAAAAATGGTGTCCGCGATCCACGGAAGAACTGAAACAATGTTTTCGTTGTAATAGTGCTCTGACTTCCAGTTTGGAAATGAGTCAAAAGGGAAAACCTTAGGGCTTACGCAGAAACCTCTCTCAGTATCGAAGATGTCGCTGAACGCTCCGCCTCCGTGTATGACCTTGTCGCGGACAAGCCGTAGCTGCGCAAAGAATGGCCCCGTGGCAGCATATGCCTCGGCCAGCGGTCTGGGGAGGCGATACTGGCTTTCTATCTCGTCAGCCGTCTTGGGGCGCTCCTTATTATCGAGGACCATTTTCGAGAACGTCTTCGGAAGAGCCTGCTGCCGCCGATGCGCCTCGGCTGCGGCATCATGCAGCAACACTTTTTCCTTCCAGATGTAGCAAATCATTTCCTGCAGGAGATCAAATACTGTACGGGTGAGGGCTACAGTGTACTCAAGCTCCGTTTTGGCGAAACGCCGCGCACCGCCGGGCGCGATATGATTTCTAAACTCAAAGAAGTGGCGCAGCTTAGCGGCCGATGTGCCCATGTTATGAAAGTCATCGCTGATGGCAATGATCAGTGGGCAGATCTCCCTCCAACTTGCCCGCTGCCACATGAGGTGCACAAAAAGAATGAAGAGGTCAGACTGTTTTGCGGGGGTCTTCGCAACGTAGTCGCTTTCAACCGCGTCGACCATCTTGCCCTCAATCATGCCGATGGGAGTGTTGAGCCACATGTGCCAATCGGCACCGTCCCAGAGGGGCATCAGGTTGACAGTCCTGCCTTCGAGGTGGTCAGTGTCGATGTATGTGACCTTCCGCAACTCCTGAAGCGGTATGGCTTCCATACGGCCTATTCTAGTGAGATATTGAGGTCCTCAGGCGAGCGGCTCGCTAGCGCGCGGGCCCCGGCCAAAGTCAAAATCGGAGTCCGTGGTGGGGGGAGGGAGCATTTTGCCGTCTGTATATACCTACCCGTCAACGAAGGACGGGGGTTATACGCACTGAGGGGATTTTGCTACACCCCTACCCCCAAGGGGGTATGCGGGGCTGGGCGCGCGAGATTCTTGCGTTTAGCGGTGTTGGTAAGAGCCCATTTCTCTCGTGGTCTTTTAGTTGAGAAGTCGAACAGAGGGGCCTGCCAGTTCGATCATCTTGTCGCGTGATTTTGTAAATGCATCGACCAACCCGAGCGGATTCGTTCTTGTTTCCACCACTACCCGCACGGAAGTACCGTGACGAAAAGCTTCGTCTTCGTGGCGTGCACGGTCACGATGCATCGCTCATCGCCTGCGTCATAGTGAGGCGCGCACACATAATTGCGAATTCGCCGCCAATTTACATCGGAAAAGAATCCGACAAGCACTGGGAAGAGGGCGAAGACTTGAGCTTGCTGGAATTCAAGGCCATCGAGTACAAGCGCAAAGGAAGTGCAATTGCGACCGATGAACAATTAGCGCGGATCGCAAATGTTCCCAAGCGGGAATTTATGCGCCGGGGAATTAACCAGCACACGCTGGAGAAAATCTGTAGGAAAGAACCTGCACGAGCGTCCAGGGTGGCCAAAGTTTTAAAAGCGCTTCAACAATGGGAATCGGAACAGGAGGATAAACCGTGAAACCAAGACACTGTTAGCGGTGATACCCAGGTTAGCGCCCAAAAAACGGGCGCGAACCTGGGGCACCAGGCACCCGGCCACTCTACTGCTTGTCGTAAACCGACACCGATTTCACCGGCTTTCCGTTCGCGTCCGTGCCTTTTGAAGTCAGCGTCAACGTCTTTCCATCGTGAGAAACCGTTGCGGAGGTGGTGCCTACAATTTTGTCTCCCTTTTTTGACGTGACTGAAAGCTGGTGCGAGTTCACCTGCTTGATGGCAATGTGGTCCGCGCCATAGGGCACTCCAGTTCCGGTCACTTCGGAATCCTTGCCGTCATACTTGGAGGTGTATCCCCAACTGAAGGCGGTGCCGTCGGCGGCTACGCCCTCGAACTTGTAGGTCACGGTGTCGCCATCCGCCGTAGCCGTGCGCGTCAGGCTTTTTGGCGCCTTCCCCGCCGGATACTTTGACTTGTCCAGGTTTAACTTCCATGTACCAACAAAGGCTTTGCTGTCGGCGAGCATCGAACCGGCCAGGGCCAAACACACTACGGCTACCGCGAAAATCGAGGATCTACGCTTCATGAACCTTCTCCTTGTTGAGACTAGCGGTGAGATGGAATTCTTGGCAAAGGCAACCGCAGCCTTACCGCAGCGCAAGCCTAATCCTCATCGGCTACGTGAGTCAAGCGAGCGTATCAAGCCATGTTAAACGGAATTTCCTTTTTGACCCCAACAAACGGCTGCCGTTGTCCCCCGCATCTCTGTTCGCGTCAAGTTAGGTGTGGGGCGGAACATCGGATGAACCCAGACGCCTAGCGCCAGCGCGCGGGCCACCGGCCCAACCCCAACCCCGGCAGCTTGTTTGTGGGGGTGTAGCATTTTGCTCTCAATGCGTATAACCCCGTCAACGAAGGACGGCATGGTCCGAGTGTGGCGAAACGCGAGTCGCGAACAAGAGCTGCGAGGAATTGCCCGGCACGATCAGGCAACCTCGGTAAAGATGTACTCGTGCTGGCTATCGCGTATGATCAGCACCCGCTTGCCGGCGCGTTCAGCCACCACGAATTCGAACCCGCCATGGGTGGGATCGATCGTGATGAACGAGGTCGTACCGTCGTCATTCGTCCGCGACGCCACCGC
>Ga0187872_10003637_pt1 | contig 12155 bp, 10 predicted proteins | sample June2016WEW_16_4_FD_132973 | JGI IMG/M metagenome (GOLD analysis project Ga0187872, IMG submission 132973) | Peatland microbial communities from SPRUCE experiment site at the Marcell Experimental Forest, Minnesota, USA - June2016WEW_16_40 | ecosystem: Environmental > Terrestrial > Soil >...
CATATGGTTCTGGTGCAAACGTCAAAAGGGCGGGATCCGGGATATTTGTCGGGGACTGGCCTTTGGAGGCCGCGAACCCGGATGCGGAATATGGATGATCTTTTCAAAGGCCGCCAATTCGACCGGGAGATCATCATTCTCTGCGTGCGCTGGTATTTGCGGTTCAAGCTCAGTTTTCGCGATCTCGTGGAGATGATGGCCGAGCGCGGAATTTATCTGGCGCACACGACGATCATGCGTTGGATACAGCGCTATGCCCCGGAATTCGAAAAGCGCTGGAACCGCTTTGCTTGCAGAGCCGGCGATTCCTGGCGCGTCGACGAGACCTACGTCAAAATCAAAGGCCGCTGGACCTATCTTTACCGCGCCGTCGACAAAGAGGGAAAGACCATCGATTTCCTGCTCCGCGCCAAACGGGATGTCGCGGCCGCCAAAGCGTTTTTCCGTCGGGTGTTCAAGAGCCAAGGACGGCTGCCGCGCGTCATCACCCTTGATGGCTACCAGGCTTCACATCGGGCAGCGCGGGAAATCCTCAACGAACATCCGCGCCGCAAACGGACCAAAATTCGATCCTCGAAATATTTGAACAATCTGATCGAACAGGATCACCGATCGTTAAAACTTCGTTTGGGCCCAATGCTCGGGTTGAAACGGTTTCGCAACGCATCGATCGTCATTGCCGGCGTCGAGCTTCTGCATCGGATCAGGAAAAGTCAGTTCGAACTCGCAAGATTGCGCGTCAATGGAAAAACTGCGCCCGAAATCTGGAACGCGGTTCTCGCTGCATGAGCCGAACCTTGTTCTCGATGTTGACCCACGTCGATTCCAAAAATTTGCACCACAGCCCCTGGTTAGGCCTCGCTCTGGCATCGCACCGAGGCCGCGTAGCGAACTCCGGGTGCTTGATGGAGTTGTGCGATGCAAGAGGCGGCCCGTTGTCAATACTCGTATACTTCACCGCGAAAAACTTTGGGCGCTCCACACGATCATTTGCGATGACTGACCACCTTGGCCTTAGCATATCCAGATTCAGACCAGCGGGCTCGACCACGGGCGCTGCAGCAATGTAATCGTTAGCGCTGGCAATGTCGCTCCAAAGCTTGCGAACGGCGAACATTCGCCGAGCAACTGCCCGAGATCGCCGCGCCTCAGGCGCGCCGCACCCGTCGGGCGGCCGAACTCGTCCATCTTTTCGGCCACGGCGTCGGCGGTCGTCCCGGCGAACGCTTGATGAAGCGCATCGGCATGCCGATCAGCGACGATACGATCCTGCGCTCTCTCAAACGGCGCGCAACAGAGCGGCGCGCCGAGACAAGTGTGCTTGTGGTCGGCGTCGATGATTGGGCTTGGCGCAAGGGCTCCACTTATGGGACGATCGTCGTGGATCTGGAACGGCGGGAAGTGATCGACGTTTTGCCGGATCGCTCGGCGGACGGAATCGCAGACTGGCTCAAGCAGCATCCCGACATCGAAATCATCAGCCGTGATCGCTGCGGTTCGTTTGCCCAGGGCGCGCAGGAGGGTGCTCCGCAAGCGCGTCAAGTCGCCGATCGGTTCCATATTTTGCAGAACCTGCGCGAGGCCATTCAGGCGCAACTCAGCCACTCGTGTGGGTCATCTGTTCGCCCCTTGTTGCCCGCGGACGTTGACGACGAATGCGAGGCGATGATTTCCAGCGGTCCACGAGATAAACACGGCGGCGCCGAGCATCGCTGCTTGTCCAGAATGGCGAACATACAATCGAGGCAAGCGATCTTCGATCAGGTCCGTGCCTTGCGTAGGGACGGCAGAACCGTCAGCGATATCGCGCGACAGACGGGATTCCACCGCCGCACGATCGCCAAATGGATCCGAGCCGACACTCTCCCCCTGCGGAACGCCTCGGCGCCAAAGGCGAGTTCACCGCGCTATTTCGAGGACTACTTGTCGCGTCGCTGGGCGCAGAGGTGCGTACGCGGCCGACGTCTTCTCCAAGAGATCAAAGCGCGCGGCTACACGTGCAGCTTCTCGAACCTCGAACGGTTGCTGGCGAAATGGCGAACTCCCAAACGCGAGGTGGCGCGGCCTGCGCTCGCCGCTCCCGAGAACGCAGCCCGTCGATCCGGCGACCGGGCGTTTGATCTCGCCGATCGTTGCTGCAGCGCTGTGCGTGAAGCCGCGTGGATTGCTGACAAGCGCTCAGGCGGCGAAGGTCGACGTAAGAAAAGCGAATGGCCGGACTTCGCCGCCATGCGCCGGCTCGCCATGCGGTTTCGGGGCATGGTGCGAAGCAAGAACACGGGCAATCTCGACACTTGGCTGAAGGACGTTCATCAGTCTGGACTCGATGCGATGCAACGGCTCGCCCGCACGTTGCGCAGGGACATCGACGCCGTGAGAAACGCGATCACTGAGCAGTGGAGCAACGGCCAAACGGAGGGACAGTCAATCGTTTGAAAGCTCTCAAACGAGCCATGTATGGTCGGGCCGGGCCAGAACTTCTGCGCGCGCGGATGCTGCCATTGTAGGCGCATCCGCAACAGAGTTTGAGGCTGAACCCCGTCGGATACCGGACATGAGTAGTTTCCGAGTCTAGTCGCAAAGCAGCAGCGGCCTATGTGAGGGCATAACTCGCGGCGATCGTGGCAGTTGCCGGGTGTTCGCTTGATGGCGCTTCGAGCTGTCTCTGCAAACGCAACATGCTCCCGACGCGACGGAACGGCATCCCAAGCCAAGGAGAATGCGCCGTGAACAAGCTCAAGCAGCTCGAAGCGTGCGGCCAGTCGCCTTGGCTCGATTATCTGAAGCGCAGCCTCATCGAAAAAGGTGACTTGCGCACGCTCATCGCTCGGGACGGACTGAAGGGCATCACCTCGAACCCTTCGATCTTCGAGAAGGCGATCGGCGAGACCGACGAATATGCAGATGCTCTGACACAGTTCCAAGCGCAGGCCGACCACAGCATCTCCGAGATCTACGAGCATCTGGCGATCGCCGACATCCGCGCTGCAGCCGACGTCCTGCGCCCCCTCTATGAACAGACGCATGGCCGCGACGGCTACATCAGCCTGGAATGCTCGCCTTATTTGGCCAACGATACCGAGGCGACAATCGGCGAGGCCTTGCGGCTTTGGTCGGCGGTGGACCGCCCCAACCTAATGGTGAAGGTGCCTGCGACCGCAGCCGGCATCCCTGCAATCCGCCAGCTGATTGGTCGCGCGCTAAACATCAACATCACTTTGCTCTTCGCCGTGAGCGTCTACGAGCAAGTGGTCGAAGCATACCTTGCTGGGCTCGAGGATCTGAATCGGGCCGGGGGCGATCTGTCGAAGATCGGCAGTGTCGCCAGCATCTTTGTCAGCCGCATCGATGTCGCGACAGACAAGCGACTGGACAAGCTCGGTGACAAAAAACTGGCGGATCGGTCGCGCGGAAAAGCGGGCATCGCCAACGCGAAGATCGCTTACGCTCGCTACAAGGCGTTGTTCTCCGGCCCGCGCTGGCAACACCTGGCGGAAGCCGGCGCGCAGACGCAACGCCTGCTCTGGGCATCCACCAGTACCAAAAGCCCTGCTTACAAGGACACGATGTATGTAGAGGCGCTGATCGGCCGTGACACCGTGGACACCATCCCGCCCGCGACCATGGACGCGTTCCGCGACCATGGGGAGGCGATACCCGACGTCATAGAACAGGATCTGGTTGGCGCCCGTGCGATGCTCGCCGAGTTGGAGGAGCACGGCGTCTCGCTGGCGGAGGTCACGGACGAACTGGTCAAGGACGGCGTGCAGCAGTTCGCGGATGCGTTCGATAAGCTGTTCGACACCATCGCGAAACGCCGTCGCGCGCTGCTCGAGGGCGAGCGCGCCAGCTTGCAGATCGCGCTAGGCTCTGCGGAAATGAAGATCGCCGTCGACGCGGAGATGGAAGTCTGGCGCGAGGATGGGCGCATTCGGCGGCTGTGGGCCGGGGACAAGTCGCTATGGTCAGGGGCCGACGAGGACAAGTGGGTCGGTTGGCTGCACATTGTCGAGCAGGAATTGACCGATTTGGACCGGCTGTGCGGCTTCGCCGAGCAGGTGAAGAAGGTCGCATTCACCGACGTGGTTCTCCTGGGAATGGGCGGCTCGAGCCTCGGTCCGGAGGTGCTGAGCGAAACCTTCGAGCGGCAAGCGGGCTGGCCGCGTTTCCACATGCTGGACAGCACCGATCCCGCCCAGATCAAGACGATCGAGCGGTCAATCGACCTTGGCAAGACACTGTTCATCGTCTCCTCCAAGTCCGGAACCACGCTGGAGCCCAACATCTTCATGAACTATTTCTTCGACCGCGTCGGTGCAGTGAGGGGCAAGGATAAGGCCGGCGAACACTTCATCGCAGTGACCGATCCCGGTTCCCCGTTGGAACGGCGCGCCAACCAGCTCCACTTTGCTTCCATGTTCCATGGCGCGCCATCGATCGGCGGCCGCTACTCCGTGCTGTCCAAGTTCGGCCTGGCGCCCGCGGCGGCCATGGGCCTTGACGTCAGACGCCTGCTTGAGACGACACGGACGATGCAACGATCCTGCGGCGCCGATGTCCCGCCCTCGGAGAACCCGGGTGTGCAACTCGGCGTCGCCATGGGCGTCGCGGCAACCCGCTTCGGGCGCGACAAGGTGACGATCATCGCCTCGCCAGGAATCGCCGATTTCGGCGCCTGGCTGGAGCAGCTTCTGGCGGAGAGTACAGGCAAGCAGGGACGCGGGCTGATCCCGCTCGCCGGCGAGCCGCTCACCGTGCCCGAGTGCTACGGCAGCGACCGGTTCTTCGCCTATCTGGAGCTGGACGGTCAGGTCGATCCGTCGCAGCGCCAGGCAGTGGAGGCGCTGGAGCGGGCCGGCCACCCGGTCGCGAAGATCAGCGTGAAGGATGTCTGGCACATCGGCCAGGAACTCTTCCGCTGGGAGATCGCGACCGCCGTTGCCGGTTCGATCATGGGCATCGACCCGTTCAACCAACCGGACGTCGAGGCGAGCAAGGACAAGACGCGCGCGCTGACCGATGCCTATGAGAAATCGCATCGCCTGCCCGAAGAGGCGCCGGTGTTCCGCGAGAATGGCGTTGCCCTTTATGCCGATCCGCGCAACGCGGGCGAGCTCGGCCGGCACAACACGCTTGCCGGCTACCTGAAAAGCCATTTTGGTCGCGTGCAGGCTGGCGCGAAAGCCGGCGATTACGTGGCGCTGCTCGCCTATATCGAGCGCAATGCGGCGCACACGCGAGCCCTGACCCAGATGCGCAGGCGTATCCGCGACAAGACCCGCGCCGCGACCTGTGTCGGCTTCGGACCGCGCTTCCAGCATTCGACCGGGCAAGCCTACAAAGGCGGCCCGAATTCCGGCGTGTTCCTGCAGGTCACCTGCGATGACCCGGCTGACATCGACGTGCCCGGCCATTCCTACAGCTTTGGGATCGTCAAGGCCGCACAGGCCAGCGGTGACCTCGCGGTGCTGGTGGAACGCGACCGTCGCGTGTTGCGCGTTCATCTTAAACATGTCGATGCAGGCCTTGAGGAGCTGTCGCACGCAATCGATGCAGCGCTCGAATAGCGCCTTGTCATAAAGGAGTAACGCAAAATGCAGATCGGCATCATTGGATTAGGCCGCATGGGCGGCAATATCTGTCGTCGTCTGATGAAGGCGGGGCACCATTGTGTGGTGTTCGACACCAACGCCAAGCCGCGCGAGGTACTGGCGAAGGAGGGCGCCGCAGCCGCCGGATCGCTCGCCGAGATGATGAAGACGCTCGCGGACAAGCCGCGCGCCATTTGGGTTATGCTGCCCGCCGGCGAGATTACCGAGAAGACGGTCGAACATCTTGGCGGCCTGCTGGAGCCGGACGACATCATCATCGATGGCGGCAATTCCTTCTATAAGGATGACATCCGCCGCGCCAAGAAACTGGCCGAGAAGCGCATTCGCTACATCGATTGCGGCACGTCCGGCGGCGTCTGGGGTATCGAGCGGGGCTACTGCCTGATGATCGGCGGCCCGAAGGAGGCTGTGGATCATCTCGACCCCATCTTCGCGGCGCTCGCCCCCGGTCTGGGCGATATTCCGCGCACGCCCGGCCGCGAGAAGGCCGCATCTCGCGCCGAGCGCGGCTACATTCACGCCGGGCCATCCGGCACCGGGCATTTCGTCAAGATGGTGCATAACGGAATCGAGTACGGACTGATGCAGGCCTACGCCGAGGGCTTCGACATCCTGCGCAACAAGGACTCGAAGGATCTGCCGGAGCACGAGCGATTCGTTCTGAACATGCCGGATATCGCGGAGGTCTGGGGGCGCGGTAGCGTCATATCGTCCTGGCTGCTCGATCTCGGCGCTGCCGCCTTGGTGAAGGATCCGCAGCTGAAGGAGTTCTCCGGCTACGTCCAGGATTCCGGCGAGGGTCGCTGGACCGTCGAGGCCGCGATCGAGGAGGCGGTTCCGGCAGACGTGCTGTCCACCGCGCTTTACGCCCGATTCCGCTCGCGGGAGGCGCACAACTTCGGAGAAAAGATGCTCTCGGCGATGCGTTTCGGCTTCGGTGGCCACATCGAGGGTAACGAGTCCATTGACCCCGCAACGAAGCCGAAGAAGTCGCAAGGTCATTCGGCGGCACAGAACGCCGCGGAGTAGCGCCATGCCCGACAAACCGCCGATCGGGACATGTCCGACCGCGCAGGCAGCGGAGTCGCCGCGGCGGCGACAGGTCCCTCCGGCCGATCCCTGCGCCATGGTGGTCTTCGGCGCCGGCGGCGACATGGCCAAACGCCTGCTGATACCGGCTCTCTACAACCTCGCGCGCACCAAGGTTCTGCCGGAGAAATTTGCGTTGATCGGCGTGGACCTCGCGGAGGGAACGGGGGAGAGTTGGCGCGACCACCTTTACGACACGCTGAAAACCTTCGTCGGGAATGCGACCGCGGAGTTTGACATCGACCGGATCGACGAGGCGGCGTGGAAGCGGCTGGCGGAGAAAATGTCCTACGTCCAGGGCGACCTCACCAAGCCCGAGCTGTACCAGAAGATTCGTGGCGCGTTGGGCGAGGCAGAGAAGGCCCATGGCACTCAGGGCAATGTCCTCTTCTACCTTGCCGTCGCCGACCGGTTCTTTGGCACTGCGGTCGAACAACTCGGCAAGGCGAAGCTCACCGATCAGGGCGAGGAGAAGGACGGGAAGTCTCAGTTCTGGCGCCGCGTCGTGATCGAGAAGCCGTTCGGCCATAGCCTGGACTCGGCGCGCCAACTGAACGCCCGCATCCTGCGCACGTTGCACGAGGATCAGATATTCCGGATCGACCATTTCCTGGGAAAGAACACGGTCCAGAGCATCATGGCTTTCCGCTTCGCCAATGGGCTGTTCGAGCCGATCTGGAATCGCGATCGGATCGATCACGTGCAGATCACCGTGGCGGAGACGGTGGGCGTGGAGGAGCGCGGCAAGTTCTACGAGCAAACCGGTACGCTCCGCGACATGGTGCCTAACCACGTGTTTACGCTCCTCTCCATGGTGGCCATGGAGCCGCCCACGGGATTTGACGCCGCGTCGATCCGCACCAAGAAGGCCGAGGTGTTTGCCGCGGTGCCGACCGTCAAGCCGGCACGGGCGGTGCGTGGCCAGTATGGAGCCGGCACGGTCCTGGGCAAGCGGGTGAAAGCCTATCGGAACGAGCCGAACGTGGCGCTGGATTCGAACGTCGAGACCTATGTCGCCATGCAGCTCGAGATCGACAACTGGCGCTGGGCCGGCGTGCCCTTCTACTTTCGTACCGGTAAGCACATGTCGCAGCGTCTGACGGAGATCGCGATCCGCTTCAAGCAGGCGCCCTACACGGCGTTCCAGGACACCGCCGTCGATACCTTGCGGCCCAATTGGCTGGTCCTGAGCATCGCGCCGGATGAGGGCATTTCCCTGCAGTTCGAGGTCAGGTGTCGAGGTCCGGTGGTCGATCTTGCCGCGGTGAAGATGGACTTCCGCTACGACGACTGGTTTCCGAAGGAGAAGAATGTCGGATACGAGACGCTGATCTACGACGTCATTATCGGCGACCCGACGCTGTTCATGCGCGCCGACATGGTGGAGCAGTCCTGGCGTATCGTACAACCTGTGCTCGACGCCTGGGCGGCGGAGAAGGCTGATTTTCCTAATTACGACTCCGGCAGCGACGGCCCGAAGGCGGCCGACGAATTGCTGGCGAGAGACAAGGATCGGTCGTGGCGTCCCGTGATCCCGCCCCGGAGCAAAAGCAATGACGGCTCTGCATGATGTTCGACTGTTCCTTGCCGACGTGGATGGTGCGCTGGTCACAAAGGACAAGGTGCTGACCGAGGCGGCGAAGGCGGCTGTGCGGGAGCTGGATCAGGCCGGCATCGCATTCGCCATCACCAGCGGGCGGCCGCCTCGAGGCATGAGCATGCTGATCGAGCCGCTCGCGCTGAGGACCGCCATAGCTGGCTTCAACGGTGGCGTGCTGGTCAATCCCGATCTCTCCGTGATTGAGAGCCACGCGCTCGATCCCGGCGCGGCCAAGCAGACCGTGAAGCTCATCCTGGATCAGGGGCTGGACGCCTGGGTTTACACGGAAACGGAGTGGCTGATCCGCGACAAGGATGCGCCGCATGTGGCGCGCGAGACCTGGACCGTGAAGTTCGACGCCAAGGTCGTGGCGTCATTTACCGACGCGCACTTGGTGCGCGCGGTGAAGATCGTGGGCGTCTCCGACGATCTCGAACTGGTCGCCGCCTGCGAGAAGGCGGCGCAGAACGCGCTGGGTGAGAAGGCGAGCGCGGCGCGCTCGCAACCGTACTATCTCGACGTGACTCACCCCAAAGCCAACAAGGGAACGGTCGTCGAAACGCTGTCGAATCTTCTGAACATTTCTCCCGCCCAGATTGCCACCATGGGGGACATGCCGAATGACGTCCTTATGTTCCGCAAGAGCGGCTTCTCAATCGCGATGGGCAACGCCAGCGACGAGGTAAAGGCCCAAGCGAGCGCGGTGACCGACAGCAACGAGAACGAGGGCTTCGCCAACGCAGTGCGAAAGTTTGTTCTGCGGTCGACCTCTGCATGATCCGCAGTTATGTGCGCTCTGAGCATGAGGCGGCGGCAGAGGAGACGCCTGGACGACCCGGCAGCTTGACAGGAGAGCGACGATGACGCCGCAGGTAAGGGAAATCTTGAGCTGGTATGGCGGTGACAATGTCGGAACGTTGACAAACTTGGCGCGGCTATTGAACCACGGCCGATTGGCGGGGACCGGAAAGCTCGTCATTTTGCCAGTGGATCAGGGCTTTGAGCATGGGCCGGCGCGCTCCTTCGCCCCCAATCCCCCAGCGTACAATCCCCTCTATCACTTTGAGCTCGCGATCGAAGCGGGCTGCAATACGTACGCCGCTCCACTGGGTTTCGTGGAAGCAGGCGCCCGCGATTTCGCGGGGGAAATTCCGCTCATCCTCAAAACCAATGACAATGACGTGCTGCGGGAGGAGAAAGATCCAAACCAGGCCCTGACCGCCAGTGTGCAGGACGCCCTTCGTTTGGGTTGCGCCGCAGTTGGCTTCACGATCTACCCGGGATCGACGCACCAGCTCGAAATGTACGGACAGCTTCGTGCCTATGCCGAGGAGGCAAAACGTAACGGACTCGCGGTCGTCATCTGGTCCTATCCGCGCGGGTCGGGTCTGAGCAAGGACGGCGAATCAGCGATCGACGTTGTCGGTTACGCTGTCCAGATCGCGGCTCAGCTCGGCGCCCACATTATCAAGGTGAAGCTGCCGACGGCGCATGTCGAGCAGGACGCTGCCCGCAAGGTGTTCGACGAACGGCACATTCCGATTGCGACCGCGGCGGAGCGAGTTCGCCATATCGTTGATTGCGCGTTCGCCGGCCGGCGCATCGTCATCTTTTCTGGCGGCGCCGCCATATTCGACGACGACAAGCTGCTCAATGAAATTCGTGCAATCCGTGCCGGCGGCGGGTTCGGTTCGATCATCGGCCGCAACTCATTCCAGCGGCCGAAGGAGGAGGCGCTTCGGATGCTGGGAGCTGTCATGAACATTTATGCGTCGGCGCCGGACCAAAATCCAACGCGTTAGGTGGCGAAGCAACCATGTCTGATACCGCACCTGACAGATCGATCATCGTCGCGCCGTCGATCTTGTCGGCGGATTTCGGGCGTCTCGCGGAGGAGGTTCGCGCCGTCGATGCAGCGGGAGCCGACTGGATCCATGTCGACGTAATGGACGGCCGCTTCGTGCCGAATATCACGATTGGCCCGGTAGTTGTCGAAGCGGTGCGACGCTCCACGCAAAAGCCGCTCAATGTGCATCTGATGATCGTCGAGCCGGAGCGCTATCTCACCCACTTCGCCAAGGCGGGCGCCGATCACCTGCTCGTCCAGGCGGAGTCATCGGCGACGATGCATCTGCACCGTGTCCTCTCGCAAATTCACGATCTCGGCAAGAAGGCAGGCGTGGTGCTCGACCCGGCGAGCCCGATCGAGCTGATCGAATACGTCCTTCATCTCTGCGATGTAATTCTTGTCATGACCGTCAATCCCGGCTTCGGCGGCCAGAAATTCCTGCCGGAGATGCTACCCAAGATCCGCCGGTTGCGGCAGCTTTGCGACTCGCACGGACTCAGCCCGGTCATCGAGGTCGACGGCGGGCAGAATTGTGAAAGCGCCGGACAGGCGATCGAAGCGGGCGCGAACGCCATCGTTGCCGGGTCGGCGATCTTCGGGTCGCCTGATTACGCTGCGGCGATCGCCGCTATTCGCGAGGCCAACCGACCGTCTGCGGGGAAGGCGCGCTTATGACGAGCCCATCCGAAGCCAGATTGGAAATGCTCGCCGATCCCGAAGCCTTGTCGCGCCGGGTCGCGGATTGGATGCTCGAAATCGCGACTGCGAAGGACAGTGTTTTCAGCATCGCCTTGTCCGGCGGCTCGACCCCGCGACGGCTCTATCAACTCCTGGCTGGACCACCTTATTGCGACAAGTTTCCCTGGTCCCGCACACATTGGTTTTGGGGCGACGAACGCTTCGTGTCTCACGATGACACGCTGAGCAATTATCGCATGGTGTGCGAGGCGTTGCTATCGCGCGCACCGATTCCCGCTATCAACATCCATCCTATTCCCACCGAAGGACTCACCGCTGACGAATCGGCGTCTGCCTATGAGCGGGAGCTCAAATCCTTCTATGGCGCGAAGCGGCTTGACCCGGCTCGGGCGCTCTTTGACGTGACCCTTCTGGGGCTCGGGCCGGATGGACATACGGCCTCCCTGTTCCCCAATACGGCGGTGCTCGGCGAGCGCGACCGTTGGGTCGCCGCCGTCGTAGGCGCTAAGTCCGAGGCGCGCATCACGCTGACCTATCCGGTCCTCGAGAGCAGCCGAAGCACGGTCTTCCTGGTCGCCGGGGCAGAGAAGCGCGCAGCGCTCGCCCGGCTTCGCCGCGGCGACGACAGCCTGCCGGCGGCGGGTCTTCATCCGACGGGCACATTGTGGATATTTGGCGACGCCGCGGCAGTGGGAGAACTCACGTGACGTTGCTGCAGTCATGCGAACAGGACGGCCAGAAGCGCGCGGCGGCCGCGCGAGCCGTCGCGGAAGTTGAGGATGGTATGGTCCTCGGACTGGGCAGCGGATCGACTGCCGCGTTCGCGGTCGAAGCCTTGGCAGCGCGCATCGCGAATGGCTTGCGCGTGGTTGCAATACCGAGCTCAGGGACGACGGCCACCTCGGCGCGGCAGCTCGGCGTGCCGCTCACCAGTTTCGCCGAGCACCGCCGTATCGATGTCACCATCGATGGCGCTGACCAGGTCGAGCGCGGCACGCTCAACCTGGTCAAGGGGCTCGGCGGAGCGCTGCTGCGCGAAAAGATAGTGGCGAGCGCCAGCGACCGGATGATTGTCGTCGTCGACGAGACGAAGCTGGTGGACCGTTTAGGCGGAAGTACGCCGCTCCCCGTCGAAACAGTCTCTTTTGGGTGGCAAACCATGCTCGATCGCCTGTCGGCGCTCGCTGGATTTACGCGCATTTGATTTTAGCCATCGCCACCGACGCTTGCAGCCAGGATTTCCTGGACTCTTCCCCCTGACGAGATGATCGCCGCCAATTACGCGCCATCCATCTGGCGTGTCCAA
>Ga0187872_10003638_pt1 | contig 12154 bp, 15 predicted proteins | sample June2016WEW_16_4_FD_132973 | JGI IMG/M metagenome (GOLD analysis project Ga0187872, IMG submission 132973) | Peatland microbial communities from SPRUCE experiment site at the Marcell Experimental Forest, Minnesota, USA - June2016WEW_16_40 | ecosystem: Environmental > Terrestrial > Soil >...
ACAACGGGCCGACGACATCATTAAACCGCATGACGGGCGGCAACATCTCCTCAGAGGGCAGCTTGATTTTCGACGACATGTTCGGCGTGCTCCGCAACGACACTGATTATCCACTGTGCCGCCAGAATGTCGCCCATCGTCTTCCTGTTGGTGCTGGTGATGGTCACGGGTTCGATCTCATACTGCGTGGGGACCTTCTTGCGGGCGGCGGCAGTCGCCGCAAAGACGTAATTGACAACTTCGAGCCCAGCCTTCAGGTGCTTGGCGATGAATTTGAGGTCGGGGTTGTCCGACTTGCGGAGTACGGTTGCCGCCTTGCGGAGCAATTCGTCTTGTTTCTTTGTGAGTTTTCTCATACTGGGATTATACCAAATCCCTACACCGATTGCAAGACTAGCTTGAGGGGCAGAACATCTATCCCGACTGTCTCAGGACTCCTTTTCAACATGATCTCCACATGTCCAACAGGCGTCCCGAGGGGACAAACGACTTCCACTAGGCGGGTGTAGTACGGGGTGTCGTAACAGTCCCCGCTCTTGACGATCTGGGCCGCTTCATAGGCTGTGTTGACCCGACGTTTGTATTCGTCTTTGACATCCTCAAACACTCCGCCAATTCCGAGGGCGTTGTAGGCGTTGTAATCGGACACGTAGATCAAAGCCTGCACGGTGATGGCGTAGAGCCAATAGCGGAGTTCGTCCTTGGCTGGCCACTCCCCCAACTCGACTTTGATCTGGGGAACTCGCTGGATCAGCCGGGTGATGGCGTAGTTCAACTCGCCGAGAAAGGCACCTTCGTACCCGTATTGCTGCCCCATGTTCCAAACAGCCACGGCCAACGGGTGAAACTCCCTGCACCCATTTCTGTTCGTCACGGACTGGTGCTCATATCCGCCATATAGGTTGAGGAGGTTACATGTAATCAATGTGAACAGGTCCTTGTAGGCACGCAGCAAACCGAAGTTGGTTTTGGCTTCTTCCGCCACCTTGCGGGCAGCCAACTCGACTTGAACGTCGATGATGTTGCGGTCTATACTTTTACCATCTGTTTTTAAGCTAGGTACGTAGGGCATTGGCCACCTCTTCGGGTTCTGGAAGGGATACTTCCATCACAAGACTCCATGCGATCACACAGTAACCCAGCAGGTCCGTAAGGGCATCCGCCTTCGGCTCGTACTTGGCGGTGCGCCCCAAGGCACTGAGCTGGGTGTAGCGGGCAATCTTGTCCCAGATGCGGGGAACGGTGCCCTGCAATCCGTGACGGCGATAGGACTCGCCGTAATCGGCGGTCTTATGGAGCAACGTTTGGATGATCTTCTTGAGTTTGAATTCGACCAACGGCACTAGACCTGCCATGCCTTCCTTGGTCGGGGCCTTTAGGAGAACCCCGTCTTCCAACAGGCTCATGATGGCCGAGATGAAGACCAAGAAATGCAGGGTTTGCTCAATCGTCATGAGCATACCTTTTGACCATAAGGACAGTGGCGTGTCCTTAAAGCCGTTGCAGAGACCTTCGAGGATGTAGTAGTGGTACATCCATTGCAGGAATAGGCATTCCAGATTGTAGTGCCCATCGGGTGGGAGAGCGGCTGCTAGAATCGCCGCGTCAGGTGTCGCTTCAATGGGCTCGCCCCGAACGACGGCGTGCCCCGTAAAGTTCGAGTGAAGTATTTGATCGGTAGATTGAAGCCCTTTGACTATCGCGTCGGGATCAAGCATTTCGGGGAGAGCATTGAGCACCCGCTGCCAATGGTACTCGCGGATTACAAAGAGGCCAGTTCGAATTTCTTGCCAGAATGAGGAACCCTTAAAAATGTCGTCCATGTATATAGATACTCAATTTTTGGAGTATTATACTGTAGATGGCGAAGAAAAAAGCACAGCCCAAAACCACCGCTCTCATTGTGGTTGACCCCATGGAATCCGAGAGCAGGAAACAGCAACGTCTGGACGATGAGTTCTGGAGAGGCTTCGACGCGGCGAACAGCAAATACTCCAGTGCTTGCAGTGCTGCATGGCGTAAATATGAAGCTGCTTTGAAGACTGATCTAGCAGAAAACCCCAAAAGGCACGTCCGAATGCCCTACGACGATCAGTTCGATAAAGAAATCAAGGCCGCAGTTGATGAGTGGGGCGTCTATTTTAACGCGGCCTAAACACTACGATGCCCTCGGAATCGGTGGGTATACCATTACACGTGCCGGGATGGAATCTCCATTTTTCCATGGCCCTGAACGTAGCTTGAGAATCAGGGTCGAGGCCCGAACCCCTCAACGTGAACCCGCTGTACACCTTACCGTCTGTCCCCACTAAGAAATTCACCACCACATCAGAATCCCCGTGCAGCGTCGGGTTTGGCGTGTAAAACGGTATCGGATCGTTCGTGTGGGCACAAGCAGGAAGAAAGGGGTCTCTGCCGATGGTGTCGCCATAACCAGTGCTGGCCACAGCCCTGTATTCTTCTATACGAATGACAGGCCCCCAATTGGGGACTCGTTCTGGGGCACGGGGGGTGAAAACCGTGGCATAAGCGACGGACACGAGGAGCAGAGTTGTAATGGCGATGCGACCCATACCTAAGAGGTAGGAAATCGTTATGCGAACGCTTCCTCTGCCTCTGCCTCATAACGGTCGAAACTGCGGGTTCGATTCCAAACCTCATCGTAGGTCACACGAGCTGTAAGCTCGCCGTCCTCGAAGACCGTTTGGAGCACGTTGCCGTAGGCGTTCGGGTCCCGCACCGTCACGAAATCACCGTCGCCGTTCACGCTACGATCCACGAGACTCAAGCGTCCGCCAATGGATGCCTTAGAGTGATCGGTCGTCGGGTCCTTGAACACGTCGTGCCAGACGCCGCCACGGTCAATTGCACAGCACTTGATGGCGAAACGCATGGTGTCGCGGTTCTGCTGTTGTAGCAACGCACCACCCATGCCGTATGCCCAATTGTCCATCGACCAGCCGTTGCGGATCAGGCTGGCGTTGATACCGAGGATGGTCTGGTAGTTCACGCCGTCGCCCTGAATCGCACGAATCTGAGAAGGCAGCACCTTCCAGCCCTTGTCGTTGGTCTCGAAGCCGAACTTATCGGAGATCGAGTTGAACATGTCGTCCAAAACCACCGACGCGATGCCAGAGTCGGGACGAAGCACCACGGTGCCGTTGCGACGTAGGACCATTTCACGCAGTTCCTCACCGAAAATCTTGTCCACGGCATTGTGCGTGTCGTAGGAATCTATTACACAGGCAACCAGTCCAGTTGGGAACGTGGTCAACATGTTGCGATAAGCGTCCACTTCGTGTTCCTTGCCCCACGAGGTCACAGTCGAGTGCTCCATCGCTGGGATGGAGTTTCCCGGCATGTCAGCCCCATAATACTGCTGGAGCCACTGAATGGCTTCTGGCGTGTCGGTGCCGTGGAAGTTAAACAGATGGGCCGCACCGCCAAGAGCAGCCGAGGTCTCCGAGGAGACACCACGGTCGCCAAAATCATGCAACTTGTAATCGATCAATCCCGGCGTCCCAGTACGAACCAAATCCTTGCCGATGGCCTGTCGAATTTCAAAAGACAGGGTGCCGACTGTGACGGGGTACCACATACGCATCAGACGGGTCTCAGCCCAATTCGTCAACCAGTAGAACTCGTCGTCAGTGTTCTCGATGGTCATCAGCACGTTCTTCTTCGGAACGAGTGTGCCCTCAGGCACCGCACGGATGCGGAGTGGTAAGATACCGCCGTGCTTTTCGAGCAGGCGCATCCAGCCCTTGTAATTGAAGATTTTATCGTTGAAGAAGTGCTTAGCCGACCAAGCTGCCGCATCCTTCACGTTCTGTTCGTTGAAGAACTTGCCCTCAAACTGGTTAATCAGGATGCCCTGCAAGCCAGTCCAAAGTCCATGGGGCCAAAAGCCGCCGCGAGAGCACATGTAGGAATACACCCTGCGGGTGTCCTTCGGATACTGCGGATAGTGGGTGAATTTGTAGCTATCGCTTCCGAGTACAGGGTTGGGATTAAACGGTGTCGGCATGTGCTTCCTCCTTGGGGTCGGACATGGTGCGGACAGAGAATCGTTTGAGGTATTTGTGCAACATCATGAGAAGTTCCATGTGCTCTGTGACCATCTGATATGTCGTGAGTTGGTCGAGGCGGAACCAATGGGCCGCGTGTACATCATCACCCGCCTTAGTTGCCATACCGCTGACACGACCAGCGTAAAACGCCGTCATGACGCTACGGTCTGGTTGGCGATACCGCCAATCGTCGATGACGGCAGAGCCGATGTACTCCTGATCGATCAGATCAACATCCGTCTCTTCAAGAGCTTCGTGGCGACCGTTGGTCTCAACGGTGCCCTTTCTGGCTTCGACATGCCCGCCAGCAAACCGCCACTTACCGTTTTCCCCGGGTTTCTGAACGAGAAGGACTTCGCTACGGTCATAGTTCAGGATTGCCACGTCCACCATCATGAGAGTTACGGGCCATAGATGGCTTGCGGCATAAATCATGCCCGCACGGAACTCGGGAGACTCGATGACGTTGTTCGAAAACTCCTTGCGGTTATCAGTGCCTTTGATAGAGACGACTTCAACGGGAAGTGTCAGTTCAACAGGCGTATGCTTGCCGCTGTAGTGGGGCACAAAGGAGTCGCGACCGCCGTAGAGAGTTACCTCAGCAAGGCATGAACCCACAGCCTCGTCAATCTTTTCATCCAGATTGTCGCTCCATGTCTCATCAGTGCGGGTGTCTTTTAGCGGCAGGACGGTGAAGTCGGGGAATTTTGCTTGGATCATCGCTTTGCGAGTGGCGAAGTCGAGGGGGTTGTCTTGCGTTATGCCAGCGGGTGCCACGCCAATGAACACGATCACCCCGCCATTCCCCTTGTGGCGATTTCGAACCTGACGGAACAGTTCCATGTGCCCGTCGTGCAGGTCCGTTACCTGAAATCTCCCGACAATAACGCCATAGCTAGGTTTCATCTGGTCTCTCTCCCCGATTATACGCTGCGGAATTTCGTTTGAGGCTGTGGTACGATTCCAATTCCCCCACCACGCTTTGAATGGTGTGAGCCAGATCGCGAATGCGGATATTATTGGCGACAGCCAGTATGAAAATCGGATCGAGCTTGTTGTACACCTCGCGACGGAAATCGTACCCCTCGTCGGTCGGGACTTCCCAACTGGTGTACAGGCTCCGAAGTTTATCCATTGGGGAACAACTCCTTTTCCTTTTCCGCCAGCGTGATGGGGTTGTTGAGCCGAAACGGACAGGTCTTGTCCCACCGTTTATATAGTTTCTCAGCATCGCATCGATACCATTCAGGTAGGAAAGATTGCTGGGAAAGGCTCTCCAGCACGTTCGCCATCTGAGTACCGGCGAAATTGACACGCTCAATGTAGTTCAGTAGCGTCGTCACCTGTTTGGCGGTGAGAGCGTACCGCTTGGTTCTGGCTCGTGGCCGAGTACGTGTGCTCATTTTCTCCTCCAACTCTATTATACCCTAGATGACTGGATTTCGGCTAAGAATCTAGAAGGTTTTAATAGAGTTACGTTGGGAGAATTGGGCTGCTGTAACATGTTGGGAACACAGAGGATAAGGAAGTCCCTCGCCCGCGTACAGGCCACATAAAACAGGCGTCTTTCTTCCTCGATTTCGTCATCGCTTCCCATTGAGAGCTTGTGGGGGAGGGAACCTTCAACGACATTCGCCACATAAACCCGTTTCCATTCAAGCCCCTTGGCTGAATGGATGGTGCTGATAGTAACCGACCCTGCCTCGTCATCGTCTTTCGGACGGTCAAGCGTAAGCTGGAAGATCAGGTCCTCGGCAGTCATAGTGCCACCCTCAACCATACCCTCAACAAGCTGGGCAAACCGTTCCAAGTTTTCAAGCTTGGTCTTGACCTTGTTGGTGTCCTTCTTGTACTTGTCGCTAATGTAGGTCTTGTACTGGGTCAGGGTGAGCACTTGTTTCAATGCGGCAACTGGGTCTTCGCGGAACTGCGTGATGTTTCTGACAATGCCGCCAAACGCTGCGATCTTAATGTTGTCGTTGGTTTCCGCTGCGGTGATCAAGTCACCATCGTACTTCTCGTTAGCAACCACCCGTATTCTTTCCAAAGCAACCTCACCGCATCCACGACGAGGCACCTGTGCAGCACGCACGAAAGCCATGAAGTCGTTATGGTTGGTCGCCAGCCGCATGTACGCCAGAACGTCGCGTACCTCTTCGGTCTGTAACAACCCTCGACCCCCGCGCACAATGTAAGGAATCCGACGCTTGACCAGTTCGGTTTCGATGTCTCGAATCTGGATCGCGGCCCGAACCAAAATGCAATTCTCACGATAGGGTATGGGTTTTGCCGATGACTCCCGAGGCTTGCCGCCCGTTGCAGTCACGCTCGCATCACGTTGGAACTTCTCGTTATCCCTGTAAATCTCGGTAGCGATATCGACAGCGATATGCCGTGCCAAATTACCTACGATGGTTTCTTTCATGCCATGCTCGCCGTTCATACCCCGCCAACTTTCCATCTTGAGCGGGATGGTTCGAGTCATCGTGCTCTGAATCCTGTTTGCCAAAGTGACGATCTCGGGTACGCTGCGGTGGTTGCGGGCAATACGGTACAGCTTGGGCTGGACTCCACGCCAGTTCTCGCTGAAGTCTTTCAGGATTTGCGGGACGGCACCGTTGAAGCCGTAGATGGAGTTCCCCACTACGATGCCGTCTACGACGTAAGTATGGTCTTTTTCAACGTCCAGCGAATACACCAGCCCTTCGTATGGCATTTGCGGCATGACGAGTATTGGGGTTGACTGATTATTTCCCTCGATAGGGACGTAGACTTGAAGACCCGCACGAACTAAAATCTGAACGTTTGCGGCTGCGGTTTTGAAGTACCCCCGCCAGTTATGGTTGTACTGACGTTGGTTTTCCGACCATCGCACCATGGAAGGACATTCCCACAGCAAACAGAATGCTTTCAAACACGCCCAACCACTGCCGCCCTTTCCTTCTCGCCGACGATCCTCAAAAGGCAGAACAGCCGTGAGTGAACCACTTGTTGGAGATGACGCCTCTACGGTCGCAGTTTGTAGACTCTGAAAAATATCGAGACGCTCTAAATCAGCCTCGAAACATGTCTGAGGGATTCCGTAATAACACGAGACGATCTCTTCAAGTTTCCGTGCTTCTCTCTTAGAGTCTTTAACCGCGAGTACCCACCCTTTATCGGCTTTCTCCTGACGCATCCGAGCCGTCAATCCGAAAGCATGGTTGTTGCGCTTCAACTTCGCCATACCAACTCTGAAACCGAAGTTTTCACGCCACATGAGATAGACGATGTATTTACCACTCGTCTCCGAACCGAGACGTACCCACAATTGATGATTGGGAGTGACGCGGGTCTGCTTTCCATCCCCAGTGCAGACCTTAAAAAGAATTCCTTTATACGGCCTAGATGCGACCTTAATTTTCCTACCAATTTTATAGGTTCGTTGGTCCTTCCGTGTCCACGATTCCGCCAATTCACCATCAACTAGCGTCGAAATGTCTTTTTCCACCCACTCAGAAGGCGTCCAAGGTTTTCCATATCCGTTCGATTTATGCCCAGATACTTTGATTTTCACCGCTGAACCGGGAGGTTGACATTGGCTCATGTCGCCGACCACGTAAATGTTCATGTTATCGGGAGCAAGCAAGGAGTTGACGAATTCCCATTGCACAGGGTTAGTATCCTGCGCCTCATCCATCAGGACGTGATCCCACATCGCTTGAATGGCCGCCCGCCACTTCGTATCACGGCGGAATCGGCGCACTGTCAGGTGCAGCATGTCGTCAAAGTCCACGACCGAATTACGGGCCTTCTCTTCCTCGTATAGTTGCCAGAGCCTCAATCCCGTTTCATCCAACGCATGGTAGCCGCCATGCATCGTCTCGGCTTCAAGGGCGATCTCTTTCGTGTAATCGGTCATGAAGCCCACACCGCGAGCACGGTGAAATGAGATGTTCTCCAAGAGACGCCATGGATTAGTGTCGGTGATTTTCTCTCGGTCGATGATCTTCTTCATCATCACGCCCTGATCGTAGTCATCCAGCGGCGAAACCTTGGATTTCAGGGTGAACTTGTCGTCGATGCTAAAGGCAGGAGGATTCTTACGGATGGCAGACAAAGCCAGTGAGTGAATGGTGGATACGCGGGGCATTGGCCCGTTTTCAAGCTCGGGGAGAGCCTTCAGCAACCGTTCATTTACCTCGTTAGCAGCTTTATTTGTAAATGTGACTACGAGAATCTTCTTTGGAGGCACCCCCTTGGAAATTAACCAAACAACTCTAGATTGCAAGCATCTAGTTTTACCCGACCCCGCGCCAGAAATCAGGCACGCTGGCTCCCCTATGGAGTGCTCCACAGCGGTTCGCTGTTCATCATTCAAAGCGGACATGAATGCGGGAAAGTCGGGGGTATACATAATAGCCAATACTGTCAACCAGAAAAAGTACGTGGGATCAGCCCTAAAATTCGGCTCTCGATGGACCCAACATCGAAAAGCTCTGCGAAGGGGAACCCACCACTCTGTCAAATTACAAAGAGCGTGGAACAAGTACGGAGAAAGTGTGTTTCTCTTTCAACCTATTCTGTGTTGTAGCCCCGCCCTGCTCATACAGTTTGAACAACAGCAAATCGACCTCTTTGATGCCGTAAACAACGGCTATAACGTATGCCCGACAGCAGGCAACATGTTAGGATTTCGCCACAGTCCCGAAACCATTAAAAAGTTCCGCCGTCGCCATCCATCAGACGCCCAAAAGGAGGCACTATCCAAAGCCAATACTGGAAAATCCCCGTCACTTGAAACCCGAGCCAAACTATCTAAGGTGTGGAAAGGACGAAAGCACAACGCAAAAAGCAAGTTGAAAATGTCGAAAAACAAGAAAGGTACACCCCTCTCCGAAACACACAAAGCTGCCTTACGCGGAAAGCGCGGAAAACTACCGAACGTCCGCCTTTCTAAGCTAGGCAACAAAAATCCCAATTTCGGGAAGCCCCGCTCGGAGGAAACAAGGCGAAAAATCCGAGAAGCCAACGTCCGAACTTGGTACACTAAACGAGGGTTAGAACCACCCATCCTGTTGCCGCTCCACTGAAGGACGAATTGGCTGCAATGGAGACCCGAAAGTTTTGATCGTGAGATAGAAATTTCCGTGCAGTAAAACGGCAACTCTTTCTCTCCAATTCAATTGCCACTTTGTTTCAACATAGTCGTTTTTGAGATTGGCGGGTAGAGGAATGTACTGGGGTTGATCCTTAGCGAAAACCACGGCTTGTGCTTTATCGCGTTTTTCTGGTTTTACGGGAATCATGATCTCCTCCACAGGATGGCCGTCACGTTGTCCCCTGTTTTCACCACATTAGCGGCATAGTTGACGAGTTCCTCGGCATTGACATCTTCTTCCTCGACCATCCGCACGATGTCGGTGAGCATCTGCTTGGCGGACTCATCATGTCCCGGGGATATCAACCCATCCGATCCCACCAAAACCCAATCACTCAGTTCAACCGTATGGACCTCGGGGATACGGCTGAGAATCTTTCCCAAATCACAGTCACCAAAAGCACGGGACATTTGGAGCCCATGTCCCTCAGGCCCATAACAGATGTAGCCGTTCGAAGAATAGTACCCACCCCTACGAATAGCCGCGTCTCGTTCAGCGATGTTGGTACGGACATTGTGCTCGGGGCTAGTATGCAGCGTCCCATCGGGCTTCAGCACGAGCACAGGTGAGTCACCTAGAATGGCCACGTGAACTTTATCTTTCGCCTTCGGGATAAAGGCAACGCTCATAGTGGACCCGCAGTCCATGTCGCAAGTCAGGATATCGAATTTATCGAAGAGTTCCCTGAAGAGAAGCTCGGGGCTTTTATTGGGCGAGAATACGCTGTCCCAAACCGCGCAAAAATTCCCCTCCAGCCTGATAGCACATTCAGCGCCGCCGTGCCCATCCATGACGACCATTATCACGCCTTCTTCGGCATTGAGCATCAAATGACGGTCCTCCTGATACATGCGAGAACCTCGATTCGTGGCACCCGTCAACACCAAACTACGACTGACCGCCTGCTTGCTGCTGCGCTTGGGTGGCTTGGGGGGTTTTTGGTACGCGGCTTTCATCCTGCTGCTTTTGCGGCTCATTAGTTTTCCTTCGCAGCACGAGCGGCATCACAGGCAGCACGAGCTTCATCGCAGATGTGGCAGGGAGTACCACAATTTCCCAGAGGGTCTTTTTGGTGCTCTTCAAATCGAGCTTCCATCTCCTGCACCATCTTGCAGGCTTCGCAGCACACGGAGATGTCCTCCATAGTACCCGCACCCGGATTGCCTTTCTTTCTCCACTCATCATGCTCGGCCTTGAGCTTACGGTTGTACTGCATCCAGTCCTCGTAGTTCTTGGGGACGAATGGCATCTCTGGCGAAGCGTCCAAAGCCAGCAGGAACATGAGCATCTCGCGAGAATTAGCCATGCTCTCGATACGGTAGTGACAAGGACACCCACAACCCGCAGTGGCGCTGTCCTCGCCCACATAACCGATGCAACACGCGCAGTCATAACAGCTAGGCCATGCGTCACCCGGGCCGTTCGGCCCATTCCAACATAGTGCGTAGCGGTACTTCATCCCATGGAGAAGTTTTTCGAGGATCAAGCCTTGCTTAGTTCGTCTCATGTTTTCCTTTATGCGGTCGCCGAAACGTCCCACCACTGAACTTGGATGGTCATCACGACTAGATTCTTGGGAAGCCCGAAGGTTCCACCCTCGGTCAAATTGGTCACCTTTGTCAGGATGTGCCGTCCCGTATAGGACTTGGTGTTGGGGTCCCACTCCTTCAGCATTATCTCGTCGGATTCCCTGAAATCGCGGTCGTTGACCCTAACCTCATGTTTCTTTTGGTCACCCAAGACCGCCATGAACTGTTGGGGCCAGATTTTCAGGTCGTGCCGCATCGGAGGACGACAAGTCGGTGTAAGGATGGGATGGCTCATGCTTATATAATACCACAAAAACGAGTTACTTGCTGGGACACGAGAGATGTCCATCTAGTTGCTTCAATGCTTGGGTTTCGGTTTCGAAGAAAGCGGAATGCCAGACAGGAACCCGCATCTTTCCCTCTTGGGTGTTGTACATCTCAAGGCTGTAGCCTTATCCCTCTCGGAATTCCTCCAGCCCAGCGAGAGAACCGTCAATATCGCAGTAGATTGGCCTGTGCCTTAGAGCACCACGATACCACTCCCCAAAGTGGAACCCAGAAGATTGGGCAGCTTGGACGCTGCCCACCAGAATAGCAATCACAAGTAGACGTTTCATGTTAGTTCTTCGGAACCAAAATCAATTCTACCGTGCGGGCGTTACTGCCGCCAACAGAGGCTTTGACACGGCTGGAGGGCACACCGTTGGCAATCAACTGCTTCTTCACATTGTTAGCGCGGGAAGCAGCCGTCACTTCGGTCTCGGACGGATTGTAATTGCCACGGACGATCAGCACGGAGTTCGGGTTGCGCTTCAACGCCAGATGTGCGGCATCGAGCATCTGCTTGCACACGCTGCTCACGGTGATGACAGCGGGGCCGCCCTCAGGCTTGCACGAAAGGGCCTTGGCGAATGTGCAAATCCCAATGAGCTGCTCGGGGGTCACGGTGATTTCCGTGTTGTACTCGGGTGGTGCGAGCGGAGCTGGTGCCACTGCCGCCACGGGAGTATTCGCAGGCATGATGATCTGCACGGACGCGGGGGGAGGCGCGGGGGCTTCCGCCACTGGAGGCACGGTAGGCTCGTACATGCAGTCGTCCATGGTCACTGCCTGTTCAGGGTGCTTCTTGGCAACCTGCTGGTTCTTCTTACCGTAGACAAGAACCTTGCAAGCGGCGGTGCGAGCGCCCATTAGCATGAAAGTTCGAGCCTGCTCACGGTCGTCGCAACCCGCGTCGATCTTGCCCGCGCTACCTGACACGCCCACGGCTGGAAACTGAACGCCACCGCTAGCACCCTTGAAACAAGGTACTGTCGGGGGAGCGATGGGGGCGAAAGCGGTGTTGACAGGAATCTTCGGAGCCGCGACGTTAGTCGTAGTGTTGTTAGACCCATCGCCGTTCCCGTTGCCGTTG
>Ga0187872_10003643_pt1 | contig 12140 bp, 18 predicted proteins | sample June2016WEW_16_4_FD_132973 | JGI IMG/M metagenome (GOLD analysis project Ga0187872, IMG submission 132973) | Peatland microbial communities from SPRUCE experiment site at the Marcell Experimental Forest, Minnesota, USA - June2016WEW_16_40 | ecosystem: Environmental > Terrestrial > Soil >...
CCGGCGTGGGGATTGGTTGGTCGTCCGGCTGCTCAGTGGCGTCGGGCTTGAAGACCTCGACGGCGGTCTCGGGCTGACGATGCGCCGGACCATTCCGTTTCGGCTCCTCAGCTTGCCGCTTGAGTTCGGCGATGTCGGCGCGAAGTTCCTTGCGCTCGCCCGTGGCACTGACGAAGCCCACTGGCACTGACACTGACTCTCCTCGCGATGTTCCTGGCGCCGCAAGCGCCAGGTGCCCACCTCTCTGCTCAGTGTCGGCATGATCTTCCTCGAAGACTTCGCTGGCGTTGCGCTCGATCGTCTTCGGAGCTTGCTCGCCCGGCTTTTCGAGCCGCAACACGCCGCCATAGTTCACGTCGATCTGCTGGTGAGAGCGATACTTCTTGTTCCAGCTCTCCAACATTTTGATCGTCAAAGCATCCGAAGGTTTCAGCCATTGCTTGGTGGGCTTGAGTTCGTATGCCTCATCGACGTTGTGTTCGCCGAGTATCAGCGCGATCGTGTCGTCATCATATTGCTCGAACTCCGGCTTCTTCACCTTCTCGTATTGTCTGACACCTTGGAAAAATACATCGACCAGGCAGCCGTCACGCGCGCGCTCGATCGCGTTCTGCTCAATCATTTGTGCAGCGAGTATCTTTGAGTTGGCGTAACAGACGTGGAGTGGAGCGACCACGCCGCAAAATTCTATCTCTTGCAACTTCGGGTGACCGAGCTTCGATTGCACCAAATAATTCCAGAACGTCTGCGGCGTGATCCCCACGCGCCGGCACGCTTCGGCGACTGAGCAGGTAATCAGGTGATCGAGCAAAGCAGGGATTTTATCATAATGGCTCATGAGCGTTGTATCCTATGCGATATAGCGAATGTTTCCGATTTGAAGTGAGACAAACATGGTTAACGGGCGGCCTCCTGGAGGGCCTTTGGTGCCGGACGTGCTTTCGAGGGGGAGCTGACACTTAACCGATTAGTTGACTGTTGTCAATCAAAATCGTCAAATTTTGACGCCCCGAATAGGCTAGGAAGAAACATAACACTCTTCCCGATGTCCAAAGGCTTGATCTAGCTTATGTTTCATGCGCTGCAGGTCCGGCAAGGCCCGATGGAAAACTAAAACGAAGAAATCGAAGGTTAGCAAATGCCCGTAAAATAAGGCTAACCTCAAGTTTAGCCACGAAGGTTAGCCGAGCTTAGCAAATGCCCGAAAACAAAGGCTAACCTCGCGCTAAACTCCTTGGCTAACTACCCTCACACTCCATAGAGGGATTGCTCCCTCCGCCATAGGCTTCGGGCAACCCTCATTCAGCCCAGTCGTCCGGGTTGTCGTCGTCGTCGGATATTGGATTGGGTTCAAGTGTGAAGCTCGCCGGGACGCGGCTCCCCGCTATACGTTCACGGTATCCGAGTTCGTGCTCCCGAAGCGCACGCTTCATTGACGCTCGGACTTCCCGTTCATCAACCGCGATACCTTTCCGAGCAAGCGCAGCCGCAACGTCTTTCGGTCCTTGCCCGTGGCCGGTGCTGCCCTGTTGGACGACAAGCCCAGCCTGGAGCATGGCTCGGATTTCACTGACGATGACCGCGTGCAGCGCGTCGCTCTTCGTTCGCACTGCCGCGTCGTCGCCGGCGACAAAGATTTCGCGCTTCTCGTCGAAGGTCAGTACCGTCATGCCGTCGCGCTTGCCCTTGTTGCGCTTGAGCACCCCAAACAGACGCGGCCCGAGCGGGTCGGCGTTTGGCTTCGGGTCGGCCAGCTTCATCACCAGCTTATTGCGCAGCGCGCTCTTGTTACCGGTGCCGCCGCTATACCAACTGCCGTCGGACATCGACGCCTTGCTCGGGTGACAGAGCACTAGGATGCTCACGCCATATCGCTTGCACAGCGGCGTCAGCACCGTCTTGTAAAACGTATTGGGCGGCTCCCGCAGGAACTCGTTCATCTGGACGACATCCGACCGGCAGTCCAGGACCACGAACGCGCCCCGGTTCGCCTTGAGCTTCTTCTCAAAGGTCGCGTAGAACGGTCCTTTGGTCCAGGAGCCGTCGTCCTTGACGGCCGCCAGTGTGATATCGTGCTCTTGCAGCGACCACACTTGCAGGTTTGACGATAGGATGTCGGGGTCGGCACCAAGATAGTCGGCATACGCCTTGAGACCACTCATCACGTCCGGGTAGTCATCCTCATGGGTGACGAACAGCACCGGGCCTCCAATGGTGGCCTTGCCGAAAATCGGTTGCCCCGATGCGCGGCCGACCGACAGGCCCTCAGCGGTGAGTGATTTGCCGATGCCGCCGTCACCGTCGAGCGTCTGTGGGATTCCTTCCACTATCAGGTTCTCGACCAAATACCGTTTTGGCGGGAACTCCGCCGTCAACAACTCACCATAGGTGAGCGGCTCCGGGTAGGTCTGGCGCTGTTTGGCTTCGACCGCCTCGTCGATTTCATCAGGCTCGGCGTCGGCTTCGGCTTGCGCCTCATCGTCTGTGTCCCACGGCTCGCGTTGCGGGAACTTCTCTTGGAGTATTTCGTCGTCGGTTACTCTACCCATATCACGCACTCCTCACACTTTGGCGCTTCACCCAGCGGTGAAAACGCTCTTTTGACTTTAGCCCTTCCAGGTAGTTGGTGAACGTGCCGATAGTCCAACCGCGCCGGTCACCCACCATCAACATGACTAAACCGAAGTGGTCCTTGGCAAACTGCGAACCGTACTTCTCGACATACGCCCGTACCAGCAGCCGCCAGTTGGCGTAGTCCGCCGCGAACCACATGGCTTTCTCTTGCTGTAAATATTCGAGCCGCCATCGGTACTCTGTCTGCGGGATAATAAGGTCTAGCTCTTCAAGCTCGGCGAAGCGACGCTTGAAGTCCTCTTGGAAGCCATCCCGCTGTTCATAGACGTAGCCGGCGAGCGACTTCCTGTAGACAATCTCGAACTCGCCTTCGCAAAGCTCCAATGCGGCGGCGGCATCGATTTGTTCGCGGGGAGTGCCGCCGGCGCACGCCTGCTCATACGCGATGCGCGCCCGGTCGCGGCGGCGGCGGCGCCTATCAACCAGGGCTGTCGGGCTTTCTTTTGGGATGTCTTCGAGGGTGATGTCGTTGAGGATTTTGAGGCGGGCTATCACCGGCGCACGCGCGGCTGCCCGATAGGCACTCCGCGCTTCACGCAAGCGGCACCACAGGCAAGTCGCAGCGTCGTGCGGTTCGTAGTCGTCGCAGTATGGAAAGTCGGCTTCCTCGGCGGCGCTATAGGCGTCGTCGAGCGCGGCGGCAATATCCGCTTGACCTTTTGTTTGCTGGGGAGTATTTGTACGCATGTTGGTTGGTACTCACTCTACCGGCCAATGTCGGCCTCCGCGCTGGTAACGCGGTTGGGTTTTGTGCCCGGATTGAGCTTGCGCTCTCCGGGCACAGCCTTTTCTGATAGCATACATCAAACAAAAAGTCATTAACTATTTTGGTGCGACAACGTGCCATCGCATCGGCGTGCGCGACTCTTATTTGGTTAAACTGAAAGTCGTCAACGTCTTGGCACTTGTGGCAGGCCCAGCGGTGTGCAATGTGTAGGGCGTCGGACTTTAGTTGATCACCAGATGCCCGGTTGGTATCTAGGCTGCACCCGCAGAGAACTTGCCGACAAAATCCAGGACGCCATCTTTTAGGTCGTGGCTCCTTTCGGTGCTGATGCACCAGAAGGACACGACACCATGAGTAAACATAAGTCAGTATCCGCCCGACGGGCGGCGAAGACCGCGAAGGCTGACGCCAACGCACTGGCTAAGGGCAACCTGCCCAAAGGTAAGATGGTGACCCCTGAAGAGGTAGCCGCCATCAAACGCCTCAACGATATTGGTAAGGAGATTGAGGTCAAGCTCGTCAAGGCCGACAAGGCTAACGATATGCTTGTCTCGGTCAACCAGCTACTCGTTGAAGCTGAGGCGCTTTGTACCAAACACGGCGGCAAGGTGATGAGCTTCTCCATCTTCAAGGAGAAGTTCTGTCCGAGCCTGGGTCGCAGCGCGGCCTACGAAGTGCGAGCGATACTCCTTGGCAAGAAAACTAGGCAGCAGCTGGCGGACGCGAATAAGAACCGCCAGCAAAAGCACCGCGACAAGGCGAAGGAAAATCCGTTACGTAACGGACAACCGCCAGACGGCATTACTCGGACGCTGCTAGGTGATGGTACGATAACCGAGCGATCCGCTGTGGATTTCCGCAAGGAAGTGGAGGACTCCAAGAAGGCACTCGGAGCCGACGAGCCGGTCGATAAGTTGGGTGAGCGTATCGATTTCGACAACGACAATGATAGACCCGAAGGCGGCGACGGCACGGGCGGTGAGCAGCCATACGTTGAGGGCTTGAGCGAGCAGCAGGATGCGTCCTGGTTCTACGACTTGACGGCGGAGGCGGCTGCGAAACGCGCCTGCTACGCGCTGGTCGTACGCGGGCTTCAACCGCACCACATGTTCGGGATTTTCTGTGAAACATTATCGCAGATGATGAACGAAGGAACATGGGCAGACGCTATCAAAAGGTACGCCACGAAGAAAACGAGAGCCGACGCGGTAGCCGAGCAGGAAAAGAGGGCAGCGTGATGAGCGAGGAATGGAGCAACCCTGGCGACCTGCGCAACAGCCGGAACACTAAGAGGCTGCTAGAGGATGTCTTTGGTCGTGGCACGGTACAGGTGAAAACCGAGCGCGGCACCGGCGGCCGGGCTCACGTTCTACAGGGTCCCCAACTCCGCGTGGGTCATTCGGCGGTCGGCAGGGAGTACTGCGACCCCCGCTTTTCGGGGCCAGTGGTGCTGCCACTATAGGTGGCGCGACTGGCGCCGCACCGCGGGGGTGTTCAGGTATCGGCCGACGCGTGAGCGCGGCTTCGACCGACCTCGGCGGCAAGCCGGCCTCGTCGGCGGCCTCACTCACTTTCGTCTGTTTGTTTTCTCGATTTTCAGATCGTCAAGCGCGGTGTTTGTCGACGTCCCGAATAAATCTGGTCAATGCGACCGATCCGAGCCGCTGGTGTCTGCTCTCGCATCAAGAAAAATCTCAGCGCGTCATACAAGTGATCGTCACCCTCGGTGCTCACGTCGTCAGGATCGTCGTCGGCGCGCTGCATGTTGGGCAGCGTGCGCAGGAAGTTGGTGCAGCGCTCCGTAATGAATAATGCGGGTTCTTCGCGCGGACGATCGTCGGGCGGCTTGGCGGCGAGCAGCATCTTCAACATTTGAGTGGCACCGAGCACGCGCGCCTTGTTCGCCGGCTCGAAAACGCAACCGGCGCGCTCCAGGTCTTTCGCGGTGCTGGCGGAGTAGTCGTTCGTGCTCGGATTGAAGATGGAGGTATCGGCGTAATTGCCTGCTGCGCTCAGTATCCTTGAGTTCCAACCGTGCTTATCGCAGATAGCGTGTAGACGCCTGCCGATCTCCGCCGGCATGGCGCCGTCGCCAACACCCGGCCTCACCGCACCGTAGTATTCGCCTACGACATATATGTCGCCCTTGACTGTCGGGCGCCAGGTGCCGTCCATGAATTGAACGTCCTCACCCTTCGACACCCAACAGAATACTGCGGCGCTTGGGGCTGTGATGCCATGGTCCAAGCCGAGCCTGATACGGCCGGGCGTCGGCACCATGAATTCCGGTATCGTGACGCTCCCCCAATCCACATTGGAGAAGAACATGTTTGGCGGCACCGACCACTCGCCATACAGCCAGGCACGCATCTTTTCCGGTTGATCTTTGGTGGCTTGGCAGAGCTGGGAAATGTAATCGGGTTGCACCATGAGCAGCGGGTAGTTTTCCCAAATCGAGCCCGTGATCACCCGTCGCGGCGGCCCATCATCGCCTGTAATCAGCGGTCCATACATCGGCGCCGGCGCCGGGCTGAGGTGAAAGTAGGCGAGAATGTTGTCTCTGTTCGGACCCCATGTGTTGGTCGTGCATCGCATATGCAGCCGAACCTTGGGATTGGACGACCGCAAAATCGAGAGCAGCAATTGCATCTGCCGCAGACTACGGTAATTGGCTAGCTCGTCTATTCCGACCCACGTGACGTTGCGTCCATGAAATCTGTTCCACTCCATGGGGTCTTCGCCGAACGGCCGATATGACAACGTCCACCCCGCCGGGAAGGTCCATTCGCTCTTCGTGTCGTTATACGTTGCTCCAGGATAGATTTTTGGGATCAGCCGGTGTCCGATCGCTTTCGGGTCTTCAAGCTCCGGGTAAGTCGGTTTGACAAACAGCCCTCGGTGCTCCGGTCCCAGTCCTTCGCCCATTCTCATGAAATCGACGTGTAGACATTCTGTCTTCCCCGTCGCGCCCCTCGCGCCCTGGAAGAGAACTAACAGCTCCTCACAGTCCAAAAATTCTACCTGAGAGCCGCCGAGCGGAGCCCATGCGACACGCTGTAGCGCACCGTTCACCCAAACATATGGCTGGAGCCCGCCGTCCTCTTCGCGGAATTCGGCGACGCTGTTCCATGGGCGCGTCATTGGTGCACCCCCATAGCCATTGCGCCGGCAAAGCCGTAGCGCCGAACTCTTTTCAACATCGCCGGCGCCGAAATTCCGCAAAGCGCGGCGGCTTCTCTGAGCGTCATCTTTTTGGCTGGCGCGACGGGCTGTCGTTTTGGCGGCGGACGATCGGGCACCGGATGCCTTTTGAGAGCGATCGCAACTTCCGCCGCATTGATAGCCGGATCGCGGCCGATCACGCGTTCCGGCCACATGCCGAGGCCATCTTTCCGGCGTCGGCGTCCGAAGCCGTCCCATATCATGTCGTAATTGTGCGAGGTCATGGCACGTCCGCCGGATTGATGAACGCACTCAGCACGGCGGCGAGCTTCGTGCGCGCGGCCCGAACCTTGTCGGCGGCGATGCGGGCTTCCAGCCGGCAGGTTTCTACCTGCCGATCGGCGCGATGAAGGTCATCGGTCGGGTAGCGGCGGGTGGTCTCCGCCTGCGGGTCAAGGCTAGGCTCGATCACGCTTTGCTGTTCTTGTTCCATTTATCGCTCCCTGCTTTTGGTTGAATTTGGCCGCTCTGAACGCGGGCGCTCCACATCGCGTCGTATTTGTCGGGCTCACGGTGAAGCGGCGGCGGGATGCGTCTGTACCTCTTTCGGCAAAAAATCGAGATTGCCCGGCTCAACGCGGCGCCCGTCTTTGACCACGACGGTTTGACGGCCCATTGTCAGCGACTCCTGCTCATCGGGATGCCCTTCACGACTTCTTTCCAGAGGTCGTAGTGCGTGAATTTCGGCATCGCAGAGCGCACTTCATTGGCCGCACGCACCGCTGCTGCGGTAGCGTCGCTGCAGTCCTTGGCGTGAGCCTCTGCCTGCTCGCACTCACGTGCGGCGGCGACGAGATCGTTCCAGAGCTGGAGCCGCTGCGGTTCAAGATTGCCAGCAATTGCTTCAAGCTCGGCAGCGGGGCGAAGTGTGCCGCGCGACGTGAACGGTGAGGGGTTTTCATTTGCGGCCATTGCACTGTCCTATCCATGCGGTGCGGCCCTTGACCTTGCCGAGCTTCGCACCGATCGCACCAAATCTGTGGGCCGTGACGCTCGTTGCTCGCCCGCCCACGTGACCTATGAGGACGAGGGCTCCACCGGCGCCGCCGGCATACACGCCGAACCGACCCGGAGGCACTTCGCCAATTTTCAATTTCTTCGCCATGGTCTCACGCCTCCAGCTCGTGCAAGTCGATCGCGATCAGCTTATTGTTGCGATGGTTCCGCCGGCGATGGTCGGTCGCTCTTGTCGATGGCGCCGGGGATTTTCTCAGCCTTCGCCGGGTCGCTTCGATTGCGCATCCCGAAAGAAAGCGGATAGCTCTCCGCTGACACGGTTCTCTGTTCGTCGGAAACATCCGGGAGATTGTCCGGACGGTCGCCGCGCAATCCGCCGGCAATGATTTTCCCGAGTAGGTTCTCGCCATCGTCGGAACTTTGGCGCAAGTTCGCACCGAGCGGACTTTCCACTGCCGTACCCGGCGCAACCGATGAAGGTTGTGGCCCGTTGGCCCCGTAGCCGATGCCTTTCGGATTTCGGATGTTGGTGATTTCGTCCGGAGCTGGCGTGCGATCGATGCGCGCCGCTTCGATCTTCTTGCGGTCGATGCTGTAGGCCATGTTAGTTCCCCTTGATGATGCCGGCGCCGATCAGGCGCGCGGCGTCGGTTGTCTCTCGTGGTCCGGCTGTAGCGGCGGCGTTGAATGCTGCATTAGCTGCGGCATTCGGGCCGCTACAGTCGTGTGCGCACGGTTTCTTGCCGGCATCGGTGCCGACCGATTGAACTCCCGCATGGGCCTGAACCGGCTTTCGGGATTGCCGACCGTGGAGCCGATCTTTGATGCCCTCGGTGGATGGGTCGTGGCGCATTGCTCCTCGATACATTTGAACCTCCTCAGTTTTCAGTGGTTATGGTAGTTTTCTTGTTGCCTGCGATGCTCATTTTGTCGCCTCCTTGTAGTGCTGATATTTGATCTCAGCCCATTCATCTTCCGTGCCGCTGCCGCCTGGCGCGGTCTTGATCTTGCCGATCGTCTGCTGAGCGGCTGCTGCGCGTTCACGCTCGCGCGCTTCATCGAAGTTGCGCGCAATCGAATGGATGCCGGCGGAATGTGCGCTAACTCCCGCGCGTAGCGCGTCATGAAGACCGGCGATGGCAGCGGCATTTGATGGGCCCGTCGTGAAGCGCCCTTTTTCATCGTGATTTTTGTTCATGGAGGCCCCCTCGGCTCAGTCCTTGATCTCCGCGTTGAACTCTTCGCCGGTAGAGGGGGCCTCCAACAAAGAATTCCATTGACCGCGCGTGCACGGGTAGTCGTAGGAGCTTCCGTCGCGCGCGAAAGTTACGATGACCGTCTTCGTCTTCGCCTTGGCGTCAAACATCGCGCTGTCCAGGCACGTGCTGTCGAACTCGGCGCAAGCGCTTTTTGGTTGCTTCTTCACCATTACAGATAACGCCGCGGGATATCGGTCCCGTCCAATCGCTTGCCGACGCTGCGGGCGATGGCTGCAACGGCTTTCGTGCCCATTGCGCGAAGCATCGACTCTACTTTCGCCATCTGCACCGGATCGATTTTTCCATCCTCGCCTCGGAGCGTGACGAACGGGTTTGTACTGTTGACTTTGCCGTTCGGCTTCGTCTCAGTGCCTTCCGGCCGCTTGCCGGCACGGAATTTCGTAGCGCCCCAGGCCTGCTCGCGCTCGGCGTATTCGGCGGGGCCTAATTGGCTGTGGAGCTTCGATCGTGCGGTGATGTTGTTTTGCGCGAACGCTAGCTCTTCCAAATCATCTTCGCCTGGCTGCCTGAACCAGTGCGGGCGAAGCGCCCTTTGCTTCTCCAGATACTGGGCCACATCGTTCAAGCCGAAATCACCGGCCTTGTAGTGTTCAAGAACATCGGTGCCGACGACGGAGCGTTTAACTTCCGCCGCATCGCAGGCTTTCATGATCTCGGCGAATTCACTCGCCGTGGGTTTAAGGTTGATCGACATAGCACTCTCCATGCGGTCGGCTCGATTTCGTCGGTGGCAAGCTGCGCAAATACGCTTCGAGTTCGGAGAACAGCACAATGCTGCGGCGCCCGACCGCGCGCGGCGTGACGTGACCTTCTCGGATAATTCGGCGCATCGCGTGATGCGGCAGCCCATAGGCACGGGCGGCGGCAAGCACCGGTGCGCCGCGCTGTTGCACGGCGATCATCGGCGTAACCCTGATTTTCAGTTGGGGGCTTCGGCAACACCCATGTGCGCCGAGGTGACCGTGATATAAACGACGCAAACAAATAACGCAACCCTAGACTTCGCGAAATCGACAAGCCGCAGTTTGTTGCTGCGGCTCTTGTGTTTGTTGGTCGCTGCGCGCGATCGTCAGCGTCCGGACAAATCTCGAATGGTCTTTAGACGATGCGCTCGCGCCTCCCGACCGCTCCGTGGTGCGCAGCGGAGGACCAGCCGAGACCGTGCTTTACGATGCCGTCCAGAAGCTCTTTAGACGGATTTGGCTTCCCGTAAAGTTTCACGCTCAGAGGGTCTGCCGCAAGATGATCGCATTTTACGGTTTCTAGTTTTTGCCGACGCTCGGGGTGCATTCCACTCGATCCGCCCCCGAGTTGCCTGTTCGATGTTTTCATAGACGAGCGCCTTTCCCTCAAAGTAGAACCTAGTGCCTAGCAACGCTTTTCGGCGCGCGGTGCGCTGCTTGGCTAGGGCTTTCATTTCCGGGGTTCCTTGGCGAGTGTTGGCCAACCACGTCGGATGATATTCGCTCTCCACAGGGTCCGAGAAACCCGGAACAAACTTGCAGTACACGTCTTTAATCGGGACTTCCTTCCTGAGAGACACGCCCTTGCCGGTTTGTCCACCTGTTAGACCAACTCCGTCGTGCCCCTTAGTGCTCCCAAAAGATTGTCCAGCCAAAGACCAACCAACTGAGCGATATGTACCCCCTTCACGGATGTTCTCCCCTGTGGGATCAGGAACAATCTTGACGCGCCGAACGGGTCTGCCGAGATTGTCTACCGCATCCAGCACTTCTTCCTCCATAAATCCCTTTTTGACGATGAAGGTTTCAAACCCAAAAACCTTGACTTCGTAGAGATTTTCCCACACCCACGCGACGCTTTTTTCCCACAGGAAAAGAATTTTGCCCGCCAGATGATTGCCCTCGTTATTTAGTTCGAGCCGGTACACCACATTATCAACGATGCCGTTGAGACACTTCTTTTTGTTCGCTTTGGTTATCTTGAAGAACATATCCCTCGGCAACGTACCGAACACGGCACTGGCGCCGCTGATTATCCCAACACAATCGCCTCTGTACCATACGAGGAAATGAACCTGCTGACCGTGTGTGCCTCTTTTCTCCACGTAGTGACGACTGCGGATGTCTTGATAGCGGGGATCGTTCGCGGAGCATACTTCGAGATAGAGTTCGGGAGTGGAGCGGGGAGCCGGGTGCGTTGCAATGCTGGTCAGCAATTCCTCAAACGGATTTGGCTTCCCGTAAATTTTCACGCTCAGGGGATGTGCGGTTAGCCGGTCGCATTTTACGGTTTCTAGCTTTTGCCGGCGCTCTGGGTGCATTCCGCCCGATCCGCCCTCGAATTGTCTGTTCGATGTTTTCATGTTTCCGCCGCCTCGTGCGCCGCCTTCACCGTCTCGATCGGTATCTCGGCGCTGCCTGCCGGTGTCGCAGTTTGCCGAGTAGGCCCCGGGGAATTTCACCCCGAGCCCCTCACAGATCTCCGGACGTGAACCTCTCGATTTCATCCGGCTCGTGTCACCGCAAAAGCTTGGCGACTTCTGTCAGCAGTGCAATCACCCGCTCGACCTGCTCAAGCTGGAGCCTGGACGACTTGAGCGCGGAGCTGGGGACTTCCTCGCACAAGCGCCATAGAGCTTCGACACAGGTGGCGAACCTGAGCCAAGCAGCCGCCCGAGGGGAAAGCTCGGGTTCCCGAGGCTGTCGCGGTCGCGGCGTGGGCTCGCTCTCGCCGTCGCCGTCGTCGTCGGACTCGTCTTCGGGTTCGTCCGCCGGCTCCGGCTCTGACGTCGGCTGCTCCACAGCCGGCACCTCGTCGGGATGGCGCTCCCGGACGATCGTCTCAAGGCGCTTCGGACCAATCCATGTGTCCCTAGCCGCCATGAGCACGGCTTTAATGTCGTCCGTGGTTACGGTGACGACCGTACCGTCATCAAGCTTGAGACCAGCCTCGGGGATCATTTCAAGCAGTTCGGCAAGCTGGTAGATCGCCGATGCCCGGAGTTTCAAATCCGCCAACTTGGCGGATTCGGCGCCGATCCAAAGGTCCTGAAACGGCCGCTCCCGGAGGGCGAGCTTGAACTTATGAGCTGCCAGGTATCGGCGTCCCGAGGTCTCGCTGATGCCATAACCTTCGAGCCACGGCAGCCAATCGCCGTGGTCGAGAACGTTACGGGCGTCCGCGAGGACGGCACCAATGGCGAAAGTGTTCCCGGCGTCCGTCTTGAGGTAAGCCGAAAGCTTGTCGCCGAGACTGGCGAGCACGGCTTTGGTGTTGGACTTGCTCATTGGCCCACCGCCTTTCCGACGACGTAGCCGGCGGGCAGCGTGTCCTTGTAAGCCTGCACGACAGAGTGC
>Ga0187872_10003645_pt1 | contig 12137 bp, 10 predicted proteins | sample June2016WEW_16_4_FD_132973 | JGI IMG/M metagenome (GOLD analysis project Ga0187872, IMG submission 132973) | Peatland microbial communities from SPRUCE experiment site at the Marcell Experimental Forest, Minnesota, USA - June2016WEW_16_40 | ecosystem: Environmental > Terrestrial > Soil >...
CCCCTGGTGCTCGGCGGGGATCATTCCGTGGCCATCGGAACCGTCGCGGGGATGTCCTCTTATTACCGAAAAAAGGGACAAAAGCTGGGATTGATCTGGATCGACGCGCACGCCGATATGAACACGCCGGAATCGAGCCCGAGCGGCAACGTACATGGCATGCCTTTGGCATGTTTGATCGGCCTTGGCCCGAAGGAACTGACCAACATCGGTGGATTCTCCCCCAAGATCGAGCCGGGCAACGTGGCCATCATCGGCCTGCGCAGCGTCGATGAAGTTGAACGGCAAAGCGTCCGGGCAACCGGCGTGCACCCGTTCACAATGCGCGACATCGACGAGCGCGGCCTGCGCAGCGTGATGCGCGAGGCGATCTCGATTGCTTCCGCGGGAACGGCTGGTTTTCACCTTTCCTTCGATATGGACGCAGTGGACCCAAGCGAGGCGCCGGGGGTGGGCACGCCGGTCCGGGGCGGGATCACGTATCGTGAGGCCCATTTGGCCCTGGAAACGGTCTGCGACAGCGGGCTGATGGCGTCCATGGAGGTGGTGGAAGTGAATCCGGTGATTGATGAAGTGAACCGAACGGCTCTGCTGGCCGTCGAATTGGTAATGTCGGCGATGGGCAAAAGGATACTTTAAACGTGGCCAACAAGCTTCGCGTTGCAGTCCTGTATGGCGGAAGGACCGGAGAGCACGAGATTTCGCTTCGCTCCGCCGAATCGATCATCGCCGCCATGGACCCGGAGCGCTACGCAGTCCAGCGCATCCTGATTACCCCGGACGGGAATTGGGAGCCGCGAGCCATCTCGCCCGAACCGCGCGGCAATCCGGAGATCGACGTAGTCTTTCCGGTGTTGCACGGCACCTTCGGAGAGGACGGTACGGTTCAAGGCTTGCTCGAACTAGCCGGCCTACCCTACGTGGGAGCCGGCGTGCTTGCGTCCGCCGCATCCATGGATAAGGAAGTGATGAAGCGGTTGATGGCGGAACGCGGCTTGCCGGTGGTGGACTACCTGGTGGTCACGCGCGGCGATTATCAGCCGGAAGAGATTTGTTCGCGCTTCGGCTTCCCGTTTTTCGTGAAGCCCGCGAACCTCGGCTCTTCCGTCGGGATTTCCAAGGTGAAGAGCTGCGAGGAAGTAAGTGCGGCTCTGGCGTTGGCTGGGGAATTCGATCGAAAGATCCTGATCGAGCGCGGCATCGCCGGCCGGGAATTTGAATGCGCGGTGCTTGGGAATGACCAACCGCTGGCTGCAGTACCCTGCGAGATTCTGCCGTCGCGCGAATTCTACGATTACGAAGACAAGTACATCCTGAACCAGGCCAAGACCGTAGTACCGGCTAATCTGACGCCCGAGCAGACCGCGGAAATGCAACGGCTGGCCGTCGCCGGCTTTCAAGCCGTGGATTGTGAGGGAATGGCGCGGGTCGATTTTCTGTTGGAGTCCGCGACGCAGAAATTCTTTATCAATGAGATCAACACCATCCCCGGTTTTACTTCCATCAGCATGTATCCGAAAATGTGGGAGGCGAGTGGTATGCCGTTCGCGAGCCTTGTTGACCGGCTGATCGAGCTCGCGCTGGAGCGCCATCGCACGCGCCAGAAAACCCGTTACGCCAGGTAGTCCTTATGCTGCTTCTTCCACTCCTGCTCCTACTCGCCGCCGCGGATGATCCTTCTGAAGGACTCCCGCAGGAGCTCAAGACCATAACCAACGTCTACGCCGCCGTTGAAGAAGAAGCGGCGGACCCTGTCCCGCCTGACATCGCGATTTATCAGGGCGCGATCCCCGGCATGTTGCGGACGCTGGACCCGCACTCTATTTTTTTCGATCCGCAGCAATACGACCAATTGAAGCAGATGCAAAAGAGCGAGAGCAAGGGGTTCGGGACGATCGTCAGCGTGCTTCCCGGCCGGGTGATCGTGCTCGAAGCGCTCCCTGGCACGCCCTCGGCCAAGGCGGGGCTCGCGGCTGGAGACGAGATCCTGGCGATCAACAACATTCCGCTGGCCCGGTTGGAAATGGAGCAATTGACGCAACTGTTGACCGAGGCCCGCCAGCGTCAGGCTCTTCTCGACGTGCGCCGTCCCGGTAACGTCCGCTTGTTCCGGATGACGCTCACCCCGGAATTAGTGGATTCGCCGAGCGTGGACCGCGCGTTTCCGCTCGCCCCCGGAATCGGATACATGCGCATCAAGAGTTTCGATGCACCCACCGGAAAGCTGGTCAAGCAAACCATCGAGACGCTCGGCGGAGAAAAGCTAAAGGGGCTGGTCATCGATTTGCGTGACGACCCCGGCGGTGCGGTGGAAGCAGCGGTGGAAACGGCGTCGCTGTTCTTGCAGCCTGACCAACTCATTTTCTCGATCAAAGGGCGGACGGCGAAGACCGAAGACGTGCGTGTCGCGAAGCTTGTGCGGCCTTACACGTTCCCGGTCTCGGTATTGATCGACGGCCGGACCGCCAGCGCGTCCGAGATCGTCACGGGCGCACTACAGGACCACGACCGTGCCAGCGTTTTCGGCACGCCCAGCTACGGCAAAGGGCTGGTGCAGAACGTCTATCCGCTCTCGATGAACAGCGCGGTGGCGCTCACGATCGCGTATTACTACACGCCCAGCGGTCGCTCGATTCAAAAGCCCCTGCAGGGTGGAACGCTCGAGGCCGTCACGCATACCACTCAAGGTTCCTTCCATACCGACGCGGGCCGCGAAGTCCAAGGCGGCGGAGGAATTCAACCGGACGAAATTATTTATCCGGAGCCGATGGACCGGCTGTCGATGGTGCTCGATGCGAGCGGCTCCATCACCACGTTCGCGAGCGAGTACGTGCAATCCCATCCGGTCAAGCAGGATTTCGAGGCAACGCCCGCAGTGCTCGATCAATTGCAAGTGTTCCTTTCGGAGCGGAACATTCGTCCCGGAGTCAGCGACTGGTCCAGCCACCGGCCGTGGATTCAAAGCCGCCTGCGGCAGGAGATTCTGACTCTTGCTTACGGAGTCTCGAAGGGCGACGAAGTGGGGATGCAGCGTGATCCGGTGGTCCAGCGGGCGGTGAAGAAGCTGCTAGAGGCTCCTAAGTAACGGGCCGCAAAGCTGTCCGGGTCGCATGCGCCGAGTCGCGTCGAAGCTTGTTTTCTGCCCTCATATTCAGCACGTCTTTTCAAAATCAAAAACCAAAAGCGCGTTCTCTTTGTAGGATTCGAGGTCGGTGGCCAGCCACGCCTGATCGGGTCTAATTCTGTGGAACCGCACTGAACACACGTTCCCACCTTGGAGCGCAGCGTGGGGGATTTGCGCGTCCACGATAATCCTGAAGTTGCCTGACACGGGTGAGTCAAGGAGTGCCCTCCGTAGATACATCGCATAGGCGCAGCCGAGCCTTGCGAGTTCCGAAAGGGGCACATCCCGGGCCACAAAGTCTTCGAGATGAATTTTGCTCAGGCTGCATTCAAAGCTGGTTTCATCGTCAACGTTGTTCACTCGTGGTCGCGTTTCAGACCAAATGGATCGCTCCTGAAAGGATTGTGGTACGACGCAACCCTCAACTTCCTTGAACCCCTCCCTTAATTTCCCGACGAGCGATTCCGAAACAGGTTCAGAGTTAGGCTCGTAGAACTCAGGATCTCCCCCCAACAGTTCTAGCATATGCTTGTTGGTGCGCCCTGCCATGCTCAAAGGGTACAGCAAGAGCCCAGGTCGGAATTGGTCTCCTCCCAACTCTCGCAAACGGTCCTTTGCGGCTAGTCCGCGCTTGCGGCCGCAGGGCAATCTCGGCCGGCGCTGCGGCCTAATAGTGCAACCGACAAGCAAGGATTCGGATCTTGTCCGGAAGCACCTGATAGACCAGCCGGTGCTCATGATCGATACGCCTTGACCAGCAACCTGACAGTTCGTGCTTTAGAGGCTCCGGCTTGCCGAGTCCGGCGAATGGCTCCCGTTGGACCTCCCGCACGAGGCGGACAATTCGTTGCGCCTGAGAGCGGTCCTGCTCAATCCACCAAGCCAAATCATCGAAGGCAGCGGCGTCAAATTCGACGCTTCTCACATCCCAAGCTTTTCGATGACAGCATCCAGTGAGAGGCCGTCCCTGCGTTGCACCGCCGCTAGAAGGCGCTGCTTCATCGTGTCGGACTTCAGGAGATACGCAGTTTCGCGCTCTGATGCAATCTCCCGCCAGAGCTCAATGGGAACGATTACAGCAGTCGGTTCCCCGGCCTCATTGGAGACGATCTGGATGCCCGTGTCCTGCACAACTTCAGTTTACCCCGAGCGTCATCTAGTCTACGCTAGCCGGGGCGACAGCGACCTCTGGCTGAGCCCGTCGCGATCGCAAGTAGTGAATCACCATCGGCATCACGCTCACCAGCACGATTCCGATCACTACCTTCTCGAAATTTTGCCGCACGATGGTCACGCCTCCGAACTCGTATCCAGCGAGCGTCATGGACAGGACCCATCCAATCCCTCCGACAACGTTGAACGAGAGAAAACGTGAATAGCGCATCCGGCCGACCCCCGCCATGAACGGCGCAAACGTTCGCACGATCGGCACGAATTTTGCGTAGATCAGCGCTTTCCCGCCATTCTTCTCATAGAACTCCCGGGTGCGCGACACGTACTCCTGCTTGAACAGCAGCGAATCAGGACGCCGGAAAATGGCTGCACCCGTGCGCCAGCCCAGGAAATACCCGCTTTGATCGCCAACCACGGATGCAATCGTGAGCAGAGCGCAAATGCTGACGATGTCCAACTGGCCTGCTCCAGCTACCACCCCTACCGTGAACAGGAGCGAGTCGCCGGGAAGGAAAAGGCCCACCAGCAGTCCGGTCTCGGCAAAGACAATCGCGCCCAACAGCGCGTAGCCGGCCGAACCCGTAATCACCTGCGAAAGCAGATGAATCAAGCGATCGGGGTCGGTCAGACTCCGCCAGACCTCCAGCAGAAAGTGGGTCATCAGCTACGGGCGGAGCGAGGCTACCGTACGCTTGATCGCGTCCGGATATTTTTTAACTTTCCCCTGCGACACCAGTTTGGAGAGGATGCTGTCCATGAACAGATCGTATTCAGCGATCGCCTTCTTCTGCTTGAGTTGAGACAAGAGGGCTTCGCGTTCCTGCGCCATCACCGCTGGGTCCGGCGCCTGCTTTGCCACAACTTTGCACACCACGTTTCGGGTTTGGATCATGATGGGCCCAAGCACTGTGCCGACCGGTTTCGTGAACGCCTCTGAAACGTAGGAAGCCGCGCCCAAGCCTTCCACTGAATCGGCTCGGGTGAACTCGGGCGGCTGGCTCAAGTCGAGTTTCATGGACTTGGCGACTTTATCGATGTCCTCACCGGCTTTCAACCGGTCAGCCGCGGCTTTCGCGCGATCATTCGCAATGGCCGTGGCTTTGTCATTGATGACGTTGTCGCGAACCTGGGCCGCGACTTCGTCGAATTCGGCCGGGCGCGCCGGTGTCCGGTCGTTCAACACCACCACCACCAACCGGTTCGCGGGTAATGCCAACACCGGCGAAACGTCGTTTTTCTTCATCCCCGCAAGCGCGCCGTCGATCTCGGGACTCGTGCCAAGGGTCGGAATAGGATCCCCCGCTTTCCCTGCGGGCACGGTCACCAGTTCGACGTTAAGCTGCTTGGCGATGTCCGCGGCGGAGCCGGGCGACTTCTCGAGCGCCGCGTGCACCTGGTCCGCGAGAGACTGCACCTTCTCGGTCACGCCGTCTTTTTTGAGGTCGGCGGCCAGACCGGCCTTCACTTCGTCGAACGGCTTCACATGCGGCGATTCCTTCTCCAACACCTGGATAATGTGGTAGCCGTATTCGGTGCTTACAATACCGCTGATTTCACTCGGCTTGAGCGAAAAGGCTTCCTTTTCGAACTCCGGTACCGTCTGGCCGCGAACAATCCACATTTCGCCGCCTTGATCTTTCGTCCCGGTGTCATCCGAATATTTCTTCACCAGGTCAGGGAAGTTGCCACCACTCTTAACCTGCTTCAGGATATCGTTCGCCTTGGCGAGAGCCTGCTTTTTATCCGCATCCGATTTGTCCGTCGTCTTGACCAGAATGTGACGGACCTTTACCCGCTCCGGCATCCGGAAGTTGTCCATGTTGGCGGAGTAGGCGGCTCGCAGTTGAGCGTCTGAAATCACCAACGAGTCTTCCACCTTCGCCTGATCCACCACCAACACCTGGAACGCGCGTTTCTCGGGAATCGTGTAATTGCCGCGGTGCGCGTCGAAATAGGCGCGAATGTCCTCGGGGGTCGGCTTCACCTCATCGTGGAATTTGGCGGGAGGGAACGCGATATAGTCGATCTTGACCTTCTCATCTTTCTTGATGAGTTCGTTATCCAGCTCCTTTGGCGAGACGATTGCCGTCGCCAGCATCATGTTCTGCACTTTACGCAGAAGCAATGACTTGCGCATGTCCTCGATTGCATCCTGCAAACTCTGGCCTTGCTGCGCGAGCACCGCTTCGAGCTGGTCCTTGGCGACGAGTGCGCCGTTTTGAAAAAATTGAGGATACGCGGACATCAGCCCGGTCAGCACTTCATCGTCGCTGACGGTGAGTCCCATACTCTGAAACTCACGCACGGCTGCGGTTTCGCGGATCATCTGATCGATGAATTGGGGCACGTAAACGTCCACCATGTCCGCCGGCAGACGGCCGGCTCGAACCAGATCTTGCACGCTCCGTTGGACCTGATCCGCGGACAGCTTCTGGCCGTCGACATTGGCCAATGTCGTGGTATCGGTGGATGAGCCTGTGGTGCTGCCATAGCCAGGAATCAGCGTGATCACCATGGAGAGCGCTACCAACATCAGCATGCCCCCGAGGATATAGCGGACAGCCTTCTGGCGGCTACGAAATAAATCAAACATAAAGGGAACTCCCGTCCAGGCGAACTTCTAGAACCTAAATTATACCGTATGACGCTTATTCAGATATCTGGGCCGGTAGTACCAATTGCTCGCGGGGCTGCTCGCCTAACCCGCATTCGCTGTGGACGGCCCGGACGGCCTGTTCCAGCCCGTCGCGATGCACCACGATCGCAATGGTGAGCTCGCTCGACCCCTGGGCGATGGCGATTATGTTGATTTGATGCTTGGAGATAGCGGTGAAGATCCGCCCTGCCAGCCCGGGAGTGCCGCGCATCCCTTCCCCCACTACGGCAATCAGCCCGACATTCGAATCCACGTGGATGGGGTTGATGTAGCCGTGCGCCAATTCGAGCGACAGGCTGTCTTCAAGGTACTCCATGACACGGTCGAGCTCTGACTGGCGGATCAGGAAGCAGAAGTTCTGGCGATAGCTGGAACTGGTGATGGCCAGGACCTCGACGTTTTCCCGCGCCAGAGCGTCCAGTGCGCGCGCCATCACCTTGGTTCCGCTCAGGGTGGAGTTGGCCGGCTCGATCGAAACCAGCGCGACATCGGCCATGGAAGTGACTGCGTGGGGCCCGCGTGCGACGTTGATCTGCGGCACGATCCTGGTGCCGGGCTTATCCAGGTCGAAGCTGTTCTTGCTCCATACCGGAATCTGGCGCTCGACCAGCGGAGCCAACGTGCGTGGATGGAGCACTTTCGCGCCGTTGTACGCCAGCTCGGCCGCTTCGCTGTAGGTGACCTCGTCCAGGACGCGCGCGTCCTTGACGAGACGCGGATCGCCGGTCATGATACCATCCACGTCGGTCCAGATCCAAAGCTCGGCTGCGTCAATTGCGGCGGCCAGAATGGAGGCCGAAAAATCCGATCCGCCGCGGCCCAACGTCGTGGGCCGATGGTCCGCCGTGGAGGCATTGAACCCTGTAACGACCGGCAGAACCCGAGAATCGAGCATTGGTTTCAACACATTAGCTACTCGTTCCCGAGTCTGAGGCATCAACGGTGTCGCGTTACCAAATACAGCGTCCGTAACGATCACCTCGGCTCCGCTGACCGCCTTTGCGCGGATTCCCTGGGTCTCGAGATATTCCGCCATCATCAACGCGGATAGCTGTTCGCCCACGGCCAGAGCTTCATCAATCGAACGCGGCGGGCACTCACCAAGCATCATCATGCCGTGGGTGATGCGCGAGAAGTCCGAGATGATGTCCTCAATTCCCGCAAGGGCTGCTTCATGACGCGCAGCCGGAAGCAAATCGCGGCAGGTGTCGAAATGACGCGTGCGCAGCAGGTTCAGGTTGGCTTCGAGGCCAGCCTCGTCACCGGCCTCGGCTTTACGCATGGAGTTGATCAGCGAGTCGGTCACCTTCGACATGGCGGACACCACGATGACCACCGGCCGCTTGGCGTGTTGTTCGGCCGAGATGCGCGCGGCCACGCGGATACGCTCGGCCGAGCCCATGCTCGTGCCGCCGAATTTCATTACCAGGATTTCGCCCATTTTGGATGTAACTGGTGAGTCCTATGCTGTTCTTAATCGAACTTTGCCCACCAAACCTTTACTATAAATGCTCTTTCCCGTTCGACGTCCTTTTCCGGATCAACTTGAGGATGGCTTCCTCCACGGCTTCCGGAGAGAGACCGGTCGAATCCAGATATTCCGCGTCCGGAGCTTGCGTGAGCGGCGCCTCCATCCGTCGCCGGTCGCGCCCGTCTCTTTCGGCGATTTCCTGCGCGATCGAGTTGATGTCGGCGCCTGTTTCCAAGGCTCGGCGCTTGGCGCGAATTTCCGGGGCCGCGTCCAGATAAACCTTCACCTGGGCATCCGGAAAGACCACCGTTCCGATGTCCCGGCCCTCCATCACTACCGATTGCAGCCTTCCTATGCGGCGCTGCTCCTCTCGCAAAGCCTTCCGCACGCCCGGCGCGATCGATACCTTGGAAGCGGCCTGCGTAACCTCCGGCTCGCGGATCGCCGCGGTGACGTCTTCGCCATTCAGCAGCACGCGGTCTCCGTCGAACTCGATTCGGGCTTCCCGCGCCAGTTGTTCCAGGCGATGGAGGTCATCGAGGTCGAACCCCGCGCGTAACGCCCACAGCGCGACCGCCCGATACATCGCGCCCGTATCAATGTAGGTGAATCCGAGCCGCCGCGCCAGAGATCGCGCAATGGTGCTTTTTCCCGCGCCCGCGGGACCGTCAATCGCGACGATGATCTGCTTCCGCCCAGTCGTTCCGATAAACCTTCCCATCCTTCATCACGAACTTCACCCGCCCGAGCACGCTGGGGTCTTCGAGTGGATTTCCGTCCACACCGACAATGTCGGCCCAATGCCCCGGCTCGAAGGCTCCAACCTTGTTTTCCAGCCCCATCAGCGCCGCCGCTTCGAGAGTAGCCGTGCGGATCGCATCGATCGGTCTCATCCCGAATTCGACCATGATCGGAAACTGCTTCCAGTTATCGCCGTGCGGGTAGACGCCGGCATCGGTCCCGAAGGCCATGCGATCGCCTCCGATAAAGGCTTTTCTGAAGTTTTGCCGCTGCCGTTTCCCGATCTGGCGCTCCTTTTCGATAGACTCGGCCAGCATCCCGCCCTTCGACCCCTCCGAGAGAATATAGTCGTCGTTGTAAATGTCGAAAACCAGGAACGTGCCGCGTTGTTTGGCGAGCGCGATGCCTTCATCGTCGATCAGGCTGGCATGCTCGACGGAATCGACCCCCGCGCGAATTGCGTCTTTAATTGCGTCCGTTCCATGCGCGTGCGCGGCCACTTTGCGGCCCAGGCGATGAGCTTCTTCCACAATCGCCTTCATCTCTTCCAAGGTGTATTGCTCCGTGCCTGGCTGGTCGCCTTTGGAGAGCACACCCCCGGACGCGCATATTTTGACCAGATCCGCCCCATACTTGACCACTTCGCGGACTTTGCTTCGCACCGCCCATGGCCCGTCCGCGACTCCCGACTCCCGGAAGGCGAACTCTGGCGCCAGCAAGTTGTTGTCGCAGTGGCCGCCGGTGATGCCGAGCATCGGCCCTGAAACGAGCAGGTGGGGTCCCTCCACGTCGCCGTCCTTGATGGCATCCCGCAGAGCGACATCCGAGTAACCGGCCGCGCCGACATTGCGCACGGTAGTGAACCCCGCCTGCAAAGTCGTGCGAGCGTTCCTGACTCCGGTGATGGTGGATCGTGGAATCGAAACACCCAGTCCCTCATAGCCGGACTTTCGAGGATCTACCGTAAGGTGAACGTGAGCGTCAATCAGGCCGGGCAGGCACGAGCCGCGGGAAAGATCCACGTTGACCGAGCCGGGCGGAATCAACACCTTGTCAGCAGCCCCGAAGCCCAGGATGGTGGCGCCTTCGAGAACAATCACCCCATTGCTGACCATCGTTCCCTTGCGAACGTCGAGCAGCTTGCCGCAATGGACCACTGTCCCAGCAGTGAGGGCGGACACGAGAAACGGCAAAAGGACGAAGGTTCGCACCAATATGTCCCGGAATTTACCAGTATGGCACGATGCTCCTCTATGGCACGATGCTCCTCGCGTCCATCCGAGGTTACGGCGCGAGCGAGATTGCAATGCCGTTCTGGCTCGTTGCCCCCGCGATCTGCATGATCACGCCGACCAGAGGCTGAAAGTCATACGGCGAATTGGGAACGACGAGGGTAAGCTGATACACGCTGCCTGGGAATCCCGCGACTGGCCCGTAAACGGCCGCGACGGCTTCGGCAGCCGATTCGTAGATCAGCACGTTCACTGGAGACTGCGTGGTGGCGTAGCCCTGTGTGACGGACACGGGGCCCACGCCAGTGGCGTAGATCGTAATTTGATCTCCTGGCGAGGCAGGGTTGGAGGGAGTGTTCAGTGTCCCGTCTTTGTTCAGGATGTAGCCTTGCCCATAGCCGCTGCCATTCGCGGAAAAAATGCCAGGTGAAGCGGACGCTACCGGAACCTTGACCACATTCGAGGTTCCTCCGCCGGATTGCACTTGTAGGAGTGCCTGCGTACCTGACAAAGGCAATTGGACCGACGCAACGATTTGAGTCGGGCTGAGCGAAATTAACGGAACTGTCGTATCACCGATGCTCAGTTGAGAGTCGCTGCCGAACCCCGCGCCGTTCACGACAATCGTCTCGCCGGCGGAAATGGGCCCGTCCAGCAGACTCGCAGCGTTCTGGATTGAGTCAATGCGCAAGGACGGAGGGCCGGTCAGCGTCAGGCTGTTCAAAACCACGAGCCCCGGTGCGGGGAGGAGCACCTCCTGCGGATATGCCGGGGCATACTGGTGAGGCACCAGTGCGGCAGGCCTATCAAATTGCGATGGTGGGGTGTATGGCGGCGCCAACACCGTTTGGTCCAGTGCACCGGTTGCGCCCCCGATGATCACGCTGCCGCCTGATCCGATCGCCAAGCCATTGACACCGAAATACAGTGTATTGCCCAGATAACTGGAAAAGAGCAGGGTTGTGAGGTCATTCGAGAGCTCACTCAGGAAGCCGGTCCCGGCAGCGGGTCCAAACGCCTCCACGAACGGAGTACGGGTAGGCAGACCATAAGGCGCCGTATAGCCGCCGGCATAAACGTTCCCCGCCGCGTCGAACGCCAGCGACTGAAACAGCAGATAGTACGGTCCCCCGAAGTACGTCGCCGAGAGAATTGTATCGAGTTGCGGATTTATTTTCGCAATAGCCGAGGGGGTTGCGTTGGTCTGGCCGGGCAAGTTCGGCAGCACCACCGTGCTCTGCTGGAACGCCTCGGAGGTGGGCCGATACGGGCTGATTGCCGCGCCCGCAAAGTACAGGTTGCCATCGGGTCCGAGAGCCATGGCCTGTATGCTCATACCCGTGGTGACCGATCCCAGCAGTTCCGATCCAGTGGGATCGATATGATGGATACTGCTCGCCTGGTTCTGTCCGCCTACGGTCGCGTTCTGGCTGCCTCCGACGTACGCACTGCCATCCGAGCCCAGGGCTACGAAGAGTCCCGCTGAATACCCTGCGTCAAGATAGGTTGAATAGACCAAGGTCGATCCAGCGGCATTGAACTTCGTGATAAAGCTAGCCAAACATATTTGAAATTTTCCGATCAGGCCACCTGAGCGAGCCTGCGGGTGGGATAGCCAGGATAGTGGTGATGCGTGCGGTTTCCCGGTCGATGAAGACGAAGGCGTCGCCGTCGATCTGGTAGTTGCCCTTCCAGCCGATGGCGAAGTTGGAGTCGGTTTCCTCAAAGTTGACCTCCTCC
>Ga0187872_10003656_pt1 | contig 12110 bp, 8 predicted proteins | sample June2016WEW_16_4_FD_132973 | JGI IMG/M metagenome (GOLD analysis project Ga0187872, IMG submission 132973) | Peatland microbial communities from SPRUCE experiment site at the Marcell Experimental Forest, Minnesota, USA - June2016WEW_16_40 | ecosystem: Environmental > Terrestrial > Soil >...
CGGGGGCGATCCTGAGTTCGTTTGCTCTGATCATGATGCCGAGATCATCCACGCTGTGGATGGCGGCCGGCCTTCTCTGGATTCTTGATGCCTCGATCAACATCAGCATGGAGCCGTTTCGTGCCTTCGTGGCCGACCTGCTTCCCGAGCAGCAGAGGACCCGCGGCTTCGCCATGCAGAGCTTGTTCATCGGGCTTGGCGCCGTGATCGCTTCGGCGCTGCCCTGGATGTTGACCAACTGGTTCCATCTTGGGGCGGGAGCGGCAGAACACACCGTCCCACTGGCCGTCCGCCTGTCGTTCAACATGGGGGCAGCCGTCTTCTTCGGAGCGGTCCTGTGGACAATCGTGACTACCAAGGAGTATCCGCCCGAAGACATGGAAGCTTTCCGGCGCATGAAGGGCGAGAAACGCGGTCTGGCTACGAATGCCGCAGAGATCTTCGATTCCATCGCCAGGATGCCGAAGACCATGCGCCAGCTTGCGCCTGTTCAGATTCTCACCTGGCTGGGACTATTCTGCATGTGGCTCTACTTCCCGGTCGCGGTAGCGCATAACGTTTTCGGCGCGCCCGATACCAGATCGCCCTTGTATTCGGTAGGTGTCGAATGGGGCGGGATCTGCTTCGGCCTATACTCGGCCGTGTGCTTTGCGTTTGCATTCTTTCTTCCGGCCCTGGCGCGAACGATTGGACGGAAACATACCCACAGTCTCTGCCTCATCGCCGGGGGGATTGGGTTGATTTCGGTGGCGTTCATTCACAACAAATATGTCTTACTGCTGACCATGGTGGGCGTCGGCATCGCGTGGGCGAGCACTCTTTCGATGCCTTATTCTGTGCTGGCGGGATCGTTGCCCAAGGAAAAGACCGGCGTCTATATGGGCATCTTCAACTTTTTCATCGTGACACCCGAAATCATCGCGTCCCTGTTTTTCGGATGGGTAATGAACCACCTGCTGCACAATAATCGACTGACGGCGGTGGTAGCCGGTGGCTGCTTCATGATCATCGCGGCCGTGCTGATGCAGCGGGTCTTCGACCCCGTAGAAGAGAAGACAAGAATCGAGGAGGACCCAGAAGTGCTGCGCCCTGCCGCCGCCGCGAGGTAACGAATAGCTGTGGCGCTTCTCCTCGGGTTGGCCTCTGCCAGCATCTTTCCGCGATTTGCCGCGAGCGAATGACAGGAAACCCTAAAGGAATTCCAAACTAAGAGTAGCCTACCAACCGGCCACGACTTTTTCGCTCTGCGGCGACCGGTTCACCACCAGCAGATTCCGCCGTCACTCGACTTGGCCTGTCGCCTTCAGACATGTAAGATGCACGCTGGTCAAGCGGAGGCTCCCAGGAATGCTTATCAGAAAACTGACGTTGTGTTTTGCTGCGATTGCAATGCTGGGCAGCGTGATTTCGGCGCGCGCGCAACAACCGGACTCCGATGAAGAAGGCCAGTTTCGATTCCGCTTTGTTGGTCCTAAGGTCGGGAATCGCATCGCGGCTGTGGCTGGCGTACCAGGAGACGCGAGTACCTACTACGCGGGAGCGGCATCTGGCGGAGTATGGAAATCGACGGATGGCGCGAATCACTGGACGCCCGTGTTTGACAAGCAACCCGTCGCCGCGATCGGCTCGCTGGCAGTAACTCCGTCTGATCCGAGCACCGTCTGGGCGGGAACTGGCGAGGCGTGGGTGATCCGAGACAGCGACGTGATGGGCAATGGAATCTACAAATCAACCGATGCCGGCAAAACGTGGACCAACATGGGGCTGCCGGAGAGTGGCCGCATCGGCCGCATTGTTATTCACCCGTCAAATCCGGATATCGTTTTCGCTTGCGTTCTGGGGCGCACTACTGGACCGCAACCCGAGCGGGGCGTCTTCCGCACGACAGACGGCGGTCAGCATTGGGAGCGTGTGCTCTTTGCCGGAGAAAACGTGGGCTGCTCCGGCCTGACCATGGATCCTCACAGTCCGCACACGCTATTTGCGGGCATGTGGCAGGTAGAGATGCATACCTGGGGCGAATTCAGCGGCGGCGCTGGCAGCGGGCTCTACGTTTCCCACGATGGCGGAACGAAGTGGGCTCGCCTCGAAGAACATGGTCTGCCTCACGGCCCTCTGGGGAAGATCGATGTTGCGGTTGCTCCGACCAATTCGAATCGCGTCTTCGCCCTGATTCAGACCAAGGACCAGGGTTCACTCTGGCGATCCGATGACGCGGGAGAACACTGGAAAGCGGTCAATTACCAGCGAGCGCTGATTGGACGTGCGGGCTACTACATTCGGCTGGCCATTTCGTCGGACAGCGACAATGAAGTCTTCGTGGCCAACAGTTCCTTCCACCAGTCACTGGATGGAGGTGAGAACTTTAAGGAAGTCCATTGGGGCGGAGATACGCACGACATCTGGATTGACCCGACCAATGCCGATCGCTTTGTGATTACCGATGATGGCGGCCTGAGCATCACGACCGTACACGGTCGCGGGTTTCATCGAGCTACGTTGCCGATCGGCCAGATGTACCACGTCGACGTCGACAACCAGATCCCCTACTACTTCTATAGCAACATGCAAGACGATGGGAACATGCGCGGCCCGAGTCTGCCAGTGGATTCCAGGGAAACCGGCTGGGATCACGAGATGGGCGGTTGTGAATCCGGCTTCACCGTTCCGGATTTAACCGATCCAAACGTGGTGTGGGCCACGTGTTATGGGAATAAAGTCACCCGCTGGGACGCGCGCAGCAAGCACGCGCGCTCCATCAGTCCGTGGATGCATACTCTGGATTCGCCGCCGAACGACATCAAGTATCGCTGCCATTGGACGGCGCCGCTCGCCATCGATCCCTTCGACCACAACACCGTCTACTACGGCTGCCAGGTGATCTTCAAAACTACAAATGGCGGCCAGAGTTGGTCAGTCATCAGTCCTGATCTCTCCACTCAGGACCCGGCTCGCATCGTGCCTTCGGGAGGAATCGTCGGCGATAACCTCGGGCAATTCTACGGAGAAGTTGTCTTCGCGATCGCTCCTTCCAAAATTCAGAAGGGGCTCATCTGGGCAGGAACCAACGATGGTCAAATCTGGCACACGAAGGATGGCGCACATTGGACCAACGTCACCAAGAATATTCCGGGACTCCCGCCGTGGGGCACGATCACCAGCATCGCGCCTTCGAATTTCGATCCTGCGGCCGCGTACATCAGCGTTGATTTTCATCTCGTGGATAATCGCGATCCGTTTATCTACAAGACTACGGATTTGGGCAAGACCTGGAAACAAATCAACGGCAACCTGCCAAAACATTCTTTGTCTTACGTCCGCACGGTCGCCGAAGATCCAAATTGTGAGGGTCTGCTGTTTGCCGGCACGGGAAGCGGTCTCTATTACTCTCTCGATGACGGAGGCCACTGGACCGCGCTGGAGACCGGATTGCCCCACTCACCGGTAACGTGGGCCGTAGTGCAGAAAGACTTTCATGATCTGGTGATTTCCACGTACGGACGAGGGCTTTATATTCTCGACGACATTACGCCGCTGGAACAGCAGGCAAAGAATCACTCTGATGCCCCGGTCATCCTGTTCGAACCGCGCCGCACTTACCGCTTTACTCGTGGCGGGCAGGCCATGCTCAACTTTTCGCTCAAGACCGCACCGAAGGATCCGATCCACGTTGAGATCCTGGATTCGGAAGGAAAGGTGATCCGGACGCTCGAAACCAAGGGTCGCACAGGCATAAATCGTGTTCCGTGGGACCTGCGCTATGAATCTCCCCGATTGATTGCGCTGCGAACGACGGCCCCGGACAATCCGCACATCTGGGAGGAACCCCGCTTCCGCGATTCTGATTCGCGGCCGATTACCCACTGGGGAACCAAACCGGCCGAGGTTGGTCCTATCGTTGCCCCTGGAAAGTACACTGTACGCCTGAAGGTCGAAGCCCAATCCTACACACAACCTCTGACCATCTTGCGTGATCCTCGCGCACCCGGGTCCGATGCAGACATTGAGCTCTCCGTGAAGACTCTGCTCCGGATCAACGCCGACATTGACAGCGTTTCCGACACCGTCAACCAAATCGAATGGCTCCGTAAACAAATCGAGGTGATCGAGACTATGCTTCGACCGCCTAAAAAGAAAGAAAAGGAAAAGCCCGCGGCCGACGAGGAGGACGATTACGAAGGTGCGGGAGCCGCGGCTGCCCCGCCGCCGGTGTTGGACGAAGCTCAGGCAAAACGCAAAGCAGAACTCTTGAAAGCCACAGAAGACCTGGACAAGAAGCTGTACACCGTAGAATCCAAGCTGGCGTCGCCGTCCCTGCTCAACAGCGATGACAAGTACTTTGTCGAACCGTATAAGGTTTATCTCGATCTGATCTGGCTGAACGCGGAGGTCGGGACCGGTGGCGCCGACGTCGCCGGAGGTGCGGACTTTGCCCCGACCGACACACAACTGGAGTTACTTCAGACCTTTGAAACGGAAATGGCAGGAGTGGATGCGGACTACCAGAAAGTCATGAAAGACGATCTTCCCGCGTTGAATCACTCTCTCGCGAACAGCAGCGTTGCTCCCTTAGTTGCTCCTCTCAACTCCGAGCCGGCGAAGCGGGAATGATCGATAAGTCTGAACCGCGGCGGAAGACAAAAGGGACCCGGGCGGCTGGCTCATGAAGGGCATGAACTTGTCGGGAAAGCCGGGCATGGTTCATCCGATGCAGATGCCACCGACATTCGGGCATCCGCCAATGTCGCCCATCCAGCCCCCCTTTCCCACATCGCACTGAACCACCGGCCCCAACATCCCAGCTTCACAATGCAAAGCGGAGATCCGTATTCTTCGGCAAACTGCGCCCGCTCATAGAATCCGCCGCGGTCACACTCTTCGTGCACTGTATTGCCGAAAAGCCAGGTGGGCCGCAACGCCTCGTCGAGCGGAATCATGGGCGCACGGCCGGATGCCATGTAGAGCAAATACAAAAGTGTCTCCATGAAATTATCGGGTTGCACCGGGCAGCCGGGTACGCACCCGATGGGAATCTCGGCTTTCGATTTCCAATTCCAGCCAAGATAGTCAGCAAGGCCCATACAGCCCGTGGGATTGCCTTCCACCGCGTGAATGCCGCCGTAGGTCGCACAGGTTCCAGCCGCAACTACCGCCTATGCCATGGGAGCAAGACGATCGATCCATTCACAGGTGGTGATCGTTTGACCGGCCTTGGGATCGTTGCCCAGGGAAGCCCAGTATCCATCATCCCTATTGTGTTCGTTCGGGGATTGATCCTTCGATCACCAGAATGAAATTTTTGATCTTTCCTTCTGCGGCTTGATGGAGGGGTCTCAGAAAATCGTCGCCATCGGCCAAGGCGAGGAACGGATTGTGCAGATTGATTTTTGGAATCCAGGGAACTTGTCCCCGCAGAACATCTTCGATACTGGGCTGGGTGGCCGCGGTCAGTGCAATCGTATCGCCGTCGCTGCCCAGGCCAGCGGCGATCCACAGGACGTCGAGCTCGGTAACCGCGTTACCTATAGCCGCGACCGCCATCCGGTACTGCGTGGGGGATAATAATCCTTTCAGCTCCATTCATACGTACAAAAAATCCGAGCTTACTTGTGCACTGCCCAAGCCAATCCGTCCGGCTGTTTTCCTGCGGAGATTTGTCCGACAACTTCCAGCGTCTTTAAATCCACGACCGCGACCCTGTCGTTCTTGCTGACGGCCACATAAGCGCGTGAACCGTCGGGCGCGATCAGGATTCCCGCAGCTCCGCCTCCCAGGTTCAGCTGCTTCACTTCTTTGCGAGCGGACGCGTCTATCACCACGAGGCTAACATCTCCAGCCCCCGCTCCCAACCCTGAGATCAAGACCCGCTTGCCATCCGCCGTAAACTTCAAGCGGTTGGCGCCCTTCAGCGGGATGGGAAGAGTCTGGATGACTTTCTTGGCGGCGACATCAACGATGCTGACCGTTGCGTCGCGTGCATTGGCCGCCCATATTTCTTTTCCATCCCGCGACACGTCAAAGCCTTCAACCCCATTGCCCGCCGGGATATTCGTCACTTCCCACGTCATACGTGGACCGCCCGTCGCCGGGCCGAAGCCCCCGTTCGCCTGAGAAACGTGTTCGATGATGCTGATCGTGCCGGAGTTGACGTTCGACGTAACGATCTGGTCGAGCGTCTTGGAGACGGCGATCATGTGGGTTCGATCCTGGCCCGTGCCGAGGACCCAGTCCACGCGCTGGCTCGTAGGATCGTAACGGCCAATGACTTTGTTCGTCTCCGCGGTGAAATAAAGCTGGCCTCCCGCAAACGCCAACCCGTGAGTGGAGCGCAACGCACCGAGGTCGATAGGAGGCAGCGCCTTGCGCGCAACCAGATCAACCACCGAGATGGTATTGAGAGCGCTGTCCAAACCGCCGTAGTTTGAGATGAAGGCAAGTTTGCCATCGTCGGATGCGATGATTTCATGGGGATCGGGGCCAGCCGCGACCCGGGCCAGAACCTGCAACGTTGCCGGGTCTACGATCGCGACGGTATTGTCACTCTTTGCTAACACTAGGAGCGTAGCCGACTGGGTCTGCGCAAACGCGGCACTCGCGATGAATGTCGCCGCCAACAGCCATCGGATACTTTGCAGGAAGATTGAAGTTCCACTCATAGTGTTCCCTCCGTGGATTCTGGGAGGCTAGTCTACACCGTACTACCCGCGGCCGCGCCTGAGGCCCATGCCCATTGAAAGTTAAAGCCGCCGAGTTGGCCAGTTACGTCGACGACCTCCCCGATGAAAAAAAGGCCCGGAACCTTGCGGCTTTCCATCGTTTTGGCCGAAAGCTCGTCCGTGTCAACTCCGCCGGCGGTCACCTCGGCTTTCTCATATCCTTCCGTGCCCGTGGGAGTGATGATCCACGCATGCGCCTGCCGCTCGAGATCAGCCAGCACGGTGTTCGTCCAAGAGGCGGGCGCATGCAGGTCGAGCCAACGGTCTGCAAAGCGGACCGGCAATGTCTTGCGCAATTCTGATCGTAGGGCCGTCAGCGTCCGAGGCATCTTTGGATCGCGGAAGATTGCTGTCAGCTCTTTCCCGGGAGCGAGGTCAATCCTGATCTCCTGCGGTTTCTTCCAGTAGGACGATATCTGGAGAATCGCGGGACCGCTCAGGCCGCGATGAGTGATCAGCATCTTTTCGCAGAACTGCTGCCCGTTGCAGGAGGCGATTACCTGGGCGGAAACACCAGTCAGATCGCAGTAGCGAGAACGGTCCTCCGCGGCCAGCACTAGTGGCACAAGTCCTGGCCATGGCTCCCGAATCTTCAGTCCGAACTGACGGGCCAAGTTGTAGCCAAATGAGGTCGCACCGATTTTGGGAATGGATAGGCCCCCGGTCGCCACGACCAGGGCTGGAGCGTGGAATTCTGCGTTTGCCGTGTACACTACAAACTCTGTGGTCCGTTTTACTTCGTGAATCTTTGCGGTGAGGAAAACAGTTACGCTAGCCGAAGAGCATTCCGCTTCGAGCATCCTCAGGATCTCCCGAGCCGAACGGTGGCAAAATAATTGGCCCAGCGTCTTTTCGTGATACGGAATGTGATGCTTCTCCACCAGCGCGATGAAATCCGCAGGCGTATAGCGAGCCAACGCCGACTTGGCAAAATGAGGATTGGCGGAGAGAAAATTCTCGGGCTGGCAGCGAATATTGGTGAAATTGCAGCGCCCGCCACCGGAGATGAGAATCTTTTTGCCCAGACGGTCGGCGCGTTCGAGAACGGCGACGCGACGTCCGCGCTTGCCCGCCTCGATGGCGCACATCAGGGCTGCTGCGCCGCCGCCGAGAATCAGTGCGTCGAATGAATGGATCAAGGGCAATCACATATAAAACAGGCTGAGGCGAGGCAGATTATATTTCTCCAGCAACCGTTTGTGGACATACTGCTTCTGCAGTTGGTCGATCTGTGCCCCGGACATTTTCCGGCGGTAGGGAGAGAGATCGCAATCGGCCTCGGCTCGGACCGCAACAATCTCTTCATCGGGGGTTGACGCCAGCAGCATTGCAAAAAGTTTTTCCTCGAGCACAGTGAGGCGGCGCTCCAGGTCTTCCAAACGTGCGGCGGGCTTATTCTCTGCCTCTTCGGCAAGATGGCGCAGAGTTCTTGCGGTGTCCAGAGCAAGCGCGGAGACTCCGCCTCCCTGCGGCAACTTCGCGACTTCCAGCAAATCCGCATTGCGACGCAGGAAAGATGCGACGATCTCTGTTTCAAATCCTTGCCCGCCGGGGGATTTGGCCGGGGGCGCGAACTCCCCATCTGCCGCACCGACGGCCGCCTCCTTCAAGTCTTCCGCCGCCGCCAGCACCAACTGCGAGCAGTATGTCAGGCTATTCACCTTTTTTGTTTTTGACGGGCGCTGGTCATAGCGATCAAATGCTTCGTCGATGCCGCGCAGCACGGCCTCCAGCGGAATACCGGCATCTTTCCAGGTCTCGATCAGGGCCCAGTCGAGAGTCGAGAGCAGCAACCCCCCGCCGCGGCGAAGCAGGAAGCGCTCTTCAATCTCAGTAAAATAATTGAAATAATTTTCCACGGCAGGTCAGCGGACAGAACGTGAGGACGAAGGTGTCGTCGCGGCGTCACCATTCTTTGACTTCGGCTGCGCCGGTTTTGATGACACCTTCGATGCAGCCTTGGGCGCCGTGTTCGCAGAAGGCGAATCCTTGCGCGCCGATCCATTCCGCTCCCAAATGATGCGCAAGCCCTCGAGGGTCAAAAAGTCATCTACGTTCTTGATGTATTTCGATCCCGTGCCAATCATCGGCCCGAGTCCGCCGGTCGCGATCACGCGCGTCTCCTGGCCCAACTCTGCCAGCAGGAGTTCGAGGATGCCATCCACCAGGCCGAGATATCCGTAATAGAGACCCGATTGCAGGCTGCCAACGGTGTTCGAGCCGATCACGCGCGCAGGCTTGCGAATCTCTACGCGTGGCAACCGTGCCGTGCGTTCAAAGAGCGCGTCCGCGGAGATCCCGATGCCCGGGCAGATTACTCCGCCGAGATATTCGCCCTTCGCCGATACGCAGTCGAACGTGGTGGCCGTGCCGAAATCCACAATCACACAGGGACCGCCGTACTTTTCGAATGCGGCGACAGCGTTGACGATGCGGTCGGCGCCTACCTCCGCCGGATTATCATAGTGCACCGGCATCCCGGTCTTTACTCCCGGCTCGATGGCGAGAGGGCGCAAATTGAAGTAGCGCTCGCACACCTGCCGCAGCACTGGATCGAGCGGTGGAACAACTGACGAGATCACGATGCCGTGAATGCCTTTAGACTCGAGACCGGCCATTGAAAACAGATTACGGAACAAGACTCCGTACTCATCGACCGTGCTAGTGCGAGAGGTGGCGACCCGCCAGTTGGCCACAAGCCGCTCGTAGCGCGGAGTTTCGTCCTGCTCGCCGGCCGGGTGCACCTTGGCCACGCGGGCGAAGACACCCAGTACGGTGTTCGTGTTGCCGACATCGATGACGAGAAGCATGCTCTTAATCTGACAGCAGCGCTGCCGTCCCGGGGGGCTGTCCTGCCGGCGCTACCGCTCCCTCACCGTTCCGCTCAATATCGTTTGCATTCCGTGGGCTGTTCGCACCCGCAAGAATCCTCGCGAATCGAGCGCCTCGGTCGTTCCTTCGAAGCTGGAACCATTCTCTTCGATGCGAACCGCTTTGCCCTTCACCCACGAGGAACTTTCGGCAAAACGCCGGAGGATCGACTCCAGCGCGTCGGAGTCTTCCAGCAACTGCCGATACTCGCGGTCGAGTGATTTTAACAAAGCTGCCGCCAACTCCACGCGCGACCACTCGCTTCCAGTCACAAGGCGCAGGGAGGTCGCTGGCAACTCCTTGGGAAAACTTGCCTGGTTCACGTTGATGCCGACTCCCACCACGATGTAGCGGACGCGGGTAGCTTCGGCATTCATCTCGGTGAGAATTCCGCAGACTTTCTTGCCGCCGATCAGAACGTCGTTGGGCCACTTCAGGTCTGCGCTCACCCGCGAGTCGACTTGCTGAATGGCCGCGTGCACGGCGAGTCCGGCCGCGAGCGACAGCACCAGAACATCCGATGGCGGCAGGGTAGGCCGCACGACTACCGAGCAATAAATCCCGGTCGAGCGCGGGGACTGCCACGAGTTGGCTCCGCGGCCGCGGCCCGCGGTTTGCTCCTCGGCAAGGAAGACGCTGCCTTCAGGAGCGCCTTCCGCAGCGGCGGCCATGGCTGCCGTGTTGGTCGATCCGATTTTGTAGAAATGATGAAGATGCGTATCGAAGATGGAACCGCGCAGCAGCGGCCGTAGAATTTCCGGCAACAGCAGGTCTGGAACCGAGCGCAGCTGATATCCGGTGGCAGGGTGACCCGCCACGTCCACGCCCAAGCCGCGCAATTGTTGAATTAGACGCCATACTTCGGAACGGTTGGAAGAAATCTCCTGGGCGATCTTGGTTCCGCTCACGACAACCGTAGCGTGATCCATCAACAAACGCACGATGCGGCCGAGTCGGAGATCGGTGGGCTGGGGCTGGTGCGCTGCGGGTGCTTTGGCCCGCGCAGCCCGCTCACGAATTGTGCCGGTCTTGGGGATGCGGAGATTATGCGCGAGTTCCGGCCAAACAACAATCGTTCCTTCAGGCTGACGCAACGCGCATGCTCATATCCGCGGCTTGGGGCGAGTGGGTCAGCAGGCCCACCGAGATGAAGTCGACGCCCGTCTCGGCATAGGCCCGAACATTCTCCAGACGAATTCCGCCGGAGCATTCCACCGGGAGGCGGCGGCCGTCCTTCTGAACATCGGGCTGTGAGCAACGCTCGACCGCGCGGCGCACATCTTCGACCGACATATTGTCTAGAAGAATGGCTTCGCCGCCGTGAGCCAACGCCAGTTCCAGTTCGTCGAGCGTGCGCACTTCCACTTCGATGATCTGCGAGCCGCGGCGGTTGCGCACGGCGCGCTCCAGAGCGGGAACAATGCCGCCCGCCAGGGAGATGTGATTATTCTTGATGAGCACCCCGTCGGACAGATCAAGCCGGTGGTTCTGTCCGCCGCCGCAACGCACGGCATTTTTGTCGATCACGCGCAGCCCGGGCGCGGTCTTGCGCGTATCCAGAATGCGCGCCTTCGTGCCCGACACGGCTTCCACGAACTTGCGGGTCAAGGTCGCAATCCCGCTCATGCGCTGCAAGAAATTAAGGATGACGCGCTCACAGGAAAGAATCACCCGGGCATTGTGGCGGATGACCGCGACAGACTGTCCCTTGTGCAGACGCACGCCGTCGAAAATCTCAGGATGCGTGGTGACTTCGTAGTGGGCAGTAACGGCTCCATCAAGAGCTGCATACACATCGAGAATGCGTGCCACACATCCGATGCCGGCGAGAATACAGTCCTGCTTGGACACGATGGTCGCGGACGCGCGCTGGTTCGGATCGATGCAGGCGTAGCTGGTAGCATCGCGCGTCGCCCGGTCTTCGAGCAGCGCGTTCTCCAGTATTGCGGTAAGCCGTCTTGAATTCCAGTCCATAGAAACAGTTGCCAGTAGCCAGTTGTCACTATCGGAAAGAAAGTGGGGGGAGGGCCCGTCCAGTCTTCACTCAGTCTTCATTCGTCCAATCACTGGCAGCCCAATTCCCTCAGCTTACTCTGCGTCTTGTCCAGCAATACTGTCAGTTCCTGTTGTTGCTTCCGCAGATTCTCTACCACGACGGGCGGAGCTTTCGCAAGGAATTGTTCGTTGCCCAGTTGGCGTTGGCCGCTGGTGATGCCTTTTTCGATCTTTTCCAGTTCCTTCTTGAGGCGATCGCACTCGGCGCCCACGTCGATTTTTCTCTCGTAGATTACGTGCACATCGAAGCGCGCCGTGCCGCGGGAGCCAGTTCGATTGGCGAGAGAGCTTTCCACGAACGTGATCGTCTCAACATTGGCCAACCGCTCGACCGCCCCATGATTGTGCTCGATCATCTTGCGAATCCCGGGCTCATGCGCAAAGACCTCGATGGGCACCTTCACCTTAGGTTCAACTTTCAGTTCCGCGCGCAGGTTACGCACGCTGACGATCAAATCCTGCAGGATC
>Ga0187872_10003662_pt1 | contig 12106 bp, 13 predicted proteins | sample June2016WEW_16_4_FD_132973 | JGI IMG/M metagenome (GOLD analysis project Ga0187872, IMG submission 132973) | Peatland microbial communities from SPRUCE experiment site at the Marcell Experimental Forest, Minnesota, USA - June2016WEW_16_40 | ecosystem: Environmental > Terrestrial > Soil >...
GAATGCCACCCATAGATCCTCCTGCTTCTCCCGATCCTTCTTGCGCCCCATGCCCATAGACAAAAGACGTTCAAAACACAATCAAGGTCACATGTTTTGGAAGGTTTTTACCACGGGCTGCTAAAGGCGATCCACATGGACGAGTTTATTCATGACACGAAGGCTCCGTTTTTTGGTTTCAAATCGTGGAATGATTTCTTCATTCGGCAGTTCAGGCCGGGAGTGCGGCCCATCGCTGACCCGGACGATCAGAAAGTGATCGTCAGCGCCTGTGAATCCACTCCATTTGCGATCGCCACCGGCGTGAAGGCACAAGACACGTTCTGGATAAAATCGCAACCTTATTCCCTCAGCCAGATGCTCGACGGAAAGTTTGTGGAACAGTTTATAGGCGGCACAGTTTACCAGGCATTTCTCAGTGCAGAGAACTACCACCGGTGGCACAGCCCGGTTTCGGGCACCATCAAAATGATTCATCAGGTGGAAGGTAGTTACTACGCCGAAACGGTCTCGGAAGGATTTGATCCCTCCGGTCCCAACAACTCACAGGGCTATATCGCGCACGTGGCTACCAGGACGCGCATTTTCATTGAGGCCGATGAGCCGTCCATTGGGCTGGTGTGCCTCATGCCGGTCGGCATAGCGGAGGTTTCTTCGTGTGTGCTCAGCGTGAAAGAAGCGCAATGCGTGAAGAAAGGCGATGAGATCGGCTTTTTTCAGTTCGGCGGATCGACTCATTGCTTGGTGTTCCGGCGGGGAGTCATTGGGGAATTCGCATTGCAGGCCATCCCGCAAGGGGAAAACGGGGCGAACTCTATCATCGTTAAAGTGAATTCGTTGTTGGCGATCGCCAATTAGAGTAGTCTCCGATCAGCTTCAAATCCAGGAACGCCTGGAGAATGCATGTAATCAGCCCTGCGTCGCGCCCCGGCGCCTGCGTAATGAGATTCAGAGATTGGTGGTGATGAGCCGGTGATGATGGTCGGCGTGCCTCATCCTTGATTCTCGCTCCACACTTGCGTTGCGTCAGGTTTGTGTTCGTGCCTCTTCAGGTGTCCGATTTGCTCCTCCAAGCCTTGCACGCGGGCCATTAGTTCCAAGACACGCGCATCCTCGTCGGCGGTGATGGCCCTCGACTGCGCTTCCGCCACTTGAACGATCTGGGTTGCTTCGGCAAGCAGCGTGATTCGTTCGCATTCCTTTCTTTCAAGCTCCGAAGTGTTCTCCATACCTTGTCTCCTCGCCTTTTAGAGATTCAATGCTTGTCTTTGTGTAAGAAGACATCCTTCCAGCGTTCCGATTGGACTTCCGAATTGGCAGCTGTGCTGCTCGCCGGCACGTCCGCGACGGCCGCAGCAACGGGCTCCGGCGTCTGGTCCGCAGAAGCGGATCTTGCGATAGCCAGTGACGCCAGCATGAGAGGCAAAGTGCCCAGTAAGAATATTTGCCGTACGATCATCTTCGCCGCCGTCTTCCTGATATGGCGGTGAGCACTCCAGTAACCAGGGTTCGGCTCGAAAGAGATGCGCTAGGCTCGAATATGGATCTCAAGGCGACCTGTAACGCAGTTGCAGCCAAGTGGCTAACGCGGCGGGCGCGCTTCATAGCACCTGGATCATTCACAACACCAGTAAGGGTAAGCAGCATACGGTCGACAGCTTCGGCCTTAGGGTTGCATTGTTTTGGCGTCGAAAGAAAATGACTAACAATCTCACTTTCTTGCTCGGAGCAGTACTGTGCACCTCGATCCGGGCGCAAACGCCACGCTCGCAAAGCGACACGGTGCGTATGGCCCTGGCCATCGCTGCGCTAAATGACGCACCCACAGCCAGCATCACTCAGGCCAGAAGTGAATGGCCGGTGAATTCCTCAACCCCTCACGGGAAGGCTTCGTGAACATTCTTTCCAGACTGTACTACAAATATAAAAAAGTCCTAAAGACGCTGAGGCTGTATTTCTTGATCGCCGGCCCCGGCATCATCGTCATGGTGGCCGATAACGACGCTGGCGGCATCACCACTTACACCGTCACCGGAGCCCAGTTTGGCTTTTACCTGATCTGGTTCCTGATCTTGTTGGGGCCGGTCGCCTACTACGTTCAGGAAATGACCGTAAGATTGGGCGCGGTCACAAAACGTGGCCATGCCGAGGCTATCTTCCATGCCTTCGGATCGTTTTGGGGATGGTTTTCCCTCTTGGACCTCGTCCTGGTGGATTGGCTGACGATGATCACGGAGTTCGTCGGCATGACCGCGGCGATGAGCATTTTTGGCGTGCCAGCGTGGATGACGGTGATCGCGGCGTGGATCATCATGGGGACGATGGTGCTCCAAGGACGCTATTGGACCTGGGAGAAGGCAGCGCTTGTCTTTTGTGTCTTGAACCTGATCTACGTTCCAGCAGCGTTCCTGATAAATCCTCCGATTGACAAGATCCTGCACGGCAGCTTCATACCGCAGTTGCCGCCAGGGGGATTCACCAACGCGCTCTTCTTCATGCTCATGGCCAACATCGGTACCACAATCGCGCCCTGGATGATCTTCTTCCAGCAAAGCGCCGTGGTCGACAAGGGGATGCAGGAAAAAGACATGCTCTTTGGAAAGCTGGACACTGCGTTTGGCTCGTTCTTGACCGTGGTAGTGGCCGCATTCTGCGTGATCCTCACGGCCACGCTCCTTCCAGGCCAGGACATCAACGATGCCGCGACGGCCGCGATTAAGTTCATGGGTATTAACAAATACTTGGGCGCATGTTTGGCGATCGGGCTGTTTGACGCCGGCTTCCTGGGCGCAATATGCATCTCGCTCGCCAGTTCGTGGGCCTTCGGTGAGGTGTTCGGCTGGGCTCACTCCCTGAACCACAAGCTCAAGGAGGCGCCCTGGTTCTATGCCTACTACTTCTTCGATCTGTTGCTGGCGGGAACCGTCGTGTTGATCCCGCGTGCGCCATTGGTGCTCATCACTCTATTCGTGCAGGTGATTGCAGTCACCCTGCTTCCCGCGGCCCTGGTGTTTCTCATTCTCCTTCTGAACGACGAGGAGACCATGGGCAGGTACAAAAACACACTCATACAGAACGTGGCTAACATCGGCATCACGGCGATGATTATTGTCGTCTCCACTTTGTATGGAATCAGCGCGCTGTTTCCGAACATCTTGAAATGAATCCGGAGGAATCACGATGATCCTGACATTCTTCGAAAACACCATCGAGACGGTCCGAACCATAAACCAACGGTACAAGACGCCGCACATGAAAACGACTCCCCTGGTCAGATTCTGCCTGGGGTTGCTTCGAGTTTATCTGCTGTTACTGGTTGGGATACTGGTCTTCAAATTCATTCAAGAGCTGCACTAGACAGGGGTGGCCCATGAACGGTGTAACGACAAACAAAAACGGCAAGGAAGAGGACTTCTTTCTAACCCAGCTGTTGGGCGCGCGCGCCTATGTTCAGAGCCGAAAGATTGGCAAGCTCAAAGACCTCGTAGCGGTAGATCAAGGAAAGGTGGCAGAAGTCACTCATTTCCAGATCGCGCGGCCCTTCGGTGATGCCGCCCTGCTGGTTCCGTTGCAGAAAGTCCGGTCGTTCAGTCCTCGTGAAATCGTCCTCGATATCGAAGATCCGAAGAGCTACGTGCGAGAGCCGTCGACGAATGAAGTTTTCCTGAGGGACTACTTGCTGGACAAGAAGGTTTTGGACGTCGAGGGGCGCGAGGTCGAAGTTGTATACGATATCCTGCTGGCCGTGACCAGCAACCGGATCTATGTGGTCGATGTCGACATCAGCCGCTACGGATTGCTAGTTCGGTTGGGATTAAAAGGACTCGCGGCTTTCCTGCACAAACATGTCGGTGCAGCCCAAAAGAGATTAATCCCATGGTCCTATGTGCAGTCTCTGCCGCCCCAACTGGGAACGCTGGAGGGGGACCTCAATTTGAGCATCTTGAAAGAGAAGCTTTCCGAGATCCATCCAGTGGACCTGGCCGACATCTTGGAAGAACTGGATAGCTCCCAGCGCGCGCTCCTTCTTCGCGGCCTGGATACCGAACACGCGTCCGATACGCTAGAGGAGATAGATCCGGCTGTCCAACGCGACATCGTCTTCTCGCTCAGCAAAGAAAGAGTGGCGGAACTGATTGGCGAGATGACTCCCGGACAAGCCGCCGACATCGTTTCGGTTTTGCCGGCGGCAGAGAAAAGGAAAATCCTGAAGCTGTTGGAACCCGCGCAAGCCGCCAAGATCGATGAGATCCTAGAAAAGCAGGACACCACAATCCTGCATTTCGCTTCAGCGAACGTTTTCAAGTGCTCGCCAGAAACGACGGTCGAGCAGGCTCGCAACAAACTTCGTGAGGCAGCCAAGTCCATGGACGTTGTGATGTACTTCTACATCGTCGACGAGTCCGACAAGCTGCTAGGCGTGATCGACATCAGAGAAGCTTTCGTCGCTCAGGACAGCGAGCAGCTGAAGGACCTCATGACCGAAAACGTGATCAGCCTCCACAAGGACGCCACCATGAAGCAGGCAGTGGACATGTTTCTCCGATATGGGTTCAGAGCGTTACCCGTCACCGATGAGAACGACATCATTCTTGGCGTCGTGCTGTATCGCGACGTGATGCAGCTTAAGCACCGAATTCTGGAGTAAACCTCCGTATCTGCGGCGTAAGAACTCTCGTCTGGTCTGGCAAGTTATCGCGAGTCCCGCAGCTTCGTGCCGCCGGCTAAGTCCCGGTCTGCGGAACGGCTCCCGAAACACGATGGTTGAGTACACGCATCCGGCCGCTAGAGCAAGACAGAGGGTAGTTGGGTCCGGAACTTGTAGCGTGTTCTATGAGCTATCCTGATTGCGTTTTCTCATCAACGTCCTCGGCGCAGGTCGTTCTCAATCCCAGCGTCGCTGCTACTCCAGAACTTGGGGATGCACGGCCCAGCTAACAGAGCTAACGCCAGCCTCCAGCGACAGCCTCACCACAAGCTGTTCCAACGGCTCATCCTGGCGGCCGAGTCCCTTGATCTGGGCGGTAACTTTCATTTTTGGAGTCCCTTCGATGTCCTCACTCCGTAACGCCGTCAGCGTGAGCGAACTACGGGACATGGCTTGCAGCATCAGTGCGCGCATATGTGCCTCGTCCTCAGGACGGCAGATCAGCTCGAATGCGTATGTGACCTCTTGCTCCTCCCCGGCGGCGTGGGCCGGATATAGGCGATAGGAGAGTGGCCGAAGAACAATATTTGTGATGAGGACCCCAATCGCGAGTATTAAGGCATGCAAGGGATTTCCCAATCCGGAGATCGCTCCGATAGCAGCCGAACACCAGAGCGTGGCCGCCGTATTGAGTCCACGGACGCTGCCCGCGTCTTTAAAGATCACCCCCGCGCCCAGGAAACCGACACCGGAGACAACATAGGACACGATCTGCGCTTCACCACGCGAGTTGTCACGAACCATGAAGGCGCACATCACGAAAGCCGCAGCACCCGCCGAGACCAGGGCGTTGGTGCGCGTACCCGCCATACGCTGCCGCCATTGCCGCTCCAATCCGACGACAGCCCCCCATAAGGAGTGCTGCGCCGAGGCGGAGAACGAAGTCGAGGATGCTCATGGTGGAAACTTACAGCGATTATCCCGCTTGCCCCGCTGGAGCCGCGTCGGCTGCCTGATCCGCGACGCAGGCTGCGTGCCGCAAAATGCGTTCCAGATGCCGGCAAACGAGCATGAGATCCACATAAATGGTCGCATCGCCCGGCCCAGACGTGAGTTGAGAAAGCTTTTGATATAGAGCTCGGCATTCGGCGCGGATGGACGCTTCCTGAGCCCGTACCGAAACGGCCTGAGTGAGATCCAAGGTACGCCAGCCATCAATTGCCGCGGACAAACACTCCTGGATCTTTGCGCCAACCGCCGACATCTGCCCCAGGATCTGAGACGGTGGTCGGCCGTTCATCTCGGAGCATAACGTTACAATCTCGTATGCGTAATCTCCGATCAGTTCCAAATCGACGATTGCGTCGAGAATGCCGGTTACCAGCCGTGCATCGCGAGCAACGGGCGCCTGCAGGGTGATCAGGTTCAGACACTGGTCGTGAATGAGCCGGTGCTGATGATCTGTTTGGGCCTCGAGCTCACTGGCCCTCGCGGAAGGACCAGGCCGTGGATCGGCCATCGCGCTCAATGCCTCGGCCAGAAGAGCCAGGGTTGTCTCGCCCATCTGGACCAGGTTCTGCTGAACCGATTCCAGTTCTTGAACGTAATGTACTCTCATCATTGTTTGTCGCTCCTGGTCTGTGTTGGACAACGTCAAAGGGTAAATTTCGCGGCGGCCTGCGCGATTCTAGGAGCCGCTGCTTGGGTCACATATCCGAACGTGGCGCTATCGATGTTGCCGTTCACGGCGTTGGGACCGAAGAACTGAGCGTGGTTGAAGGCGTTGAACATCTCGAAGCGGATCTCCAGGGTCCTCGACTCAGCGAACTTTGTGGTCTTGTGCAGCGCGATATCGTAGTTTTCCATGCCTGGCCCAAAGAACGATCGCCGCGACGCGTTGCCCTGAGTGCCGAGCGCATTGGGGCTGAAGAGCGACGTATTGAAGTACGGCTGACCGTTGCGCGGGTTGTGATTGATCTCCAGATTGCCGGGAACTACATCCGGCAGGTCGATGCTGATTCCATTGACGCCGTTGTTTCCAACGCCCATCAGGGCATTGTCTCCGAAGCTGGCGAACGTGACGGGCAGACCCGAGGCAAAGCGCGTGATGCCCGATACGGCCCATCCATCGGCCAATCGGTTCGTGGCATGGAACAGTTTCGCGAGCGGAAGCTCGTAGTTGTAGCTGAAGACGATGTTTTGCGCGATGTCAAAACTGGAAATTCCATATTCCTGGCGGTAGTTGTAGGGGTTGACCTGTTCCTGCAGATTGGAGGACCAGTCCAGTGACTTGCTAAAGCTGCAGCTGGCAAGCAGTGTGAGCGGCCCCTTGGTTCGCTTCAAAGTGAGCTGGAGAGCGTTGTAGTTTGAGTTGCCCATGGTTGCAAAATATCCGTCGCTCCCAATCGCATTGCTGTACGGAGCGCGTGTGCCGTAGACCACGGTTCCGTTCGCCCGGGTGTAAACGCCATTCTCGCCGAAGGGACCGCAGGTTGGAGTGCCGGGAGCGACATCCTGCGGTTGACTGAGGCTCAGGCACAGGGACGGATCGCCGGGGTTCGCTGCCAACGATGTCAGCAGATGGCGGCCGAGTGTCCCGACATAGCTTGCCGTGGCCAGATAGCTCGAACCGATCTGGCGCTCGACCGTGAAGTTTCCCGTCATGGCGTAAGGCGTGCGGTTCTTATAAAAGTAGCTGATCGCGCCATTGATCGGTTCGTATTGGCTCCAGTTTACAGCAAACGGATTCGAAGCCGACACGTTGTAGGGCGGAACATTCACCGGAAACTGCTGCGGATACTGAGTGCCGGTCAGCGCGCCGACGAACGGCTGCGCAAACTGCGGAGGCTCGGAGCTGAGGTACGTGAGGCCATACGGAGGATTCCCGGTCGGGTATGCAACCGTCAGCCCTTCGATCGCAGTGAAGAATCGTCCCACACCGATGCGAATGGTGGTTTTGCCCGGACCTCCGGTGAGCTTTGCCAATGGACCGCTGGACCAGGCGGGTGAATAGGCCAGACCAAAACGCGGCGAGAAATCGTTCAGCGGAGTGGGCGCGATGGTGGAAGGTACGCCCGGATCGCCTGGCAGCACGTATCCGCTTGGAGCGCCAGGAAACTGCACGGAAGTTTCACCGTAGATCAGCGTCGATATCTGATTGTGCTCTTCGGACCAGGGACGCATGTAGTCCCACCGAAGGCCGTAGTTGAGCGTGAGATTCGATCGGATGCGCCAGCTATCTTCGGCGAAGAGTCCAGCGTTTACTGAGAGTTCGTAGAATGCCGGCGAGGACTGTTGAGAGTAGTTGTCCGGCAGGCCAAGGAGAAAATCGGCAAAGCCGTTCCCCGTAGATTGGGCGCCCGAACCGAAGAATGAAAATGTGCCATTGGCAACCAGGTTGGGGAGCTGCTTCACCTTGAAGCGTGTGTACTGGCCCCCGAACTTCAGGGTATGGTTGCCGCGGACTTTGGAGAAGCTATCGCTCGCTTCGTAGGTGTTGTTCACCTGGCCCAAGGAAAAAGGATTGGTGCCGATGGTGAACGTATTGAAGTTGATAGTTTCGACACCCTCATATTTGGGGAAGCCAGGCTGGATTCCAGTAGGGCCTGTCGCAAAGCCTTGACTGGCGAGGCTAACGCCCACTCCGCCCTGCGGAGTACCGAGTTGATTGTTGAGGCGCGTGAAACTGAGCCGCGCTTCGTTGACCGCGGTTGGACCAAAGCTGATCGTATGGCTCAGGACCACAAGCTGTGTGAGGCCGTTCGAAAGGGCGTTGAAGCCCGGCACCGTCGCTCCTCCAAAGCCGCTCGGGTAGGGATTGTTCTGGGTGTAGCCATCGGCGAAGTAATAGAGAGAGAATGCACCGTGTTTGTCGGAGTTGAAATCGAGACGCAGAGCCGCTCTGTCATCGTTCAGACGATTCTTCGCCGCGCCGAAAGAAAATAAATTCGAACCCGCGTTGGGTGTCGGAATGTACTGCAGTAAACGGGTGGCAGGCACCGAGAATGCTTGCTGGGGGATGATCGCCTGCGGAAAGACACACTGCGAAGTGGATGTGCATCCCGCAGTGTAGAACGGCTCTCCTGCAGTCACTCCATAGCCTAATTGGTTCGAAAGCGTTTGGGCCAGGTAGGAGCCGTTCACGGTTCCCGTCAAAGTATTCGCCGCGTCGGTGAAATTGCCTTCCCGATTTGCAAGCGACGGCACCTGCACCAGGCCCGTCTCTATGCCTTGGATCGTCCTTTGTCCCTGATAGTCGGCGAAGAAGAATACCTTGTTCTTGCGGATAGGACCGCCCAGCGTTCCGCCAAACTGGTTCTGTTGAAACGCCGATCGCTCCGGAGAGAAGAATCCACGCGCATCCAGGTCGGTATTGCGAAGGAACTCGAATACCGAGCCGTGGAACTCATTCCCTCCGGACTTGGTGATCACGTTGATCACGCCACCACTGAAGCCGCCGTACTCCGCGTCGGCGTTGCTGGTCAAAATGCGGAACTCGGCGATGGAATCGAGATTCGGAATGATGCCGGCTTGCTGTCCGATGGCCTCTTGGACGCTCGCGCCATTCAGGTAAAAGCCATTGGCCGATTCGCGTTGTCCATTGATCGAAAACTGACCTGTGTCAGCGTTTCCAGCAACCGGCACATTGCCGAAACCGCCTCCTGAAGTGCTGTTGACGGCGCCGCTGGTGGTAATCGGCGTCACGCCGCCCTGAATAGCCAGCAGGTCCGTATAGCTGCGACCGTTCAACGGCAGCCCGGTCACTTATTTGCTTTCGATCACCTGGCCGAGCTTAGTGTCCGACGTTTCGACCTGCGTCGCGTCCTCAGTGACGGTCACCGATTCGCTAACGCCGGCTAGTTCAAGCCGCACCTCCAACTGCACCGCGCTGCCAAGATCGACGGCAATATCGGACCTTTTGTAGGGCCGGAAATTCTCAATGTTGATCACCAGTTCGTATGCCCCAACAGGTATAACCGGAAATGCAAATGCTCCAACATCGTCGGCCTGTGTCGTCTCCTTGACGCCGGTGGCCTTGTTCGTGAGCGTCGCTGCAGCATGGGGAATAACATTTCCCGCAGGGTCTTTCACCGTCCCCAGGATCTTGCCCGAGGTGTCCGCCGCAAACGCAGCGACGCCCAATGCTACAAACGCCATCGCGCCTCTTGTGAGCCTGCTCTGAAAAATCATGATTCCCCATCTCCTCTGGAATTAGACACACTTCACCCACTGGCGGCCCCTTCGAAGGGCTGCCTCGTCAAAATATTGTTTTCGTAGGGGAATCCGGCCTGGCGAGAACCGCAGGCCTTTGTTCAGAAAACCGAGGTCCGCTAATTCTTCGCCGAGCCGAATTCGCCCGGTTTACTCGGGGGGTTCCGTCACGTTCGAATCAGAATTATCAATGCACTTCAATGTCATTTGATCCATTCCTCATTCAACGGGTGCGGAGCCCATACGATGCGCCCATCGGCACTTGCACTTCGAGAATTCTCTGAATCCAACGGGCCGCGGCGCGAGTCGCTTTGACTGTTTTGATCCGCATTTGTCTCACCTCCTTTCCTGGGAAATCATTCCTTCCTCGCTTCGGCACACGTCCGTCGTTAGCGGACTGGCTCAGCCGCGAGAGCTCTTAGTACGAACTCATCGCTTGCCAGCAAAAGAAACAGTCAGAATATTTCGGAATAGCGCGGATAGCGAGGCTATCGAATCAGAGGCAGGAGCCGGTCAGGGACGGAGGCTCCGCTGACTCGGTATCTACCTGCTGTTCGCGCAATCGACGACTACCGCTGTCAAACGACATGGGCCTCCTTTCTCCTGGAATTGGGTGGGCCAATCAGGTCTCCCAACGTCAGAATATACCGGCCGGGGTATCATTGTAAAGGGCTTTTTTCATTATTCTTTGTGAGGGAATCTTTATGGCACATACAGTACACGAGAAGAAGAGGCTGCTGAACCGAGTACGGCGAATCATGGGCCAAGTTGCGGCCATTGAGAAGACCCTGGAGCAAGAAGGAGAGTGTTCCGAGGTGCTTCACAACATCTCTGCTTGCCGGGGCGCCATGGATGCACTCATGGCTGAAGTGATCGAGGGCCATATTCGATTTCACGTCCTGCCCGCGAATGGGAATGCGACCGGGGAGCAAACGCGTGCTGCCGATGAACTGGTGACGGCGTTGCGCGCCTACCTCAAGTAGCTTCGGTACTGGGTCATGCCGCCGTCTGTTTGGTTGAGGAAATCCCAACTCCCTCAGTCGCCGCGAACTGAGATTTGTCGCTGGAGCGCGACAGCAGACGCGCGGAATTGAGGATGAAAAGTAATTCCGAGGTAACGTGGATCAGCGCTGCGAGTACCGGGTTCAGAAATCCGAACGGGCTAGCCTGACGCCTGCGGTATCAATACTCAAAGTCCCCGCCAGGAGCCTCGTCTTGATCCGCGTCGCTGAATCAGCGAGTGACGCTTCGGCTTAACCTCCGATTCGCGGGATCGATCCAAGCGCGACTAACGCTTGTGTACAGAGTATCCCCGGGGAACAATCGAGTATACGAATGCCGTACTGCGGTCCGCATTCCGCCAGGCAGTACGGTGGAAAATGTTAGCCGAAGATCCATATGTCGGAGTTGATCTCCCACGGTTGAAGAGGCGTGAGATGGAGGCCCTCAGCGTCGAAGAATGCAGACGATTGCTCAGGGTCGCGAAGGAATCTGAATGGTGCGCGCTGTTTGCGCTCGCCTTGACCACTGGAATGAGGCCCAGTGAATACCTCGCGCTCAAGTGGACCGACATCGATTGGCAGCGTGGGGCCGCGAGTGCCTGCCGGACGATTCAGATTTCGCCGTCCGGCTGGACATTTTACGATATAAAGCGCAAGCGGAGTCGTCGGGTCGTGAAGCTTTAGAATTTCGTGCTGGAAGCTTTGGACAATCTTCGGAACTTACAACGGCGACAGCAAAAAATGGACAGCGAGTGCCAGAAGGAGCATGACCTCGTTTTTCACACCGATGGACAGCCCCTGAGGCGACGAAAGGTCAAATTTAAATTCAGTAAGGTGATTTCAGACCAGCTCGGTCACGCGAGCATTTCTTTCATGCTGGAGCGGTATTCCCACGTGCTCCCAAGCATTCAGAACGAAGCCGCGGCGAAAGTCGAGCGCATGCTCATAGGCTGAGCCCCGCTCGCGCTTGCTGATAAGTCCAATTCGGCGTCTAAATGGGCGCACCTTGCCTACCCGGCAGGTGAGTTCGAGCAGGCGAGCCCTTCCGCGCATTCTCGATAGCTTGTATTTCTCTCTGGCGTCGTTAGAGCCCTTGGCAGCCGCACTTACCAGACAGATGTGCCTAGCAGGCCGTGGCAGAATCCCCCGCTATTGGAAGACGACTCGCCCACTGGATAGGCATGATTTCCGGAGACAAATTGGGAGCAGAGGCGCTTATGCCAGTTCCAAACCGCGCGGAACGCGC
>Ga0187872_10003669_pt1 | contig 12096 bp, 15 predicted proteins | sample June2016WEW_16_4_FD_132973 | JGI IMG/M metagenome (GOLD analysis project Ga0187872, IMG submission 132973) | Peatland microbial communities from SPRUCE experiment site at the Marcell Experimental Forest, Minnesota, USA - June2016WEW_16_40 | ecosystem: Environmental > Terrestrial > Soil >...
ATCTAAGAAAGTATATGAAGAGCTTTGTTTAGATGAGTTTACTGATTTTCTTCATAGTCAAGAAAAGAAGCTTCAAGCTGAAATGAGAAAAAGAAAATCTCTCTTCCATTCTTCTCTTTCCGAGTTTCTTTCAGAGCGTTCTCATTGGGAAAGTCTTTCTGAGAAATATGTTCTCTCCCAGTTTGAGAGGCTAAGATCGTCTGTCGGTCGCTTTGGTTCCTTTTCGAAAGGAGCCCTTATCTCTATGGCTGTTTCTTCGATGATTGCGGATAAAGCAATATCTCCTTCTTCGTCATCGTATAAGATGGCATCAGAAAAAGTTTCCGAGTTTATCAAAGAGAATAAAGGTATTCTTTTTGATATTAGTTCTTCCGGTGAGGTTAGACTCAAAAAATAATTGCTTTGCGAAAGGCTCTTCTCTATGCAACTTCGTCCATATTCTCTTGTCGTTCAAGATAGTAATACTTCGTGTTTTGATCCGTGTATTGAGTATCCTGGCATCTATCATATAGATACAATGAGAAATGGTAAGGTTCTTCAAGAGAGATTGGCGAGAACATTTGATGTTGCTTTGGAGGTAGTCAAAAACATTAACAAATATTGTTGCTCGGATGTTTATGTTATTCTCTCATGGTCTCGATCGAATAATGATCCACGAAATGTCTTTGGAGAAAGTAATAAGTTTTTTGTTGCAAGATTTGGAGCCTTATCAAATAAAATTGATGATAAGACTTATCTTCCGATAAAGTATTAAATCTGCAAGTTTTGATGATTATGTTTCGTTTGTTCGCCGATAAAGAAAGTAATTGAGGTTCTTTATGTTTTCTGATCTTTACATTTTTGCTATTGTCATTATTCCTTTGTTTATTTTTGCAATGGTAGAGCTTGATGTTCAAAACGAACAACAACATCACGATAATATTGAGGAAGAGAACGAAGAGGATAACGAAAAGGATTGAGGTGTCATATGGGTCGTAAGGATAGAAATGAGAAGCCATTATCACTTCGCGATACGATACGAGAGTTTCGAAGAGAGCTTCACGGAGATATTGCAAAAACCTTTGATGAGGTTTTCTGTGCATCTTCTGGTTGCAAAGGATTGTCATTTAAGGAAGCGTTAGTTAATGGCGAGTCTCTTCAAAAAGCTTTTGTTTCTGCGAAGAAAGTAGTTCAACCAATGATTAACGCACATAAGCTGGTTCAGCCAAAGGAGGAAGATTGAATATGTCAAAAAGATTATTTAATGGAATTGGTCAATGGTCAGAGGAAGGATACTCAATATCTTTTGAGTTTGAGGATATAGTAAAAGCTTTCATTCTGAAATACTCAGATGTAGATATTATTGATTTGGAGCATTGTGTGAGTAGTGCTGTTGCATCACAGTTTATTATCAGGCGTATTGATTTAAAACGCACTATATCTAAGATTAAAAAAGAAGAATAGTATGTATTTTCCATCTCCCGATAATTCAGAGTTCTTTTGGGTAGCTCATCCTAATGTTAGAAAGAGTTTTTCCGATAACTATATTTTTCATTCATTAGATGAAATAAGAAGTGTCATCAATGAGCAAGAGAAAGAGATAAACTTTCTTATCGATAATAGGAAAAGGATTGAAGTTATTGGTGGTTGGGCAAACGATTCATATGATTACTCATACGAAGAATATGATGATTTTGCTATTGCTCGATTAGATGAAGAATATTATTTGTTGAATACTATATCATCATCATTCTCGTGTAATGAGACGGAGACTTGGTATATTTATTACTCATTTCTTTCTTATTCAAAGTTAAAAGAGTTTCTTTCCTTCACTTTTCATACTGATAATTATGCTCATATTATGAAAGCATTAGAGAAAGAGCAGGAGAACAACTTTCAGATGCTTGAAGAAGCGGTCTAAAATTGAATATCAATTGTTTAAGGTATTTATGATGGCATTAATTGATAGATTTAATCGTTGGGGAGCGGAACCCATTCCCATTCCACGGTCTTTGTGCTTACTTATTCTTCTCTTCGTCATCGTTTTGACAATAGGTGCTGGTGTGAAAGCTTTGTAAAGGAGATATTATGCCAATAACAATGCAATCATACAATGTATTCACAAAACAGTGGTCAAATGTTGTAGAACTTCCGACAGTAAAAGGAGAGATTTGGATCAATAAGTCAGATATAAAAAATGAGATAACTTTTGATCATTCTGAGGTTAATTCTATCTTTGGAATCACCTTTTACATATTTAAGGATAAATATGGTGCCATTGGTCTTAACGAGGCTGATCTTTTAAAGCGATATGAAAAGAAGAAGGTTTTTGATCCTTGGCAAAAGCAAAAAGATTGGGCGGCGGAACATGGTTTTACTTGGAAGGAAGAAGAGCTTTAAGATTATCTCGGCGAGTTGATAGGAGTCATACTTTCAGAATCAAAAAGATCGTATTAATCGCATAATACGGTGAATTAATATTCGCTATTTTAATTGACGGAAAAATGTTTTGATGATGAAAGAAAGAGGCGGAGTTCGAATCTCCGCCGCCGGGTCTAATTTTTATTGAGAGGCATTATGAAAGCAATTTTTGAAGGTTCACCAAATGACATAAGATCAGCATTGATAGATATTAATGATCTATTGAATAGGGCAAAACTAACTTCCGCAGAAACGAAAATATGTTCTCTTGAAAAAGAGCTGAAAGAAGCCAATGACAAAGCAGAAGACCTATCAAAAAAGCTTGTCTCTCTTGGAGATCAGTGTAAGGTAGCGAAAGAGAAGTTTACAACACTTCACAATGAATGCACAATGAAGACATCACATCTTGCGAGACAAGATGCTCTTATTCAAGAACTATCCTTCAAGAATAAAAAACTTCTCGAAGAGGTAGACGCGCGCCCACAGGTGTCTTTATCTGAGGAGCAAGAGGCTGAGGTTGAGAAAGTTTTTCAGAAGATGATAAAAGAGAACGGTATTGTTCCTCCTGTTTTTCAGGGGCAGTTGACACCGAGAAAAATGATTGAAGATATATTTGCTTCGTTAGCGATTAAGAATCGTGTTGCTGCTATAAAATCAGTTCGTATGTTCACAGGTATGGGTCTTCTTGATGCTCGTGATATTATTGACAATGCGTTAAGAGCGTTTGGTGTTAGAGTCAACGAACCAAAAAGCGAGTCTCCGAAAGAAGAAAAGGCGCCGGATACTCCTCTTCTTCCGAAGACAGATAACAAGTTAATCGGTCCAGTAAAGCTTAATTGTTTTCTCTGTGGAACTGAGGTCACCGCCAATTTCGATCTTAATAAGAGTATTGAGTATTGTAGACTTTGCTCAACAAAATTAGCATAATGACTTGTTCTCTCCGCGGATGTGTAACCATTTGGCGGAGAGAGCATTAAAAAGAAAGAAGTTGTTCTTGCTTTGAGAGATTGCGAAAGCTTCGAATATTCCGTCAATGAAAGTTTCAAGATTTAATCAATCGGCAGTTCTTATCATCAGCGGACGATTCGTATCGAAGAGAAGATGGAATAACTTCTAAAAACTGAGAAAAAGAAGCTGTGAAAAGCAAAACAAGGTTATGTCGGCAGGTTCTAACCAATCTGCCAGACATACCAAGTCAACAAGCTGTAGAACCACAACATATAACGATTAAGAAATAGTATCTCAAAAAATGTGGCGGTTTATCGTTGTCAATTTTCTCTTGTTGAATAGGGAGAGAGATGATTCAAAGTTTGGCGCTTTCAATGCAGCGTCAGGTGAAAGAAAATAAGCTCGTTTATTCTGATGACTCAACCATTGATTATTTAACGAATCCGCCCTGGGCGTTGCTTGCGGAAGCCCCTCTTCAATTGAAGTGGGATGGAAAGTTCGACTCTTCTCCTTCGCCCCCAATTTTACAAAGGAAAATAAAAATGATGAGATTACAACTTTCATACGGACAACTACCGACAAGACAACAGTTTAATCGCACCTGTCTCGAAACCTTTCCTTGTCCGAATACACCAATAAGATTTCGAAAAGATTCGAGATTAGGGGATAGAGAGATAACAACAAATGAGCTTTGGAGAGAGTTAAAAATAGCTTGTTCAGAGGGAACAGAAGATTCGATGAAATGGTGCTTTAATATTCTTCAATTACTTTCTATTGAGTGGAGATGATATATGGATAGTGTTCTTACCGCAAAGAAAAAGATAGATAGGCTTCGTGATAAAAAAGGTCGTTTCCTCAAAGAGGAGAAGGAATATGTGCAAAAGTTTCTTCCTATTTCTCGTATTTATGAAACTACCTCCATTCCAGATGATGGAATAATTCTTATTGCTAAAACTGTCGATGTGCCTTTTATTTCGTGTGATAATTTTGTATTCTATCCGCCAATGCCAGCTCAAAAATTGAAGAATACAAAGATGCTTATCTCATCTATAATGAGATACACTCATTATATGAATGTCAAGATGAATTATCTTTCGGAAGAGTTGTTTACACAAAATATGTATTTTCCTCTATCTTTTGAGTTTGAGATAGTTTTCAAAAATCATCCAGAGTATAAAGAACTAATGGAGAGTAAAGAGAAAGTATTAATATCCAATCTTGATAGAACGTTAAAACATTCATTTTTTATCTCATCGGGTGTTTCTCTTCTTGCAGAAGATAAAACTGGAAAATGTATTCCAGCATATAAGTTTCTTTCTTCCAAAGCTAATCGAGAGTTATCTTCAAAAAACTATGGAGGTCACGGGCAGAACACTTTATTCCATTCATCCAATGGTGGTTTCATTGCAACCGCGGAAACATCGAATTACAAATGTCTCGGATATCATATGGATTCGGTTGCCTCTGGAATATATGGAATTAACGAAAAATTAAAAAAGAACTTTCCAGACGCAAAATTGTCCACAAAATCATTAATGGATGTTTCTCCCGATGAAGAAAGCGAAAAGATATTGGATAAGAAAGCTCCATTAAATATATACGGATTGAAGAAGAACCCATCCAATAAAGTAGTAGTAGTAGTCCCTGCGGCGATAAACTTTCATTTTGGTCATTCTCCATCTAAGAAGAGAATAACTTCTATGGTCAAGGCTATTGATGCTATTTGTGCCGTCTCCTGTGTTTCTCTTTTCCAAGATTTTGATACGAAGGAAGTAAGAGAACATATTCTTCCAGGCGATTATGATGTTGTTGGAACAAATGTTTCATATCTTGCTCTCACTAATGCGAGATTGATTCATCCTATTGTTACTAATCTTGTTATTGATTTGTCGAGAAAAGCTTTGGTTTTTGGAGATAAAGGTCTTTTTAAATATTGGAAGGCGACAGAAGAAGAAACTCTCTCCTGTATTCTTTCTTGTGATGTTTCTCTTTCTCATTCTATTCTTGAAAGAAACAAAGAGTTATTCCTTAATATACTTTCTGCATCTTATTATGACCTTAAAAAAGGTGTGTCCTACTCTGAAACTAATAGAGAAAATATGTTTTCTTCCTTTATTAAAGGAATTAACTCCTTCATTAAGGATCCATATGATTTTCATATGAATTGGTATTTAGAAGGAAAATGGCATTCTCATTTTGGAGGAATGAGTGAGCCAAATGTCTCTTATCTAATAAGAGAGAAGAGGAAAGATCCAAAGATTAAAATTGGAAGATCTCACGATTGATAAAGGAGATAATTATGGATACTGTGCTTTCTGCAAAGAAAAAGATTGAAAGACTTCGTGATGAAAAAGGACGATGGATAAAAAGCTCTTCGAATAAAGATAATTCTTTTTTTCCGATTAAGGACTTGGTTAAGTTAGGAAAATATCCTTATCTTATCTCTGATAAGTTTGCTCTTATCCTTCAATCAAAGAAGATTCCAAATATACGTTCTCCATATGGAGGTTTTCTCCAAAGAGAGATTACTCTTCCAGATGATCTTCTTATTATCGAAAATATAAGTAATTATGGTTATCATAAATCTGTCTACATAAGATATTTGACACTTGCAGATTTAGATCGTAATAGGGGTTTGTATCTTCCCGAAGACTTTGCCGTTGCCCTTGTAACAAAAGACCATCCGAAATATAGTTCGCTTCTCGAAAAGATGAATAAATATGAGATTGAGAATATGGAAGGAAGTCTTTATTACGATTGGGACATCTCTTCTTCTGCCGAAATATTTGCTGAAGATGAGAATGGTAATTGCATTCCGGCGTTTCTTTTTCTTCCTGATAAGAAAAAAGCGAAAAGAACACCAGGAGGATCAGATCATCGTTCATCTTCTCTTCCATTTGGTGGCAATGGTGGTCATAAAATGTATCACAAAGGTTTTTCTGCAAAGTTTGATACGATTGTTGCTCCGTGTCTCGGACATCATATGGATTCAATTGCCGCAGGAATGGCAGGAGTTCATAGAGAGCTAACCAAAAAGTTTCCAAATGGCAGACTCTCGCTAAAGCCCTTCTTCTCTCTTGATAAGAAACTCCTTTCTGAAAAGGATAAAGAGTTTATTAAACCTTACGATGTTAAAATTCAAAATGCTTATGGCTTGAAATCAAACCTCCCATCGGATGATGCCGCGGCGAGTATCAGTGCCCACGGAGCGATTAACTTTCATATTGAGTCTCTTTCTGAAAGTAAAGCTATTCGAATAACAAAAGCATTAGATAAGATATTAGGAGTTGCTTGTGTTTCTCTCTTCAATGGTGATAGTTCAGAGAGAAGAAAATATGCTCTTCCCGGCGAGTTCCGTCTAACAGAGAGGCTTCTTTCTTATCGAGGTATAGCGAATACTTGGTTATGCCATCCAGTTGTTGCCAATCTCGTTATCGATTTGGCAAGAAAAGTTGTTATCTTTTCCGAGAAAGGATATGATAATCTTTGGGAGGCGAGCGAAAAAGAAACATTGGATTGTCTTTTCTCATGCGATGTCAAGAAAGCGAAAGAGATTTTGACAAGAAACAAAAAGATATTCAAGAAGATATTGCATGCGGCATATGTTGATTGGATAGGAGAATGTAGAGATGATTTTGGGTATCGACTTGGTATTAAAGATGATCTTGTATCAGGGCAGTTAAGCCTGCTTTTTTCCCTCTTCTCGAAAGGTATTACATCTTTTATTTCTAATCCGACAGATCTTGCATCCAATTGGAAAATTGGTGATAATTGGATTGCTCATCATATGGGAGAAGACGAGCCAAATGTTGAGAACTTTATTGTTAATTTTGACGAAACTTCAATGGTTTAATATTAGGATTGATTATTACTTGAAAGGATAAAGTATGGCAAAGAAGATTAGTAAGATTGTTTCTCTTTCTGACTTGCTCACAAATATTGGTAATGGAAAGGACTCTATCTCGGGATTAGAGTTAATCGTTCGTTGTCTTGATAAGACATTACCAATAGTAAAAACTAGCTATGGAAAAACGATACAAGAAGCGATTAATTTATCAACCGATGAGCTTGTTATTAAATCGATTGAAAAATGTGGTAATCGCGGTATGTTATGTTCATATGTTCCAATCTCTGATGAAACGCGTATCTACTATTATCGTTATTTTCCTCTTTCTTTTGAAGTAGAGCTTCTTGACCCGGCGAGTAAGGATTTCAAGTCAATAATGAAGAAATATCAAGATATTAAGTTCAATAATATGGATGTTTTCCTTCATTATGAAGGAATGATTGGATCTGATCCAGAGATTTTTGTTACCGATGAGAATGATAATCTTATTCCGGCATTTCACTTTCTGCCCGATAAGCATAATCCTCTCCACTCTCCTGGTGGAGATAATGATGAAGTTAGCTTCTCGGCTTTTGGTGGGCACGGGGGAACAGCTATGTATTGGGATGGTTTTCAGGCAGAGTTTGCGACGAATCCGAATACTTGTCTCGGCTTTCATATTAACTCTATTGCCGCTGGACTTCACGGTATTTATATTGCGGCAAAGAAGAAGTGTCCGACAGCTAAACTATCTCTACAAAATGTCTTCGATATTCCTGATGAGGTTATGGATGCAAGCAGCGATGAATATGTTAATTTTGGATGCATGCCTTCATTGAATATTTATGGTTTGCGCGCTGATAAACCTCCGGCGCGTTCTGTTCCATTCCGATCAGCAGGCGGACATATTCATTTCGGTATTGGAAAAACGACAGAAAGAGAAGCAACTCCTCTTGTCAAATCGTTAGATGCTATTTGCGGTGTTATGTGTGTCTCGCTCTTTGCGGAATTTGATAATCCAAAGCGCCGTATTCTTTATGGACTACCAGGAGAGTTCCGTCTTCCTCCTCATGGTCTTGAATATCGCCCCCTTTCTAATGCTTGGCTTTCTCATCCATTGATTACAAATATGGTTTTCGATCTTGCGAGAAAGTCGCTTGTCTTCGGAAAGAACGGTTTTCTTCCCCGATGGAATGCGACAGAGAAAGAAACACTTGACACCATAATTCAATGTGATGTTGAACAAGCTCACGCCATTATGGATCGCAATAAGGATATTATTTTCTCGATTCTTAAATCCTCATATTCATCCGCAGAAAATGAAGAGATTGATATGTTATTTCGAGCGTTCAAAGATGGAATTAGATCAGTCGTCTCTAATCCGACAGATTTGATTTCTAATTGGGGAATAAATGGTGGATGGTTTAGACACAGAGGTGATTCTGCCGATCCATGTGTCAGTAAGCTTTTTAAGCAAAGAAAGAATAACGCAGATTACAAAATGTAAAGGAGATAATTATGAGTTTTATATTGGAATTAGTCGATAATCTTCCCGCAGCAATCCTTATCAAGGAAAAGAGCATACCTTCTATTTCCATGCCTAATGGAAGCGGCTTCTTGGCAAGCAAGCAGTCTTTACAAGACGAGACTATTATCATCTCTGATATTTATGATTATCCAGATAAGAATTATGTTAGTATCACATTTACTTCTCTCTCTGGTAATAGGTTCAATAAATACTTTCCAAAAGATTTTGCCTTTTCTCTTCTCTCCGGTAATGAAGGAGAAAAAGTTATTGAGCAATATTTTGATTTTGTTGCATCTCGCCTTTCGCAAAATCTTTCGCACAACTTCTGTATAACGGGAGCTGTTTCTCTTTTTGCAGAGGATGAGAATGGAAAGTTGATTCCTTCGCAATCATTCATAACAAAGGAAGAGTTTTCGGCAACAGACTCTGGATATAGTAGTTCCGGCGGAAATAGGATTCTCGCCAATAGATTAAAGGCATCCTCTCCATTAAGAATAGGAACTTGTCTCGAATATTATACTGATAGCGTCTCATCATCCATATATAGTATGGATAGACTATTAAAATCATCATTTCCAAAAGCGAGGCTTTCGGAGAAGTCAGTCTTCTCTCTTTCAAAAGAAGAAATGGAATCGTTTACAGATTATCAATTAAATATGAGCCCTTGCTCCAATGCTTATGGAAAAGAAAGAGATTATTCGGACTTCAAAAACATCAATGTGAGAAGCGCATATGGTGTCATCTCTTTTGGAATATCTGGAATCTCGAAAGAAAAAGCGATAATTTTGGTTAAAGCTATTGATGCTATTTGTGGTATTGCGTATGTGTCTCTTATGGACGGACTTCACGATGAACGACATCAAGCTCTTCCTGGTAATTATCTAATAGATAAAGACTGGTTGCACTACTGTGCAATTGATAACAAGATATACTGTCATCCATTGATTCTCAATCTTGTCATCGATCTTATGAGAAAGTCTCTTGTCATGGGAGATAAGAAGTTTCTTCGCTTATGGAAAGCTGATGAGAATGATGTTTATGAGATAATTGCATCCCATAATGTTAAAAGGGCAAGAGAGATATTGCTATCAAACAAGGAGGTGTTTAAGCAGATACTTCTTTCCTGCTATAGCTGGGTAGGCTCTAATCAGTTAGAAACAATCTTCTCTGCTTTTTATAATGGAGCTAATTCTATTCTTCTTTCTCCGGGAAACTTTAAAGCGAATTGGAAGTTTGGGGAATGGAAATCACAATCGCATGGTAATAATGTCAAAGGATTTATTGAGAAACTTACTTCCAATGTTAAGGTTTGATCAGGAGGGCTAATGTATAATGGCTATAATGGTAGTTCTGTAGAAAAGGTTTGGAATGCCGAAAAGCAATGCTATAACTACCTTTTTACTGAAAAAACTCCTGTCCAAGAGGAGAAAACTGACAAGGTATTTCTTTTTGATGGAGCAAGATGTCCGGGAACAGTTCTTCAAGCCGTTATATCTCGCGAGAAGTTTTTGGGAACAAGAAGAACACCGCCATCATATAAGTTTGTCTCTATTGAAGATAAATATCCAGGTCTTGCCAACAATGGAAAAATTGCTGTTCTCGGCGATGTCTACTCTGTTTCCGAGAAGACATTAAAGTTTCTTGATCTTGTCTACAAAGTTCCACAAAATCATAAAAGGATTGTCATTCCATTGGATGATGGAGAGAGAGCTTATGTTTATCTTATCTCTTTTCATAAGATTCCATATCGTGAAGAGCTTATTGAGTCTGGCGATTGGATTGAATGGAAGAAGAATGAGAAGCAGAGACTTATCCTCAAAAAGGAACAAGCAGCACAAGAAGAAAAAGAACGAATTGAAAGAATGAAAGAATGGAATGAAAAATATTCATCTTCTTCAACTTATTGGGGAAGAGAATGCTATGGAGAGTATTATGGCGATGATGATGATGAAACTTCAAAAGAATCAAGTTGTCAGCCAAAAACTACTACAGAAAATTATGAAGAGCGTCTTTCTCAATTAGAAGAAGCTTTCTCTCTTCATGAGAAGCATTCGATAAAATATCCGAATGGAATATACCCGGCAAATAAGACTGATATAGAAGCAGTCCATATCTTTGATATACCATTTGAAGATATTAAAGCATTTTTACTCGAACAAAATCATAAAGTTGCTGATGAGAAAGAGGGGTATGTAAGAGTCCTCTGCCAAAAGACATATGGCAATTGGTTTATTGTGGGCTAACGATGAAGAGAATAAGAAGCAAAAGAGGTAAAGTATTTTTTACTGTCGATGATTTACCAAATAAAGAAGAATATGACATCTTGTTTGATATAAGGTTTTCAGACCTTAATAAAGGTAAGAAGTTAAATACTTGTTTTGGTAAGTTATCAAAAGATGAATTATACGAGAAGTTAAAAGATGTGAGAGATAAGAGTAGGGGCGCTATTGATATAGCAAGTTATTGTCTCTGGTTAAAATATTTGAAAGAGGCAAAAGTGAGGTAAAGACTACGGTCTCTCCAAGTAAGGATAAACAATAATAGGTTATGTGGATTCATTATCATAATTGGGGTGAGATTTTGTTTTCCGTGCGACAGAGTATCCCTCTGGGATAAATAGAATCATCTTATGCTACTTCTTGATCGAAGTATATATTGGATATAAAAAGCTACTCAATATAATTACCATTGGTAATCATAAGCCAAGAATAATAATGTTATTCGCTTAATATGCCTCATTCATTGATTATTAATCATTCGTCATCCCGTCCCGCGGGTTCGGTCAAGAAGAAGTTATTTAATCGATGTTTAGGGTTTGGATAAAAGATGGTTCATAACCTTCCAGCTTTAATCAATTTTTTATTTGGAGAGTCGTTTTTCGCAAAATTAGCTCAGAAAAAAGGAAAAAGCTGTTAGAACTTCTTCGGTGAGTAGCTCACCAAGCTACTTCAATCTATTAATAGATTTGAAGAGCGAGAAAAGATTCGAAACCCGATTACTTTTAACGAAAACTTCTTCCAAGGGTAGAGCGTCATTATTCACATAATGAAGGTCGTGAGTTCGAACCTCACATTTTGCGCCATAATAAGAAAGGAAAACTATTATGATTGAAGAGTTTGATTACGCAGAGTTTCACGAACCTGATGATTGGGTTCCCATCGATGTGCGTGCGGACGCGCAGACAAGCGATAAGGAGATTGTTATTCTTGCATTGAACAAAATTAATAGCATTAAGAAAGGAAATAAAAGCAATGGTTAAATTGGTTTATCTTCGGGCAACACGACAAAATAATCCTGTTGGATGCGTCGCGTATTCATATGATGATGAGGGTATTGATTACAATCTCTCTGTTCTTAATCCATTGGATAAGTTTGATAGAAAACTTGCAAGGGG
>Ga0187872_10003675_pt1 | contig 12088 bp, 6 predicted proteins | sample June2016WEW_16_4_FD_132973 | JGI IMG/M metagenome (GOLD analysis project Ga0187872, IMG submission 132973) | Peatland microbial communities from SPRUCE experiment site at the Marcell Experimental Forest, Minnesota, USA - June2016WEW_16_40 | ecosystem: Environmental > Terrestrial > Soil >...
CCTAGCTCACGATCGCCTCATCGTAACGCGAGACAGACAGTTCTGCAAGACTCCTAGTCTCAAACCTCCGATGTCGCTTGCTCCGAGCACGCGATAGCGTCCGCCGCAAAGCGGCTTCGTTCTAACGGGCAATCCTGAAGTCCCGACCTGGGACCTGGTGATCACTCAAACTGTGTCGCTGCGCCGGTTCCGGGCGGGTGACGGCAAGCCGGTGGGTCAGTATCTGTCCGAACTAATGGGCGATCAGCGAAGAGCTCGGCGAAGTGCTGACACAATGAGCCGCCGCAGCGAAGCGGCCACTTCCGCACCGCCCGAATTTCAAATTCGAGACCAGCGCGGGAACCATCCCGGCGCATCGGTGCACCAGAACGGTCAGTTTCGACCTTAATTTCCGCAGCTCTCGGTGCCAGTCTCTTGTATTAGACAAGACTCTTTCTTCCCCCGACAGGCCGTTTTGTGTGACACTTGGACCCCGAAGAAAGTGAATCGAAACGAGGCAAAATGACTCCTTCCAAACCGAGCTTGATCGTTGTCTGTTCCACGCTGCTCTCCAGCACCGCGTCCCTGTCCCAGGAATTGAATTCAAGAAATTCTCTTCGGAGGAGTACATTACTGTGGTCGATTTTCACTTGGGGGTCCTCAAGCATGAGCCGCGTTCGTTTTCTGGTGATCCTTCTTGTGCTCAGCACGATCGCTGTTGCCCAGCGACGTCAGGCCAATAAGCCGTCCGAGCCGGGCGTCATGCCCGTGGCGACAGGCGAGCCGGCAGAGACATTTCCTCCCGACGCCGGAGTAGTCCCACCGCCGAAACCGGCCGCTCCCAAGTCGCTCTTTGAAGGTATGAAGTACCGTCTCATCGGCCCGTTCCGGGGAGGCCGTGTGGTTGCTGTCGCGGGGGTTGTCGGCCAGAGCGACACCTACTACTTTGGCGCCGTCGCCGGAGGCATGTGGAAGACGACCGATGGTGGGCTCAACTGGAAACCGCTCTGGGACAAGTTTCCCGAGGCCTCGCCCTCAGTCGGCGCCATCGCCGTGGCGCCCTCGGATCCGAATGTCATCTATGTTGGAACTGGCGAAGCCTGCATCCGCGGCAACATCGTTATAGGCAACGGCGTTTACAGGTCCACCGACGCCGGAAAGACGTGGAAGTTCTCCGGTCTGCGCGACACCTATTCCATCGGGCGCATGATTGTTCACCTCAAAGATCCGAACACCGTTTTCGTGGCCGCGCTCGGGCATCCCTTTGGACCAAACCCGACCCGTGGCATCTTCCGCTCCCGTGACGGTGGCAAAACCTGGCAGCGTGTTCTCTACGTGGACGACAAGACCGGAGGCGTTGATATCCAGTTCGACTTGTCCAATCCAAGCATTCTCTTTGCCGGCATGTGGCAGGCTGACCGCAAGCCCTGGATGATGGAATCCGGCGGTCCCGGCAGCGGTCTCTATCGCTCCGCTGACGGCGGCGACACCTGGACGAAGCTTACCGGCAACGGGCTCCCCGATGGCATTCTCGGACGCGTTGGCGTCGCGACTACTTCGAATCCCAACCGTGTCTATGCGCTGATTGAGGCCGCCAAGGGCGGTTTGTTCCGTTCTGATGATGGCGGCGAGAAGTGGCAACTCATGAATGACGACCGCCGCTACCGCCAGCGCGCGTGGTACTACACTCACCTCTTTGCCGACCCCAGGAACCCCGACGTCGTCTACATCCTGAACACCGGAACTTACCGCTCCATCGATGGCGGCAAGAGCTTCACGCCCGTACGCACGCCACATGGCGACAATCACGGACTCTGGATTGATCCTGACAATCCACGGCGCCTGATCAACGGCAATGACGGCGGCGCAACCGTTTCCACCGACGGCGGTGTCAGTTGGACGAGCCTCATGAACCAGCCGACGGCGCAGTTCTACCACATCGCCGCCGACAACCGGTTTCCGTATTGGCTCTATGGCGCGCAGCAGGATAACTCCTCCGTGGCGATTGCCGCGGCGAGTGCGCACGGTGGGATTGATCAGTCCGACTTTTATGCCGTGGGCGGCGGTGAGAGCGGATATATCGCTCCCGATCCCGAGGATCCCGAAGTGGTGTACGCGGGTTCGTATGGCGGTGACATTACGCGCTACGACCACCGCACCGAGCAGACCGAGATGATCAATCCATGGCCCCGTAATCCCATTGGCTGGGGCATGGCCGACCTGCAGCATCGCTTCCAGTGGACTGAGCCTATCGTCTTTTCGCCACACGACCCGCACACGCTCTACTTCGCGGCCGAAGTACTGTTCAAGACCACCGACCAGGGCAAGAGCTGGACGATCATTTCGCCCGATCTCACACGCAATGACAAGTCCAAACAGCAATCGTCCGGCGGTCCCATCACGAAGGACAACACCGGCGTCGAGGTCTACGGCACGATCTTCTCGGTCGTCGAGTCACCGGCGCAGAAGGACCTCATCTGGGCGGGCAGCGACGACGGCCTCATCCACCTCACGCGCAATGGCGGGGCTAACTGGGACGACGTCACGCCCAAGGCTATGCCGGAATGGGCAACGGTCAGCATGATCGAAGCTCCGCTCAGCGACGCGGGCACTGCTTATGTCGCGGTTGAACGGCACAAAATGGACGACTTCGCGCCTTACATCTTCAAGACCGCGGATTTTGGCAGGACGTGGACTGCGCTGGTCAATGGCATTCCGAAAGACGACTATGTTCACGCCGTTCGCGTCGATCCCAAGCGCAAGGGGTTGCTCTACGCGGGCACCGAGCGCGGTGTTTACGTCAGCTTCGACGATGGGGCGAATTGGCAACCACTGCAGCTCAATCTGCCGATGGCTCCAATCAATGACCTGATCGTGAAGAACGACGACCTCGCGGTCGCCACGCACGGACGCTCGTTCTGGGTCCTCGACGATATCTCTCCGCTGCGGCAGTGGAGCGACTCGCTCAAGAGCGAAGATGTGCATCTGTTCACACCGGCTGATCCAAACCACACGACATTTCCACCGTCATTCTTCGGTGGCAGCAGCAACGCGGGACAGAATCCGCCTGCAGGCGCAGTGATTTACTACTACCTGAAGACCGAGATCAAGAAGCCCGAGGAAAAGAAAGACGAAGAGAAGAAGGACGTGAAGAAGGACGACGCGTCCGCCAGTGCGTCGGCTTCCACTTCAATTGCGGCCGCACCTTCGCCGGGCGCAGCGCCTGATTCTTCTGCTTCGGAGGACAAGGACAAAGAGCCGCGCGTCAAGATTGAAATCCTCGATTCGACGGGTAAGGTCATTCGAACCTATCCGCCGAAACATCCTCCAGCCACGGAAGGCGAAGAGAATTTCTTCGCGCGCTCGCAACCGGACGAAATCGCGACCGAAGCTGGCATTAATCGCTTTGTCTGGGACCTCCATTACGAAGGCGCCCCGCGGATTCCGAACTCGCCCCTCTGGGGAGGCTCCCCCGACGGCCCCACGGCGTTGCCTGGCGACTACCAGGTGCGCCTGACTGTGGACGGCAAATCACATTCGCAGCCCTTCAAGATCGTTCCTGATCCACGGCTGCATGTTTCTGCCGAGGACCTGAAGAAGCAGTTCGATCTCATGCAGGCCATCCTCGGCAAAGTCACCGAGGTGCACGACGCAATCCGGCAAATCCGCGATGTTCGGGCGCAGCTGACCGCGCTCAACAAACGCCTGAAAGAAGAAAAGAACCTGAACGCCAAGGTACTCGCCGACGCGGGCTCTGCCCTCGACAAGAAAATGACCGTGGTGGAGGAGGCGCTCATCCAAACAAAAGCCAAGAGCGGACAGGACGTGCTGAATTATCCGATCCGGCTCAATAATCTGCTCGTGGCACTCGGCGGCGTGGTCTCGAGCGCCGACGCGGCCCCCACGAAGCAGAATTACGAGATGTTCGACGACCTCGGCAAGCAGGCGGACGAGCAACTGACGAAGTGGAACGAGATCGTGAAAACCGATCTCGCAGCCTACAACCAGTTAGCGCGGGACAAAGCCGTGCCCGCCGTCGGACTCAGTCCGGCAACCGAGCCATAGCAACGATAACGATACCTCCGGAGGCATGATTCGATCAGGGACTCGAAGCGGCGAGAAACTCCGCGGCCGGACAGGCCGTTCTGCTTCAGAACGACAGCGGAATCCGCCGGCACGGTTCGACCCTCCTCGTGCGTGTGCGCCAGCCCGCTTCGGTACAATAGCCGCCGTGGCGGAAATCAAGGTTGACCGCGCTCAGACACTGGCGAAGGTCCAGATCTTCTCTGGGCTCACGGAATCCGAACTCGCTTTCCTGGCCCAGCGAGCAGTGCCTCGCCGTTTTTCTCCGGGCGAAGCCGTTTTTAGCGAGGGCGAGCCGTGCGCGGGACTGTATGTCGTCGATTCCGGACACGTCCGCATCTTCAAAAGTTCCGCCGGTGGACGTGAACATGTTCTCAGTATCGATGGGCCAGGCAGTTCCGTCGCAGAGCTGCCAGTTTTCGATGGAGGAAACTACCCGGCCTCGGTGACCGCCGTTGACGACGCCACACTTCTGTTTGTCAGTAAACAAGACTTTCAGGCACTCTGCCTGGCTCATCCTCAAGTTGCGCTCAAGGTGCTGCGCGTGGTCGGTGCTCGGCTGCGAGGGCTGGTGGGAATCATCGAGGAGCTTTCATTTACCACAGTGCGGCACCGGCTGGCTTCGTTCCTCTTGCGCCTTGCCCGAACCGAAGGCAAGCCCACGGCTGACGGGGTGGAAGTCACTCTGCCGGTCAGCAACCAGGAATTGGCGTCGCAGATCGGAACTGTCCGCGAATTGGTTTCCCGGAATCTCTCCCGCCTCCAATCCGAAGGCTTCGTAAAGATCGAGGGCCGCATGGTGATCATTCACAATCTGAAGGCTTTGGAAGCCGAGCTGCCGTCTGCCGAGTAGCTCTTTCGAGACCTCCCAACCCCAAGTCTGACGGCTTCTTACGGTCGCCGTGACAAAAGTCATCGGCGCGCTGCCGTTGTTCGACTAACTTCAGAACAGCAAGCGCACCGCAAGGAATGGAGAGACGATGGTGAGGAGGATGCGATGAGCGTGACCACCGAGAAAACTGTGCGGGAACTGACTCTGGAAAGCCCTGCCGCAACCCGGGTTTTTGAAAAGCTGGGCATCGACTATTGTTGCGGCGGAAATCAATCTTTGGAACAAGCATGCCGGGCGGCGAATCTGCCGGTGGATCAGGTACTGGATTCCCTCGAAATGGCGGAACAGACAACGCGAGCGAAACAGAAGGTACATGACTGGCAAAGGGAGCCGCTGGGAGACCTGGTTGCGCACATCAAAGATACTCATCACAAGTACACGCGCGAGGAGATTGCTCGCCTTGGTCCTTTGCTTGAGAAGGTGTGCTCGGTCCACGGCAAGAACCATCCCGAGCTGCTGCATATTCGCGCGACCATGACCGGGTTGGCGCAGGAACTGACCATGCACATGATGAAAGAAGAAATGGTGTTGTTCCCTTACATCATCAGGATGGAGGAGGCTGTCATTCAGAATGAGCCTATCCTGCCGCCGCCTTTCGGCAGCGTGCAAAATCCGGTTTCGATGATGGAACATGAACACGAGTCCGCCGGCAATGCATTACGCGCTATGCGTAAGGCCAGCGACGGTTACGTGCCCCCGACTGATGCATGTATCAGCTACCAGACTCTCTACAAGGCGTTGTCTGAATTCGAGGCTGATCTGCATGAGCATATTCACCTGGAAAACAACATCCTGTTCCCGCGAGCGATTGCGATGGAACAGGCGCAGTAACCGACTCGCAACCAGCCAGACGCACCAGGTAGCTCGGACTATGATTGCGGTAAGAACGTTGCGATCGGAGGTGCCCATGCGCTTTATGGCTTTTCTCAGCTTTCTCCTCTTCCCGCTGATGACAGTTGCTCGTGCCCAGGTATCCGCAGAAGGCCAGGCATGCCTGGATTGCCACAGCAGCAGTACGCCGGGAATTGTGGAGCAGTGGCGAGAGAGCGCCCACGCCAGGAAGAATGTGGACTGCTATTCGTGCCATCGTGCCAGTGAGAAAGATCCGGCAACCTTTGAGCACTACGGCCAGCGCATCGCCGTGATTGTCACACCCAACTACTGCGGGCGCTGTCACGGCAAAGAAGTAGAACAGTTCGAAAAGAGTCGGCATTCTCAGGCAGCACAATTCATCGGGTCTCTGGATAACATGTTGGGAGAGGTAGTTGAGGGCGGCCCAGCCGCGGCGAACGGATGCCGGCAGTGTCACGGCAGCGAAGTCAAGTACTTGAAAGATGGCAAATTTGATGCCGATACGTGGCCGAACAGCGGGATTGGGCGCGTGAATCCTGACGGCAGCCGAGGCTCCTGCGCTGCCTGTCACGGACGGCATTCCTTCAGCTCAGCGCTGGCTCGCCAGCCCGAGAATTGTGGGAAGTGTCACCTGGGTCCCGATCATCCGCAAATGGAGATCTACACCGAATCGAAACACGGCATTCAGTTCCGCGCCAACATTGCCAAGATGAACCTAGATTCAAAGTCCTGGGTGGTTGGGAAAGACTACTCAGCGGCGCCCACGTGCGCAACCTGTCACATGAGCGCAACCAGTAATCAGCCAGTGACACACGACGTGGGCGACCGTATCAGTTTCACACTACGGCCAGTCGTCAGCTTCAAGCTGGAAAACTGGGAGAAGCGTCGTGCTGCCATGCAGGACGTTTGCTCAAACTGCCACGCCACCGGCTGGGTGGACAACTTTTACAAGCAGTACGAGAACACAGTTGATCTCTACAACGAGAAGTTTGCCAAGCCAGCCAAAGCGATCATGGATAAGCTCTATGCCGCCAACAAGCTTACGAAGACACCCTTCGATGAAAAGATCGAATGGACCTACTACGAGCTCTGGCATCATCAGGGGCGGCGCGCTCGGATGGGCACGGCAATGATGGGCCCGGACTATACGCAGTGGCACGGCTTCTACGAAGTCGCGAAGACGTTCTATACGGAATTCATTCCCGAAGCTGAGGCGCTTCTTCCCGGCGTGACGGCAGACGTTATGAACAGCCCTTACCACCAGTGGACGAAAGGCCTGAGCAAAGAACAGCTTCAACAACAGCTCGAGTTTTATAAGAAGAAGTACAACCAGTGATGCGCGTTCGCTATGAGAAGCGGGCAGACATTCACGAGGCATTTCTGTCCTTGGGGTGCGCTCTGATCTGCTGGCACATGCAGCGAGTCCTGGCGCCGATCTTGTCTACGACTTTGGCGGCAGCCAATGCGCTCTACCCGTGCAGGTGGAGAATAGCTCGTTACCTGGGGAACTGGCACCCCAGTGCGTCCGGGTAATTTCTAGGCTCGCCCGAGGCTCGGTTCATGCTAGCGCCATGTTTCGCAATGTGATACTGGCAGGATATGATGCACCGGTATGTTTATCCCGTTTTGTGTGAGGAGCATTTGCATGCAACTGCGCCGCATTCGCTCAGTGGTATTTCTCGCCTCCGTCCTGGCGCTGGCCGCGTCCGCCGCACTCGCTCAAGAAGCAATCTCGGTCACCGTGGACGCAACCAAAACTCAGCAGAAGCTGCTGCGCGTCGAGTTGGTCGTGCCGGTCAAGCCCGGACCTCTCACTCTTTATTATCCGAAATGGATTCCCGGCGAGCACGGGCCCGATGGTCCGATCGCCAATCTCACCGGCCTCAAATTCGAGGCGGACGGCAAGACCATTCCGTGGGAGCGTGATTTGCTGGATGTTTTTACCTTCCACGTGGAAATCCCCCGCGGTGTTAGCCATCTCAATGCCAGTTACGACTATCTTGAGCCCGACGGCGGCTCAGCTACTGACAAACTCCTGGTCCTCGAATGGAATGAAGTCGTACTCTATCCGGCAGACATCCCTGCCGAGAAGCTTAGGTATGAAGCCAAACTTCTGCTGCCGGACGGGTGGAAATTCGGCACACCGCTTCCCCTCGACAACGAATCGGGGAATCGCCTTTCATTCAAACCGATTTCTCTGGATCTGCTCGTGGACTCGCCCGTAATTGCCGGAGAGTTTTATCGGACGATTGACCTCACGCCGCCCGGCGAAGCCATCCACCATGAAATCGACATGGTCGCCGACAGCGAAGGCGCTCTGAACATGAGCCCCGAAAGCCAGAAGGGGATGACCAACCTGGTCGCCGAATCGGGCAAACTCTTTGGCGCTCGCCACTATCGGGACTATCATTTCCTGCTAGCGCTCAGTGATCATGTCGCGCATTTCGGCCTGGAACACCACGAGTCGAACGACAGCCGCTTGCCGGAGCGAGCTCTTCTTATGCCCAACTCCGGCATGTCGCTGGGCGGATTGCTGGCGCACGAATTCGTTCATTCCTGGAACGGCAAGTTTCGTCGCCCCGCTGATCTCACCGTCCCTTACTACGAACAGCCCATGAAAACGGATCTCCTGTGGGGCTACGAGGGGCTGACGGACTACCTTGGGCCCATGTTGGCCGCGCGCAGCGGCTTGTGGACGCCAGACCAATACCACGAGGCCCTGGCCAGCATTGCGGCCGCGCTCGGCCCCGGACGCCCCGGCCGTACCTGGCGCCCATTGCTTGACACCGCCGTTGGAGAACCCGGCCTCGGATTCGGGGGAAGAGGCGGCTGGTTCAACTGGCGCCGCGGCACCGATTACTACGACGAGGGCGATCTGCTCTGGCTCGAAGTCGCCACCATCATTCATCGCGAGTCCGGCGGCAAGAAATCGATTGATGATTTCTGCCAGGCATTCCACGGTGGTCCCAATAACGGCCCGGAGGTGAGGACATATACCTTCGACGAGTTAGTGAAGGCGCTGAATGCAATAGCGCCTTTTGATTGGGCTGGCTTCTTCCACGACCGGTTGAATTCCACTTCCGCGGAAGCGCCGGTGGGAGGGATCGAAAACGGCGGCTGGAAAGTTACGTTTAACGCCGAGCCTCCAAAGTCGGAGGGCCGCCGCGGCAGTCCCAGCGACGTTTATTCCATCGGCCTTCAGGTGGGCAGCGATGGGGTTGTCAGCGATGCCATTGTCGGGAGTCCAGCGTTTGAGGCGGGCATCTCCTCGCAGATGAAAATCATTGGCGTCAACGGCCGCGTCTTCACACCCGAGTTGCTCTCGGACGCGATCAAGTCTGCCAAGGACGCATCCAAGCCGATTACACTCCTCGTCGTCGTGGACGATTATTTTCGAACCTGCACGATTAACTACCACGGCGGCGCCCGTTACCCGCACCTGGTGCGGGATGATGCGCGCCCCGACTATCTCGACGAGTTGATCAAGCCCCACGCCGCGAGCCAGTAGAAATCAATAGTCTGGTCTCTGGAACGTCCAAGTTGTGGCGTTTCAATTTGCACGTTCGGGTCGCTTCAAAGTCGCGTGCCATCCCCGCGCGCTGTCTCGCCCGCTCTTAAGTTTGCAGCTACAATGGTCCCGTTTTTGCTGGCAAGAGGGAGGTTCCGGTTGAGAGCATGTGCCTGTCTTGCGGTCTGGTTGTTGATCAGCGAAGCGATGCTTGCTCAAGTGACAGTGGTGCGGGCAGGCCGGATGGTGGATCCGGATTCGGGAACAGTGCTTTCCAATCAGATGATCCTGATTTCAGGGAACAAGATTCAGGCGGTGGGCCCGGGGTTGACGGTTCCGGCCGGCGCGAAGGTGATCGATCTTTCGGATAAGACGGTGTTGCCCGGCCTGATCGATTGCCACACGCACGTGGCCGACGGCCAAGCGGACAGCGAGCCGTTTAATGCTCTAAGGAAGACGGCGTCGCAAGTCGTATTGGAGTCGATTCCGAATGCGCGGAACATGCTGCTTTCGGGATTTACGACGGTGCGCGACGTGGGCACGTACCGGGCGCTGAACGACGTGGCCTTGCGCGACGCGATCAATCGCGGAGACGTGATGGGACCGCGGATGTTTGTGGCAGGAGCGTACATCACAATTACCGGTGGCGCAGGGGCCATGACCGGGCAGGCCCCGGACATCCAGCTGCCCTGGGATTTGCATTATGGGGAGGCGAACAGTCCATGGGAGGTGCGGCAGAAGATTCGGTTGCTGGCGCACGATGGCGTGGACGTGATCAAGATGCTGTCGACGGGTGCGGTGCTGACCCATGGAAGCAACCCGGCTTCGACTGAGTTTACCGAGGAGGAGTTGCAGGCGGGCGTAGATGAAGCCCACCACTTCGGTTTGCGCGTCGCGGTACACGCGCATGCGGCGGAGGGAATCCGGAATGCGATTCTGGCCGGGGCAGCTTCCATTGAACATGCCGACCTGCTCGACGACGATCTGATAGCGCTGGCCAAACAGCACGGAACGTATCTCGATATGGATATCTATGACGAGGAGTGCATCCGGGCGGCCGCACAGACGGGGCAGATGCCGGCGGACTTCCTCGCGCACGATGCGGACCTGGCACGGATTCAGCGGGAAAACTTCCGCAAGGCCGTAAAGGCGGGCGCGAAAATGGCGTTTGGCACCGATGCCGGCGTGTGCCCGTATGGAACGAGCGGAAAGCAGTTCGCCTTTATGGTCAAGTACGGAATGACTCCGATGCAGGCGATTCAGGCGGCGACGTCGAATGCGGCGGATTTGCTGGGCCATTCGAGCGAGATCGGTTCGATCAAGGCGGGCAAGTTCGCGGACCTGATCGCGGTAGGGGGCGATCCCCTCCAGGACATCGGCGTACTGGAGACCGTCGAATTCGTTATGAAAGATGGGAAAGTCTACAAGTCGGCCGGCGCCGCGGCGTGCTCGCAGTAGACCTAACTCCTACATCTTCGCGATTCGTTAAGTCGAGTTCATTCTTGCTGTGGTCTGCGCCAGTGTCCTCCCATGTAGCTGGCTCAAAAATAGAGCTTCAAGGCGAGCTGGAGAATACGCGGCCCTCGGTAATAAGTGGATGACGACCCTGTGCTGTCCGTCGTCACCTGTCCAAAGTCCGGGCTTCCGCCAATGGATCCTTCGCTTGCAGTTGGGCCGAAAAACTGAGCGTGGTTAAAGGCATTGAAAAAGTTCGCCTGGAACTGCAAAGACTTGTTTTCATGGAAGACGAAGTTCTTCATCACAGAAATGTCCCAGTTGTTGATTCCCGGCCCGCGCAACACGTTTCTACCCATGTTTCCGTAGGTGAACATTGGAACTCCGCCGGCCACAAGCGTGCTGTTTGCCGGAACGGCTTGACCGGCGGGCGGCCCGGCCGCGCACACCAGATTGGTAGGATCGATAAAGAAATGCCCGGTAGTAGTTCCCGACAGGCAGCTTCCGTGCAGGCCGTCAGAGCTGGGACTGAAGGTCTGCGTCTGGCGTGGATCGTGGAAGACATGGATTGGTCCCAGGATATCGGGACGGTCCAAACCTTCGTTCGAGAAGCTGGCGCCGTTGCTGGAAAACAGCGTGAAGGGATTTCCCGACTGGAAGCTGGTGATGGTCGATACCGTCCAGCCGCCCAACGCTTTCTTCGCCAGTGAAGTTGCATTCCGGCCAAAAGGGATTTCCCAAATCGGCGTGAGCACCAAGCGGTGGGTCGCATCAAAGTCCGCCAGCCCACGGTCAAAAGCTGGGCTGAGTGGATTGGTGTAGACCGCTGACCGCGCTCTGAATCCGGAAGACTCATCGATCGTCTTGGCCAGGGTGTAAGCCACACGGAACTGCAAACCGTGACTCATCCGCCGGTCCGCTTCAACTTGAAGTTGGTTGCTGGACGAGCTTCCCTCGCTCAAGTTGGTCTGGATCTGGGTGGCGCCAGTGGGAATGCCGAGAAACGCCTCCGGGCTGCCGTTGCAGGCCGCCAAAGGGCGGGCACAATCGGCGGAGATGTTCTTGTAAGGATCTGATCCTTGGCTGACGTAATACTGGTATTGGGCCATGAGCCCATTCGGTCCACTGAGGGTCGGGAAGTTAAGATTCGTGCCGCCAATGGCCCTTCGACTCATGCTTCCAACGTAAACAGCTTCCACGACCATGTCCTTGGTCAGCTGATACTGGAATCCATAATTGAAGTTCTCAGCATAGGGAGTTCGAAAGTGGGGATAGACAACGTAAGCAAACGGGATCGCGGGAGTGAAAAACTGTCCTAG
>Ga0187872_10003690_pt1 | contig 12061 bp, 14 predicted proteins | sample June2016WEW_16_4_FD_132973 | JGI IMG/M metagenome (GOLD analysis project Ga0187872, IMG submission 132973) | Peatland microbial communities from SPRUCE experiment site at the Marcell Experimental Forest, Minnesota, USA - June2016WEW_16_40 | ecosystem: Environmental > Terrestrial > Soil >...
CAACATTCAAGTGGCACATTGAGACTTAGTATTGACCCATATCGACGACCCAATGGGCCCGCCGAAAAGGGGCCACTCTCAAATCCAAAACGGGCCACTGATTTTCGCTTGTCGGAAAGGGGCCAGCACCGGGCGCTGGGCACTGTCCTAATTCCGAGCCTTCTGTCCTAATTTGAATTTCGGTCTGTCCTAATTTCTAAGATCGGCTTAACCGACGCTTTACAGGGGGAGCCTATAGCTTGCCCCATGCTGGCGAAGCTCAGAGCCTTCTTGCGCGACGAATCCGGCGCGACCGCCATTGAATATGGCCTGATCGCGGCCGGGATTTCCATTGCCATCATTTCGGTTGTGAAGGGCCTCGGCACGAAGCTCAACACGACGTTTTCGTCGATCTCGTCACAATTGAAGTAGGACGCCTCGAAAATAGCGGCCTAATTCGTTTGGACGTGCCCGTCGTCAGTGTCTCGCGGTTTGGCCTTGAACATATCGACAAACGCCAAGCGCCGCCCGGTGCGGGCCGGTTTTCGAGCCTAGTGGCCGGTTTTGAAACCCAGAGTGGCCGGTTTTTGCAGTGGCCGCTTGGCCGAAAGCCGTTTGTGGTTCGTGCGAGCCGCGGCAACGGCGCTACTTCTTTTTGTGCTTTTCCTCGTATTTCTCGAGGTTGGCTTCTTCTTCGCGAAGCAATTGCTCGACTATTCGGCGCTGCGCGGGATCGGTCGTGGTTTTGAGGATTTCCCGGTAGTGCGCAATGTTCTGCTGCCGGACAAAGCGTTCCATGCCTCTCTCCAAGGGCACAACTTCCTGCGTTGGCCCTTGAGCTAGATCAACGCGGACACGTGCAATTTATATGAAGGTCTTTTGCTCGAAAAGGCCGTTTCAATGTCCGATTGGAAACCGATTGCCACAGCCCCGGCTGATGCCGAACTGCAGCTAAGTATATACGATGAAGGGGAATATCATGCGCTGGTGTTCCCCTGTCGACGTGACGGCTCAGGCTGGCGCGATGTGAGCGCGAATCGTCCGATGCCGCTTAAGCCGACCCATTGGCGGCCGTGGAAGCGCGAGCAAAAATGACCTAAGCCGCCTCACTTGGCGGCCTCGTCTCATTCGTGATCGCGGGGAACGCTCGGCTCGTGGCAAGGCACTGGCGCGACCAGTGCATATCTTTAAAATAGCTTTTATGGGGGATCAGGTAGCTCATTGGCTGCTGGGGGAATTTACGGTCTTAGGTGTCCATTTCCAAAATTGGATGCCCGTAGCGCTGGCAATTGTAGCGTTGGGGATTCTCCAAGCGCGGCGAAAGTAGAGAGCAAGCAGGCCGCCGCAGGCGGCTGCCAGCCCCTTTCATCCCATTGGCCCCGTTTTGAATTTCGCAGTGGTCCGTCTTAAAGATTGATCTAAATCAATCCATTCTCTGACGCGGAGCGGGATGTTCTCACTATGCCGCTCTTCATGTACCGCTGCCCCAAAACCGGATACCGCGTTCAGGGCTTTTCCGCCGAAGATATTTCGGAGGATCAACATATCTATGAGCCGGTGACCTGTCCGGTATGCCGCCAGGTCCATCTCGTGAACCCGGCGACCGGCACCGTCTTAGGAGAAAAGGTTGAATAGGGGCGCCGCCGTTGGCGGCCTCGCATCCCGAACGATCCACGTTAGCTTTTCCGGCAACGCTTCCGGTGACCCTGCCGCGTTGGCTGACGGTCTGCCTTTTGGCTCGAAATCGTCGCGGCCACCGGCAAATAGCTGCATCCGGAAATGCTCGGACTTCATTCACGATTCTTGATCGCTCTCGCGCCGCGGCGGCGGTGGTTCCATGCCGCCACAATTGGCGCTCCGCCAAAAATTTGGCATCGCCACCGTCACAAAACCGCTGTAGCTTACATCGCGACTGATAACGACGGCCTCAGGCGTCTATGGCTGAAAGATGCTCGCGCTCCCGCCTGACCGAGGAGTAGCGTCCATGTCGATCATTCCGCTCCTGGCGAATACGTCCTTCGACCCCGAAGCCGTCGAAACCTTAAGTGCGGCATTCGACGATGCCTGGGCAAAGATCAAGCAATCGGGCTCCACCTTTGCCCGGCCCGCTTATGAGCGCGGCGCACGTGAAATTCTGGCCAAATGCATCATCGAGATGGCGCAGCGCGGCGAGCGCGATCGCCGGCATCTCAGCGATTCCGCGATCAAGTTTGTCGCCCAAAACTACAAGCCGTAAATGCGCCTTTCAGCGATCGAAGCGTCATGCCTCGATGACGATCTTCGGCGCCGGGCGGCTCTCGACCTTAAGGCCGTCGCGCACGCGCGCGGCGATGTCGCGGAGGGCTTGGGCGTGCGGACCGTCCGGTTCGGTCGCGACCACGGGTTCCCCGGCGTCGGATTTTTCCCTGATGTCGATCGCGAGCGGGACCTCGCCGAGGAACGGCACGCCGAGCCGCTCGGCCTCGCGGCGCGCGCCGCCATGGCCGAAAATGTCGGAACGTGTGCCGCAATGCGGGCAGATGAAAGTGCTCATGTTCTCGACGATGCCGAGCACCGGCACGTTGACGCGGCGGAACATGGCAATGCCGCGCCGCGCGTCGATCAGCGCGAGATCCTGCGGCGTCGAGACGATCACGGCGCCCTTGAGCGGCACCTGTTGCGCCATCGTGAGCTGCGCATCGCCGGTGCCGGGCGGCATGTCGACCACCATGACATCGAGATTGCCCCAGTCGACTTCGCGCAACATCTGCGTCAGCGCCGACATGACCATCGGCCCGCGCCAGATCATCGGCGTCTCCTCCTCGACCAGGAAGCCGATCGACATCACCGGCATGCCATGACGCACAATCGGTTTCAGTCGCGTGCCGCCGGCAGTCTGCGGGCGCTCTTTGATTGCCAAGAGCTTGGGCAGCGACGGCCCGTAAATATCAGCGTCGAGAATGCCGACCTTCAGCCCGAGGTCGCGCAGGCCGAGCGCGAGATTGACCGCTACCGTCGATTTGCCAACGCCGCCCTTGCCGGACGCCACTGCGATGATCGCGGCGACGCCGGGAATACCCGCTGGCCCTCCCGGGCCGCGTGCTGAACCCGGCGGCGCGGCGGCGGCAGGCCGCGCGCCGCCCGGTGCCATCGCCGGCTGCCGCGGCGGAGCGCTCGCCGCGGCGGCGCCGCCGCCGCCGCCGGCGGCGCGTTCGGCGGTGAGCGCGATCATGGCCGATTGGACGCCCGGGGTCGCGCGAACGGCTTTTTCGGCGAGCTCGCGCACGCTCTCCCACGCTTTCACGTCAGCGGCGTCGACGGTGATGGAGAAAAAAACTTTGCCGTCGTTGGCGACAATCTCGGAGAGCTTGCCCGTGGCGGTCAGGGGGCGGCCGTCGGGCGTGGGCACGCTGGAAAGCTTTGCCAGAACTTCGTCCTTGAGCGATGCCATGCCCGCCTCCGCGCGCTAAAACCTTTCGCGCCGAAGTCATTTCGGAGCGTGGCTATTATATGCTCACTAGATAGGACGGCGCGCGTAAGGGCTCAATCGCCGCCCACGGCAATTGCGTTGGTATAAGGTTTCGTTTGATGGAGGACATGATGGCGAAGATGGCGTTTATCGGGCTAGGCGTGATGGGCTACCCGATGGCCGGGCATCTTAAGGCCAAGGGCGGGCACGATGTGACGGTGTTCAACCGCACCGCCGCCAAAGCCGACAAATGGGTATCGCAGCACGGCGGCAAAAGCGCACCGACGCCGCTTCAGGCAGCCGAGGGCCAGGATTTCGTCATGGCCTGCGTCGGCAACGACCGCGATCTGCGCGAGGTGATGCTGGGCAGGGATGGCGTATTCGAAGGCGTCCGCCAAGGCGCCGTCGTCGTCGACCACACCACCGCCTCGGCCGAGATCGCGCGCGAACTCCACGCCGAGGCGAAACAACGCGGCTTCGATTTCATCGACGCTCCGGTCTCCGGCGGTCAGGCCGGCGCCGAGAACGGCGTGCTTACGGTGATGTGCGGCGGCGATGCAAACGCATTCGCGCGAGCCGAAAAAGTGATCGCCGCCTATGCGCGCGCCTGCAATCTCATGGGCGCTTCCGGCTCGGGGCAGCTCGCCAAGATGGTGAACCAGATTTGCATCGCCGGTGTGGTCCAAGGGCTCGCCGAGGCGCTGCACTTCGCGCAAAAAGCCGAGCTCGATATCGAAAAGCTCGTCGCTACCATCTCCAAAGGCGCCGCGCAGTCCTGGCAGATGGAGAACCGCTACAAAACCATGGCCGCCGGAAAATTCGATTTCGGCTTTGCCGTCGATTGGATGCGCAAGGATCTCGCTATCTGCCTTGCGGAAGCCCGCCGGAACGGCGCGCATCTGCCGCTCACCGCTTTGGTCGATCAGTTCTACTCGGAAGTGCAAAAAATGGGCGGCCGCCGCTGGGACACCTCAAGCCTGATCGCGCTGCTGCAACGCTAAATCGCGCCGCCCGGCTCCGGCGCTACGCCGCAGGTGGGCGATTTGCAGTGTCGCGATCCAGCGCGGCGTCGAGATCGCGAGGATCGATGGTGACCATCTCGACCGAAGAGGCACGCGGTCCTTCCCCGGGCAAAAAAATCATGGTCGAGACGCGGCGGTAAGCCGCGAACGACAATTCCTCAATTAGCGCTTCGTCGGTCACGACCCGATAGTATCCGGGCGGCAAGATCCGATCGACGCTCTGCAGCTTGAATGGATGACTGAACGCTACGGTTTTGCTGTGCGAACGCGTGGGCATCACGCTAAGCCGCCGCGCGGCGGACGAATGGATAATCAAGGCTCGCATACAAGCGGCGAATTCCGTTGCCGTCGTACCTCTCCTCGTCGACCTGGAGATGGGCTCCAAGCAGAAACTCAGGTGGAAGCTCCTCGATCGCGAAGCGGACGGCATCCGCGGCTCGCGCAAAACGCCGGTATCCGATCGGTTGCCGCCGGGATTTCCGGTTGCGGATAGAGAACAGCTCCGCCGCGGCACTGTAATCAAATCCGATCGTTGCTTGTTCAGCCGTGGATAGGTTCGTCATTTCGATCATCTCCAAAATAGAAGTCGAAAGCATGTATGCATGGTCATCATACAAGCGACCTTATTCATATATGCTCGAAATGCGAGAAAGTTAGTCGTGGCGGCGCGAGTATTTTCAGATCGCGAGCGAGCCTACGAGGAGAGCGCAAGATCGCGGCGCGCCGTTATTACGCGCGTTCCGCCGGCGGCAGCGGCGGGTTCGGTTTTTGCGGCGAGACTGCCTGCCCTGCCAACGCCAGCGCCACCACAGGGTTCATGCTGTCGACCATCGACGTCGGCATCAGGATGGTGGCGCCGCGCTCCTTGGTCGTCTCATAGATGATGTTCATGGCACGCAGCTGCAGAGCCGCCGGATGGTCGGCATAGGTCATGGCCGCCTCGACGAACTTTCCCGCGATCGCCGCCTCCGCCGAGCCGAGAATGACCCGGGCTTCTTTTTCCCGCTCCGCCTGGGCCTGCCGGGACATCGCGTCCTGCAAGGCAACCGGTATCGCGACGTCGCGGATCTCCACGGACTTCACCGAGATGCCCCAGTCGGCGGTTTTGCGGCTGATTTCGCCGCGCAAAAGTTCGTCAGCCGCGTTGCGTTCCGACAGCAGTGCCGACAGCATCGACGATCCGATCATTTCGCGAAGCGACGTCTGGGAGACCCGATCGATGGCTTCGCGATAATTCGTAATGTTCAATGCCGCCTTTTGCGCGTCATGCACGAACCAGAAGATGATCGCGTCCACGTTCACCGGGACGGTATCTTTCGTCAGCGCCGACTCGGCGCTAAAGGCCGTGGTCTGAATGCGCTCATCGATGACGGCAACGACGCGGTCGATGACGGGAATAATCAGGAACAGTCCCGGCCCTTTGACGCCGCGTAATTTTCCCGCGCGAAGAATGACGAACTTTTCCCAGTTGTTCGCCATCTTCAGCGCGGCGGCAATGATGACCGCAACGATCACAACGGCGATACCCGCATATAGGTGCCCTATTGCGCCCAAGACGACGCCCACGGCGAGGCAGGCGATGGTCAGAAATAGAGTGATTGGGTTCATTGTCGTGGCTCCCTACTCGATGGCGATTTGTCGACTATACGCTAGTGGCGTCGGTTTTAGTGAGCTCCTGCTCGGTTTCAGATCGGCCGTTGCAGTGGCTTTCCGGACCTGCCCGCCTGGATGGAACAGTCATATGATCCGCGCCGCCAACCGCACCAGCAAAGTCCCGGAAGTCACCCTGGTTTTCTGGATCATCAAGATCGCGGCGACGACGCTGGGAGAGACCGGCGGCGATAGCGTGACGATGACGCTTGATTGGGGTTATCTCGCCGGAACCGCGATATTTCTCACGCTGCTGGTGATGCTGATCGCGATCCAGATCGCAGCGGATAAATTTCATCCTGTCCTGTACTGGGCGACCATCGTCGCCTCCACGACCGCGGGCACGACCCTTGCCGATTTCGCCGACCGATCGTTGGGCATCGGTTACGCGGGCGGATCATCGATTCTGTTGGTCGGTCTGGCTGCCGTACTTGGCGTTTGGTATTGGTCGCTCGGCTCCGTCTCGGTCGCAACGGTCAATACGCCGAAAGTAGAAGCGTTCTATTGGGCGGCGATTACGCTGTCGCAGACGCTCGGAACGGCGCTCGGAGACTGGATAGCCGACGATACCGGTCTGGGATATGAAGGCGGAGCGCTTGTCTTCGCCGCTGCTTTGGCTGTGCTGGCTCTCGCCTATTATTTGACGAACGTCTCGCGCGTCTTTTTGTTTTGGGCCGCCTTCATCCTGTCGCGCCCGCTTGGCGCGACCGTCGGGGATTTCCTCGACAAGCCTGTCAGCGATGGCGGTTTGGCCTTGAGCCGTCCGATCGCCTCGGCGGTCATCGGCGCTTTCATCGTCGCGTGTCTTCTCTTGCTTCCGCAAAGGGCAGGCCAGCATCCGGGGCAAGCTTAAGGCGCGTCAGGCTGCGGCGCTTGGGCGGGCCGAAACCTTCGCGTACCAGCGCCGCAGATCGGCAAGCTCGTCCGGCACGGCCAGCTTCGATACCTTCATGAAATCGACCGACACCAATGCGGTGATGTCGGCAATGGTGAAGTCCTCGCCGGCGACGTAAGGCCGACTTTTGAGCTCGGCATCGAGGAACTGGAGGAACTTGAAGATGAGCGGCTTGTTGGCTTCGCCCCACGCCGGCACCTGCGGATCGACCAATTGTTTCATGCCCGGATGCAGATGCTGGAACACGCTCGAAACCGGCAGGTAGAGGTGAAATTCGACGCGCCGGTTCCACATTTCGACCAGCGCGCCGGCAAGCGGGCCGCGGCCGAACAGCGGCGGATCGGGATGAAGGGCCTCGAAGTAACGGCAGATCGCGACCGATTCCGTGATGACGGTGCCATCGTCGAGCGCGAGCGCCGGAACCCGCCGCATCGGGTTGATCGCGGCATAGGCGTCGGTGCGATGCTGTAAGGCCCCGAGATCGACCTGTTCGGCGGGAATCGTTATCCCCTTCTCGGCCAGAAATACGCGCACACGGCGCGGGTTGGGCGCGCAGCCGCCATCGTAAAGCTTCATTGCGATTGGGCTCCCCCCTCCCTATCCCTTTGACTGCACGACCTTATCCCGGCCAAGCGCGGCCTGCCAGCGCCCCAGGGCGCTGAGAACCTCTGGTCGGAAATATGAACGTTTGCTTGCGTTTAAGTCGAAGCCAGGTCCGGCCTTAAGTCTCGTCTTAAGGAATTTGGGCGACTTTTGACGCAAATTATCGCCAGCCCCGGATTGTAATGCCCAGCCCGACCAGCGAACCGCGCGAAACCGCTTCGCCCGGCGCCGCCGACGCACCGTCAACAAAGCGTCGCCTCGCTACTCAGCAAGTGCGCGAGGCGCGCGATCGGCTGACATCGACCAGCGGCAAGCGACCGGTTTTCGACTACGAATTGTTGCGCCAGTTCGCCCAGAACCGGCTGTCGGGATCGCTGGTGATCCTGCTGCTCGTCGTCACCATCGGACTGCTGTCGAGCTTGTGGACCGGAGCGCTCACCTCGGGCGTCTGGACCGGCGGCGCGCTGATCATCCATCTCGTGATCATCCGTGCGTGCCGGCAATTCCTCGACGAGCAGCCGGGCACCGCAAATCTGCGCGCCTGGCGACTGCGCTTCATCCTGCTTGATCTGTTCTTCGGCATGGCGTGGACCTTCATCCTCATTCATCCGGTCGGCGTCGACGAGCAGTCGGGCACATTCATGCTGTTCGTCATGCTGCTGGTCGTGGCGATATCGAGCATGCTTGCTTCGAGCCTGCCGGTCGCGGTGCTGGCGCTCACTTTGCCGGTGACCATCGCGATTGCGCTCGACTTCGTCTTCAAGGGCACGCTGCACGATTACATCCTGGCGATCATGGCGCTGACGGCGGAGGGCTATTTCTCACTGCTTGCTTACCGGCTCTATTCGACGACGCTCGCCACGCTCGAAGCGCGCGCGGAAAAAGACGCGCTCATCGGTGAGCTCGAGCAGTCGAAGTCGATCTCAGACGAGACGCGCCGTCGCGCCGAGGCGGCAAACATCGCGAAATCCCGGTTCCTCGCGCAAATGAGTCACGAACTGCGCACGCCGCTCAACGCCATTCTCGGCTTTTCGGAGGTGATGAAGGGCGAGATTTTCGGCACGCACGCGGTGCCGATGTATAAGGACTACGCCGGCGACATTCACAATTCCGGCGTGCACCTTCTCAACCTCATCAATGAAATCCTCGATCTGTCGCGTATCGAAGCCGGCCGCTACGAGCTCAACGAGGAAGCGGTATCGCTCAACCGCGTGGTGGAGGATTGCCATCACCTCCTGAAGCTGCGCGCCGGCAATCGCGGCATCACGCTGCACGAATTGTTCGAGCCGGATATGCCGCGGCTGTGGGCCGACGAGCGGGCGGTGCGCCAGATCTGTCTCAACCTTCTCTCCAACGCGATCAAGTTCACGCCGCAGGGTGGCGAGATTTGGCTGAAGGTGGGCTGGACCGCGTCCGGCGGCCAATACATGAGCGTCAAGGATACCGGCCCGGGTATCCCGGAAGAGGAAATCCCGGTGGTCCTGGCATCGTTCGGTCAGGGTTCAAATTCGATCAAATCGGCGGAACAAGGCGCCGGCCTCGGGCTGCCGATCGCCAAGAATCTCATCGACCTGCACGGCGGCACGTTCACCCTCAAATCGAAGCTTCGGATCGGCACCGAAGTGGTCGTGACCTTCCCGCCGGAGCGGGTGATGTCGGCGCTCGCGCCGATCTCGGATGCCGCCGCCCCATCGATCCAGCCGCGAGCGGACATCTCTTCGTCGTCTTCTTCCCGTTCGTCACCGTCGTCCGACGATTCGCTGAACCGCGCGCGCCGGGCGTTGTTCGGCGCCTAGCATGAACCGGAAAGTGCCGTGCGAACCATGGCGGTAAGAGGGACGATATCCGTGCGCCAACGCCTGTTATCGCTTCTGCTCGCCGGCCTCGCGATCGCGCTTCTCATCTTGATCGCGCGCCACGGCGAAGGCACGGTCGGTCCGTTTTCGACCGGCGGTTTTGCCTCGCTCGCCTATAAGATTGCAATCCTGGTCTTTGCCGGCGCCGCCGCTCTCATCATGTTCCGCGAGCGTTTCGCGCAAGCGCTAACGGCCGCGGTTTTTTGGGTCGTGCTCGCGCTGATTTTGGTCATCGGCTATTCCTACCGGTTCGAGCTACGCGATGTCGCCGATCGCGTGATGGCGGAGCTCATGCCCGGACACGTCATCACACGTGGCCGCTCGGTGGAGGTCGCGCGCACGGCGAACGGCGACTTCGACGTGACCACGCAGATCAATGGCGCGCGCGTCGCCATGGTGCTCGATACCGGCGCGAGCTCGGTCGTGCTTACCCGCGACGACGCCAAGGCCGCCGGCCTGCCGCTGGAAGTGCTCGCCTACACGGCCAACATCGATACCGCCAACGGGCGCACGCGCGCGGCGCCGGTCACGCTCGATCGCATCGCCGTCGGCGGCCTGGTCGAGCGCTCGGTCGAAGCGCTGGTGGCGCAGCCTGGCCAGCTCAAGACGAGCCTCCTCGGCATGAGCTTCCTCAACCGTCTGCAGAGCTGGGAAGTGCGCGGCGACCGGCTCTTGCTGCGCGGGTATCCCTGAGCGGCGGCCCGCGCGCGCTTCAAATCAGGCTGACAACAAAACGCAGCGAGACGAGAAGAAGAAAGCTGCCGAACGCGATCTCGAGTTTCCGCCGCGACAACCGGTGAGCAAGTCGCGCCCCGTAAGGCGCGACGAAACTCGATACCGGTGCCATCACCACAAGCCCGATCAACGACACGAAACCAAGCGAGAACGGCGGCAGCAGCGATTGGTGCGGCAGGCCGGCGAGGACAAAACCCAGAGTCCCGGCGATGGTGATCGGCACGCCGATCCCCGCGGACGTCGCAACCGCATTGTGGATCGGCTTGCCGTGGACTGTGAGCACGATGGTCGAGAGCGCACCGCCGCTGACGCCCATCAGCGATCCGCCGAGCCCGATGCCGAATCCGTAGAGCGCCATCGGCACCGGGCCAGGCAGCTCGGCACCGAGATTCCAGCGATCGCCGGCGAAGAGAAATTTGATCGCGATAAAGCTAGCAATGACGACGAAGGCCAGCACGAACACGGCTGCCGGCGCGAACGCCGCGATCACCGCGCCGCAGGCGACGCCGATCACGGCGGGGACAGCCCACAATTTGATGACGCCCGGAATAACAAGACCCTTGGCGCGATGGGTAAGGTAGGAGCGCATCGCCGTCGGCACGATGATCGCGATCGAGGTGCCGACGCAGAGTTGCATGCGCACCTCCTCCGGTACGCCGAGCACGCGAAAGACCTCGAAGAGGACCGGCACAATGACCGAGCCGCCGCCGACTCCGAACAGGCCGGCGAGAAGCCCCGTGATGACGCCGCCGACAACGATGGCGAGCGCGAGCCAGAGGATTTCATGCAACCCAACGCCGAGAAACATTCTTGTATTTAACTTTCCGGAATTACTGGTTTTGTTGGCGCATGATCTTTTCCGAAAACCGGACGCCACTTTTCGGGATCATGCGCTAAGCGGCGATGTGCGCCAATTCGCGATCCCGGTCCGAGACGAGGCCGAGCGCGGCGGTCAAAAGCTCGGCGCCTGCATCCGTCGTCGCGGCGCCGGCGAGATGCCGGCGGAACGCGCGCGCCCCCGGAACGGCGCGGAACAGGCCGTGCAGATGTCGCGTGATGGCGTGCAGCCGGGTGCCCAGCGCCAGCTCGCGCTCGATGTAGGGAACCAACATCTTGGCTGCTTCTTTCGGCGACGCAACGGGCGTGTCCTCTCCGAAGAAGAGCGAATCGACCGCAATAAGCCGCCAAGGCTCCTGATAAGCGGCGCGTCCCATCATGACGCCATCCACGCGCTCAAGGTGCGCGAATGCCTCCTCGACACTGCCGACGCCGCCGTTGAGAACGACCGTCAGCCGAGGATGCGCGGTTTTCAGCCGATAGACGCGCTCGTAGTCGAGCGGCGGCACCTCGCGGTTCTCCTTCGGCGAGAGGCCTTTGAGCCAGGCTTTACGAGCGTGCACGATGAGCGCATCGGCGCCTGCTTGCTCGACCGCCTGCGCAAAAGTCTCCAGCGCCTGTTCCGTATCCTGAGCGTCGATGCCGATGCGGCACTTGACGGTGACCGGCACCGGTACGGCGGCCTTCATGGCCGCAACGCAGTCCCCCACGAGTACGGGCTCCGCCATGAGGCAGGCACCGAAGCGGCCGTCCTGCACCCGGTCCGAGGGGCACCCGACATTGAGATTGATCTCGCCGAAGCCTGCATCCGCGCCGATGCGCGCGCACTTCGCGAGCGCATGCGGATCGGAGCCGCCAAGCTGCAGCGCCAGCGGGTGCTCGGCGGGATCGAAGCGCAGAAGGCGCGTGCGATCGCCATGCAGCACCGCGCCGGTGGTGAGCATCTCGGTGTAAAGCAGCGCGCGCCGCGTCAGCAGGCGATGGAAGAACCGGCAATGCCGGTCGGTCCATTCCATCATCGGAGCGACTGAAAATC
>Ga0187872_10003694_pt1 | contig 12057 bp, 11 predicted proteins | sample June2016WEW_16_4_FD_132973 | JGI IMG/M metagenome (GOLD analysis project Ga0187872, IMG submission 132973) | Peatland microbial communities from SPRUCE experiment site at the Marcell Experimental Forest, Minnesota, USA - June2016WEW_16_40 | ecosystem: Environmental > Terrestrial > Soil >...
GGACTCGACGCGGGACGAGCTGAACGGCTCCATCGCCAGGACGCACGATGAACTCGTTGCGCTCGAACAGAAGGGCGAACGGAACTACTTCGAGTTCGACCTGCTGAAGGCGAAGCATTTTCAGCGCCTGGGACCCGTCAATATCTCGCTGCGCAAGGCCGACGCAATGCACAAGACCTACGACCTGGCGATGATTGTAGACGACAACCAGCTCAGCAAGAAGCACGTGAACCTTTACGAGCCGATCTGGATTGACGGCACCGACTCGCAGCAAGTGCAGGTTGTGGTGAACAAGATCGACAAGGACCACGTTCACGGCTACGTGAGCGCTCCGAAGTACAGCCAGTCGGCCAGCCTCACGCCGGTCTCTGCTCGCACGGACGACACTCGCACTGAACCAGCTGTGGACCAATCAACATCACCTTCAAGCTCAAGCGACAGCTCTTCCCCCACCACACAGCTACCACAGTAGCTCCCCATCTCCGGCAGGATGTACATACCCATCCTGCCGGATTTCCTCTCATCATCGTTCGCGAGCTTGCCCCGCGGAAGCATCCGAGCCGCAGAGAGAGCGCGTAATCGGTCGAGTGCTTCCGCCTTGACACGCTCGTGTCCGTGCCACAGCGTTCGGCAATCGCCCCGTACCGGTTCACCGCCTCAGGCTTTCGCTTGAATTTCCGTGCCATCGATAATTTGTGCCCTGTTTTGCTCAGAGAGCATCATCGCTGAGATAGAATTAGCATCTCCACGGTGTCGCGCGACGGAGATAAAACGACGCCTTGCCGCCTTGAGGATTATGCACTGATCGGCGACTGCGAAACTGCAGCCTTGGTAGGAATCGATGGATCAATCGATTGGCTGTGCTGACCACGCTTCGATTGCGGAGAGCGCTTCATGAACGTAGTGAACGTTGTGAACGTTGATTGAATGAAACGTGGAGTCCACTACAGCGGGGGGGTCCCTGCCGCCGAAGAAGCAGCGCAACCGCGTGCTCCGGGCGGGCTTACGGGGTCCGCACGAAGCCGTGGGACACATTGTCCCCATCAATGTAGTATCCCGTAATCCCCCCCTCTGGGTCGTTGCTTATAGGCTCGGTGCCCTGGGACGCACCTGTGCCCGCGCCCAAAACGTTAAACGTGGTGATGCTGCCGCGGGGAGCCCGCACGAAGCCGTGAAACACGCTGCTCTCGTCTAAGTACTCTCCAGTGATCGCCCCGAACAGGTTAATGCTTGTGGCAAAGGTGCCCTGGCCGCTGCCAGCGCCCGTGCCAGCATCGAACGTCGTGATGCTGCCTCCGGCAGCCCGCACGAAGCCGTGGGACACACCGCTCGCGTCCGTGTAGTATCCCGTGATCACCCCGAACAGGTTAATGCTTGTGGCAAAGGTGCCCTGGCCGCTGCCAGCGCCCGTGCCAGCATCGAACGTCGTGATGCTGCCGTCGGGAGCGCGCACGAAGCCGTGATTCACACCGCTCGAGTCCATGTAGTATCCCGTGATCACCCCCTCCTGGTTGAGGCCTGTGAAGGAGGGAATGACCGTGCCCACCGAGCCCGTAGGGTCGAACGTCGTGAAGGCGCCAGCGGGACTGCGCAGGAAGCCGTGGGACACATCGCCCCCGTCAATGTAGTATCCCGCGATCGTCCCCTCTAAGTTGATGTTCCCGGCGAAAGTGCCCTGGCCAAGGGCTGTGCCCGCGTCCGGAGCGTCGAATGTTATGAAGGTGCCGTCTGGAGCGCGCAGGAAGCCGAAAGCTACATAGGCCGCGTCAACGCCGGATCCCGCGATCTCCCCCACCGGGTTGAGGCCCTCGGCGAAAGTGCCCTGATTAGCGGCTGTGCCCGCGCCCGGAGCCTTAAACGTGGTGATGCTGCCGTCAGGAGCACGCAGGAAGCTGTGATACACATTGTCCGCGTTAAGGTAGTATCCCATGATCGCCCCCAGCGGGTTGATGCCGATGGCGAAAGTGCCCTGGCCGGAGCCTGTGCCCGCGTGCCGAGCGTTAAACGTGGTGATGCTGGGATCAGGAGCGCTCCCGGAAAAGCCCAGCCCCAACGTGCACAGGGCCAGGCAAAGGGCGAGCGCTCCTTTCCGTCGGACTGCCGAACAGAATTGGCCAAAGGCAAGTCGCGTCGTCATGTTTGGTCCCTCCTTTTGGCTTATCTCTGTTGTTCTCGCGGAAGCAGTGGTCCTGTCTGTAACTTTGTGCAAGCCTGGATGAGGCGCGAACGGCCAGATTCCCCAGGCGGCGATGCCACTCGTCTCGTCCGTAGCTGTAGGAATACCACCGCACACACCGACTTCGTGTTCATGGTTTCCCCCCTTCCAGCTGTCTGGGAGTCTGAACTTGGGGGCTGGCGCGAAGCTACTCGTGAAAAGCGAGATACGTCAACAGGAATCTTCGATTTAGGAAAAAAACTCAAATATGAGTACGATGACTCCACGCACGCCGACTCGATTCGTTTCCGCTGCCTCGCAGATAGGTGCGTTTGAGAAAACTCATCGAGCGTTTCTTGCTTGCGGTCCGGCCCGAACCAAACTGGCTCGGTGCCATTAGGGCCTACCCCACCTGCGGAAGTGCCAGCGCCGAGGCGCTGCCCCCTTGCAGAACCCGTTCGAACGCTTGAGGAGTTTCAAGCATCCTACCTTCGGGTGTACAGTCTCGAAGAGGCGGGAGGTTTCTATGCGATTGCTGTTGGTAGAAGATGATGTGTCTATCCAGGGTTTCGTCAAACGGGCATTGGTGGAATCCGGATACCAGGTGGATACAGCCAACAACGCTAAGACGGGAGAACTTAAAGCCTTGGAAGGCATCCATGATGCATTCATCATCGATCTGGGTCTTCCCGACATGGATGGGCTGGATTTGATTATGAGGTGCCGCGCCCAAGGTATTTCCGCTCCGGTGTTGATCCTGTCTGCGCGCCGTTCCGTGGACGAGCGAGTAAGGGGATTGGAGCAGGGCGGAGATGACTATCTGACTAAGCCGTTCGCCCTCGCGGAACTGCTTGCGAGGGTGAGAAATCTTCTACGCAGATCTTCTGCGCCACAGAATGACGCGGTACGCCTACAGGCTGCGGACTTGCAACTTGACCTTTTGCGTCATGAGGCGAGACGCGGCGATCAGCTGCTCCAGTTGACCCCACAGGAGTTTTCCCTCCTGGAATATCTTTGCCGGAATGTCGGGCGTGTCGTTACTCGCACCATGATTCTGGATCATGTCTGGCGCATGCGGATTGATCCCGCGACGAATGTTATCGAGGTCCACATCCATCGCCTGCGCAGCAAGGTGGATCACAATACCGCCGTACCACTAATCCACACCATCCGCGGCGTCGGATACGTACTCAAGCATGCCTAAGTTTTTGCAGGCAACTGCGGCTTGGCGCATTTCGATTTGGACGACACTGGCGTTCGCTCTCGGAACGGCTCTGGCGTTCTCGATTGTTTACTTCCTGGTCGCGAAGAATATTCAAGAGCGCAGTGATGCGTGGCTGAGCGGTGAAGCGGAGGTTCTTGCTCGGGTCTCAGCCGATACCCCCCAAGATCATCTGTACAACCGGATCGTTGGAGAAGTAGCCGAGCTTGCCACCCGGGAGTTGCCGGACGAGCGCAACGCACGTGGGCAAAGGCTGAATTCCGTTTTCTTCTTGGAAATCGATCCCAATGACAATGAAAGTCCGTTGTGGGTGGGGCCGGGCTTAGACGATGCTTTTCTGAATGCATTTCAGCGGACTAATGTTGTTCCAGGCATTCCGCAGTCCATAAACGTTGAGGGATGGCCCACAACATTTCGAGTCGTGGCGCGGCATGAAAACGGGAGAACGATCTACCTCGGGCTCTCTAGTCGTGGCGCTAGGTATCTGCTTAGAACGCTGACTCGTCGTTTCCTGGTGTTGTGGGGAACTACAGTCCTAATGGGTTTCCTAATCTCGTACATGAGCGCCCATCGCACCCTCCTTCGTGTTCAGCGCATTACCGACACCGTCGCGAGAATCGGCAGCGAAGACTTAGGGGAACGACTGCCTCAGCCCATCAATTCCGATGAGATCTCCCGATTGGCCAAGACTTTCAATCACATGTTGGATCGAATTCAGTCCTCGGTAAATGAGCTTCGCTCCGTAACCGACGCGGTCGCGCACGACCTGAAAAGCCCAGTCACTTTGATTCGTGGCGTGCTGGAATCCGTCCTATCTAGCGAGCCCAACGAAAAGTGGCGGGACTCGGTCGGTGACGCAATCGAAGCCCTCGATAGGCTCTTGAGCGCACTGGACACCACGCTGGATGTTGCGGAAGCACAAGCCGGTGCGCTTCGCCTGGATCGCAGCTCGGTTGACCTCTCTGTGGCCATGCGACAACTAGTGAATCTGTACCATCCCGCTCTGGACGAACGCCATCACGAATTAGTGGTTGATCTCGAAGACCACGTTGTCGTGAGCGCTGACTGGGGTTTGTTGAATCGCGTTCTGAGCAATCTGATCGAGAATGAAATCGCTCACTTACCCGTAGGATGCCAGATAACGATTCGGCTGCGGTCGCTGGAGGGATCAGCGGCACTAGTGATCGAAGACAATGGGCCAGGATTTCCGCCTGACATCAGCACCCGAGCGTTTGAACGTTTCGTCAAAGGGAAACAGTCACACGGGCATGGGCTGGGACTTGCTTTCGTGGATGCGGTCGTACGGGCACACGGCGGCACTACCAAGATCTCCGATAGTCCAGCGGGCGGTGCTGTTGTAACTCTTTCGCTGCCTGCAAGTGTGCTCCACGCTGCATAACGTGACCGGTCGCCAGGCGCGACGAATAGCTCCGCGCCGTATAGCAGGCTAGCCTCTCCCCATCTCAGGTAGAGGCTTCAGAAAGGACTTGTTGGCGTGTTTGCACAAACGCTTGCGCTCATAGCCGTCAAACATCGCCTTCTTCAAGATGCGGAAGATCATTTCAGGTCGGAAGTAGTACTCAGTAGTAATCGCGGTGGCGTTTCCTGGCCCATTACAGCAATGGAGCCAACAAGAAAACCAAGGGCGATCAGTAGATGGCGCATCACTGTAACGAACGAGGGCAAACCTGCGCTGCCCATTTAGGCTCGGATGCATGGTGAGCTGCTATCGTAGTGGGAATGAACAACTTGTCATCTCCGAGACACCGCTAATTCATTCTTAGCTGGTAATGTTTCGGATCGGAGTTTTCGGTCTCGGTGCTGGGCTCACACGTTCGCCGGATCATCGGATCGCAAAACGATTCTCGGATATCGCCTAGTTTTTGAGCCGTGGATTACAATCACTTCCTTTGTTGCTGGGTGAGTTTCACTGAATACCGTCTCCGCTGCGTCATGCAAGGAGTGAACAATGATAAAGGGCATTGTGGCGGGGTTCATTTTGGGCGTGATCGTTTTGGCGGGAGGAGCTTACTACTACTTTGCTTCAGGAATGGCGCCAGTGGCGACGGCCGATCCGATGATGCCATTTGAAAGGAAAATGGCAAATATGGCTCTCAATGCGCACATTGAAAAGCAGCACGTCGGAGAATCTCCCGTGCTCGCCGACGAGCCGAATCTGCTGGCCGGGGCCGACGTATATAAGAAGGAATGCGCGATGTGCCACGGGTTGCCGGACCATCCGGTGGACTACGTGAACATGATGTTTCCGAAGCCGACGCAACTATTCAAGGGTAAGGGCGTCACCGATGATCCGGCGTCCGAAAGCTATTGGAAGGCGGCGAACGGCATCCGCCTTTCCGGCATGCCCTCCTTTAAGGACAAATTGACCAACACTCAGCTATGGCAAGTGAGCCAATTGGTTGCGCACGCGAATGAAATCCCCGAATCCGTGAAGAAGGTGCTCGTCCCTGATGTTCCGGCATCAGCAACTCCGCTGACTCCGGCACCGGCTGGTAAATCGACCAAGAAATAATCAATCATGAGAAAAGAAACAGGGGGATCGTGAGAATCTTACTTTATAGCCCCGACAACGGGGTCACGCGCAATTTCATGCCGCATCTTTGGATGTTTCTGCTTCAGTCACTGACTCCCGCCGGCCACGAAGTATTGCTGATTGACGGCAACGCACAACCGATGGATGAAGCCGGCGTCGCGCGTTTCGTGCGCGAACAAAAGATTGGACTGGTGGGAATCGGGGCGATGACTCGGATGATCGCCAAGGCGTATCGCGTCGCGGATGCGGTCCGCGCCGCTGGTGTGCCGGTGGTGATGGGCGGGCCTCACGTTACAGAACTGGCTGACGAAGCGCTGGGTCTCGACGGCGGGCCGCGCCATGCCAACGCGGTGGCTCTCGGTGAAGCGGATGAAACCTGGCCAAGGATTGTTGAGGATGCCGCACGCGGCGAGCTTAAGGATATCTATGCCCCTGTGGATGAGTTTGGCCAGGAACGCAAACCCAGTCTTCAGTCATATCCGGCGATTCCGTGGGACAAAATAAACCTCGAACAGTTTAATCTGGTTCCCAGAATGGCAACATGCATTCTCCAGCATTTGGGCGGCGGCTGGGGCACTTTTCGCATGATTCCGATGGAGTCGGGGCGCGGCTGCCCCTATGGGTGCGAATTCTGTACGGTAACCGGCTTTTTCGGCGACTCGATCCGATTTCGGAGCAATCAGAGCGTCGTAAATGAGCTGCTTTTGCTGAAAGCTCGCGCGAAGGCCGAAGGCGGCCAGATTGCCGTCTTCTTTATCGATGATAATTTCGCCATCAACGTCAAAAGGACGAAATCGCTGTTGCGTGACATTATCGCCGCTGGCGCGCAGGTGCACTGGGTTGCGCAGATCAGCGCCAATCTGTTGCGTGACGAAGAGCTCGTGGACCTGATTGCCGCCTCCGGGGGCAAGTGGATCTTCATCGGCATGGAGTCCATCGACCCTGCCAACCTTGCCGACGTGAAAAAGGGATTCAACAAGCCGGGTGAGTACGCGGCCGTGCTTGAGCGGCTCGCCCAGCGCAACGTTTATGCGATCACTTCGTTCATCTTCGGCATGGATAACGACACCCCCGGGGTCGCGGAGCGGACGCTTCGGGAGATTCGTACCTGGCCCCCTGGGCTACCTATCTTTGGCTTACTTACGCCCTTGCCGGCGACGCCTCTGTACAAGAGGCTTGACGCCGCGGGGCGACTGACGCGGCCGAAACATTGGCAGGAGTTCATACCCTTTGAGATGGCCCACACGCCGCTGAAGATGACGATTGCAGAAGCTCATGCCGAGGTGAAGTACGGGTGGGCCAATTCGTACAGTCCAGAGGCGATAGGAAAGGCCGTCGATTCGCTCGATCATAAGCCCTTGGGCTATCGGGTCAACATCTTTATCGCACGAATATGTTTTCGCGGAATCTACTTCCCTCAAATGGGCCGCTTGGCATGGTTGAAGGTGATTGCCCAGAATCGGCGGACAGTGTTCGCGTTAGTGAAAGAAGCGTTTGGTGCTTGGTACCGCCTGCGGTTGAGGAGTGGTGAAAACTTTGATGCTGCTCCTGAAGTCATTCACCCGAACTGAATGCACATTTGCCACGGTGAGTTGGCTTTGACGTTTTATTAGGACTTGCACCATTGAGGGCTTATTCGTCACAAAGGGCGCCGAGAATTATTTATTTTGGTGTGCAAGTTTTTGTCTGTTGGGCTGCCATACTGCCCCAGGGAAAATGACCAATTTGTCATCCGCAAGATGCTCCACCTTCAAAAAAGGGGGAGACGAACAAAGGCGGCAAGTTTTTCCGAAAAGCAAGCGATGAATGTCCCTCGAAAAACCTTCATTCTCGCACTTGCATTGATTGCAGTAGCTCTAGCAGTTGTCCCGAAAGCGACGTTCGCGCAAACCGACGAGATCCAAGTCTACGACGCTGAGATTGAGGACCAGGGTAAGTTCAATCTCATGGTGCACAGCAACTTTACCCCTATCGGGAGGACGACTCCCGATTTCCCTGGCGGTATCATTCCCAACGACTCAGTCAACGGCGCGGCCGAATGGGCCTACGGCGTCACCGACTGGTTTGAGCAGGGGCTTTATCTTCCAGTGTTTACCGCTTACTCCGAGGGGCGCGGCGGGTCGATTAACGGGTTTAAGATACGCGAACTGTTTGTGCGGCCGCATGCCCACGACCACACGTTCTTCTACGGCGTCAATTTCGAGTTCAGCGTCAATTACAAGTATTGGGAGTCCAGGCGTATTACCTCCGAGGTGCGGCCCATCGTAGGATTGCACCTGCACTCGGTGGACATCATCTTTAATCCGATTGTGGATACCAACTACACCGGCGGTTTTGGAAACCTCGAATTCGTTCCAGCAACGCGAATCGCCTACAACGTGAATGACAAATGGGCCGTTGCCTTCGAGGAGTATGCCGATTTAGGCCCCCTGCGCGACTTCCACACACTGGATGACCAGTTCCACGAGGTCTGGGCCGTCATGGATCATTCCAGCAAGGTCCTGAATGTCGAAACCGGCGTGGGGGTTGGCGTGACCGCTGGAGCCGACAAATTGACGTTGAAGCTGATGCTGTCGCGTGATCTCAACTAAACAGCCGGCACCCGAAGAAAGCCCTTAGGTCACAGAATCCGCGGTTGTAACTCATCGTTCAGAAGGGAATGTTACCATGCAGACTGTTGAGATACCTCTCCTTCAACCGAAAATGCACCATCAGGAGCACATCCTCGAGTTCGTTGTGGGGCGGATAAGTATCTATGAGGTCGAGTGTTCAGTCTCGTGCGGTTCAGGTCAAGTCGGATGACCTGATAGATTCTGAGACGCGGCCGTAAAGAAAATGAACAATTTGTCATCCACAAGATACTGCTACTTCATCCTTAGCTGATAGCATTCCAATCCGAATCTGGCTAGAGCTTCAAAGCCCCATTCGAATAATCTGTGGGCCTGAGTCTCAGTCGCTTATACATCTTCGGCATTGGCCGCGGCATCTCTGGAGGGATTCCAGAACAGCTTAGCTGAGAGATTAATTCATGGACCAAGATCTCGAAGACGTTAGGTCTTTCCCGCCACTCGGACCTGCGATCAAAGTTGTAATGGTCTGGCCGCGCTTTCCTGCCTCCTTTTGGAGCCTTGCGGAGGTGATGGAAATCGTCCCAGAGCGCTCCCTCGTGCCTCCGCTCGGGCTCATCACCGTGGCGGCGCTTTGTCCCAAACAATGGAAAATCCGTCTCGTTGATCTTGCATTTGAAGAGTTGAGCGATGAGGACATCCTCTGGGCCGATCTTGTGATGGTCAGTGCGATGGCGGTTCAGCGCGAAGGCGTGCGCCAAACGCTCGAACGTGCTTCCAAGCTGAATCGGCGAACCATGATCGGAGGTCCTTATGCCAGCAGCGAACCGGAGGCGTTACTGCCGCTGGCTGACCATGTAGTCGTGGGTGAGCCGGATGAAATCTTCCCAGAGATCGCTGCAGACCTCGAGCGCGGCTCAGCCCGCAGGCTGTACAGTATTACGGAAAAGCCCGATGTCAGTCGCACCCCGGTGCCGCGTTTCGACCTGTTGGCACTGAACAAATACACCCTCATGTCGGTGCAATTTTCGCGAGGCTGTCCGTTTACGTGTGAGTTTTGCGACATCATAACGATCTACGGACGCCGCCCGAGGACGAAATCTCCGGCGCAATTGATCGGAGAACTCGACGCGCTTCTGCGGCTCGGCTGGCGGAAAGAAGTATTCGTTGTCGACGATAATTTTATTGGAAATCACAAGGCGGCTTTGGAGCTCGCTCAGGAGTTGGAACGGTGGCAGCGCCGCAACCGGTATCCGTTCGGGTTCTTCACCGAAGCTTCCATTGATCTTGCTTCGCGGCCGGCACTACTGGATGCGATGGTCAAAGCAAATTTCTGTCGAGTGTTCATCGGGATCGAATCACCCTCCGCGGAGTCGCTAAAGGAAACAAAGAAATTTCAGAATCTCCGCCGGGACCCATTGGACAGCATACGCTTGATTCAGCAGCATGGGCTTTGGGTCATGGGTGGCTTCATCGTCGGCTTTGATAGCGATCCACCGGATATTTTTGACCGGCAGATTGAGTTTATAGAGCGTGCCGCCATTCCCTGGGCGATGGCGGGTGTCCTACAAGCGCCGCCTACCACTCCGCTATATGAACGCATGAAAAGAGAGGGCCGGCTCCTTCAAAACAACCCCGAACCGAGTAACTTTGACCCTCCGAACTTCCGGACAGTGCTGCCCCTGCCCGAACTGCTCGACGGCACGAAGCGGATGTTACTTACACTTTACGACCCGCGCCGCTTCTACGAACGTGTACTCGATTCCCTGGAACGCTGGCAACTTCAACCTGAACAGAGAGCCCCGGCGCTTTCTTTGCTGTATTTATCGAGAGTGCTGCTTAAATCTGTTTGGAAGCAAGGCGTGCTCTCGGGCTATCGTCGGGCGTATTGGCGCTATATGCGACGGCTCATGTTGCGCTGGGGATTGCACCCGCAGAAAAGGCGACTTGGGTTCGAGCTTGCGCTCTCCGGTCACCACTTCATCCGCTATGCGCGGCAGGTCGCCGAGTCTCTGGAAACTGAAAGCCGCCGGGCAATTCAGTTCATGCGGCCCGGATTTGTTCCCCAATCGGATGGACAAGCACCGAATCTGGTTCGGATCGACAGCGTGCCGGGACAATTGTAGCTCGGTCCGCTAACTCAGCCAGTGCCGCTCCGTGCTACCTTCTCGGATCGCTCGTCTTCCTCGTTGACTAACCCCCGGAGCGGCAGCCTCGTTGAGGTGCGAGTAGAGTCCGCTCCTGTCCTGCGGCTTATGGCCCATCCAAATACTTCAGCAGATTTAGAGTCCAAAGTTTTCATAATGCGTCGAATCGTTCCCCGGATCTCCGGAACCAGAGGTCGGAGGTTCAAATCCTCTCAGGCGCGCCATTTTTCTATTTTGCCTGCAATCGGATATCGCGCTTCGGCAACATTCGACGAATCTGGGAAAAGCCCCGAATGGGATAAAAGGGTGATCACTAATTATTGGAACTTCACACAAAGTCGACTTCCTCCTTACGCTCGGGCCGCCCCAGGTCCAATGCCGAGGTGTATGGACTTGTATGGCCTTGCACCCGATTGCCAAGCAAGATCGTGAGCCATCCCAATACTCCGGAAGCGGCGCCGGCAAGCAGGATTTCTCGTGGCGTCCATCCGATTGACAAAAGCATCCCCGCAACCAGTGGTCCCACGATCGATCCAACACGGCCAACTCCCAGCGCCCACCCAACCCCCGTGGACCGTATGGACGTCGGATAGAAACTCGCGGCCAGCGCGTTGAGACCGCCTTGCGCGCCAGTAATCAGGAAACCCAGCGTAAACGCCGCCGCGATCACAAGCGGCAGGGAACCGTTGATCAGCGCCAGCGCGCCCATAAAAAGTCCGGCGAGTCCGAACTCGGCGAGTAAAGTCACGTAGGCGCCGCAACTGTTCATTAGAGCGCCTTCAGCGAGGCAGCCGACAATTCCTCCGAAGCTTAAGGACGTGGTCGCCGTGACTCCTGCCGAGATGGACATGCCTGCTTCCGTCAGCAGTGCGGGAAGCCAACTGCGAAGAAGATAAAGTAGCAGCAGGTTCATGAAGTTTGGGAGCCACAGGAGAATCGTCCCAACGGCGCGCCCTTCGGTAAAGAGATACTTCACCGGCACGCCTTCGCGGCGCTGGTCGCGCGAAATAGAAGTGAGATTCATCTGCGCGGTTACCAGTTCCGGCGAAATCCGTCCCAGGATTCTTCGGATTTTCTGCGGCTCTTTGCCTCGCACGACCAGAAACTGAACGGATTCCGGCAGTACAGCGATCAGCAGCACCGAAATAGCCAGCGGCACAACCCCGCCAATACAAAACACCGACCGCCATCCCCAAGTGGGAAGCATCGCCGAGCTCACCAGGCCGCAAATCATGCTGCCGAGCGGCATGCCCGTAAACAGCAGAGTCACAAGAGGAGCGAGCATCCGTTTCGGGATGTATTCGGACGACAGCGCAACGACATTCGGCATCGCGGCGCCCAGCCCGAGACCGGTGAGAAACCGCAAAATCAATAGGCCGTTGAAGGATGTCGCGCGAGCCGTCAAGATCGAA
>Ga0187872_10003695_pt1 | contig 12056 bp, 8 predicted proteins | sample June2016WEW_16_4_FD_132973 | JGI IMG/M metagenome (GOLD analysis project Ga0187872, IMG submission 132973) | Peatland microbial communities from SPRUCE experiment site at the Marcell Experimental Forest, Minnesota, USA - June2016WEW_16_40 | ecosystem: Environmental > Terrestrial > Soil >...
GCAGCAGGATGCCCGCACCAACCACCCCGGAGAATGCTCTTGATCTCCGGTTGGCAAACCTCAGGATAGCGGCTTCCTCCAGTAACGCGCCGAAAAGCCAGCCAGAGCTAGTCGGTATTGCCGGGCGGAATAAGATTTTGATCGTGGAGGATGATCGCAGGATCGCGATGGCCCTGGCTCTGCGATTGCAGAACGCCGGACAGGAGGTCATCCAGGCCTTTGATGCGATGAGCGGTGTGGAGGCGGCCACCAAGCACCAGCCCGACTTGATTTTGATGGATATTAGTTTGCCGGGCGGCAGCGGGCTGATTGTGGCTCAAAGGATTCAAAGCGTGGTTCCCAAACTGACGCCGATCATCTTCCTGACGGCCTGCCAGCAGCCGGGATTGCGGCAGAAAGCGCTGGCCCTCGGCGCTGCCGGATTTCTGGGAAAACCCTATAACCCCAAGGACCTGCTCACCACGATCCAAAACGCCCTCCTTGCGGCGGTGAACAAGGCCCCCAGCAGCAGGATGCCCGCACCAACCACCCCGGAGAATGCTCTTGATCTCCGGTTGGCAAACCTCAAGATGGCGGCTCCCTCCAGTAACGCCCCGAAAAGCCAACCAGAGCTAGTCGGTATCACCGGGCGGAATAAGATTCTGATCGTGGAAGATGATCGCAGGATCGCGATGGACCTGACCCTGCGATTGCAGAAGGCCGGACAGGAGGTCTTCCAGGCCTCCGATGGGATGAGCGGTGTGGAGGCGGCCATCAAGCACCAGGCCGACTTGATTTTGATAGATATTAATTTGTCGGGCGGCAACGGGCTGGTTGTGGCTCAAAGGATTCAAAGCGTGGTTCCCAAACTGACGCCGATCATCTTCCTGACGGACAGCAAGCTGGGATTGCGGCAGAAAGCGCTGGCCCTCGGCGCTGCCGGATTTTTGGAAAAACCCTATAACTCCGAAAACCTGCTCACCACGATCCAAAACGCCCTCAGCCTGGGACGGGGTGACGATCCGACATCGAACGAAGGGTTCTCCTTATGAACCGGAACACTGAGTCTATGCTTGTCGAAGACAGCCCCGCCCAGGCGCAATCCCTGGAGGACATTCTGGTGCAAAACCATGACGGAGTGTCGGTCGCCCACAGCGGCGAGGAAGCGCTGGCCTGGCTCGCCGGGCAGGTTGTTCTACTGGCCTGCGACGCTTTGGCCGGTTTGGACTCGGCCATTAAGGACCAGCCGGACCTGGTGTTGCTAGACATTGGCTTGCCGGCCGGCAGCGGGCTGGTGGTGGCTGAAAGGATTCAGGACCTCGTGCCCAAGCTCACGCCCATCATTTTCCTGACCGCCAGCCGGCAGCCGGGATTGCGGGACAAGGCGATGGCCCTCGGCGCGGCCGGATTCCTGGGAAAACCGTTTGAAGCCGACGAACTGATGGCCGCGATTCAGAACGCCCTCAACCCACCCGGCGATCCATCGAGCAAGTTATGAAAAAGAACCAGAACCAGCCTGCGAACGCCGCCGAGGGCGCCCACGAACGCATTCGCACCCTCATCGCGGAGGGGGAACGACGATGAGCGCCGCGAAAGCATCGGCAGCGACTCTCGTTGATCCAAACGAGGTTGCCAGTCCCCTGGACGCGGCCGCGAGCTGGGGCGTTGTCATCGTGTACGACGACGCTCCCGCTGGCAAACATGCCATACACACCCTTGAGGGGGTAAGGCGCCAGTTGGGCGGAAGAATCGCGCTACATCCCTCGCTCTGGCGGTTCGATCTTCTGGAAGACGCGGACTGGCGCGCCGCGGCCACCGCCGAGGCCGTCCAAGCCGGCTTGGTCATCATTTCAACCAGCAGCAAGGGTGATCTGCCGGCGGCAGTCCGGGACTGGGTCCACGGGTGCCTCCAGGCAGGGACCAGCTCCCCTAGCGCCTTGGTGGCGCTGCTCGGCCCGGCGGGCGCTATGGACACCTCGGATTCCGCGCGGATTCTGTTCCTGCGGAACGCAGCGGAAGCTGCCGGGTTCGGTTTCTTCGCGCCCACACCGCAAACTGCGAACCCCGAGGTGGCCGGGGCGCCCAGCCGGAAGCCGGCCCGTCTGGCGCACCGGATCCTCCTGGTCGAGGACGACTGCACGATTCTTCAATTCAGCGTCCTGGTGCTGGTTCGCGCCGGCTACCAGGTGGGGGCGGTCGAGGGCACTCAGGCCGCCTGGGAGGCCCTTCAGGCTCGCAGCTATGACCTGTTGATCACCGACAACCAGATGCCTGGACTGTCGGGGCTCGAGCTGGTCAGCGAGCTGCGATCCGAGCAATTGGAGTTGCCGGTCGTCGTGGCCTCGGGCGGGATTGGCGCCGAGGAGTTGGCCCAAAACCAACGGCTTCAGCCGGCCATCGCCCTGCCCAAGCCTTTCAGCGCCGACCAGTTGTTGGAAACAGTGGCCGAGGCCTTGCACCGGGCTAGCCGCGACCCTGCCCACACCCAGGTTTCCTTTCCCGCGTACGGCGATTCCTACAGCCACTGGGGACTTAACGAATGAACCCACCCGCCCGCCGCCGCCTCAGCATCTGGTTCCGCGATTCGCCGCCACGCCGGCCCGTGCGCATTAACCACACGTTGGCGCGCCCTTCAAAACCCGTAGTTGCAATTGTGCGACTGCAAACCCGCCGGCCGGACTCACCCCTGGCGCTGAGAAACGTCCGCCCGTAACGCCACACTATGAAAACATATTCGTCACTAGCTTTGTCTTCGGCCTGGAAACGCCTACCGCCAGCCGGCGTTGTCCCAGTCCCGCAGGTGGCGCATGGTTTAAACAACACCCTCACGATCATCAACGGCTTTAGCGAGCTGTTGTTGGGCGTGATGTCCGAGTGCGACCCGCGCCGCCGCTACGTGGAGGAAATCCGGCGCGCCGGCCAGCATGCGGCGGAGTTGACCCAACAGTTGCTGGCCCGCGCCGGGCAGACGCCGTCGCCGCCACCCGCCAAAGTATCCCGTGCCAGCCGGGCCTTGCGTGACCTGACTCATGACCACTCCGCTCACGAAACCATTCTGCTGGTGGAAGATGATGCGGCGGTGCGCGACACCGTCATGCACGAATTGGTGGTTCTGGGGTACACCGTGCTGGAGGCTGGCGACGGCCTGGAGGCGCTCCGCGTGGCCGCGGCGCAGCCAGCCCGGCGGATTGACCTGTTGCTGACCGACGTAGTGATGCCGGAGATGGACGGCTGCGCGCTCGCCGCCCGGCTGCGGGAGAACCAGCCCGGGCTCAAAGTCGTCTTCAGTTCCGGTTACGCGCGGGACGTGGCGTTGCGCCAGTCTCCGCGCCGCAGCAGCGATGGTTTCCTGCCCAAACCGTACAATGCCGCAGCACTGGTGCACACCATTTGCGAGGTGCTGGGCGAAAACCAGTCAATGGCCACTCCGCCCCGTTTGCCGGTATGAACACACACCAACCAGCCGAACGCCGCGCCAGACGGCTCTTACTGCTCGATGCTCAAGGTTCGGTGCGAATGTCGGCGCCCGCAGACGCCCTCCGGGCCATAGTCTCGCCGGGCGGCTGTGACGCCGAGTTGCGCCGCCGCGCCGAAGAGCGGCTGAGCCCACGCGAGCAAACTCCGCAATCCGCAATCCGCAATCCGCAATCGGAACAGCGGCTCGTCCACGAACTGCAAGTGCATCAGATCGAACTGGAGATGCAAAACGAGGAACTCCGGCAGGCGCGCGCCCAGGCGGGGGCGCTCATGGCCCGATACGTCAACCTTTACGACTTCGCCCCGACGGGCTACCTGACCCTCGACCGCGAGGGGGCGATGCGGCAGTTGAACTTGAACGGGGCGCGGCTGCTCGGCGTCGAGCGCTCCCGGCTGCTGAACCGGCGCTTCGGGCTGTTCGTGGCCGAGGGCGACCGTCGCGCCTTCAGCGATTTCCTGGAGAGAGTCTTTGCGAGCCAGACCAAGGAGTGCTGTGAAGTGACGCTGTCGCAAGCAGGGCCTCACCCCCTCTTCGTGCGGATCGAGGGCACCCGCTCCGGCGATGGACAGGAATGTCTCGCTGTGGTGCTGGACATTACCGAGCGCAAACGAGCCGAGGCGGCGCTGCGAGAATCCGAAAGCCGGTTCAGAACCATCTTCGACAGCGTGAGCGGGGGAATGTTCCTTGCGGATTTGGAGACCAGGAAATTCGAAACGTGCAACACCATGTGCTCGAAGATGCTGGGTTATACGGAAGAGGACTTCGCTCGCCTGGATATCAGTGACCTCCACCCGGCGGAGGACTTGCCTTTGATTTCCGAACAGATTGGGAGAATCGCACAGGGCAAACCGGGCGCGCGCAACGATATCCGATTCCGGCGAAAAGACGGAACCCTGTTCTTCACCGATCTCAGTCCGGCATTGGTGACGCTGGCCGGGAGGAAATTCATCTTGGTCGCCTTCTCGGACATCACCGAGCGCAAGCGGACCGAGGAGAAGCTGCGCAAGAGCGAAGGGCGGCTGCAGGTGGCGCTGGAGGCGGCCAATGCCGGCACGTGGTCGTGGGACGTGGCCAGCAACGTCTCGACGTGGGATAAGCGTTATCAAGCCCAGTATGGGTTCGAGCCGGGGGAGCCGGCCTCCCACGAAGCATGGATGACGCGCGTGCATCCCGAGGACCGCCAGCGGCTGCAGGCACGCATCAGGGCGCTGCTCGAACCCGGACCCGATGATTCCTGGGAGCAGGAATTCCGCGCTCTGCACCCGGTCAAAGGAGTGCGATGGATGGTGGGGATGGGCCGGGTGGAGCGCGACCCGTCCGGCCGAGCCGTGCGCATCGCGGGCCTCAACCTGGACATCACCGAGCGCAAGCGCGCGGAGGAGGAACGCGAAAGAATCCTCCGGTGGCGGCAGAGCGTCAACCTGCTCCATCAGTCGCTCCTCGCGCCGGCCCCGCTGGAGGACAAACTCAGGCACGTCACCGACAGCATTGTCCGGCTCTTCGGAGCCGATTTCTGTCGCGTCTGGCTGATTCGGCCCGGCGACTTGTGTAAACGCGGCTGTGTCCATGCCGAAGCCAAGGAAGGGCCGCATGTCTGCCGTGACCGCGACCGGTGTCTGCATTTGCTGGCGAGTTCCGGCCGCTACACCCACCTGGACGGCCAGGCCCACCGCCGCGTCCCGTTCGGCGCCTACAAGATCGGACGCGTCGCGTCGGGCGAAGACCACAAGTTCCTGACCAACGACGTGACGAACGATCCCCTCATTCACAACCACCAATGGGCGCGCGAGCTGGGACTGGTTTCCTTCGCGGGCTATCAGCTTCGAATTCCCGGCGCCGAGACGCTGGGGGTGCTCGCCCTCTTTGCCAAGCACCCCATCCTGCCGGCTGAAGACGCCCTGCTGGATGGACTGAGCAGCACCCTGGCTGAAGTCATCCAACAAGCCCAAGCGGAGGCGACGGTGCGGGCAAGCGAGGAGCAATACCGAGGCCTCTTCGAAGGCTCCCGTGACGCCATCATGACGCTGGCGGCTCCTTCCTGGAGGTTCACCTCCGGAAACCCGGCCACCGTGAAGATGTTCGGGGTGAAGAACGAGGAGGAATTCATTGTTCACGGGCCATGGGAACTGTCTCCCGAGCGCCAGCCGGACGGGCGCGCTTCTGCCGAGAAAGCCAAGGAGATGATCGAGACGGCCGTGCGCGAAGGCTGCCACTTCTTCGAGTGGACGCACCGGCGGATCGGTGGCCAGGAGTTCCCCGCCGACGTGCTCCTGACTCGGATGGAGCAGGGGAAAAAGGTGGTGCTCCAAGCCACCGTCCGCGACATCACCGAGCGCACGCAGCTTGAGCAACAGTTGCGTCAGTCGCAAAAGATGGAGGCCGTCGGCCAGCTTGCCGGCGGGGTGGCGCACGACTTCAACAACATGCTCGCGGTGATCCGGGGGAATGCCGAATTGATCCTGATGGAGGCGGACCGGCACACGGCCCAAACCAAAGAAGGCCTCAAGCAGGTCGTCGCCGCCTCAGAACGCGCCGCCAACCTGACCCGGCAGTTGCTCGCCTTCAGCCGCAAGCAGGTCATGCAATCCCGGCCCCTGGTCCTCAATGACGTGCTGGCGGACCTGACCAAGATGCTCCGGCGGATTATTGGCGAGCACATCGACCTGCAATGCCGTTACAGCGCCGAGTTGCCCTTCGTCCAGGCCGACACCGGCATGATCGAGCAGGTCCTCGTCAATCTCGCCGTCAACGCCCGCGACGCCATGCCCCACGGCGGCCAACTGCTCATCACAACCGAACCCGTCTCCTTTGACGAGACGCGCGCCCCGGCTCATCCCGAGGCGCACGCCGGCCAGTTCGTCTGTCTTACGGTGAAGGACGCCGGCACCGGCATCTCACCGGAACACTTGCCCCGCATCTTCGAGCCTTTCTTCACCACCAAGGAACCCGGCAAGGGCACCGGACTGGGCCTCGCCACGGTCTATGGCATTGTCAAACAGCACCAGGGCTGGATTGAGGTCTCCAGCCAGCCCGGTGCCGGCGCCACGTTCAAGATTTTCCTCCCGGCGATCCCGCCGCCCGTCAGAACCGCGGCGACGCCCCAGACCGAAGCCGGCCTTCCCGCCGGCACGGAAACGATCCTGCTGGTGGAAGATGAGCACGCGGTGCGCATGATCACCCGGCGCGTGCTGGAGAGTCACGGATACAAGATATACGAAGCGACCACTGCGGGGGAAGCGCGGGACCTCTGGCGCAGCCGCGCGGAAGAAATTGCGTTGCTGCTCACCGACATCGTCATGCCCGAGGGCGTCACGGGGCGTGACCTGGCCGAGCAATTGCGCGCCAGCAGGCCAACCCTTAAGGTCATCCTGATGAGCGGCTACAGCGCGGATGTGATCGGCAAGGACACCAGTTTTTTGCAGCGCAGCAAGACGGGTTTCCTCCAGAAGCCCTGTTCGACCCGCGCGCTCCTGGAGACCGTGCGCCGCTGCCTGGACGGAAAGTAGCCCGGCGCGCGACCTCGCTAAACAGAAACTCCATGTGACCGGCACCAATTGTTGGCCGCTGCTGCTCTCATATATTGGCCACGTAACAGGAGGAATCACCGAAACCTATTGGCGTCTAAAGAGATACACTGACAACCTTGATGATCGCACTGGGCCATTGGCAACATGTTATCGTAAGCCCGGCAGAAACTTGGGTACAATTCGGGTACAGGATCGAGCAATCTTGCGGCAGGGATTCGTGTTAAGCTGTTATTTCTCAATGGCTTATATGCCCTTTTCCGTACTCACATTTCGTCAGGCTCATAACCTGAAGGTCGCTGGTTCAAATCCAGCCCCCGCAACCAATTCTTCCATTGCAATTTGCCTAGTTGCAATGGGTTTCTTCGTTTTGGCCCGCTTGAGCCAAAACCCCATGCACCCGCAATGTACCCCTGTCCCTCGACATTATCTGGTAGTGACTGATTCCGTGAATTTTTGGGGCCCATCAAGGAAGGCGTTTGACTTGTCCCTCAGGAGGGCGTCGGCAATGCTCGCAGGATGATTCGGCTCGCTTTGACGGTGACGGTTGCTTTTGCCAGACTATTGTTCCGGTCCCGGCTGGAGTTAATGGTTGAGAATCTCGCGCTGCGCCAGCAACTGGCTGTTTTCAAGCAGAAGCGCGCACGACCCGCGCTCCGGCCCGCAGACCGGGCCTTCTGGGTGTTGCTCCGCCAGGTCTGGCGCGACTGGGCCAACGCCTTGATCCTTGTCCAGCCGGACACCGTGGTTGATTGGCAACGTCAGGGCTTCCGGTTGTTCTGGCGCTGGATTTCCAGGAGCAAGCGAGCCGGTCGTCCCCGGATTCCACGGGAGGTTCAAGAACTCATCCGACGCATGGCACGGGAGAATGGTTGGGGATGGACTTCTTTACCGTGCCGACGGTGACCTTTCGTATCTTGTGGGTGTTCGTGGTCCTGCACCACGAACGACGGCGAATTTTGCAGTTCGCGGTAACCGACCATCCGGAGGCGCCGTGGGTCGTGCAACAACTGCGCGAAGCCTTTCCGTTGGACACAGCGCCGCGCTACGCCATTCTGGATCGGGATGGCAAGTATGGTCACGGAGTGCCCTCGGCTCTCCAGCGCATGGGCGTGAAGGCGGTGCGGACGGCTCCGCGGTCTCCGTGGCAGAATCCCTATGTGGAGCGGTTCGGGGGAACCTTGCGCCGAGAGTTGTTGGACAAAATCATCGTCTTCAACCCAACGCAGCTTCACCGAGTGGTGAGTCAATTCGTCACCTATTATCACGAGGATCGCGGTCATTTGGGCCTGGACAAAGATGCACCAGAGCCCCGGGTAGTCACGCCGCAGCTTTCGCCCTGTGCTCGCGTGGTAGCCCTTCCGCGGGTGGGAGGTTTGCAGCACCGCTACGAGTGGCAGGAAGCGGCGTGAAGAAGTGCCCATCCGATAACACTGCAGTGCATTGCAGGGTGAGGGCCTGGAGGGCGGCTGGCGATGATCGCTGTTCTCGACAGGCTCCGGCCCCGCCGATGGAGCGCGACATCCATAGGCTGGCGCCCAAACTCGGTGCCAAGTCAGAATGCTGACAAACAAGGTAGAATCCGGTCGCTGCGTCGAGGCGCGGCAAAGAAGCGCCTATGTGATTTTGTCGACCCACAGCCGAGTTTCTACCCGCCAGGGATCTCGATCCCACGCTACCTCTCGGCAAGATGATGGGCCAACTCCATCAGCTCTTGGTCAAGGCGGCAGAATCCAAGAAAACGCCCGCGCGCGACACAAGCCGCTGGTCTGAGCCGATTGACTCGATTGCCCCCCAAACCCTGAAATGAGAAAGGTAGTTCAATGCCGAGATGAGGGCGTCAACAGCGTCAACAGCGGCCGAACTCGCCACATCGCCAAGGAACATCACTGTCGGAGGCGGAAGAACTGCTGGGTTGAGCCCATCGTGTTCGTGTAGGGACCGGTTACGACGGGACCCAATACATCGGCGTAAGGGCCTGAAACATTGGTGGCGCTTTGAAGGATGAAGTTGCCCTGCCAGTCCAATATAATATCTCCACCGATCTGGCTGACTGTCATCGCACCTGGGTTGGGCGGTTGCGAGATGAACCGGACCGCGTCCGCATACCATCGACCGGAACTCAGCCCGCTGACATAGGTGAAGGTGATCACCGGGTTGTTCACGCTTGGAGTAATGTTTCCGACGGTCTCCCAGGTATTGTTTATGGCGTCCCCGGAACCACTGCTAAACACGGTGGTGGTGGAGGGAAATGTGCTGCTTGACACGCCAGTGGCCGTGGGCCTGACCACGATGGAAGGAGTTTCCTCATACGGGCTAGAGTTGTAACCCCAACTTACCGAGACGGAATAGGTCGTGCCTTCCAGCAAGCTTGGCGTCACGGAAAACGAGGTTGAGGTGCTGGCGGTATTGGAGAAACGGCTGCTGCCGGGCGAGGAGCATCCGGGGGCGCTGCTTTTGGTGGCGGAAATGGTGCTGGAGAAGCCGCTAAAGGAAAAAGCAGGATTGTCGCTGCCGGATGTGCTGTTGCCAAAACGGCTTTCCACCACGTTGGTGGTTGTGGGTATCACCACATTGACAATGCGCAAGGTTCCGTCTGTCGCAAGGGTGTCCGTGTTCCAATCCAGGCCCGTGCCCGGGATCGCCGGCGAAATCGAACTGAAGGCACCAGAGTAGTTTGAGGCATCGAACAACTTGAAGGTATTCGTCGCGGAAAATGATCCGGCTTGATTGTTGAGGACCAACGTTCCGCCGTAAGTGAGGTGCGAAATGCCTGCGATTTCATCCGATGCTCCCGTCGAGGCGCTGACGTCCATGGTGATTGAACCGCCCGATTGCACGGCCAACGTGTTGCTGACGATAAGCTCCGCGAAACCGGTACCCGGCGAAATGGTGCCTGCCGTGCCTACGGAAACGGGGCCGGTCAACACCCCCGTGCCGGTTAAGGTCCCGCCTGTCACTGCGATGGGATTTGACATGCTGCCATTCACCTCCAGCGTTCCGTTGCTGATGGTCGTGGTGCCGGTGCAACTGTTCGTGCCCGTCAAGATCACCGTGCCCTGCCACAGGGTCAAGTTGCCTGCTCCGCTCATCGGGCCGCTGACGGTGAGCATACGATTTGATGCGATGGCCCAGTTCTGGGATGCTCCCAGCACTAACGCCGAATTGATGGTTGCATTGTAATAGGCCGACAACATGTCGATACCCCCGGAATTGATGGTAAGAGAATTGCCGGAAATGCTAATCGGACCGGTCTCTTGCATGGACAAGGCATTCACGGTGGTGTTCTGGCCTAAAGTGGTACTGAAATTCCCAATGCTAGGAAACGAGAAAACCACGTCGCTGGCCGAAGAGGGAACCGTGTTTGACAGCCAGTTGCCGCTGTCGGTCCAATTGGTCGAGCTGGTGCCGGTCCAATAAACCGTGGCGGCCACCGGGTTCAACAGCACTGCGCTCATCGGTGGGACCGTGATGGTCAGTTGACCGTTGGTTGCGGAGAGCACTGACTGGATTCCGCCGGCCCAGGAACCATCCGGGTTGATGGTGGCACCACCGACCGTGCAGCCATTGGTGCTGGCGAGATTCGTCCCGGTCAACTCGGTCATTTGTGCGGCGGTGACTATCGACCCCAAGTTGATGGACACTTGGACAGAATCATTTGTTTCCTTATTGTTCAATATCGCGCAGGTCGCGCCGCTGGACTCACGCACGCCATAGGCCGTGAAATTAATATTCGATCCCAGGGAGACGACGGCGGGCAGGACGCGGCCTTGGGGCAGAAGCGAGAACATCTTGAGCCCATAAAACACGGGGCGGGCCTCGATGACGTTTGTGCCGCTATCGAGGATAGGGGTGTATATGGCCGTATTACCGCCGCCATGGAAATTGACCCCCTGGCAGCCGTTGATCGCAGAGGTGAACATGAAGTCCAGTGTCCACAGGGCCGTTCCGTAAGTATCGCTCACATTGGCAGACCCGCCACCGTAATAGGAGTTGCATTCGTCCGTGCGATATCCCAAGGGCAGGCCAGCCGCAGTGGCAGCGGTGGCTATCGTGTTCACAATCCCAGGCAGGCTCGTGTCTGGTTGCAGGAGAAGAGCCATGGTTGCGCTTGGTAATTCACCATCCCCGCGATAATAATGTTGCGTCACCATCGAAATGACCCCGGCCTCGTCGCTGGCAAATGGAACCGTGTACCCCGCAGTGTTGTAGGCGGACACCGGACCAGTGAGCGTCCAACCGTTGCCCCCGTTGGTGACGGCCCAGCCGGGAACCGTATTGGTGATCGCGGCAGCCAGCGCCTGCCATTGCGAGCGGAATTGGGCATAAGTATATGTGTTGGCGCGAATGCCATTGTTGACATACTCATCGACTTCATTGCCAATCTCGAAGCCGAGCAGTCTGGGTCCCAGCGCATTGGCAGCATAGGCTGCTTCGGCGGCGCAATTCGTGGGGGTGTTCACGGACATATTGATGCCATAGATCACGGTCCAGTTGGTCGGCAAGACATTGACAAAAGCGGCGAAGGCATCTACTTGACTGGGCGTAATTGGCGTGGTGTTCGACAGACCGCCCCAGCACGTCGTGTCAACACTGTCCGCGCCAACTCGCAAGACGGCTGGAGCTATTTGGCTGAACATCTGAATCATTGAGATGTCGTTGGTGACAAACAAATTGCCTGTCAATTCTGACTTGTCGTAGCTAAGACCGCAGAACGCGGGGTTCAGAACCAGTCCCGCGTTGGTCAACGAGAAGCTGACTGTTGCCGGGACCGCAGTCCCCATGGCGGTGTTCGCGGCGCAAAAGAAAAGCACCATGGCAGCCCAAACAGCGCAGACGTTGTTGATGATGTTTTGCGTGGTTTTTTTCACAAGTATTACATCCAAAAATGGATGCAGAGCAATCATATTAACACGGCTGGCGCGTCAATGCAAACAGCACTACGAAATCCTGGTAATCCCTCAGTAACGGCGGGAAAAGGGGCCAAGACATTTTTTGCTTGCTGTGGTAGGTATGTTATATTACATACATACCATGACGCATCCGAAGTCCTCCGATTCCCCTCTCCGCCAGAA
>Ga0187872_10003707_pt1 | contig 12026 bp, 15 predicted proteins | sample June2016WEW_16_4_FD_132973 | JGI IMG/M metagenome (GOLD analysis project Ga0187872, IMG submission 132973) | Peatland microbial communities from SPRUCE experiment site at the Marcell Experimental Forest, Minnesota, USA - June2016WEW_16_40 | ecosystem: Environmental > Terrestrial > Soil >...
GCGTCCCTCGGCGATAATTCTTGACTGCCTTCTCAATGCCCGGCATGGCTTTCTTCAGGTCGTCAAGGTTCATAGCGGGATGCAACTCGACGTGGGCATCGAACGCCAGAAACCACGGTTCCGCTACGGCGGGGATTTGAGACGCATCCTTCAGGTCGAAAAAGATGAACCCGGTTCTCTGGCCGTGGTCTCCGGCAAAATAGGCCGCCTCAGGCTTTATATCGGCGAGAATGGATTCGATGGTCTTGGGCAAACTGCCATCGCTGATCGCGGCATTGCCCGTTTCTACAGGGATTGCAACCTTGAGTAAACAGCGCATGGAACACCTCCGGGACGAAAGTTTAGTCCTCCCTCATGAGCGGGTCAATTCACGCTAGGCCTTCGGGGGTTCGATACCGCAACGTTTCACTTTGGTTTTGCCATGTTTCCCTTTCTCCAATTGCAGCACGGAGAAAGTCTGGAAACCAGCGATAATCCTTGTCGCTTTTTCTTCCGACCCGTTCAAGTGCACGCCACGAAGAATGGAGGGCAGTGCAGGACTCGAACCCATCGAACCATCTCTGCAACCTGCCTGCTGCGCTGAGAAATCCTCGTAAAAGATTGCCAACCCCCCGGCTTTCATTGACGGGGTATTACGCATTGAGGGGATTTTGCTACACCCCCCACCTGCCGGGGTTGGGGTTAGGCCGGGGCCCGCGCGCTAGCGAGTGGGGCGAGCGAGCGCACAGCCGACAGAAAGTGAACTGGCAAAAACAGGCCGCGACGGGAAAGACGGACGCGACGGCGTCGGATACGCAGGCGCAGGCGGAAGAGGCAGCCAAGCGTTACAGCCGCCAAGCTGGCTACACGTGCGAAGCCTTTCTCTGCGGCAAACATTTATCCGCCACTGGCAGGCACATCAGTTGCTGGCATGTACGCGGCAAAAACGTGGCCGATAGTTCCGTCAGGTGCCCCAGGTCGCTCATTTAGAGGACTCTCTCACGCTGGGAAACGTCTGACCTATGCGGAGGTGACTGGCAAGGTGGGAGAAACGGCTTTCTAACCCCTTGCGGAAGAAGCGCGGGAAGCGGGCTTCGGCGGTGCGGGCGCATGGCATAAGATCAGCGCAAAGGATGGATTACACTTAACTTTATGACTCCCACATCTATCGTCAGCGCCGATTTCATCGAAATTGGCGCTGTCGATATTCATTGCAAATGCGGCGGCGTAGTGAGCATTCCTATTCCGCTCCCACTTCAAGGGCTGAAGGAGAAAATACCAACATCGTTTTCTTGCCCCAGTTGCAACATCCAGTTGTGGAATGACAATAGCCCTGCATACAACCACATCTTGCAACTTTTAACTGCTCTTGGCGACTGGAAGCGCGACAAAGAAAAAAGCAAATTCTGGCTAGGTTTCACTTTGCCCTCTTCCTAGATTTCTGAGAGCCAGGCAGAAGAAGGCTGGAGACTGAGAATCATGAACCGACTTGTGCTGATGGTAGCATTGTTGACCGCCGTGAGTGTTGCGCAATCTAACGATCATTCCCCGCGAACTCTTGAAGAGTGCAAGGCGGTTGCTGTGTCTTGGCGCACGGCAACGGAAAGCTATAGAGTAGCGCGTGACTTCTCGTTTGAAATGCTGCACTCGCGGGACAAGCAACTATTTTCTTGCCAGACGGAGTATCCGGATGCTGCGGAGCGACCGACATGGGAGAAAATTAGCTCGGACCTCCATAGTGTGATGGAATCGAGGTACAGGGAATTCTTGGAACACCACAAACTGTGGAACCAGTTCCTGGCTGAAGATGAAGAGCAGGCGAACAAACGCTTAGCAGAAGACAAAGAAACGCGCTAAAGCCCAGCAGCCTTCCGTTTCCGTATTTTCGCCCGCTTCTCAGCATCGAGTTTCGCCTTGATTTCAGAATGCGGCACAGCAACGAGACGGCGCATGAAGTTCGTAAACTGGCCGAAATCCCCTGTTGGATTCTTTGCGAGACTCTTTGGGTGATTCGCCATTCTCGCCCTCTGGAAATGAGGGCATAGCAGTGGTGTGCGCCAGTCAACCCGCGGAAAGGATGTGTCTCGTGATCTATGTTTATGGCGATGACGGCGCAGACGCGAAAAAGGAACGAGTTATAGCGGTTTCGGTTATCGCTGGCACCGAAGAGTGGTGGCAAAACGTCGAGGACCAGTGGGTCGTACGGTGCGGCGGCATTCCGTTTCACGCAACTGATTGCGAAAGCGATCATGGGGACTACGAGAGCATCCCTCATGAAGAAAATAAGGCGATGTATAGTGACCTTACAGGTATTCTCGCGGCTAGCATGGTCGGCGGGATCGGGATCGCAATCGATTTAATCGCGCAAAAAAAGATCATTCCGGGAGCGCTGCTGCTCGCGTACTATCGCGCATTCTTGGAGTGCGTAGAGAGAGCCGCGAATGTAGCTCAGAACTTGGGGGAAATCGCGGAGTTGACTTTTGATATTAGTACTGAAAACGAATATAACGCTGGCCTTTTGTATTCATGGGCACGGAATGGAGACGCCCGATTTCGTCAGTGGCTAGCTCCCAAGATTTCATTCGTGCCATGGCGGGAGTCTCCGCGTGTGCAGGCTGCCGACCTGCTAGCTTTTGAGGCATGGAAGGCATTAGACCATACTGTCGGCCCGGTCAAACGAACACGTAAATCGTGGGAGCTACTTCGTGCAACTGAACGGTTCGAGGTTTACAGCTACGGTGAAGATTGGTTCCGCGATCTTAAGAAGCATCTCGATTCCGGCGAACTTGAGAAAATAGTTGGCTTCAATGAATCGGATTACAAGGCTTGGTTGAAGGACACAGGTCGCCAGCACAGCATCAGCAACCTGTTCCATTTTTTGGGTTGGATAAGCAACAAACTGGACAACCCTGTCACGGCCCCATCATTATAGTCAGTCAGCTATATTAGTGCCCTACTTAGGGTTTTGACAGGCTTTAGCAACACCAACAAGCATACATTGCGCTGCGTTAATGAGACTTGCGCGAGTTGACGGGTCACCTGAATTCACCAAATCATAATATTGGCAACCTTGGCGAATCGTTTCTGGCCGCTTCCAATCTTCTTTCGATGCTAGCTGGATGCAACTATCGCCTGTTGCTGGGTCAAACCGAAATGTACGCGACCCTTGATTGATGAGTTGATAGTTGTGGGCTGGTGGATTATTGGCAAGTTTATCAGCTTTAATCTGCGCATTCGTTGCGACCACATCCACACCGTCAGCGCGTGTAGTCAACGTTTGAATCTGTTTTTCGATATGACGATTCCATGCCGCGAGAATAATTACTGCGGCAATCAAACAAAAAATCAAGTAGAAGTCGTAACTTCATTTCGCCCGAATCCTAGACCCAGCGTCTATTTCATGTCAACGCTTAATTGAAAGAGCGCATGGAGGTGGCACTGAAATCATGTCAATCGCAAGAACTGAAGACGGCGTGGAAGTCGAATGGACATCGAGCAGCGTGCCTGTGGAGCAGTTGGATGCAGCTATCGCGAGAGACCGCAACCTGACCGGAATTTACGCTTTATTTTCGCCCTGCCGATTTTGCGCTAGAATCCTTACGTGAACACTGAAAACGATGTGCCTTATCCCGTAACCGCTGTCACGGACCTTGCCAACATTTACAGCGCGGAACATTTCCGCTTTGCCGTGGGGCATTGCCGCGACGTAATCGCAAAGGTCATAGCAGAAGATAATCGTTCGGACCAGCAAATTGCGCGGGTCCGAATTCTCAAGCACCTTGACATTCAATTAGGGCGCGCTGTTCGCTGGATTGAAGAGGATGCGGATTTGATGGCGGGCGTTATGCGAAACCTCATCGAGCTAAAGTTTTGGGCTCACTTTGTCTCAGATAGTCCAGCGAGAGCGACACAGTTTATTTCCGAAGCAGAAATAGATGCGAGGGAACTATTTGACAAGTTGGAAAAAGTGGTGCCCGCAGGAACCTATCAATTGGGAAACATGCTCGCCAAAGGGAATCGGGTTACTGTCGAGCCATCCGACGCAGAGGAAGCACTTCTTTGGAAGATGTGCTCGAAGCTCATCCATCCGAGCTCTTGGGTAATCAATCACCCGGCAGACACCATCCACAATGCCTATCAGCGTCAGGTCTTGGCCGTGTACGTTGTGTTTTATGGGTGGGGAATAATCAGGATTTTTCACACAATCGTTTGGGAGTAGTTCTAAAACGGTGACGGTTTTCCGCCACAGAGCTGAATTGCGTGCTTAAAGGCTTTCACAAAACGCTTGGCATGGTCCCCGTTATCGAAGACTAGAGCAACAAATGTTTGTGGTTCATCGAGGGACTTATCCCACGTCACACCCTCTGGAGGAGTGAAGACAACGTTGACTTTTTTCACGCTGTTCGCGGTATCCGCGATGACCGCATTTTCAAACGGGATATCTTTCACCCAGACTACGCTCTTGGGGTCAAGGTCTTTTAGCGAAAATCGGTAGGTGTGGGTCCCAACATCCTTAAAGTTCAATGTAAATGACCACTTTACTGTTGCGGAGCAGCCCTGACTATCGAATGTGGTCACATCCTTCCGTGGCCCGCAGTCGGGTGTACCCAGTTCGCAACGTCCGTTATCGGTATTCCGCTGGCCGACGTATTGTCTGCCGTTGTCAGCGGCAAAATTGTGCATCCACTCCAAAGTTTCCTTCAAACTGACAGGCTGTTGGGCGTGAGCGGTAACGGCAACAATTGCGAGAATGAGCAAAGGTGCGCGTTTCATTGAATGCAATCACTCCCAAGGTTCGTCTGAACATTTGAAATCTTTGTTCAGATAGTCTCTTAAGACTGCGGCCGCGCTTACTGTGTAGTTTTGGTCCTTCTGGTCTAGCTTTGCGCTGAAGGAGTCATTGAGCTTAGAAATTAACCTAGCCTTATCCTCCTTCGTGATAATCAGGTGGCTTGCGTGACCTTTGGAGTCTGCCTTCATATCTATCAGTGTCGCAAAGACGCCCGCCGTAGCCTCAAACAGAGATTGGTCAATGAAATCCAATTCACCCCTTATCTGGGGCATTTCGGCTGCCAGCTTGCTATAATCGACGCCTTCCTTCGGCCCGCCGATAAAGGCGCTGCTAATCTCGCGCATCCTTCGCCAAAGTACGATTTTTCGTTCATAGAACGCTGTAATGTTCGGGATGAGTTCATCGAAAGGTGCATTGAGGTGCATACCCTTGAGCATTTTGACTTGCGACCCTAATTCGAGTTCGAACAACGTGCTGGTGTGGATAGCGCCAGCGAAGGGCAGCTTGTCATCTTTTTTATCTTGATTATTCTCAGCTTCACCCGCCGCACGTATTCGCTCAACCGCTGCCAACTCACGGATATATTCAGTCACAAATTCAAGATGTGGCGTTTCGGGCTCCACGGGTCGAACTGTAGCTCGGGCGGGCTTAGGGTTCGTTTGGGCGAAGCAGAATGAAAACTGAATAGCAAACGCCACCACGGACAGGGCGAGTGCTCTCGTGAGCGAGCGCTTCAGCACGCTGCTAAGGTCAAATCGCATGGTATACGGAGAACATAGCACCGCCGCCAACCAAAGCCCTACTGCTTTGGATTATAAACGACGTTCTGGTACAAGTTCTTGGAGGCTCACCCAATTGATCAACCAGTACTCGGTGTCAAAATCAGGTATCGGCCCTACTCCCTGATCAGGCACAGGGAATTCAATTGGAGGCAGTTAGCGCCGGGGGCAGGAAACTGGTACCAGAGCGATGCGCCCGTCTCAAATTCGCATTTTGTAGAAACACTGGAAGACCTTCGGAAAAGCCTGCATCTCGAAGGGCGGGAGCGCTGGTAAGTAGCAACTGACTCTTGCGCGGGCAGGCGGGGAAGAAGACACCGCAGCGCTAAGAATGGGCTACTTCCACTCGATTTGGCCTTTTTCGTCTCGGGGCCACGAGCTATCAACGTCCTCTTCAAGTATTCGCATTCCCTGCCGCACTCGGCAGGCTCTCATCCACTGATTATTTTCTGTGTGTCGTAGGATGAGTTCTTCGTAATCGAGACCTGTTCGAGTTGTGATTTGGGCGGTGAAGCGATGCTCAGGTGCATCGTTTTCGGGCGCCCATGTCCTGTCATCTAGAAATGCCACGTGTGCGGCCATCTCGGGGTAACTGAATGTGCGAATGGGTGCAGACCCCTTGGCTTCGAACAACTGAATCGTCGTACCGTATGCGGGGTAGTCGGAGCTATTTGTTGTGACGAAGCGAGTGCTCCCCGGTAAGCTTATCACTGAGACAAATGGCGGTCGCTCCGCGTCTCCCAAGAGATTCTTTCGATTCTCTTCGCTGCTTTGAGCAGCCCGAACTGCTTGCCAAACGACTAGCACCAGACCGAATGCTGAAAGAAATCCGAACAAGATTGCAATACGAACGCGGGTGAGCTTGCTCCACTCTTTCAGAGAAACTGAAGCCCCTGCGAAACCAAAGAGAGCTTGTATCAAACCGAGAACGACGGCAATCGCAATGTCCATCGGTACACACCTCCACGAAGGTTGTTAGCTTATCACTCCGCACGGTGAAGATTCGCGTCAAGCTACGGTCGGCGAAAGAATTTCTTGACTTGTTCAAGCGGTTCCATGTGATGCTGACGTGGCACGGGCTTGCAGCATACACTCATCCTCTAGGCTCGAACTCCGATAATCGAGGAATGAACATGAAAACATTAATTGTCGCAGTCGCAGTGTTCCTTGCCTTTGCATGGGCACAACAACCAAGGCCAGCCACCGCTCCAAAACAGGACGCAGGACGCTTTCAGATGTTTGGCGAACCAGCGTACCTCCTGGACACCGCAACCGGGAAGGTATGGCGGCAACTGGATCTCGAAGATGCTGAGGGGGATGACAGCGGACTAGGAGGGAAACCTAGGGTATGGGTTCCCATGACGCGACTGGATTCAGCGCAGGACTTGGTTGCCTTTGTTATCCGTCACCCAGCAGAGAAGCATAAGAAACCGAATTAGCGGTTTGTCTAGAAGGCAATGCTAAAATTTGGGAAAGGAGTTGTGCCGATGATCCCGACGCGTTGCCCCTCTTGCGGAAAAGAAGTTCGTATCAGCGGAGGCGGAACTGAGATGGAATGGGATGTGGAGAGTGGAACTAAGAGGCTACGGGGTGATTTCTCCAAATCTTGGGTGTGCCCTTTTTGCTATCCAGAGCATGTTGACTCTACGGACTTCGTAGCCCCTCGTGGGTGACTCGCAGCGCTCAACCAGAACACCAGTGACCGCAGGCTTAAAGCCTACACCAGCAAACGGCGTGCAGATTTCAATCATCTCGCGATGCTCTGGCATGGGGTCAGTATATCGCGGCATTACGGTGGATTCGCAAATAGCAACTGACTTTTGCGCCATTGCTCTCATGCCGACAATTCGCTCAAAAAAGCTATCACTTATCTGTCACTGATGAGGGCAAAAACAGCAGCATTTCACAGCACATGACAGCACCTAAACCGCTGAAAAATAACGAGAATGGCTGACGTGTAAGCAATTAAGAGTCAGTTGCTCACCCGCCCTCTGAAACGCCAACCAGCTTCGCCAGCGCCAGCCAGTGCCGTGGATGAGGGCGGTAGCCTTCGCGAATCCGACCCGCGTACCAGCGGGAAACTCCAATCAGCTTCGCGATGGCCGAAGGTGACGCTTGTGCAAGTGCTGGTTGAATCCTCTCCGAAAAGATCTGCTCCGTGAGCCATGCTGGTTGCTTCGCAGGTGTCCAAGAAGATCGCGCTTGGCCGTGTCGGCACTGAGTCTCGGATTGTTTGGCAAGTGCTTCAGGAGTGTGTCCCGCTACGCGTCCAGCCCGCGCAGCTTTCACGAGGCGCTTCGTTGCAATAGCAACGTCGCATTTGGCACAGTGTATCGAGTCGCCTTGAACTGTTTTGCCACATCCACGGCAAACCCTCTCAGGTTTCGGAACCTTGACCGGTGGAACGTCACTTCCCTTTACTTCACGCTTGTTCCGCTGAGTAAGACGAGTTGCGATCAGTTGCCGAGCGGATATTGATGCACGTTTGGAAATCGAGGACCAAAGTTCTTGCGCAACATATTCTGCGACCGGTGCCACCAGTCTGCGCCACGTGTCCGAAGTCTCGCAGAGCTTGATTGCCAACGATGACGCGATGCGGCAGTTACCATTACGATCTTCCCAAAAGTCGGAGCGACGAAGAGGCTCGTTTTGAAGCCAATGAAGAACGAAGGCATCACACTTCGGGCGTATCGGTTCCATGATGTCGCAAGCCAGCGAATCTCTGTTAGGTGTGTCCACGTGAAGGCAGCCGATACCTGGATCAATGCCCATGGCAGCGGCAGAAAGGCGCGACTCGCTTTCCAAGAGTGCATACAGAAGATTGAGCAGGGCGTTCGGTGGACTAGAGGCAAGACGCGGGCTGTGGGTCAAGGGTGAGATGCGAGAACCGAAGCGTTTCCAATGTTCGGGCACGCGGCGTTCGTCCTTGCGTGGCCAGCAAATCGGTATGTTACTCCAGGATTGCCAGTAGCAGCGTGCAGCTTGTGCTTCGATTAGTCGCACTACTACACTCTCCGCGTTCGCTAGCTCGCCTCTGAATTGAGCAATTGTGTCTGCCGTCGCAGAATCGTGCAGCATATCCCGCACGAGTAGTTCCTGCCCAGCCAGTTTCTTTGAGATGAGTTCCTTGGAAATCTTGAGCGCCGTCCCATTTCCCAGTGCGAGCGCTTGCGCTCTGCGGAGCTTGGCATCCGATGAAGAGACGGGGCCAGTGACAGCGAGGACTTTTCCTCTGCGGTCAAGCATCACGAACGCTGCGCCCACGTCAGAAATCCAGCGGAGAGCCTCAAGGGTGATGAAACCGTCGCTCCCGATCATTACCAGCCTCTTTAGGCCATGATTTACGCGTGGCAAGCGAATGGTCCGGCGCTCGTCCGCGATTCCATCGTGCAAGAGCAGATGGCCGGCGTTCACCTGGACGCGGATGCCGTAGCCGAAAAGAGTCACGACGCCGTGACGGGGTGTCTGTGAATTGTGGGATTGCGAGAGTTGAGGTACGGTTTTCGTAGCTGCCATTGGAGACCTCTTCCTATGGTGGTCAGGGCTTGTCGTCTGCTGGTAACAGGCGGCAGGCCCACTTTGTCTCAAAACATCGAATTGCTACTCCCGCATAACAAGAATGGTGTGTCGGTCGTCAGACTCAACCGATCAAGTCCAATTCGAGAGGAATGCCTGCACCGCATGTTGGACAAGCATGGTCCCGAGAAAATCCGGTGTAGCCGCAAGAACACTCCACATAAAACTCGTAGCGAATGATGTGATGGGCACTCTTCGCCCGTGCTCGATCCTCCGCACAGATGTCGCGAGAGCGACGCGGACTTACCAACCCCAGCCCAGCCAGTGAATCAGCTAAGAAGTTGATATGCGCTTTCCGGCGTTTGGGAAACGTACGTTCCTTCAGGACCTTGAGGATCAGCGGAGTCCGATAAGGCATGAATTCGCTCTCGCCCGGATAGCCTTCTTGAAAAGCCCTGATCACGTCATCCTCAGTCTGCGCTTTTGAAAGTGGAGGCCAAAGCTGGTCCCACACATTGTTCAGAATCCCACGGTAGTTATCTGCTCGCCCGCGAACAGCAGAGGCGTCAACCTTTGGCTTTGGTCCTCGGCGGCCCTTTTGAGAAACCGTGTCAAGGGTATTTTTTGCCTTTTCTTGCGCGTTTTTCGGCTTCGCCATTTTTGCGGAAAGTTCCTGAGCACCGCATCTTAATTGTACGTTAAATTCCCGCAAAAACAAGTGAAATCATGCGGAAAGTCTGGACCGATTATATAGTCAACATATTTACTATCAATCAGTTACTAGAAATTACCGTGTCATAATCTGACACAGTTATTTCATGCGAATAAATAAATATATTCCGCACAATAAAAAACGCGTCGAAGCCCGGACCCGGAAAACGAGCAAGCCTCGTTCGATTCCTATCTCGCAGCTTTCAGAACGCAGTTACGCCGCCCGTGACCATGCCCTGCATGTGCTCGCGGCCATGCGCCGCGATCCCAACCTATCACTAACCCACGCTGCGAAACTGCAAGGCGTCAAGCGAGAGACAGTTCGGAAATATTTTCCTTCAGCACTTCCAAAGGCCGCCGATGGCAGATACCGCATAACCACATCCGACCGCTATGTTGCCACCCTCTTCGTTCCCGGCGCGGATGGGACGCCTGTTTCGGTCAAGACTCGTTCATCGAAAGAACGCGCACAGATTGGTCAGTACCTTCGCGACTTGGGACGCTATTTGCGCGGTAACCGCGATGCTCTTTCAGAATGGCATGGAAAGAAGATTGCTGGTGTTGAACTCCTTACTGCTGGTCGCACGCTCAAGGCTATCGAACCGGCGCTGTCCGATTTTTCTCTATACCGCACATTCAATGGCGGTGCCGTGTGAAAGATCAACGGCCAATCCGCACAGCGCGGCGCAAGACGCGACAGCAAGAGCGGGAGAGCCGGGGAATCGCAGTTTCGCCATGCATTTTCTGTATCCAGGATCATCACACCGCACACAGACGCCACGATCCACAGCTGAAAGCGCCGCTTTGCGAGATGCATCATCGCCTGATACATGAACAATTGTTGCAGGCCGGAATCTCGCCACGATATGAACCGGACCTGGTTAAGCGGGTTGCTTTGGCTCTCCGGTCGGCTGCTGTTTACGACCGCGACAGAGCGGACGCTATGGAACGATGGGCGAGTTTGTTGGAAGGCACTTTAAAGAGAGGAACCGCGAATGAACGAACATCATGACCTCTACCTTCGAGCGCACACGGTTTCGCTTGAAAAGAAACAGCGCGAGAGTTCGCGCCAGGACAATGAGTCCAAATGGCCTGACTATGCCCTTGTTTTCGATTGCGAATCGCGCATCACGGCAGACCAAACTTTGACGTTCGGCTTCTGGCGCTTCTGCGAATTGCGAAATGGAGAATACCTCCCCCTAGAAGAGGGAATCTTTCACGATGACAATGGACTTACCGCGAAAGAATTCGATTTGCTTCGCAAATACAAGAGAAGCACGAAGCCCGACACCACAGACGGCGGTTGCGACCGTTTGCGTCTTTACTCCCGCTCAAAGTTTATCAACGAGGTCTTTGGGATGGCGATTCAGGCAAGGGCGCTCATCGTATGTTTCAATTCGGGCTTCGATCTAAGCAGACTTGCTCTGGATTGGGAGACCGCAAAGAACGGCGGATGGTCGCTCATCCCCTCGCAATGGCGCAATCCGAAAACCAGCGAGCTTAGAGCGAATAAGTTCTTCCCGCGTATTGTCATCAAAGCGCTCAACAGCAAGACGGCAATAATTCATTCAACCCGAGCACCCATGTCCGAGCCGGGTAAGGAAAGCGAGAAAGTGAAGCTCTGGCCTGCCGCGAGATTCCTCGACGTGCGGACTCTCCTGTGGGCGCTTCGCAATAAATCATACTCGCTGAAGACAGGGTGCAAGGAATTCAACATTCCTGGAAAGCTGGACCATAAGCCAAGCGGACGTGTGGATTTGGAAGAGGTCGAATATTGCAGACAGGACGTGCGAGCCACGATAGGTCTGCTCAATGCGGCGAAGCAAGAATGCGATTTGCATCCCATTGCTCTCGGCCCCGACAGAATGTTTAGCCCAGCCAGTGTGGCGAAGTCCTACCTTGAGGAACTCAACATTTCGTATCCGAGCAAGAAAGTTAAGAATGCCGACTCCGCCTATGGCATTTTCATGCAGAGCTATTTTGGCGGGCGCGCAGAGTGCCGCATCCGCAATTGGGAAGTACCCACCTGTCCCGTGGATTACATGTCCCAATATCCCACGGTGAATGAACTGCTTGGCAATTGGGGAATTCTCACGGCGGAAAGTGTCACGTTCCCAGATGCCACGGACGAAGTAAGGAAACTTCTTTCTCGCGTCACACTGGAACGGTGTTTTGATCGCAAGTTTTGGTTGAAATTCCGATTCTTCGCACGCGTCCGTCCCGACAATGACATTTTGCCAGTGCGCACC
>Ga0187872_10003708_pt1 | contig 12026 bp, 12 predicted proteins | sample June2016WEW_16_4_FD_132973 | JGI IMG/M metagenome (GOLD analysis project Ga0187872, IMG submission 132973) | Peatland microbial communities from SPRUCE experiment site at the Marcell Experimental Forest, Minnesota, USA - June2016WEW_16_40 | ecosystem: Environmental > Terrestrial > Soil >...
CTCGAGAAGTTTCTGGCACGCGCGCGCCGGACTCTCCGCCTGCCGGCCGGATCGCTCACGGTCTGCCTCGTGACCAACGCTGAGATCGCGCGATGGAATCGTTCCTACCGCGGCAAACGGGGCCCGACCGACGTGCTGTCGTTCCAGGCCGATGAAAAGCCGGGGCATGGCGTGAAGTGCTATATCGGCGACATCGCCATCGCTCCGGTCATCGCCTTGCGCAACGCGCGCCGCTTCGGCCGCACCTTCGAGGACGAGATGCGCATCCTGATTCTTCATGGCATGCTTCACCTGATGGGTTACGACCACGAGACCGACACGGGGCAAATGGACCGCCGCGAGCGGCGCCTTCGCCGCGCGTTCGGGCTGGCTTAATCCATGTCGATCCTTCTCTACACGCTGGGTGTACTCGCGCTGACAGCGGGGCTCGCCGTCGTCTCCTATCTCGACCGCGTGTACCGCGAGATGGGCCGAGTCTCGAGCGGGCGCATCCGCGAACATCTGGACACCTTCGAAGCAGAGATCGAGCCCCGCTTCAAAATGGACCGCAGCCGTGCGGCGCTCGGTTTCAGCCTGCTGTCGCGCCTCTGGCTCGTGCTGGTCGCCGCCGTAACGGCTCTCGCCGTGAATTCCGCCGTGCCCGGCAGGTGGGAATTTGGTCTTGAACTCGTGCTCTTTCTCGGCGCCGAAGTCATCATCGCCATGCACTTGCTGCCCTTGGTTCTCCTCGCCGGAATGCGCGGCAACTGGATCGCGCCTCTCGTGCCGTTCGTGCGGCTGCTTCTCTGGTTGACTTGGCCTGTTCACGCGGCCCTCGCTTTCCAAGCTTCCGTGCTCCGGCTTTCCGAAGAGGAGCCGAGCGCGCCCGCCGCGGAACAACAGGCCATCGAGGCACTCGTTGACGCCGCCACCGAGGAAGGCATCATCGAGCAGGACGATGCGCGCCTGATCGAGCAGGTCGTCGAATTCGGAGACAAGCGCGTCCGCGACGTCATGACGCCGCGGCCCGACGTCGTGGCCATCCCGGCAAAGGCCACGCTCGAAGAGCTTCGCGAGCGGATCGTCGAAACGAAATTTTCGCGGCTCCCCGTTTACGACAAATCCCTCGACGACATCGTCGGCATCACCGTGGCGCGCGATATGCTCGAGGTTCCCGAACGCGACGCCGCGCGGCGCACCGTGCGCGAGCTGATGCGGCCCGCGCTCTTCGTCCCTGAAACGAAATTCGGCTCCGAGATGCTGAAGGAAATGCAGCGGAAGAATCAGAAGATGGCCATCGTGATCGACGAATACGGCCTGCTGGCGGGCGTCGTCACCGTCGAGGACTTGATCGAGGAGATCGTCGGCGAAATCGGCGAAGAGGACCGCCGCCCCGCGCCCGACGCGATTCGCGAGGCCAGCGGCGCGATGGTCCTTCGCGGCAGCGTGCCGGTGGACAAGATCGGCGAGCTTTTCGGCGTCGAGCTCGACGCGATTGCCGCTCGTTCCAACGCAACCACCGTCGCAGGCCTGCTCAATAGCATCGCAGGCCACGTTCCTCGTACGGGCGAGATCATCGAATTCGAGGGACTGCGATTCGAAGTCCTCGAAGCCAACCAGCGCAAGGTCCTCCGCGTTCGCGCCCGGCGCGCCGCCGCCGGCGCAGCCTCCTCCGCCCGCACGGTCTAGGTTCCCGCGCGCATCCGCGCCACTTCCTCCCGCAATTCCCGCAACTCTCGCTGCAACTCGGGCAGCCGGTTGAACACCGCCACCGATTTCCGCCACGCGTGATTCTCCATCGCGGGGTACCCCGAATAGATCGCGCCTGCCGGAACGTCCGCCGGCACACCGCTCTGCGCCGTCAATATCGCGCCGTCGCCGACGGTCAAGTGCCCCGCGCAGCCCACCTGCCCCGCGAGCATGCACTTGTTCCCCACGCGCGTCGTCCCGGCAAGACCCACCTGCCCGCAGAGCAGCGTGTCCTCGCCCACCTTGCAGGCGTGCCCGACCTGCACGAGGTTGTCGATCTTCGTCCCGCGCCCGATGCGCGTCTCGCCGACGGTCGCGCGGTCGATCGCGCTCTGCGCCTGAATCTCCACGTCGTCCTCGATCGCGGTGATTCCCGCCTGGCGCATCTTGTGCCAGCTTCCGTTCGCCTCTCGCGCAAAGCCGAAGCCGTCGCTGCCGACCACCACTCCGTTCTGTAGCAGCACGCGATTCCCAATCCGGCAGCCTTCGCGCACGCACGTGTGCGAATGCGCGAAGAAATGGTCGCCAATCCGCGCGCCGCGATAGATGGTGACAAAGCTGTGCAGCACCGCGTGATTGCCGATCTCCACATCCTCATCCACGAAGCAGTAGGGACCGATATGCGCGCCGGCTCCGATCTTGGCGGAGCCCGCTATCACCGCCGTCGGATGCACGCTCGGACCATACTGCGGCGCCGCGTGAAACAGCTCGATCGCACGCGCGAAATCGAGGTACGGATTCGCCGAACGCAGCGCCCCGACGTGTCGGGGCCGCGGGTCCTCGCGCGCAATCAGGACCGCCGACGCGCCGGTCGTCTCGAGCGCCGGGCGGTACTTGCGGTTCGCGAGGAACGTCAGCTCGCCCGCGCGCGCCTCCTCAATCCCCGCCACGCCCGTAATCTCGATGTTCGCGTCGCCCTCGACGACGCATCCCAGCTTTTCCGCTATCTCTCGCAGCTTCATGACAATCTCCTAGATGTTCCGCGCGGCAAGGCGAAATCGTGCACGCAGGGAAGAACTGAAAGTTAACAGTTGAAAGTTGAAAGTTCAAAGGAAACGGTGTGGGTAACAGTCAGTTTCCGATGCGGATGCACTCCTAACGGCGGCGCAACGGGTGACGTGGCGGTGGACGTCTCACGCCTGCAGGAGTGGAGGCCCTGCCTCTATCGCTTGTGCGTCTGCGCGTAGTCGATGGCAAATTGCTTGAGCGTCGGACTCGTCATGCCCAGCGCAGTCGCTTCCTTCGCGGCGCGTTCGACGTCCCAATGATCGACCACCAGCCGCTTGATAAACCACATCGTGGCCGCGCGGCCGCCGCCCGCGCAGTGAATGAACGCCGGCTCGCTGCCCTTCGCGGTGATCGCATCCAAAAACTTGTCGGCCGCGACGGGATCAGGCATGGTCGCGCTGAACGGGACATGATAGTAGCGAATATCGGCGGCTTTCGCGGCAGCCGCTTCTGCCTCAACGTCCGCGCCGGGCTCGCTGTCCTGCCGCAGATTGATGATCGACACGAAGCCCATCTTCTTAATTGCGGGCACTGCGTCGGGCTTGATCGCGCCGGTGCAAGCGACGGTCGTCTCGAGGCGATGGAAGTTCGTGATGCCCTCAACCGTTTCTTTGGTCACCTCTTGCGCACGAGCCGGCGCCGCTGCCATCCAGGCCGTTGCAATCAAACCTGCCCCTGTTAGAAAACTCGTCAGGAAATGTGATTTCATCGTCGTCCCCCTCCTCCGATAGCATTCTATGCTATTGCTTGCCAAGCAGCTGCCGAGCGATCACCATCCGCTGAATCTCGCTCGTGCCTTCGCCAATCGTGCACAGCTTGACGTCGCGATAATACTTCTCCGCGGGATAATCCTTGATGAATCCGTAGCCGCCGTGAATCTGCACCGCCTCGTTCGCCACGCGCACGGCCACTTCGCCCGCGTACAGTTTCGCCATGCTCGACTCGCGCGTGATCCGCGCCTCGCCATCGCCCGACGCAATCGCCCGATCCGCGAGCCACGCCGCGCGGTACGTCAACAGGCGCGCGGCATCGATCTGCGTCGCCATGTCCGCCAGCTTGAACTGGGTCGCCTGAAACTCGGCGATGGCCTTGCCGAACTGTTTGCGCTGCTTCGCGTATCGCAGGGAGCATTCGTACGCGCCTTGCGCCATACCCAGGCCGAGCGCCGCAATCGAAATTCGCCCGCCGTCGAGAATCTGCAGGCTGTTGATGAAGCCCTCGCCCTCGCGCCCAAGCAGATTCTCCGCCGGCACGCGGCAATCGGTGAACACAACTTCGCTCGTGTCGCTCGCGCGCAGCCCGAGCTTGTTCTCTTTCTTGCCGGGACGAAATCCGGCGGTTCCCTTCTCCACCACGAACGCCGAAATCCCGTGTTGCTTCTTCGCCGCGTCGGTCACCGCCATGCCGACGCATACATCGGCGTAATGCCCGTTTGTCGTGAACGTCTTCGAGCCGTTGATCACCCAGCCGCCGCCTTGCTTCACCGCGACCGTGCGCGTCCCGCCCGCATCCGATCCCGCTTCCGGCTCCGTCAGCGACCAGCACCCGAGCTTCTTTCCCTGCGCCAGCGGCACGACGTATTTCTTCCTCTGCTCCTCGCTCCCGAATTTGAAAATGTGATTCGTGCACAGCGAATTGTGCGCCGCGACGATAATCCCCACTGAGCCGTCCACGCGCGACAGTTCCTCGATGATGATGGCGTATTCGACGTAGCCCATCCCCGCGCCGCCATACTTTTCCGGGAAGATGACGCCGAGCAGCCCCATTTCGGCGAGCTTCGGAATGATTTCCGAGGGGAAGTGCGACGCTTCGTCCCACTCCATCACGTGCGGAGCGATTTCGCCTTCGGCGAATTCGCGGACGGTGCGCCGGAGCTGTTCCTGTTCGTCTGTGAGCGAAAATTCCACCTCTCATTTATATCACGCTGGTTTCGCGCGCACGCGCGAAGCTCTCCGGCTGTTTCGAAAGTTCGCGCGAGCGTTTGACACGCCGTTTGACAGGTCACGGTCCGGGACATAACATGCCGCCCGTTCGGCGTGCGCAGCCGCCGATTCACCCAGGAGCCTGTAATGCGACTTCCACCCGGTGTCACCAGCAAGGATTTTGCCGACGCGTTGAAACAATTCGGCGAAGCCGTCGGCAACGAATGGGTCTTCTCCTCCGACGAAGACGTCCATCCCTACCGCGACTCCTATTCGCCCTTCTGGCACGAAGCCGAGGAGCCGATTCCATCCGCCGCCGTCGCGCCCGATTCCTCCGAGCAAGTCCAAAAAATCGCGCGCATCGCCAACGCCTACAAAATCCCTCTCTGGACCATCTCCACCGGCAAGAATCTCGGCTACGGCGGCTCCGCGCCGCTTCTCGGAGGCAGCGTCGTCCTCGATCTCAAGCGCATGGACCGCGTCCTCGAGGTCAACGACAAAAATCACTACGCGCTCGTCGAGCCCGGCGTCAGCTATTTCGACCTCTATCGCTACATTCAGGAGCGCAATCTCAAGGTCTGGATCGACCCGCCCGATCCCGGCTGGGGCAGCCTCGTCGGCAACGCGCTCGAGCGCGGCGGCGGCTACACCCCGATGCGCGACCACTTCGACTGCCACTGCGGCATGGAAGTGGTTCTCGCCAATGGCGACCTCGTGCGCACCGGCATGGGCGCGCTCCCGAATTCGAAAACCTGGCAGCAGTACAAATACGGCTTCGGCCCGTTCGTCGACGGCATGTTTTCGCAGTCCAATTTCGGCATCGTCACCAAGATGGGCTTCTGGCTCTTCCCGCAGCCGGAGGCCTATCTCTCCGGCAGCGTTGCGGTGCCGAACCACGACGACCTCTTCGCCCTCGTCGAGACCTTCGCGTATCTGATGAACTCCGGCCTCTTTCAGGCGACAACCACCGTGATCAGCCCGCTGGCCTTCGGGCGGCCCGGCTCCGAGCTGGCCGCGCTGCGCGCCACCGGCTCGACGAAGGACCTCGAGGACTACGCCGCGAAAAATAATCTCGGCTACTGGAGCGTGTCGCTGCCGTTCTACGGCCCCGCCAAGGTTGTCGCCGCGCAGTGGGAATATGCGAAGGAGAAATTCGCCGCCGCGATTCCCGGCGCGCGCTTTCAGGACGGCGCGTCGTATCGCTTCCCGCTCGACGCCGATCAGTTGGCGAAGATCGTGAACCCCGTGCCGTTCGGCGTGCCCAGCCTGCAAACATTCTCCATCGGAGGCCCGCGCAGCCAGGGACACATGTGGTTCTCGCCGATCATTCCGATGACGGGCGAAGCCGTGCTCGAAGCGCAAAGCGTCTTCGATCAGGTGGCCCGCGACCTGGGCGGGGCCAACGGCGCGCCGGGCGGATTTCCGATCTGGTCGTTTTTCGCGCGCGCGTTCGTCATCATCTACTTCTTCCCCATCGAGCACGACGTCGAAAAGAACCGCCGCAACCGCGAAATTTTCCGCCGCCTCGTCAAGGCCGCCGCCGCTCACGGTTGGGGCGAGTACCGCACCCACACCGCCTTCATGGGCGACGTCATGGACGCCTACTCCTTCAACGATCACGCGCTCCTGCGCCTCCACGAAACCATGAAGGACGCCCTCGATCCCCACGGCATCCTCGCTCCCGGCAAGTCCGGCATTTGGCCCAAATCCATGCGCAAGCCCCGCGCCTGACGTCCTTCCCTTCGTAGCGGCCGCCTTCAGGCGGGCGTTCCTGCTTTCGGCCCGCCTCTCGCAAAAATTCTCGATTAGAACTGCTCGCCTCCGTTTGTTTTCAACGTTTTGGGCCATGTTCTAATTCTCATATTTCTCGATTAGAAATCTGTAGATGACATGGCTGGACGGGTTGACCAATTCGACGGAATCGTTCCCCGCCGCCGCGGTGATTTGCCCCGCTCGACTGTTTTGTCGACGATGTGATGTCTCTGCGCATCGCTCTCTTGCCACTCGTCACTTGTCACTCGCCACTGCCTCTCCCGACCACGCTAGCACGACGCGATCCTGGTCCAATTGCCCTGAGGTACAGGATTAGGCCAGGTCTCTTTGGGCGTTCGTAGCGCGTCTTCGCGCACCGGGGGTTCCGCGGGGAGCGATCTGCTTTTGTCTTCGTAGCGGCCGCCTTTAGGCGGGCATCTTTAGGTCGTTTGGTTGTAATCTATAAGTCACAATGGAGAACAAAAGAAGGACCGGAGCTCATGAAACGTAAAGCGAGCATCTCGCACGACGAGGCCATGGTTCGCCGGCTTCGAAAAGACCCGAAGTTTGCCACCGAGTATCTCAAGGCTGCATTGGAAGATGGCGATGAACCCCGCGCCCTGCTGATCGCTTTGCGCCACCTCGCACAGGCCCAGGGCATTGCCAAAGTCGCTAAGGCCGCCGGGGTCGAGCGGGAGAGTCTCTATCGCGCGTTGTCTCGGCCCGCGGCAATCCTCGTCTGTCCACGTTGGTCGCCGTCGCCAGAGCAATCGGTTTGAGACTCACCGTCGAAGCCGCTTAATAGATGGCGCCCCGGACGGTTTTGCAGGGGGCTCGTCGAAGTCGCAAGGCTGAAACACCTATTGCATCGCCTCATTGGCGGCTCGCTCCAAGAGCACAGCGCGCTCCCTGGTAAACGCTTCGTAGTCGTCACCGAACAAAGACGCCGGACACAGAGCGTGACGTAGTATCTCGTCGACATCTGGCGGCATCTTGGCGCGATAGACACTCGGCGCAACCCCTCCCAGAGCCGTGTTGTCCGCCTTGGACAGGAAGCATATGTTAACGAGCGTATTTTGATATTTGGCGGCGATGCCGTGCTCCGTGAGGAAGGCCCTTGGATACATGTGGTGGAACTCACTGCGGTTGTAATCTCGCAGGACGTTGGCGACAGGGACCGCCTGGCCTGAAATGAAGTTCAGTGGGCTTCTCTGAGCCAGCAGGAGAACGAACGTGGTCGTGTTCACCGAATTTACGCGAAACGTGTTCGACAGGAAATAGTCGCGGGTGACGATCGCCGGAAACTCACCGAGAGTGGACGGCCGATCCGCCTTCAAGTCGGTGATGGCTCGTATGTCCTCTCGAAGATTCCGCCACGGATTGGTGGTTCTCCATGGACTGGCCTCCTTATCGCGGTCTTCGTCGGGTCCATCGTTTATGGGTTGAGCGTTACAGATCGCAGGGTAAGACTTACGGTCCGCGAGAAGTTCGTGGGGCTGGGCATAGCCTTGATCAACTGCTTCTACCTCTATATGGCCGCCTACGCAATCAAGGCGGGAGCTTCACGTTTTTGAGTTTGCTGGCGCACCTCCAGTGCTTGGGAGCCAGGGCCCCTGCACCGCGCTTACGTCAAAGGTTGGCGGAGCCTACATGGCGAGGGAGGCGACGCCGGAGCGGCGGCCGACGGCGCGCAGCACCAGATCGGCGAGTGCGCGACCGAAGGTCACGCTCTCCGGCGGCGCGACTGGCCTTCCATCGCGGCGCGCAGGAGCTTGTTGATCCGAGTCTGATAACCGCGTCCCTGCGCCTTCAGCCACGCGAGCACGTCCGCGTCAAGACGAATCGTGAGCGATTTCTTGATCGGCCGATAGAACTTGCCCACGACCGCACGGCTCCAGTCGCGCACTTCGGCCGCGTCCGAAAAATCGATCTGCGCATCGCGCAACGCGGCGACCGCTCCCAATTCCCTCTTCTGCTTCTTAGACACCTTGCTCATAATCCGCGCGCGAAATCGCGAGCATCCGGCGAACCGTATGCCTTGCAAGCTAAAAGAACGCCGCTGGAGAAACGCGAAATCGTTTACTCAATTTCTCTATGTGGGTTTTGTTGAGGGCGCGTTTCTTGTGCAGGACTTCGGATACGATGCTTTCAGAGCCAAAGGCCGAGACCAGGTCTTTTTGCCGGAGATTATTGGCTTCCATCAACGCGCGAAGGACTTCCACCGGAGAGGCATCGGGAATGGAGTGATGCTCTTCTTCGTACGCCTCGATCAGGGTCAGCAAGACTTCGGCGTACTTCTCTTCTTCACTCGTCGGATTATCCTTGCTCGCCAGCTTGTCCAAAACCGATAGGTACTCCTGATGCTGGCGCTCGGACGTAATCGGCGTTGGCGCGCTGACTTCGAGTGCGTATTTGTCGGGTACTGCGATCATGATTTTTGCCACTCCTTCTCGTCGTACTCAGCGTGACTCAGAATGCGCCGGATATAGACCATTCCCCATTTGTATTTGACGCTCGCAATCAGCCTGCACCGGTTGTGGCTTATGTCGAACACCACGAAGCGCCCGACCACATCCGAATTTCTCCAACTGCTCCGAACGTCCGCAAAGTTCTTCCAATCCGCGTTCTTGGTTATCTTGTACCACGCGTTTAGGGATGCTCCCCATTCGCTGTGCTTGCCGGTCGCCTCTCGAATCGCCTTTCGGCTGACGATCCGCATGGCAAATCTTCGCATATTGCGAAGTAGGCGTCAAGCGCTAAAGTAGGCTTGAAGAGCGCAGCGGCGGAGCTTCTAGATCGCGAGGGAGGCGACGCCGGAGCGGCGGCCGACGGCGCGCAGGACCAGATCAGCGAGCGCGCGGATCAACAGCGGCGAGTCGTTGAGCGCGGGCATCATGTGGAAATCGCCGATGCCGAGCGATTCGGCCTGCTCGCGCGCTTCGATGTTGATTTCGTGCAGCGTCTCGATGTGTTCGGTGAGGAAGGAAATCGGGATCACGAGCATCCGGCGAACTCCCTCGCGCGCCAGCTTCTCGATCGTCCCCGTCAGCGACGGCTGGAGCCATTTCTGCGGCCCGACCCGGCTCTGGAAGCAGAGGACGTGCGGGTTCGGCCAGGCTCCGAGTTCGCGAACCAGCCGGACGGTCGCCTCGATGTGCTGCGGATAGGGGTCGCCCTTCTCGACCAGCGCCATCGGCAGGCCGTGCGCGCTGAAGACGAGGTGGACTTCGTTCGGCCGCGGGAGCTGCCGCAGGACGCTGTTCGTCCGCTCGACGATTCCCGCGAGGTAGTCCGGGTGATCGAAAAAATGATCGACCACGTGAACCGGAACTTTGGGCTTGTGCAGCCGGTTCCACTCCTTGAGGCTGCTCGCCGTGGTCGCGAGAGAATAGTGCGGGTAGAGCGGCAGCAGGACCAGCTCGTCAAACGGCGCGCCCTCGAGCGACGCAATCGCTTCCTCGGTGCTCGGACGCCAGTAGCGCATCGCGACGGTCACGCGCGCCGTGAGGTGCGGCCGCAGCGCCGCTTCGAGCGCGCGCCCCTGCTGCTCGGTGAGGCGACGTATCGGCGAACCGCCGCCGATTTCGGCGTATTTCAGCCGGACGGTTTTCGAGCGCGTGGTGGAGATCAGCTTCGCGAGCGGCTTGCGCGCGAGAAACGAGCCGGGGAAATTGATGATGTCGGGATCGCAGAACAGGTTGTAGAGAAACGGCTCGACGGCCTCCTGCGAGTCCGGGCCGCCCAGTTGAAACAGCACGACCGCGATATTTTTTCTTTCCGTCATATTCTTCTCGACAGAGAATAAGATGCCACAAAGGCGCCAAAGGACGCCACGGAAAGTCTCGCGGCTAAGCGTATTGACGCTTCGCGTGAATCTGTCTACATTCGTATCGTGCCCGCGAAAAAGATCCAAGTCGGCCAGGTCTGGAAGAAAGACGACACCGGCGAATCCTTTCTGATCACGAAAATCTATGGCGAAGCGCTCGGCACGTTCGCGCTCCTGCGCAAAACCGGCGCCGAAGGCGAGCCGCCCATCCGCGTCAAGGTCTCTCACACGGGCGCGACGCCCGGTCTTCCCGGCTTCACCTACACGCAAGAATCCGGCGACTTTTAGCATCACGTCGAGGCATGTGATCCGTTACGTGCGACGCAATTCTGGCACCACCCCGAGGCATGAAATCCTTCACTGTGTTTCGCGATTTTAGCACCACCTCGAAGCATCTCATCGTTCACTGGTGGTGACAATTTTGGCCACTTTTTCGCACCGAAACGCGCCTTAGACCACCCATCGCTGCCAGAATTTTGCCGCGCGGCCGCCGCGCCGGAAGTTCGCGAGTTTTGGGCGGCGCAGGTTTGCGTACCCGAATCTCCGAAGCTGGTTTAGAATGAGTTTCGCATGGCTCCTTCGGCTCCTCCAGATTTCGTTCATCTGCACCTTCACACGGACTACTCTCTCCTCGACGGCGCTTGCGAAATCGGCGAGCTGACGGCAGAGGCCGCGCGCCGCGGGATGAGGGCCGTCGCCGTGACGGACCACGGTAACCTCTTTGCCGCCGCGAACTTCTACCACCAGGCCACGACCCACGGCGTGAAGCCGATCATCGGCTGCGAGGTCTACGTCGCGCCGGACAACCACAAGAATCGCGGCTCGGAGGCCGAGCGCTCGAACCATCTCGTCCTGCTCTGCGAAAACGAAGAGGGCTACCGGAACCTGATCCAGCTCGTCTCGACGGGTTTCCTCGACGGCTTCTACTACAAGCCTCGCGTGGACCACGAACTGCTGGCGCAACACAGCAAAGGGCTTATCGCGCTTTCCGCCTGCCTGCGCGGCGAAGTGGCCGATGCGTTGCTTTCCGAAAAATACGAGCAGGCGAAAACGAACGCGTATCGGCTGCGCGACATTTTCGGCAAAGGCAATTTCTTCCTTGAGGTGCAGGACCAGGGGCTGGAAATCGAAACGCGAATCAACCGCGACCTGGTGAGCTTGTCGAAGGAAACCGGCATTCCTCTGGTCGCGACCAACGACTGCCACTATCTGACCCGCTCGGACGCTCACGCTCAGGAAGTGCTGATGTGCATCCAGACCGGCAAGACGATGAGCGACGCCCAGCGGATGAAATTCGCGACCGATCAGTTCTACTTCAAGACGGCGGAGGAAATGGCGCAGGTGTTTCGCGAGCTTCCGGACGCCGTCTCCCGCACGGTGGCGATCGCCGATCGCTGCAACCTGAAGATCCAGCGCGTCGGCAATCCGTTCCCCGAATTCAAAGTTCCCGAAGGCCACACGACCGACTCGTATTTCGAGCGAGTCGTTCGCGAGGGTTTCGCGTCGCGCGTGCCGCAGCTCGAGCGCCAGGCAAAGGACAATCTGCTCCGCCACCCGCTATCGGAATACGAGCAGCGCCTCTCCGCCGAAATCGAAATGATCAAGAAGATGCGCTTCGCGGGCTACTTCCTGATCGTGTGGGATTTCATCCGCTACGCTCGCGCGCAGGAAGTCCCCGTGGGACCGGGCCGAGGCTCGGCGGCCGGGAGCCTGGTGAGCTACGCGCTGCGAATCACGGACGTCGATCCGCTGCAATACGACCTGCTGTTCGAGCGCTTCCTAAACCCCGA
>Ga0187872_10003711_pt1 | contig 12022 bp, 8 predicted proteins | sample June2016WEW_16_4_FD_132973 | JGI IMG/M metagenome (GOLD analysis project Ga0187872, IMG submission 132973) | Peatland microbial communities from SPRUCE experiment site at the Marcell Experimental Forest, Minnesota, USA - June2016WEW_16_40 | ecosystem: Environmental > Terrestrial > Soil >...
ACCTCCCCCTGACCGGCTTCGAGGAGCCCCTCCCCAAGGTCGACGGCAACGAGGTGCTCGCCCGGCAGCGGAGTCACAGCCCACGCGCCCCGCTCGTCCCGGCGCCGCGATTGAGCGGCATCCCCACCGATTTCGCCGAGCTCGAACCGGCGCTGACCGAGGACGAGGCTCGCCAGGCCGCGGGGCGGTGCCTCGATTGCGGAGTGTGCTCGGAGTGTCACGAGTGCCTGGCCGCCTGTCCCGCGGGTGCCATCGATCTCGGCATGCGACCCTCGGAGGTCGAGGTCGGAGTCGGAGCCGTGATCGTCTCCACCGGATACCGGCTCTTCGCCGCCGACCTCAAGCCGGAATACGGCTTCGGTCGCTTCAAGAACGTGATCACCGGGACCCAGATGGAGCGGCTGCTGGCGCTGACCCGCCCCTACAACACGGTGCTCCGGCCGGGAGACGGGAAGGTGCCGGAGCGGATCGCCTATGTCATGTGCACGGGCTCGCGCGACCAGACCGTCGGCAACCCGCTCTGCTCCAAGTTCTGCTGCATGTACTCGCTCAAGCAGAACCAGCTGATCATGGGGGCGCTTCCGCTCGCGGACGTGACCGTCCACTACATCGACATCCGGGCCGCCGGCAAGGGATACGACGAGTTCTACGAGCAGGCCAGGGCGATGGGCACCACCTTCCTCAAGGGTCGGGTCGCCGGCATCACCGAGAAGCCGGACGGGAACCTCGTCCTGCGCTACGAGGACATCGATCACGGGGGGACGCTCGGCGAGGCTGAATACGACCTCGTTGTCCTCGCCGTGGGTGTCCAGCCGAACCCCGAGGCCGCCCGGCCCTTCCCGTCGGGCGCCCTCAGCGTGGACGAGCAGGGCTACGTCTGCGAGGTCGACGAGGACCTCAACCCGGCCGCGACCAGCATCCCCGGCGTCTTCGTGGCGGGCGCGGCCTCGGGACCGCGCGACATCCCGGAGTCCATCCTGCATGCCGGGGCCGCGGTGGCCCAGGTCGCGGCCCACCTCGAGCGCGAGAGGGCCCTGGCGTGAGCCCGCAGCTGCGAAACCCCGAGCCCGGCGGGCCCCCGGCACCCGGCCACCGCCGCCGGATCGGCGTCTACGTCTGCCACTGCGGCGGCAACATCTCCGACCACGTCGACGTCCAGCGGGTCGTCGATGCGGTGAGCGGCGAGGCCGACGTGGTGGTGGCCCGGGACGCGATGTTCACGTGCTCGGACGCGGCCCAGCAGGAGATCGCCGCCGACATCGCTGACCAGCACCTGGACGGCATGGTGGTCGCCTCCTGCTCGCCCAAGCTCCACACCTTCACCTTCCGCGGGGTGGCCCAGCGCGCCGGGCTCAACCCGTACCGCTACACGCAGGTGAACCTCCGCGAGCAGTGCTCCTGGACCCACACCGACGACCCGGAGGGTGCCACCCGGAAGGCGATCCGGCTGGTGCGGGCGGGGATCGCCCGGACCCGGCTCGCCGAGCCCCTGGAGCCGACCGTGGTCAGGACCGTCCCCGGGGCCCTGGGCATCGGCGGCGGCGTCGCCGGCATGCGCGCGGCGATCGGCCTCGCCGAGATCGGTCTGGGTGTGCTCCTGGTCGAGCGCGAGCCCAAGCTGGGCGGGTGGGTTGCCGGCCTGGGCGTGACCTACCCCCACGGCGCGCCCGGGGCCCGGCTGATCGCCCGGCTGGCTGCCGAGATCGCGCGCCATCCGGAGATCACGGTGCTCACCGGCGCCGAGGTGGTCGCGAAGTCGGGGACCTACGGTAACTACCAGGTCACGGTGCGGGCCCAGGGTGAGCCGGCCACCCACGAGGTCGGCCAGATCATCGTCACCACCGGTTTCGACAGCTACGCGCCGGGGGCCGGGGAGTACGGCTACGGCATCCCCGGGGTGGTGACCCTGCCGGAGTTCCGGCGCCTGCTCGACCGGACCGAGGGCGAGCTGACCCATGAGGGCCGTCCGGTCCGCTCCATCGCCTACGTCTACTGCGTCGGCAGCCGGGACGGCGAGCGCGCGTACTGCTCGCGCTTCTGCTGCAGCGCCGCCGTGCATGCGTCCCTGCTGGCGGCGGAGCGAGGGGCCGGGATCGAGCAGTATCACCTCTATCGCGATCTGCGCACCTAGGGCAGGAACGAGCTGATGCTCACCGAGTCGCGGAGCCGGGGCTCGCTGTACCTCAAGTTCGCCGACGACGATCCGCCCACCGTCAGCCGCGAGGGGGACCGCCTGCGGGTGACCGTCCGTGACCTCCTGACCGCGGGCGAGGAGGTGACCATCGAGCTTGACCTGCTGGTCCTGGTGACCGGCGCGGTGCCGCGGGACAACCCCGGGCTGGTCGGCGCGCTCAAGCTGCCGGTGGGCGGGGACGGCTTCTTCAACGAGATCCACCCCAAGCTGCGGCCGGTCGAGACGGTGGTGGACGGGGTGATGATCGCCGGCTCCTGTCAGGGACCGAAGACCATCGCGGAGAGCGTCGCGTCCGGACTCGCCGCCGTGACCCAGGCGGCGGCGGTGCTCAAGCGTGGCGTCGCCGAGCTGGATCCCCAGGTCGCGACGGTGAGCCTCTCCGCCTGCACCGGCTGCGGGGTGTACCTGGCCGCCTGTCCCTTCGCGGCGATCGCCCTGGTGGCCGCCGGGGGGAGCGACGGCGGAGCGGCGGCCGTCGATGGCGCCAGGGTCGCCGCCGTCGACGCCGCCGGTTGCAAGGGATGCGGCGCCTGCGCGCCCGCCTGCCCGGAGGACGCGATCGACCTCCGCGGCTACACCGACGCCCAGGTGCGGTCGATGATCGACGAGCTGCTCAGCGGGGTGCCGGGATGAATCGCGACATCCGCGAGGTGATCCGCGACGAGCCCCTGGTGCGCGGCCGGCTGGTGGAGCTGCTGCTCCGCGAGGGGCCGCTGACGGTGCCGGAGATCGCGGCCCGGGCCGACTTCCCCGAGGACGAGGTGATGGTCTGGATCATGGGACTGCGGAAGTACGGCTATGTGGCCGCGGAGAAGGCCGCCACCGGTGACGATTACCACCGCTATGCGGCGGTGCGGCGGCCATGAGCACGCTGGTCAACTCCCGACTGCTGCGCAGCCTCACCGCGGCGGGCAGCTTCGACGCCCAGGCCTGCATGAACTGCGGGGTGTGCAGCGCGACCTGCCCGCTGGGGGTGGACCTGATGCCGCGACGGCTGTTCCGCTACGTCGTGCTCGGCCTCGACGACCGGGTGGTGGCGGCCAGGGACGCGGTCTTCTCCTGCCTTCTCTGCAGGGCCTGCGAGGCGAGCTGTCCCAGCGGGGTCCACATCAGTGAGAACGTGCGCGAGCTGCGCCGCTGGCTGCTCACGGAGGGCTCCTGATGCCGCTCGCGCTGGCCGACGTGGTCGGAATCCTGGAGGACAACCTGCGCCGGCGCGGCTCGGTGGTCCCCATCCCCGCCCGCCGGGCCACCCGCTGGGCGCGCGACTTGGGCATTCGCCGGGGCGGTCAGACCGTGCTCTACACCGGCCAGATGTACCAGCTCATCCCCTACATCGAGAGGCTGGTGCGGCTGGAGCAGCGGATCGGCGACTCGCCGCTGGCCCGCCTCGGCGGTCTCGCCCGCCGGGCCAACCGGCTGGTCGACGGGGTCGGGCTGGTGGCGCGGCCGAGCGCCGCGGAGCGGCGCGAGTACGATCGCGTCCCGGCCAACGTCGCGCGGCTGCTCCGCGGCGCGGGCGTGGACTTCGGCTACCTGTACGAGGACGACCTCTACAGCGGGGCGCTGGCGTACGACCTGGGGGCCGACGAGGCGGTCGCGGCGCACGCTCGGCGGGTCGCGCGGATCCTGCGCGAGCACGGGGTCCGGGAGCTCATCACCATCGATCCCCACACCACCACCATGCTGCGCACCGTCTACCCGCGCCTCCTCGAGGGCTTCGAGGTGCGGGTCCGCAGCTACCTCGAGGTGCTCGCGGAGTGCGGGCTGCGGGCGGCCGCGCCGCTCACCGGTGAGGTGGTCGTCCACGACTCCTGCGTGTACGCCAGGTACGAGGGGATCACCGAGGAGCCGCGCTGGCTGCTCGCCGCGACCGGTCTGATCGTGGGCGAGCCGGAGCATGCGCGCACTCGCACCTGGTGCTGCGGCGGCCCCGCCGAGGCGCTCTTCCCGGCGACCGCGCTGGCGGTCGCCCGGCAGCGGGTCGCGCAGCTGCGCGCGGTCGCTCCGGTTTGCGTGACCATGTGCCCGATCTGCCTGGTCAACCTGGGAAAGGCCGCTGACGAGGGGCTCCGGCTGCGCGACATCTCCGACTGCCTGGTCGAGGCGGTTGGTCCGGCCTCGACGACACTCTTGAGAGAGCGTTCGCATCACCGCTGATGGACCGTTGCGTCAGTCCCTGAACGACATGCTAGGGGCGCGGCGAATGGCTGGGCTCACCCGCGGGGGTGGGCGTGGTGGGCCCCAGGGGATCGGCTGGTGGCGCGATCCGCCCGATGGCGACCGCGCCGGCCGTCTCAGAGGGGTGCCGAGGAGAGGGGCCGGCCCCGCCCCCGGCGTCTCAGGGGGGCGGCGGCTCGAACGCCGGTTCGCGTCCCAGGGGGCGATCCCGGACCGGCCGCCCGATTGCGGCGGGTCCGCCACAACTCGCCCCCCAGGGCGACTACGATGTGGTCCACGGTGCCACGGTGTGCTCCTCGACCCTCGCGCCCCCCTTCGGGGTGGGCCCGTCCCGGGACGTCCGAGAAGATGCGCTGGCGATTGATCGAACCGATTGGCCGGAGTTGACAGATGAGCCTTCGCCCTCTTGAGCTGACGCCGCTGCCCGATCTTCTCCACGGCACCGCCCGCGCCGGCGCCGTGCGGACCCGCCGGCCCACCTACGTCGACCTGCTGCCCCCCTGCAACGCCGGCTGCCCGGCGGGCGAGAACATCCAGGCCTGGCTCGGCTTCGCCCGGGACGGGAGGCACGAGGAGGCCTGGCGCCAGCTGGTCGCCGACAACCCGTTCCCCGCCATCCACGGGCGGGTCTGCTACCACCCCTGCGAGGACGTCTGCAATCGCCAGGAGCTGGACAGCCCGGTCTCCATCCACGCGGTCGAGCGCTTCCTCGGCGATCTCGCCCTGGAGCGGGGCTGGGCGTTCCCGGCACCGCCCGCAGCGAGCGGCAGGCGGGTCCTGGTGATCGGGGCCGGGCCCAGTGGCCTCTCCGCCGCCTACCAGCTCGCCCGCCGGGGGCACCAGGTCGAGGTTCGGGACCTGAGCCCCGAGCCGGGCGGGATGATGCGCTACGGCATCCCCGCCTACCGGCTGCCGCGCGACGTGCTGGCCGCCGAGATCGCCCGCATCGAGGCGCTCGGGGTGCGCCTCCTGCTCGGTCACCGGGTCACCGACCTGGCCGCCGAGCGGGCCGAGGGGGACTTCGACGCCGTCTTCGTGGCGGTCGGCGCCCACCTCTCCAAGCACGTCGACATCCCGGCCCGGGACGCCGGTCGCATCTACGACGCGGTGTCCTTCCTCCGCGAGGTCGCCGCCGGAGGCCAGCCCGCGGTCGGGCGCCGGGTCGCCGTCTACGGTGGGGGCAACACCGCCATGGACGCGGCCCGTGTCGCCAAGCGGCTGGGCGCGAGCGACTCGCTGATCGTCTACCGGCGCAACCGGGAGCGGATGCCGGCCCACGAGGAGGAGGCCGAGGCGGCGGAGCGCGAGGGAGTGCGGATCAATTGGCTGCACACCATCACGGCGTTCGACGGACCGGAGCTGACCGTCGAGGTCATGGAGCTGGACGAGAAGGGGTTCCCGCAGCCCACGGGGCGCCTGGAGAAGCTCGCCGCGGACACCCTCATCCTGGCCGTCGGGCAGGACGCCGACACCGAGTTCCTGCGCCGCGTGCCAGGGGTGGAGTTCAAGAGCGATGGCACGGTCCTCGTCTCGGCTTCGATGATGACCGGCTGCCCGGGCATCTTCGCCGGCGGGGACATGGTTCCCGCCGAGCGCACGGTGACGGTGGGCGTCGGCCATGGGAAGAAGGCCGCCCGCTACATCGACGGGTACCTGCAGGGGTCGGAGGCGGCGCCGGGCGTCAAGCACGAGCTGGCGAGCTTCGACCGGCTGCACCCGTGGTACTTCGCGGATGCGCTCTCCCGCGCCCAGGCGGAGCGGCCGCCGGGTGAGCGGGTGGCGGACTTCGCCGAGATCGTCGCCGGCCTGACCGAGGCGGAGGCCGTCTTCGAGGCGCAGCGCTGCCTCTCCTGCGGCAACTGCTTCGAATGTGACGGCTGCCTCGGCTCGTGCCCGGAGGACGCGGTGGTGAAGCTCGGGGTGGGGTACCGATACCGGTTCGACTACGACCGCTGCACCGGCTGCGGGACCTGCTTCGAGCAGTGCCCCGTGCACGCCATCGAGATGGTCGGGGAGCCTCAGTGATGCGCACCACGATCGACGGCAACGAGGCGGCCGCATCCGTCGCCTACCGGCTCAACGAGGTCTGCTGCATCTTCCCGATCACGCCCTCGTCGGCGATGGCGGAGCTCGCCGACGAGTGGGCGAGCCAGGGCAAGCAGAACGTCTGGGGCAGCGTGCCCTCGGTGATCGAGATGCAGAGCGAGGGGGGCGCGGCGGGGGCGCTGCACGGGTCGCTCCAGGGTGGGGCGCTGACCACCACCTTCACCGCCTCCCAGGGGCTCCTGCTGATGATCCCCAACATGTACAAGATCGCCGGCGAGCTGACCCCGGCGGTCTTCCACGTGGCCGCGCGCTCGCTGGCCGCCCAGGCCCTCTCGATCTTCGGCGACCACTCCGACGTGATGGCGGTGCGCCAGACCGGCTTCGCGCTGCTGGCGTCGGCGTCGGTGCAGGAGTGCCATGACCTCGCGGTGATCGCCCAGATGGCGACCCTCCGCACCCGGGTCCCCTTCGTCCACTTCTTCGACGGCTTCCGGACCTCGCACGAGCTGAACACCGTCGAGACCCTCTCCGACGACGACCTCCGCGCCCTCGTCCCCACCGATCTCATCCGGGCGCATCGCAACCGGGCACTCTCGCCGGACCGGCCCTTCATCCGCGGCACGGCCCAGAACCCGGACGTCTACTTCCAGGCGCGCGAGACGGTCAACCCGTTCTACGCCCGGGTCCCCGCCAGCGTGCAGGCGGCGATGGACGAGCTGGCGGAGCGCACCGGCCGTCCCTATCACCTGGTCGAGTACCACGGGGATCCGGACGCCGAGCGCGTGATCGTCGCGATGGGCTCGGGGGCCGAGACCGCCGCCGAGACCGCGGCGCATCTCGCCGCCCACGGCGAGAGGGTGGGGGTGGTGCAGCTCCGCCTGTACCGGCCCTTCCCCGCCGAGGCGCTGCTCGCCGCGATCCCGGCGAGCGCGCGGAGGGTGGCGGTGCTCGACCGCACCAAGGAGCCGGGGGCGCTCGGCGAGCCGCTCTTCCTGGATGTGCTTGGCGCCCTGGCCGAGGCGCACGGCGCCGGCACCCGGGGGACCATGCCCCTGGTCATCGGCGGCCGCTACGGGCTCTCGTCCAAGGAGCTGACCCCCGGGATGGTGGCCGGGGTCTTCGCCGAGCTCGGTCGCGAGCAGCCGCGGCCCCGTTTCACCGTCGGCATCAACGACGACGTCAGCGGGACCAGCCTCCCCTACGACCGCAGCCTGGACATCGAGTCGCCTCGGACGCTCCGCGCCCTCTTCTTTGGCCTTGGCTCGGACGGGACCGTCAGCGCCAACAAGAACACCATCAAGATCCTCGGCGAGGACCCGGGGCGCAACGCCCAGGGGTACTTCGTCTACGACTCCAAGAAGTCGGGCTCGCAGACGGTCTCTCACCTCCGCTTCGGGCCGGACCCGATCCGGGCCCCGTACCTGATCGACACGGCGGGGTTCATCGGCTGCCACCACACCCCGCTGATCGAGCGGGCCGAGGTGCTGGAGCGGGCGGCACCGGGCGCGACCCTCCTGCTCAACACCTCGACGCCGGCCGGCGAGGTCTGGGACTCGCTGGCCAGGGAGGTCCAGGAGCGGCTCCTCGCCAAGCGGATCACCCTCTACGCGATCGACGCCAACCGGGTTGCCGGTGAGGCCGGTCTCGCCAACCGGGTCAACACCGTGCTCCAGACCTGCTTCTTCGCGATCTCCGGGGTGATGCCCCAGGAGAAGGCGATCGCGGCGATCAAGAAGGCGATCACCAAGAGCTACTCCCGGCGTGGGCGCGAGGTGGTCGCCCGCAACCACGCCGCCGTGGACGCGGCCGTGGCCGCGCTCCATCGGGTCGAGCTCCCCGACCGGGTGACCGCCACTCGCGGGGTCCGCCCCGCGGTCGCCGCGGATGCCCCGGAATTCGTCCGCTCGGTCATCGCCGCGATGATGGACGGACACGGCGACGACCTGCCGGTGAGCGTCTTCCCCGTCGACGGCACCTACCCGAGCGGAACCGCGGCCTATGAGAAGCGCAACATCTCCGACGAGGTTGCCGCCTGGGACCCGGATCTCTGCATCCAGTGCGGCAACTGCAGCTTCGTCTGCCCCCACAGCGTCATCCGGTCCAAGCTCTACGACCAGGCGCTGCTGGCGGGGGCTCCGGACGGCTTCGCCTCCATGCCGCTCACCGCGCGCGGGCTGCCCGGTTCCCGATTCTCCCTCATGGTCTACCTCGAGGACTGCACCGGATGCGGCCTCTGCGTGGAGACCTGCCCGATCTCGGCGCCCGCCGACCCCCAGCACAAGGCGATCAACCTCGCCCGGCGCGAGCCGCGGATCGACAGCGAGCGGCGCAACATCGCGTTCTTCGAGACCCTGCCCACCCCCGATCGCTCTCGGGTGGACTTCGAGACGGTCCGCGGCACCCAGTTCCTGCAGCCGCTCTTCGAGTTCTCCGGGGCCTGCGCGGGCTGCGGGGAGACCCCCTATCTGAAGCTGCTCTCGCAGCTCTTCGGCGACCGGCTGATGGTCGCCAACGCCACCGGCTGCTCCTCGATCTACGGCGGCAACCTGCCGACCACCCCGTGGGCGGTCAACGCCGCCGGCCGGGGACCGGCCTGGTCCAACTCGCTCTTCGAGGACAACGCCGAGTTTGGCCTCGGGTTCCGGCTGGCCGCCGACCAGCACCGGACGCTGGCCCAGGAGCGGCTCGCCGAGCTGCGCGAGCAGATCGGGGCTGAGCTGGTCGACGAGATCCTCGAGGCGTCCCAGCGTCGGGAGTCGGAGTACACGGCCCAGCGCGAGCGGGTTGGCGAGCTGCGCCGCCGTCTGGACGCCCTGGAGGACCAGGCCGATCCGGCCGTCGTCGACCTGCGCAGCGTGATCGACCAGCTGGTGCGGCGCAGCGTCTGGATCGTCGGCGGCGACGGCTGGGCCTACGACATCGGGTCCGGCGGTCTCGACCACGTGCTGGCCAGCGGCCGCGACGTCAACGTGCTGGTCCTCGACACCGAGGTCTACTCCAACACCGGGGGGCAGGCATCCAAGTCGACGCCGCTCGGCGCGGTGGCCAAGTTTGCCGCCGCCGGCAAGAGGGTGCCCAAGAAGGACCTCGCCCTCCAGGCGATCGCCTACGGCAACGTCTACGTGGCCCGGGTGGCGATGGGCGCCGACCCCGAGCAGACCCTGCGGGCGCTCCGCGAGGCGGAGGCCTACGAGGGACCGTCGCTGGTCATCGCCTACAGCCACTGCATCGCCCACGGCATCGACAAGGACGGGGTGCTCCTGCGCAACGGGCTGGACCAGCAGTACCGGGCCGTGGCCAGCGCCTACTGGCCGCTGGTCCGCTACGACCCGGCGCGCCGCGCCGGCGGGGGCAACCCGTTCCTGCTCGACTCGTCGCGGGCGCGGATGCCGCTGACCGAGTACACGGGCCGGGAGCTGCGCTACCGCAGCCTCGCCCAGGCTCACCCGGCGGTGGCGGAGCACCTCACCGAGCTGGCCCAGCAGGAGGTCGACCGGCGCTGGACCGTGTACGAGGAGATGGCCTCCCAGGGAGCCGAGAGATTCGCACCCGCCGACGGCGCCGCCGCCGGCCGCGACGCGTAGGAGCAGGCGATGGATTTGCGCACGTCCTATCTGGGCCTGGAGCTCTCCAACCCGCTGGTCGCCTCGCCCGGTCCGCTGACCCGCAGCGTGACCGGGATCAGGCGGCTGGCCGCCGCCGGGGTCGGCGCGGTGGTGCTGCCCTCGCTCTTCGAGGAGCAGATCCAGCGCGAGACCGAGAGGGACCTCGACCTCGCCGAGGCGGGTTCCGAGAGCTTTGGGGAGGCGCTCTCGTACCTGCCCGTTCCGGTCGCCGACGGCCGACCCCGCCAGTACCTCAGCCTCATCGAGCGGGCCCGGGCGGCGGTGCCGATCCCGGTGATCGCCAGCCTGAACGGCGCCACCAGCGGGGGGTGGGCCGATTACGCCCACTCCATGCAGGACGCCGGCGCCTCCGCCATCGAGCTCAACGTCTACTACCTGCAGGGCGATCCGTTCATGCCGGGCCGCGAGGTCGAGGCGCGCTACCTCGAGATCCTGCGCACGGTGGGCGCGGCCGTGAGGATCCCGATCGCCGTCAAGCTGGGCTCCTACCTCAGCTCGGTGGGCGAGATGGCGATCCGCCTCCGCGAGGCCGGCGCCGCCGGGCTGGTGCTCTTCAACCGCTTCATGCAGAACGACATCGATCCCGACACCCTGACCGTCACCTCGGGCCTTGCCCTCTCCAGCCCGGCCGAGGCGGCCCTGCCCCGCTCCTGGATCGCCCGCCTGCGGGGGAGGGTCTCGATCTCGCTCGCGGCCACCACCGGGGTGGAGAGCGCCGCCGACGTGGCCGCCTACCTGCTCGCCGGAGCCGACGTGGTGATGACCACGTCGTCCCTACTGCGCCACGGCCCCGAGCACGCCGTCGAGCTGCTCGACGGCCTGCAGGCCTGGATGGAGCGCAAGGGCTTCACGAGCGTCGAGCAGGTGCGTGGGAGATTGTCGACCGCGACGGGCGCCGACCCGTCGGCGTACGGGCGACCCAGCTACCTCAGCGCCATCGAGGAGGCGACCCGGACCTACGCGCCCGCCTGACCCGCCGTCCAGGCTGCCCCCGCGGGCCCTCTCCGGCGCGGCCCCCGACGAAGCCTCGCCGGCGCGGTCCCCGCGGAGCCTCGCAGGCGCGGTCCCCATGGACGCCTCTACGGCATGGTCCCCGCGGGCCCCTCTCCGGCGCGGTCCCCACGGACGCCTCTCCGGCACGTTCCCCGCGGGCCCCTCTCCGCGACGGTCCCCTACCATCGGCCGGTGGAGGAGAGTGCGGCGACCGACGCGGATCGCACCCTGAGGGGTGCCGCCGTGGTGCTGGTGCCGGTGGGCGGCGCCCACGTGGGGCACCTCCGCCGGATCCTGGCCACCGAGCCGGTGCGACGCCGCTGGGGCGCGGAGACGGCGTCGCCCGGGTGGCCCTTCGACGATCCGTCGTCGGTCCGGTTCGCGGTCATGGTCGGCGGCGCCGTCCGCGGCATGGTGCAGTACACCGAGGAGGACGAGCCCGCCTACCGGCACGCGTCCATCGACATCTTCCTCGACCCCGCGGTGCACAACCGCGGTCTGGGCCGCGACGCGGTGGGCACCCTCGCCCGCCACCTGGTCCGGGATCGCGGACATCACCGGTTGACCATCGACCCGGCCGTCGACAACCCGGCGGCCATCCGCTGCTACGCGGCGGTGGGCTTCCGGCCGGTGGGCGTGATGCGCCGGTACGAGCGCGACCCCGACGGACGTGGCTGGCACGACGGCCTGCTCATGGACCTGCTCGCCGAGGAGCTCGACGCCACCCCGGCTGGCCCGGCGTAGGCGGCGGATGGACGTGACCGGGCCCGGGCCGGCCGCACGGGCGTCGACGGAGGCGGGTGGCGCACCCGCCTCGCTGCGCGGCACCGGCGCGCTGGCCGCGCTGGCGGCCCTCGGTGGTGCCGCGCTCTGTTTCGTGACCGGCGAGAACCTGCCGGTGGGGCTGCTGCCCCAGCTCTCCTCCGGACTGGGGGTCTCCCTCTCCGCGGCGGGCCTGCTGGTGACGATCTACGCGGTGGTG
>Ga0187872_10003712_pt1 | contig 12018 bp, 11 predicted proteins | sample June2016WEW_16_4_FD_132973 | JGI IMG/M metagenome (GOLD analysis project Ga0187872, IMG submission 132973) | Peatland microbial communities from SPRUCE experiment site at the Marcell Experimental Forest, Minnesota, USA - June2016WEW_16_40 | ecosystem: Environmental > Terrestrial > Soil >...
GCTTTATCCATCTCACAGAGACCGGATCCGCGCTGATGATTTATTCAGTGGCCTGAATTGCGGCTGCGGGCTTTGGGTTTCATTTAATTGGAGCAATTTGTCAGGCTCGTATAGGAGTCTCGAATGTCAAGTTCGATATTTCCTCGTATGTTACTTATACGGCAGCACTTTCCCGATCTTCGGATTCACGATATAATGGGCAAAATTCGCGGTGATCTCGTCGCCTCGCCGTTCGCCGCTCATCTGAAGCCCGGCTCTCGCGTCGCTATCGGAGTAGGTAGTCGGGGCATCCGCGACATTGCACATATAGTCCGTGCGACGGTTGACTACTGGAAGGCACAGGGCATGCAGCCGTTCATCTTTCCAGCCATGGGAAGCCACGGCGCGGCTACGGCTGAAGGTCAGGCCGAGGTATTAGCTCAGTCCAAAATTGCTGAGCCGACGATGGGCTGTCCGGTAATCAGCCAACTAGAAATTGTGTCTCTGGGGAAGAGCAACGATGGAATTGAAGCCTTCATGGACCGCATAGCCTTCGAGAGCGACGGCGTGCTGCTTATCAACCGTGTCAAGTGGCACACGGACTTTGTCGGAAAGATTGAAAGCGGCCTATTCAAGATGATGGCAATAGGCTTGGGCAAGTTTGCCGGAGCACAGCGCTACCACGCCCACGCTTATAAGATGGGACTCGAGCACGTAATCCGCAGCGTTGGCCGCCAGGTACTCAAATCTGGAAAAATTCTCGGTGGTTTGGCAATTCTGGAGGATGCCTACCACAACACAGCAGGAATTGAAGCGGTTCCGGCTCAAGTGATGGAACAGCGCGAAGAGGAGAACCTGGCCATCGTGAAGTCCTGGATGGGCAAGATTCCCGCGGATCTGGACATCCTGATTGTGGACGAGATTGGAAAGAACGTGAGTGGCGCCGGAATGGATACAAAGGTGATCAACCGCAGCATCCAAGGCCACTGCAATCCTTTTCCGGACCTACCCAAGATCGAACGCATCTTTGCGCGCGACTTGACCTCTGCGAGCTGCGGGAATGGTCTAGGAGTTGGATTTGCAGACGTGGCAAGCAATCGTTTGGTGAACAAGATCGACTGGCTGCCGACGCGAATTAATGCGCTGACTTCGTCATCTACCTTTAGCGTTCGCACTCCGATCCACTTCCCCAGCGACCGTGAGTGCATGGAGCGCCTCATGCCAACGGTCGGCAAGCTTGAAATGAGTGAGGTGACCATTGGTTGGATTCACAACACGCTAGAGCTCTCGTTACTGGCGATGAGCGAGAATTTGAGGCCGCAGATTGAAAGAAACCCGATGCTGGAAATCTTGTGCCCGCCGCGCCAGATCGAATTTGATGCGAGTGATAATCTGATCGAGTGGTGGCATCAACGGGAACTTTAGAGCATTTTTCATCTTGCTATAGACCGTAGCTTTCGGCCTGCCAAATTCTTCCAAAGCACAATTCCTGCCCCCGCACATTTTCAGGCTAGTTTTCTATGTTGTCGGCAATGTATCTTGTTTCGCAGTGTTAGAAAGGAAACGAAAGATGAATACGACAAAACTGATAAGAGACTTGTGGGGTGAAAAGGGACGGATTGAACGGGCGATTACCGCGCTTGAGGCGTTGAGCAGCGACGGTGCCGGCTCCCAGACGATGCGGACTGCAGGTGCAAATAAGGCTGGCCGGCGCAAGATGAGCCCCGCAGCCCGGAAGCGCATCTCGATGATGATGAAGAAACGGTGGGCCGCACGAAGAAGGGTGGCAAAGAAGGCTTAAGTTGCTGAGCTTGGCCTCGTAGCTCAACTGGACAGAGCATCAGACTTCGGATCTGGGGGTTGGGGTTCATGTTCCTCCGGGGTCGCCATTCTGGGGAAACAATGGCAAATGGTGACATCCAATCTCGGCGTTTAGGGCATCTCCCTTTATGGTAGTCTCGTGGGTTCCGCACCACGGAGACTGTTCGGCGGTCGAACCGGCGCCCGCGATAGGGCTCTAGCCTGGCCCAAAAAGGCCTGACGGCTTTTCAACCAGCATTGGTGACCGTGACTGCCTTGCCTCTGTCGTTCCCCGCTGGCAGTTGGCCTGGTCGATAGCGATGCGCAAATCTGCGACCTTGCCGTGATCGCCGAAGATGCGCATGTCGGCGTCCGCCCCATTGTGTGCGGCGATGACATCGTCAGAGGAGAGACGTGGGGGCCGGTGGAGCCGCGCCGTGCGGGTGCTTCGGCAACCGCCGCGATGCGGGTTGGCGGGCAGAGGGTCTTTAGGTGAAAGCCTTTTTGCCTTTCCTAACCTAAAGCCCATATTTTTCAGTTAGCTCGGACTTTAACCACTGGAGGCGGGGTACTTTGCGAAGTGCCTGCATGACTGTTTGCCAAGATAACCGTTGCAGGCGATCGGGTTCCTGTAGCGCATCCTTCACGAGTGCAAACGTACGGCCTCCGAGTCCATCCTTGTGAAACTCGGGGTTACGTTCATCAAACAATAAAACGGCAAAGCCGGGGACGACCTCGCCGTCTTCGCCAATTGACGCGGCCAGAACGTTGCGCACGAGTTGGTATGTCGAACGCAGGGGGCATATGGCGTGGTCTTGGTCCGCTCGCCACTTGAAGAGACGAGGTAGAAACTTCCAATACTTGATGCCCAGGACTGCGAGGGCGCACCGCTCATTCCTGCCATGCTGGCATCGATATGAGCCGTCGCAGTGGTCCGGCTCATCCTCGTTCAGCTTGGGTCGCGAGCAGTGCCCGACATCGCGCTCCGCGAGCTTGCATTCAATGGCAATATTGAGCGCCCCCTGCACTGCAATATCAATAGAAGTTGGGCTAGGTTCCCCGAGAGCAGTGACACTCCGCTCCAAAGTCAGCGATGATCCGTCCGGTGAAATCCCTTGGAAAGGATGACAGCCTTCATCTGTCGTTACTACTTGCAACGCCGCGCAGAGCTTCATTGCGCACAAGTTGGCAAAGACGGACTGGACGAGGGCTTGCGAGCTTCTCATACTCCTGAACCAACGATGCCTTTCCCCTGGCGGGAGCATGCGGCGGACTTGGCACGCCTCAGACTGACTCAACTGCGGGTCCACTATGACATTCCTCGGCTCGTGGTTCGGCGAGAAAACCGGCGGACGCATGTCCCGCCGATCTCTTTCGTCGAAGATGGCCTGCTCGTTTGCAAATCTCGTACTCCGATACCTCCAGAAACGATCCACAAGGTCCACCAAATACTGGTTGTAAGCGCCCATAGGGCAGTCCCTCGATTTGACGTTCCACGTCACGCAGTTCAGCACGCCGCCGACGGCAAGTTCGCTCGACACAATTGAAGCCAGGATTTCCGTTTTGGCTTCCTGGCCGCCATCTATTGTACGTCAACCAGTGCCGCGCCAGCGCACATGCCGTCGCGCCTCAGAGGAAACATGCGGTCGGGGCGCGCGCCGCCACCCTGGAGACTGGCGGCGGGAGGCAGTCTGTTTCAGGTCGGCCTTGATTGGACCGGGACTGTCGCTTTCCAGCGATTCGGAAGCTCCGGCCTTGCCGGACGGGAGTCCTCTGGCGCGAGGCGGTTAGCCGTGCTGATACAGCTACCCAATTGAATCGCGGGTAGCGCCCGAGCCGCATGCATGGAATCGGATTCCGGCAGCGCCCACGAGTCTTTTCGTAGACCCAGGAGTCGGGCACCTTCAGCCTGGCGGCAATGAGCAAGTGGAAGGGAAAGCATGGGTTCGGGCCGTGTCGTTGGGAAAATCGGACCTGCCCCTCGCCATGCGTATAGGGAACCGGCTACCTACGGCAGTGTGTTTGCAAGCGAATTCAGAATCGGTTCTGTTTCATTCCCATAAACAGAAAGCAAGTTCTTGAACACTTGGAGCAATTGATACAGAAGCGCATTGCTGCCTTTAAGCGGAATGGTCGGTGTCCAAAGAGCTACTCTTGGTGCAATCTTACGAATGAATGCGTCCAGATCGATTTTCGGATTCGAGCACAAAGCATACGCGTCTTGAAATTCTTGTATCAATGCGGGCACATTCCTTCCATCACATTCGCTTTGGCCGAACTCCTCAAGCGCACCCCAAATAGCCATGCAGATGTTGAAGAGCGCTTGGCGAAGATGGCTCAGGCTGGTTATTCCCTCGACAAGGCTCGGGTCAAGGGCGCAGCCCTTTCTAATTGCATCATCTAGTGTAATGTGGCCGGTGCCTGACCCTATCCCACTTGGAGACCATCTTTTTCGGTTCCAAAGAAGCCCAACAACTTCGTCGAAATACTGTACAGACATCAATCGCTTTTCGAGCATACTCCCGTTCATTGGCCTGTGCTCTGGCCTTTTCAGTATGACTCGATTGGCTGAGAGCCGAAAAATCTCGAACGCATCTTGCCATACAGAACGTCGATTGAAAAAGAAGTCCAAGACGGTCTTGCCGTGAGTATAGGAATTACGAATCTCATACAGTTTGTTCACCCACTTCCGGAGCTGCTCCAACACCTCTGGACGTTCGGGATCAGGGGACTTGGAGGCAAGATCATCAGCCGCGGTAGGTGCCTGATCGGCGAACAGAGACACCATCGCCATAGCCACCTGCACTGCCGAATCCCCTTTCTCGCGGACATTGAGCAGGGCCTCAAATGCTGTGCAAATGTTTTGAATGTCTTCGGCGAAAGACGAGCGCGATGCAGAACAGAAAGAGGACTGCTGCAAGAACCACAAAGCGGTGAGCAGGCGGGACTGATTCTTATTGAGCTCACACTCCAAAGCCCGGAACAAGTCACCAGGAACGGCGTCAAAGAACGGCCATTTCGGGTCCCGCCCGGCCACTGGAAGTTCAATCCCATGCCCGTGGGCTGACACCTCCGGCGAGGGATGAATTTTAAGATCTTTCCAAAAGTGAGCCCCGTACTTGGACCAGCGGACGTGAGTGGGTGAATCGTCAGGTGCGCCTTCTGGTACGGAGAACACTTCAAAGTAAAAGTCCTCGGCAGCAGCCCTGTCTTCCGTCATATAGGGAATGCGCGACCAAGCAAGATAGAAAAGAACGGCTACTAGCTGCTGCCAACGCTCAGGAGCGATGGATTGCTTGCCCTCTACCGTTGCAATCCACATTGACAGGAGTGGCGCCCCGTTCCGATCAACATAGTGGGACAGGTGCTCTGTTGGACGTAAAATTCCGAGGAATCGGCTCCAGTTCTCGGGTGTATCGTGCCAGAGTGAAAACTTCCCCATCGTGAAATCCGTTTGCCGGCCAAGCGGACCGACCCGGAGGTGAGCATAGGGAAGGATCATGTATTGAAGCCGAACCGGAGGAGTCTTCAAAAGATCGTGGCGCATTGTCATCGGCACTCAATACCCAATTATGCGCTTAGTTGTTGCGAGTGAGATCAGACCAGAAAAGAAAAGTCCGGGGGCGGCGGGGATTACGGGGCCGGTCCTTTGGGCTTCCTCGTGGCCACGATGACGGCGGTTTTTCTGGCCGTTAAATCGGCGCAGCCTTGGCCGTGCTCGCGGGCCTTCATGGAATACTCCATCAATCGGGCCGCTACTTGCTCGGCGGGGGCCCAATCAATCGCAATGATCGTTGCTCAAGTTGTGGTGTTACGACCCCACAGATTAATGCACGAGATGGGCGATGCCTGTCCTCGCTGCGGCTGCGTTCCGGTGCACCGCGAGCTCTTTCTGCCCGCAGTGCCACTTTTGCGAAAGCTGCTGCTGGCAGTACATACAAGAATCGTTGCCGGCGTGGCATCGGCGCTGGTTTGAGCTGCTGCGCTGGTATTAATTACTACGAGAAGCGGGTCATTGCGTCAGGTTCTGGGTCGTAAAGGGCTAGACAATCAACCGATACTCCATGAGGCACTGGGACAGCGGAGTGGATTCAGCATAGACGCCGTCAAACCGGTGAGCGCCTCTCTGATTCGGGGCGGATGGGTCCCTGTGACTGCCGGCACCTTCTCATCCTGCAATCAGCGCCCAAAATGACACGTAAGTTCTTGCATCGGCAGGTAATTTCGGCTCTAATACACAGCCGAGGTACAAACCTGACGGAGGCAAAGATGAGTCCGAAAGCCAAGACTCCAAGGAAGAAGTCCGCCGCAACCAGCAAGCGCAGCGTCGCAGCGAAGAAAGCAGCGGCAACGCGCAAACACCGTGCGGCAGGCAAAAAGGCGGCGAAAACCCGCGTGCGCAAAGTCGCAGCAAAGAAGGCTGTAGCAACCCGCGTCCGCAAGAAGCGGGCCGCCTCAGCTCCACCGGCGGAAACCCGCATCGTAGGAAAGGCTAAGATTACTGTAGTGCCACCAACTGAGCCGGCATTACCCCAAGAACCGAGTTCTCAAGCGGAAACAGCCGGCCTAAATGAGCCTAAACAGAGCTGAGCCAACCGGATCGCGCCGTTCTTTACCAGCCTGGCGCGGCGTGCTACTGTGCTCCGCTTGGCTCGCTGGGCACCAAGTCTCTACAGCTCCAAATTACCCGGCATCGCACCGCATTTGCGCCGGATGTGGATTTGGCGTTGCAGATTTCATTGCGAGCAGTACAATTCGAGCCATTCGGAACTGAAAGATAGTCCGAATTGCAGTCTCGGTTCCGACTGCCATGCTACTTCGGACACAATCGGAGGGAGAACATTCGATGAAGCGTCGATTTAGCAGACTGCTACTTGAATCAGTGTTGGTTCTGATTTGCGCGACAACGACCGGTATTCTCATGGCGCAAACACCAGACAAGCCCGTCCGCTTCCCGCAACTGACAATGGAGCAACTGAATCCCAAGCAGGCAGCGCTTGCGCAAGAAATCGTCAAAGTCTCCAGCTCTGGGATTGGAGGTCCATACAATGTAATGCTGCGCAGCCCAGAGATGGCAACTCGAATGTTCTCCTTGATGGATTATCTTCGCTTCAATACTTCAGTCCCGAAACGACTCAATGAATTTGCAATCCTGATACAGGCGAGGCTAACCACGTCACAGCACGAATGGTGGGCGCACCACCCGATGGCAACGAAGGCAGGTCTTTCTGAGGCTGTTGCCGCCGATCTCAAAGAGGGAAAACGACCGTCGAAAATGGCTGCGGACGAGGAAGCCGTCTATCAATTCTGCGTGGAGATGTCGCTTGACCACAAGGTGAGCGATGCCAGCTTCAACAAACTCAAGACCGTTATGAACGAGCAACAGATAGTTGACTTGATGATGGTAAGCGGCACTTACGTCACGCTCTCTATGCTGCTCAACACGGCTGAGGTGGATGTTCCCAAGAACACCCCTTTGCCGCTGAAGCCCATGACCGAAGCCGAGCTGCGGGTCGGGTTGCTCCCGGCCAGAAAGTAGCCGGTGCGTTCCAGGTGGACGAAATGCGTGCAAGGCGGAGCGTTCGCTGTTGGGCGCGCCCATCATGGATAACACCCTTTGGCCTGAATCAGCGATCCAGCTCACGCCGAATGACTTCTTTCTCGACGCCCACCGGCGGATCTACGCCGCTATGGCCGAGTTGATTGAGGACGGAAAGCCAATCGATATAGTCACCCTGAGCGAGTTCTTGCACTCCCGTAAGGAACTGGAGGCGGTCGGCGGGGTCGCCTATCTCTCATCGCTCACCGACGGCACACCGCGCCGCACCAGCATCGAGCGCTACGTCCGCATCGTGAAAGAGAAGGCCCGTCTGCGGGAGTTTATTCGCGAAACTAACGCCGCGATGATACCGGCGCTCGATGGCCAAAGCACAGCGGAGGAATGTACCAGTGAGCTTTCAAACGAGCTGCTTGGGATTCAAGCAGACAGTGCCCATGAGAAAACCCTGGTGGATTACACCCGGGAAACGCTCAACAACATGGCTGAGGAGCGCGCGAACACGCGGGACCCGCCGGGGTTGACCTTGGCATTACGGGATCTGGACGGTTCCATTCTGGGGCTTCGAAAGCACGAACTGATGGTTATCGGCGGTCAGGTTGAGCGTGGCATGACGGCTTACGTGATGCAGGTGGTGAGTGCGATTGTTCTCTACGACCCGGAGTCAGCCTGTAATGATAATGTTCCAGCCGGCTCCCGCAGCGGGCGCGCCGCCTACGTCTCAGACTTAGAGTCAGCAGGTCCCCTGCTTGCAGCCTGCGCCAGCAGCCTGACTATTTAATGCCCGGCGTGGGTAGCCAAGGCCACTGTGGAGCCGTCGGGATTGTGAACACTACCATGGGTGCTCTGGATCAGGATCTCTTTGCCCCTATCTCCAGCGGGGCTCAGCCCATGCGATTCGGCCGGGTAGTTGTACTATTGAGCTGGCGAGGACCGCAGTCAAGGCCGAAAGCGAGTGCTCCCCAAAGTGCTCGTGGTTCGCTTGCATCTCGCCGCTAAGCGCTTCACGTTACCATCGGTACCGTCTGTCCAATTCACATTTTCACCCTTGGCACGACTGCTCCTGACTGTTCATCGCCGACAACCTCGATCCGCAAGCCATGGTCCTACCAAAACCTCCTACCTGTGGGAAAGCAAACTACCGAACTTCGGCGATCTCAGCGCTCATACTTCCCCTCGTATTTTGCACTAGCGGAATGTCGGGTTTAACCATCAACCAAACAGCTGCGCCCAGCACCGCTGATGCCGCTGTTACTAAAAGACCTTTCTGCCAGCCAAAAGCCGTGACTACCCATGCAGTTGTAATCGGAGCCGCTACACCACCCATATTTCCCCAAAAATTCATCCATGCCACTACCGATCCGCCATACTCTCCGCCGATATCAAGAGCCGCGGACCACGACGCAGAAGAGGTTAAGCCCAAAGATCCCAATGATAACGTTAACCATAGTACATTAAGCGTAGGGTTTGTTGCGGCCGCGCCCAAATAAAGGAATGAGGAAGAGAACAACAATCCGCTGATAGCTAAATAACTCCGTGCCTGCCGCTTGGATGCCCCCGCTTTAATCATAAAGTCACTACTCCAACCTGTAGCGATCGTAAGTGTGGTCAAAGCAATCCAAGGGAAAGACGCAGCAACTCCCATCGCCTTTAATGAGAATCCTTGCGTCTCTAGGAAATACAATGGCAACCACGTGAGATATACATACTTAATGTAATCATTGATAAAATATTGAATTCCTATCGCCCAGAACTGAGTAGATCTAAGGAACCTTTTCCACGGTGCAACTTTCGCTTTGAACTCTTCTTTAGATACCCCCTCTTCAATAAAGGCAAGTTCAGCCTGATTCACATATCGAGAGTCTTTCGGAGAAACCCTCGCCAGGAAATACCAAACAGCTGCAAACAATATTCCGACAATTCCGTACACCCAAAAGACTGGACGCCATCCCACAGCTGTCATGATGGCCACTGTGATGGAGGGGCCAACTACAGGGCCGACGTATGCGCCAGCCAACATCAACGAAGTAGCACGCCCTTTTTCCTTGGTTGGAAACCACCGCGTGAAAAATGTACCGAAAGCCGGGAAAAGGGGACCTTCTCCGAGACCAAATAGAGTACGCACAATACCCAGCCCAGTGAACGACGAGCAACTAGCTGTTAATGCAGTAAAGAATGACCACCATGTCACGGCGCCTGCTATCACAACACGGGGCTCGAACCATTCCGCTAAAAGCCCACCGGGAATTTGCATGGCGGAGTAAGCCACAAAAAATAATGTCTGGAGCATGCCCAGCTGAATTTTACTAAGCTTGAATTCTGTCATTATCATTGGAGCGGCAACTGACAGATTTACTCTATCCATATACGCTGTAAATGCTAATATAGATACCATGAACCCTAACACCCATCGAAAATGAGTAGCTTTTGGATCCATAAGTGTTTAGCTCCTTGTGCTAATCGTTTTTACCCTTAGAGAGTGCGGCCTTTTCTCGTCTATTCCGCTCTGTATCTTTGCTAAATTAATTCGACAAGATCCAGGGAGCTGCACCTTATTGGCGTACTCCCATTTTTCTCTCCTTAAGGCGTACTAATGCGCTGATCACAGTGTTATATGGCGCTTCAAGTCCTGCACCGTGGGCAGCGATCGGAATGGCACCGTTAATGAAATCGATCTCCGACATCTTGCCAGCTATATGATCCAGCAACATGGAGGGACGCGCGTGCGGAATTTTCTCACCGAATTCGCGCACGTACTTCACTGGATCGTCGATGTTGAGCCGGATACTACGCGCCTTCGCTACTGCAAAAGCTTCCTTGGCACAACCTACCGCGAAGGTCCAGGCATCGGAATCTTCCATAACTTGCCCTATAGTCATTTCAGTGACTGCACAGGGGCCGGAAAAGCATACGTTACAAATTAATTTCTCCCAAATCAGCTGGTCGATATTGTCAAAACACTTCGCTCGAAAACCGCTTAAGCGCCATACTTCGGCGATTTGTTCGAGCCGGGGCGTAATAGATCCGCTGATTTCACCGAGACGAACTAGCTCCCAACCCTCGTGGTGAACGTGGCCCGGTGCGCAAACGGATGAACCGAAACCACCCACTACCCCCACCAGGAGCCTATCACGCCCAAGGACGCTACCTGCGATGTCTGGACCGCCTAATCCATTCTGAATTGACAGCACCAGAGTATCTGGGCCGACCAGCGGCAATGACGATTTTGCCGCCTGCTCGACATGCATGGCCTTAGTAGCAATGATGACAAGATCGCAGGTGCCAGCCTCGGCAGCTTCTGTTGTGGCGCGAACACGAACAGTGCGGTCGCCCGAGGCTCCTTCCAGGCGCAGACCATGCGCCCGCATCGCTTCCACGTGCTCACGCCAGGAATCAATGGCCCAGACTTCGTTGCCGGCGGCAGCCAGTAGCGCTGCATACACGCTGCCCATAGCACCACAACCCACAACAGCGATCTTCATAAGCTCTTTTCTCCTTTTCTTGTAGGCACATCAATTACACGCTTAACTATTTAGATCCCCTATCTGGATGTATCAAACCCCAGCCCGCAAGCGAGCTTCGAGGTGATTTGTTTCTTCCCGTCGACGCCGCGCTGTGCCTAGCAGCAACCGTTGAGTCATCTTGGTTGGAAAAATCAGGATGCTTCGACAGTAAGCCCTAATCAACTCTCGGCTTTCGCGTAAACGGCAGCCCCGGAGCCCTCCGCCTTACTTCAAAGACTTGTGAACCTCGGACGCTTTTTTGGCGATCGCGTCCCCCATCTCCCGCGTGGAACCGCTGCCGCCCATGTCCGGCGTCCTGACCTTTCCGTCGGCGCAAACTCCTTCAATCGCCAGCATCATCAGCTGGGCGGCGCGGTCTTCGCCCAAGTGCTCGAGCATCAATTGACCGGCCCACACGGTCGCGATGGGATTAGCGATTCCTTTCCCAGCAATATCCGGTGCCGAACCGTGGATGGGTTCAAGCATCGAGGGGTATTCCTTCTCGGGATTGATGTTGCCTCCAGGGGCAAAACCGAGGCCGCCCTGCAGGCCGGCCCCCAGGTCGGTGAGAATGTCGCCGAACAGGTTGGAGGCCACGACGACGTCGAACTGTTCGGGTTTCAGCACCATGAACATGGCCATCGCGTCAACCAGCACTTTTCTTGTCTGCACCTTGGGATACTCTTTGGCCAACCCTCCGAACACTTCGTCCCAGAACACCATTGAATGCTTCAAGGCGTTGGACTTAGTGACGTTCGCCAGCCTACCCGTTCTTTTGCTGGCCTGCTCGAAAGCGTAACGCATAACCCGCTCGGTGCCGAACCGGGTGAAAATGTTGGTTTGCAGCACCGTCTCCCGGGAGGTGTGGGCCATAAATGTCCCGCCGATGTCGCCGTACTCCCCCTCGGTGTTCTCCCGGATAAAAAGCATATCGATGTCGCCAACACCCTTGTTTCTCAGAGGACACTCAATGCCGGGCAAAAGCTTAATCGGCCGCAGATTGACATATTGGTTGAAGTTCTGCCTGATCGTGAAGATCACTTGGCCTACGCCGATGTGATCCGGCACATCCGGATGGCCGATCGCCCAAGATAAATCGCGTCGTATTTTTTCAGAATATCCAGCGCGTCATCAGGCATACATTGACCGTGCTTCAAATAAAATTCCGCGCCCCAGGGA
>Ga0187872_10003713_pt1 | contig 12016 bp, 10 predicted proteins | sample June2016WEW_16_4_FD_132973 | JGI IMG/M metagenome (GOLD analysis project Ga0187872, IMG submission 132973) | Peatland microbial communities from SPRUCE experiment site at the Marcell Experimental Forest, Minnesota, USA - June2016WEW_16_40 | ecosystem: Environmental > Terrestrial > Soil >...
GCTCGCACAATACGTTTGGGACCCACGTGTGTACAAAAGCACATTCCCCCCCGAGACGCCAAGCGGCACCGGCAAGGCGTAATAACTCTTTGGGTCGCTGCTTCCGCATTGGTGAGCGTGTATTGGCCCGACTACCCGAAAACTGACCTCCATATTATCTAAAGTCGCAGGTAGCTGTGCCTTGCGACTTGCATCATCTATGAGAATCAAGACCGCCAAACGGCCATTGGTTTCTCCAATGCCCGTCCCTCGGACGCCCGGAGCAACCATCAGCCCCTTCTCGTATTTTGCCTGAGTCGCGACCGCATTCTCCAATTCTGAGTGCGCATAAAACGGCCCTTGACTTTGAGCAAGAGAGTGGACTTTGGAAGCCCCCAGGAGAATCGTGAGAGCAACAGGAAAAGTGACTAATTTTATATGCCCTCTATTGTGTTTCATAATTGTGTGATTGATTGTAATCGAAGCCGACTTCGTGGACTGTGGGACCGACATCGCGGAAGCCCGATTTGCCGCCTCGGCCCCGCTCACATGCGGTCCCCCATTCGGTCCGCGCTGAGAACGAAGGGCCATTCGGGTCAGTTCCTGAAAGAAAGTTGATCAGGCCGAGGTGGTGCGAATCACGGATGAGGGCTTCTGGTTTGTTTGTTTTCATAATCGGTTGCCTTTTGTGCTGGAACAGTCAGAAGCGGTTTGTTGAAGCCCACTGGAGGTGTGGCGGTAACGGCTGCGCGTATGCAGTGAACCTGTGCCTGATCGATGCTGACTCAGGTGGAGCCCGCTCGAACGTTCCTGGCGTTTTTGCCACCACATAAGGTCCCTCTGTTTTCGGATGAACAGCCTTGGCCTATGACCCACTGCTCGCCAAGCCGCAGGTGAAAAGCTCACAACGCCTTCCACACCGCTGTTCACGTCCACTCCGATCCTTTCTTAGCGCCTGTTATACCCACGGCGAAAGTATTGTCGAGTCAGAAAAGACACGCTTCGGTGTGCAGGCAAATGCCTTACACGCCCTTGCTGACCAAAAAGGCCCAGGTTCTGCAATTATTCCTGTAACATTTGCTCGGTTTCGCTTCTGAGGAGGGTGTATGAATAACGTCGGAACGAATCAGACTATGCCAGAGAAATGTCCTCAGTGCGGCGCGTCGCTGCCGGCGGGCGCGCTGGCTGGGCTTTGCCCCGCCTGCCTGCTCCAACAGGGCGCCGCCGATGATACCGCCACCCGGCCCAACGCCAAACCGTTCGTGCCGCCGACCGTGGAGGAAGTGGCCCGGCTCTTCCCGCAGCTTGAAATCCTCGGTTTCCTCGGCAAAGGCGGCATGGGGGCCGTGTACAAGGCGCGCCAGCCCGCCCTCGACCGCTTCGTGGCGCTGAAGATTCTGCCGGCCCAGGCAACGCCCGACGCGGGCTTCGCCGAGCGGTTCACTCGGGAAGCCCGTGCGCTGGCCCGGCTCAGCCACCCGAACATTGTTGCCGTCCATGAGTTTGGACAGGTAAGTGCCAGTGGCGCGGGCGTCCCGCCTGCGCTCGGAGCTTCTGGCACCGGAATCGAAGGGAACGCCGGCGAGACGCCCGCGCAGGCAGGCGGGACGCCTGCCCCACTAGCGCCCACCGCCCTACCCTACTTCATCATGGAGTTTGTGGATGGCGTGAACCTGCGCCAGCTCCAGAAGACTGGGCGGCTCTCGCCGCGGGAGGCGCTGCAGAACGTGCCGCAAATCTGCGACGCGCTCCAATACGCTCACGACGAGGGCGTCGTCCACCGCGACATCAAGCCGGAGAACGTGCTGGTGGACCGGAAGGGCCGCGTGAAGATCGCCGACTTCGGGCTGGCGAAGATTCTAGGCCGCGACCCAGAGGCGCTCCGGTTGACGGGCGAAGGCCAGGTGATGGGCACGCCGCACTACATGGCGCCCGAACAGGTCGAGCACCCGCTGACCGTGGACCACCGCGCCGACATCTTTTCCCTCGGCGTGGTCTTCTACGAAATGCTGACGGGCGAACTGCCGTTGGGGAAATTCCAACCGCCCTCGCGCAAGGTGCAGATGGATGTGCGCCTGGATGACGTGGTGCTGCACGCGCTGGAGAAGGAACCGGAGCGCCGTTACCAACACGTCAGCGAGGTGAAAACGGATATGCAAAAGATTGCCTCAGCCCCGCTTCTGCCGGGGCAGGCCCCTGGACAGCCAGTGGAGACGCGGCGACTCAAGAAGATCAACTGCGTTCCCGCCCTATCGCTGTATTGCTTGACCACCGCGCTCCTGGTAGCCGCGAATTGGCGTGAATTCACTGGTCACACAGACTACGCCCTGGCGCCTTATGCGATTCTGTCTTGGATTGTGGGCGGCGTGTTTTGGTCGCTGCTGCATTACTCGTGTTGGAAGGCCCTGCCCGAGAAATACCGCGCGACGACACCGGGCCGGGCGCTCGGCTTCCTCTTCATCCCAATCTTCAACTTCTACTGGGCCTTCGTCTCGTTCCCCAAACTGGCGACCGGTTTCAACGCCCTCAAACGGGAGCGCCCGGAGTTGGCGATCCGGAACCTGAGGGGCGTCGGCATCGCCTATGCCATCACGACCGTGCTCGTGTTCACTCTCGCACTCAATCATCCCGGTTGGGCTTGCCTGATCTTCGTGACGGACCTTGTCCTCACCTTCGTGTTCTATCTCGGCATCGTCGCCAATGCGAATGGGGTAATCGAAGCTTTCCAGGCAGGCCGCGCGCCGGCGGCGGCCACGTCTCAGAGGTTCGCGCTGACTGAGCCGCTGTGCTCCAGCGGTCGCGGCTGGAAGATCGCCGCCGCCGTCATCGTGGCCGTGGTGGCGCTGCTTGCCTTGCACCCCAGGCAATGGCAATCCAAGTCCCCGCCTGCATCAAGCGCGTCAATGACGCCTCGCCCGGCAGAGTCCGGCGCGCGGTTCGTGGCTTCCCTGCCGCAGGGAACCATCGAACTGGTCGCCGTCTCGCGCTATCCCGCCACCACTGAACGCTGCTGGAAACCGGACGGCTCTGACTCGGACGACGGGCCGTTTGAGGCGAAGGGAGTGTCGGTTAGTGCGGACGGCGGCATGGTCCGGGAGTTCGTGATTCGGCTGGCGGGCTTGCCGGAGGGTGCCTCGGACCCGATCTGGCGATTTGATCCGGCGGCAGGAGCAAAAGCCATCGGCGGGCCGCCTGCTCTCGCTGACCAGCCGGTCGAAGACTTGCGCACAGCGGCGGTGCAATTCCCAAGCACGGCCCGGGCGACCACACTCAAACTCGGTTTGGGTTGGGGGCCATGGGAGACGGTGGCCGCCTCGGGAGACCCTCACTCACTAGGCACCATGATCTGTCCTTTGCCGGCGAGAAGGGAGCCGCTGGCCCCAGAAAGCCCGGCCTCGCCGGGCAGCACCGCCAAGGATGGCAGTGACGGCTATGTTAGCTTCTCCCAGGCTGCGGAGAAGGAAGGAAATGCTGTCATCAATGTAGCTCATCCCCTGAGCGGCTGGGACACGAGGGTGGTGGCGGTGGCCCGGGATGACCAAGAGCAGGTGTCCACACGCCAGGCTTCCGGTAACGGCTCGCTCCAGCAGCAGACGGTCACCTTCAGCCATCTGCCTCTGGCCCAGGTAAAGGAGTTCAGGTTCCAGGTGCGGCCCTACCGCTGGGTGGAATTCCGCCACGTCTCGCTCGAGCCGGGACACCAGACCCAGGTGGAGGTGGTGGATTCCCGGACAAGCCTGCCGACCAATGCGGGGATACAAGCCACGGGTGAATTCCGCCCGTACTCCGTCGGCCCGTTACAGGCGCCACCGCCGGCTTCTCCGCCTGCCCCGGCGTCACCGCCGCCCAAGTGAACTGAGATGGGTGTGAGCTCCGAATACTCAGACCCGATCACCCCCGCGCCGGGCGACATCTTCGCCACGACGCACTGGACGGTCGTGCTGGCCGCGGGCCGCCGCAGCACGCCGCAGGCCGACCACGCGCTGGAGGAATTGTGCCGCGCTTACTGGTATCCCCTCTATGCCTACGTCCGCCGCCACGGACACTCGAAGGAGGACGCCGAGGACCTCACCCAGGGGTTCTTTGCCTGCTTCCTTGAACGCAACTACTTGGAGGGCCTCAGCAGCAAGAAGGGCCGGTTCCGCGCGTTCCTGCTGGCGGCGCTGAAGCACTTTCTGGCCAACGAACGGGACAAGTCGCAGCGCCAGAAGCGGGGCGGCGGCGTGGCGCCCCTTTCCCTCGATTGGCAGGACGCCGATGCACGCTACCAAATTGACCCCACCGACCAACTCAGCCCGGACAAGCTCTACGACCGCGCTTGGGCCATGACCTTGCTCGAACAGGTCATCAGCCGATTGCGCGACGAGTGCGCCGCCGAAGGCAGGGGCAAGGTGTTCGAGCAGTTGAAGCCGTTCCTCATGGCCAGCCAGAGCGCCATCCCCTACGCGGATGCGGCTACCCGGCTGGGCTTGAACGAAGGCGCCGCCCGGGTAGCAGTCCATCGCTTGCGCAAGCGCTACCGGGAATTGCTGCGCGAGGAAATCTCGCAGACGCTCTCCGATCCGGCGGACGCCGAGGAAGAGATGCGCGCCCTGTTCCGAGCGTTTGCGGACTGAGGTGCCCCAAGCCAGGGAGGGCGAGCGTCCCCGCGAGCCCTGTTTTTCGCGGATTGCCTAAGAAGTTTGGGCTCGCGAGGACGCTCGCCCTCCCAAACAGGCGGCTCTTGAGGCGATCTCGTTCCCGGCTTGCCTACTTCAGCTTCGCCAGCGTGGCCTTGACTTGGTCGAAATGCGGCAGGTCTTTCGGCGTGGGGGTTTGCTCGCTGTATTGGACGACGCCGTTCTTGTCGATGATGAAGGCGGCGCGCGCGGCAGTGTCCCCAGCCCCGGCCAGCATCGGGAAAACGACATTATATTGCTTGATGACTTGCTTGTTGAGGTCGCTGGCCAGCGTGATGCCGATCTTCTCTTTCTGCGCCCACGCCTCTTGCGCGAACGGGGTATCGACACTGATGGCGATGACCTCCGCGTTGAGGCCGGCGTAGGCGTTGAGGCCGCCGGTGATGTCGCACATCTCTTGGGTGCAGACGCTCGTGAACGCCGCCGGGAAGAAGAGCAGGACGGTGTTCTTCTTGCCGAAATTGTTGCTGAGCTTTACGTCCACCAAGCCGGACGCTTGCTTGGATTTCAAGGTGAAGTCAGGTGCTTTGGAGCCGACAGGTATTGCCATATTAGTAATTTGTTAATTGGTTAACTCGGTTAAACAGGTAAATCGGGTTGGGCCGGTTGTCAAACGGTGTTCGGCAGAAAGCTCAATCACAGCGCCGCCAGAACTTCCTGAGCGTGTTGGGCAGGCTTTACGGCCGGCCATATCTTCTTGATCTTGCCGTCCGGCCCAATCAGAAACGTCACGCGATGGGTGCCCTGGTACTTCCGGCCCAGGAAGGTCTTCTCCCCCCAGGCGCCGTAAGCCTGGGCGATCTTCTTGTCTTCGTCGGACACCAGAGTAAACGGGAGGCGGTATTTCCCGGCGAACTTGTCGTGGGACTCGGCCGAATCGGTGCTGACCCCCAGCACGACGGCACCTTTTCCGGTGAACGCGCCATAGTCATCGCGAAACGCGCAGGCTTCTTTGGTGCAGCCGGGGGTGTCGTCCCGGGGATAGAAGTACAGAATGACGTGTTTGCCCCTGAAATCGGACAGAGACACCTTGCCCCCGCCGTTGGTGGTGGCGGTAAAACCAGGCGCCAGGCCCCCTTCCTTCAGTTTCAGCTCTATTTGTTTTCCCATAAACGTATGCGGTTGATGGTTGAATTTGCCGGGCGCTGCGCTTCCCGGATTTTGGACCTTAGACTTTGGCTTTCGGACTGGACGACGGATGCGCGCTCAACTGGCGGCTACCGTCCCAAACGTAGAGCAATCCCGAAATGCCGGTGCAGATCGCCGTGCCAAGGGTCAGCGCGCGAAGCCAGTTCCCTGCCCACTTCAACATAATCCAGAGCACGACAGCCATTTGCAGCACAGTGGCGACTTTGCCGATGATCCGTGGCCGCACCTTGACTTTGCCAACCATCAAATGAATCACCAGCATCCCGATCAGTATCAAAATATCCCGCCCAATAATCGTGCCCGTGAGCCAAAGCGGGACACTCTCAAGATAGGGCAAATGATCAAAACTCAACACCACCACGCCGGAAACCAGCAACAGCTTGTCTGCCAGCGGGTCAAGAATCGCCCCGAGTTCGCTGCGCTGATTATACCGCCGCGCAACGTAGCCGTCCACACCATCGCAGATAGCGGCGATAGCAAAAGAGAGAATCGCCAGCAGACGATGCACCTCGTTGCCATCCCTGGTGTAGTAGAGAGTCTCCACCACGAAGAATGGAATCAGCAGCATTCGCAGGATCGTGATCTTGTTAGCTGTTGTCATGGACGAACCGGGGCTGATTGTGCGCTCTTCTGGCCGCCCGTCAATCCCGCAGCGGGCTTGCGGCGATAGACAAACCACCAGAACCAGGCCGTTCCCAGGGCGCCGCAAACCGCGGCACCGATAAAATTCGCGCGCGGACTGAGGCTCCACAACCACGCGCCCAGAAATGACCCGGTGGTCACCACGCAATCCCGAATCAGATAGTAGGCGCCGTAGATGCGTGCGCGGAGGGCTGGGACGGCCTCCCCGATGATCAACGCCTTGCGCGCCGGCTCGCCGAATTCCTTCAAGCCGCGGACCACGAACGCCAGCGCCAGCCAGCCAAAGCTGTTCGCCCACAACAGCGTCACGGGGAAGAGGCTGAAAAAAAGGAAGGTCGCCAGCACGAAGGGGCGCCGCCCATGCTTGTCGGCCAGGTGCGCGACGGGGATGTAGCAGATCATGGCGGTGACCATCTCGAAGGCGACCAGCACGCCAAACTGCTGCGCGTCCACGCCGGCATGGTTCATCGCCCACAAAATGACGAAGGCGTAGGGGATGCGCTCGCAGAAGCGGATCAGGATGTCGCTGATCAGCAACTCCCGCAGTGCAGGTGTGAAGGAGCGGGCGACGGCAAGGAAGTTCGCCGGGCCACCTTGGGTTGTCGGAGGAGACTCCCCCTTGCCCGGCTCCAGCATGAACCATTGGAACGCTATCGTAAGCAGGCCCAGCAAAAGGCAAAGCAGGAGGGCGTACTGCACGCCCTGGGTCCAGCCGAACCGGGTGATAAGCCACCCGCCACCCAGCGGCCCGAGCATCATCGGCACACGGCGCACCATGGATTGGACGCCGATACCCATGGTGTGCTGACGGGCCTTGAGCGAGGTGGCGACGACGGTAAAGGTGGTCGGCAACGACAAAGCGCTCCAGGCGAGAAACAGGAATGTGCCAAGCAGCAGCGCCAGCCAATGATGCCACACTAAGACCAGCGTGTAGCCCGCCAGGGAGAGGGCGCTGAAGAGCATCAGCGCGCGGCGCTGGCCCCACCGGTCCGTCAACCAGCCGCCGGGGTACGCATAGACGGCGCCCAGCAGGGTTTGCAGCGCGTCGAATAAGCCGATGATCAGAATGCTCGCACCGAGAGTCTGGAGATACTTGGGCGCAAAGCCGAGCCAGAGCTTTTCACCCGTGCCCGCCAGCACCAGCGCCACAAGCAAAAGGGCCGTGTTGCGCTTCAGGGCCAGAAACTCCGCGATGGACCGCCAGCCAGGCCGCTTTTCAGGGGTGGTCCATTTCATAGTTGAAGTTTGGCTTGTCCGCGCGCACCATATCCGACATGAGGGCATCGCATTTAATGACGAAGCTGTCAATGGTCCTGGCCATCGCCGCCGGCGGATTAACGCTGTCCGTTCTCGCCGAAACGGTGGGTTTTGACAACGCTAAACCCGGCCAGCTTCCACCCCATTGGACCGGCACCCCGACCGGCGCTGGCGTGGCCTTATGGAGCGTCGAGCCGGACGACTCCGCCCCAAGCAAGCCGAACGTGCTCAAACAGTCCGGCAAAGGGAAATATCCCATCTGCATCAAAGACGACACCCGCCTCAAAGACGGCTTTGTCGAAGTGAAGTTCAAGCCCGTCTCCGGCAAGGAAGACCAGGCGGGCGGCGTCATCTGGCGCGTGCAGGACAAGGACAACTACTACGTTTGCCGCGCCAACGCGCTGGAAGACAACGTCGTGCTTTACAAGACCGTTGCCGGCAAGCGCAGCGTCCTGGACATCGTCGGCCGCAAGGGCGGCTACGGCGTAAAAGAGAAGGTCGCTTCGGCCCAATGGCACACGCTGCGCGTTGAATTCCAGGGCAACCACTTCAAGGTCATCTTCGACGGGCAGCACTTGTTCGACGTGGAGGACAGCACCTTCACCGAAGCCGGCAAGGTCGGGGTCTGGACCAAGGCCGACAGCGTGACGCTCTTCGATGATTTCAGTTGGGGGAGCAATAATTAAGACCTAGGGATTATGACCAGGAAGCACTCCGTAAGGCCCGTTGTCGGGATCATCATGGGCAGCGATTCCGATTGGCCGACCATGAAAGGCGCGGCGGACGCTTGCGCCGAATTTGGCGTGCCGCACGAGGTTCAGGTCATCTCCGCGCACCGCACGCCGCGGGATTTGGAGCGTTACGCGAGCAGCGCGCAACAGCGCGGTTTGCGCGTCATCATCGCCGGGGCCGGGGGCGCCGCGCATTTGCCCGGCGTGACCGCCGCCTTCACTCCCCTCCCCGTTATCGGCGTGCCCATGGAAAGCAAGGCCTTGAAGGGACTGGACTCACTCCTCTCCATTGTCCAAATGCCCAGCGGCATCCCGGTGGCGACCGTGGCGATTGGCGGCGCGCGCAACGCCGGCTTGCTCGCCGTGCAAATCCTGGCCGTCGGCGATGCCGCCTTGCAGAAGAAGGTCCTCGCCTTCAAAGCGCGTTTGGCCGAGGAATCCCGGGCTAAGAACCGGAAACTGGCGGGGTAGGCGCGCTGGCCAAAATCGTCTCAAGGGAGGGCGAGCGTCCCCGCGAGCCCAAACTTCTCAGGCCATCTGCGAAAATCAGGGCTCGCGGGGACGCTCGCCCTCCCGGGCTTGGACCTATCCCATCAGTGCCAGCGCCCGGTCAATTCTTTGGAGGGCGCGCGCTTTGCCGAGAACTGCCAGCAAATGGTATAGACTGGGGCCGGCGGTGTTGCCGCAGCACGCCAGGCGCGTCGGATGCACCAGCACGCCGGCCTTGACCCCCAACTCCTGCGCCACGGCTTTCAGGGTGTTGCCAATCGGGTCGGCCTCGAACGGCTCCAGTTTCGCTAAGGCATCGCGCAGTTTGGCCAGGCGCGGCTTGTTCTCGGGCGTGAAGTCCTTCTGCGCAGCGACCGGGTCGTATTCAATTTCCTCTTTGAAGTAAAAGCCGGCGTAAGCCGGCAGCTCACCGAATAGTTTGAACTTCCCCTTGCACGTCTCCAGCGCGGCTTTCACGTACTCGGCGGGGTATTTCGTCAGGTCCAGCCCGGCGCGCGTGAGGGCTTCCGCAGATAGTTCGTAAAGGCGGTCGTCGCCCAGTTCGCGCACGTATTCGCCGTTCAGCCAAATCAGCTTGGTCAGGTCGAACCGCGCATTGTGCCGCAGAATCTGCGGCAGGTCGAACGCCTCGACCACTTCCGCCAGCGCCATTTTCTCGCGGTTGTTCTTGGGGGACCAGCCGAGCAGACAAAGGTAGTTGACCAGCGCGGCCGGGAGATAGCCCTCCTCGACGTAAGACATGAGCGAGGCGCCTTTGTCCCGCTTGCTCATCTTGGTGCCGTCAATGTTCAGGATGAGCGGGATGTGGGCGTATTTGGGCGGCTCGACGCCAAACGCGCGGAACAGCGCAATGTGCTTGGCGGTGTTGCTCAAATGATCTTCCCCGCGAATGACGTGCGTGACGTTCATCTCCAAATCATCCACCACGTTGACCAGGTGGAACACCGGCTGCCCGTCGGAGCGCACGATGATGAAATCCGGGTCAGCCTGTTCGCGGTCGGTCAGTTCGCGCCGCACGTCGCCGACGACCAGGTCCGGGATCAGAATCGGCTCGCGGCTCATCTTGAACTTGACCGCGCCCTCCTGCTCGTAGGCCAGCCCGCGCGACAGCAACGTCTCGACCCGCCGCCGGTAATTCTCCTTCCGCTGGCTTTGGAAATACGGCCCGCCATCGCCTTTGCTCGAGCCGTTGGCATCGCCGTTGACCGGGCCTTCGTCCCAGTCCAGGCCGAGCCAGCGCAGCCCGTTGAGGATGACATTGACCGCCTCCTGCGTGTTGCGGGCGGCATCGGTGTCTTCAATGCGCAGGATGAACGTGCCGCCCGTATGGCGGGCATAGAGCCAGTTGAACAAGGCCGTACGGGCACCGCCGATATGCAGGAACCCCGTCGGACTGGGCGCAAAGCGAACGCGTGGTTTCACCGCCCGAGTCTGACCCAAAACCCGGCGCAGTAAAGTAAGAAGGCAGCGAGGGAATGACCTCCCGAACCCGAAAAGGCTGGGCCGGCAGCCCCCGCGACGCCTTTCACGGTTCAATATCACGCTCCCGCCTCGGCGCAACTTGCTGTTGACGGGCGAAAACCCGGAAATTACGCTCGCTCCATGACGGCTTGTGCGATACGTCCAATATGAGGCCCATTACTTAGGCGTACTTAACGCGATGAGCAATACCCTGAACACAGTCGTAGGCATTTCAGTTATTTTCGTCGGATTGCCTCTTGCGATTCTCTGGCTCAGAGACTGCGTTAATCGGGCACGCCACCGACGGCGGAACCCGCCGGAGAAGATTGCTGCCGACCGCATCGCTTTTGAAGAACGGTTACTCCGACCCGATTGGGACTTTTACGAGCGCCATCTTCAACGACCAGTGCCGTCAGCATTGCGGGAACTTTATGCCGATCGAGCATTGGTCACTGCCTGCGGCCTCGATTACACAGATGCTGACCGCATCAGCACGTTCAGCCCTCTGGATGAGCGTGGTCTGCTTGACACCAAACCGTGGCTGGGTTTTGATGCGGTCGCCATCGCAACGAGCGATTTCGGCGATCCGATATACTTGCGTCCTGGCCAGGCGGAGGATGATGTGGTTTACATCACACATCACGACGGTGGTGATACCGACGTGTTCGCAGATTCCGTGGCCGAAATGATTAAGAGGTTGAGAGATGCGAACCTGCGCCGCTAACGAATGATAGCCGAAGCGGTGGTTGGCTCTATTCTTCTCTTCACCTGCCGCCACGTTCCCGCTTGAGGAAGTCGGGCCGATCACCAATCACCAATCACCAGTCATCCGGCTGGCAAAGCCCTTCGGTCCAACTCCTTCAGCACGGCGCAGAGGGCCGCGAGCCGGGGCATGGCGACGCCGGCTTGGGTGGCTTGCCGCAGAGGTTCGAGGAACAGGCTTTGCAGTTCCAGGGGCTGGCCGCGCTCGAAATCAATCAGCGTCGAGGCCCGATAAGCGCCCATCGTGCGGGTGCGCTCGATTTGGTGGTCGGCGAAAGCGTCCCGAATGTCGAAGCCCAGAGCACGCGCGGCGACGATGACCTCGAGCATCAAGTCGCGCACCAGTCGCGCCCAGCGCGCATCGGCCAGGAGCTTGTCCGTGGTGAGGCAGGCTGCGGGAGGGCGAGCGTCCTCGCGAGCCTTAATTCCTGGAGATATTTCGGCTCGCGAGGACGCTCGCCCTACCATGAGCTGTTCGAGGGCGTCGAAGCCGGCGGCACTGGCTACGCCAAGGCCGTTGAAAGGGATATTCCAAACCAGCTTTTGCCAATGCGCCCGCGCCAGATTGTCAGTGACGGTGCAAGGCACGCCGGCAGCGCCGAACCGGGCAGCGAGGTCACGGGTGCGCGGTTCGGCCCGGCGCTGGAACTCGCCCAGGACGACTTGCCCGTAACCGAGGTGCTGGATGACGCCCGGCGCGACGCGGTTCAAACAGACGAAGCACAGCCCGCCCATGATTTGCCCGACGGGGAACAGGGGCGCAAGGGCTTCCTCGTTGCCCAGGCCGTTCTGCAAGGTGAGCACGGCGGTGCCGGAACCAACGAGGGGCGGCAGCAGTTTGGGGAA
>Ga0187872_10003716_pt1 | contig 12013 bp, 10 predicted proteins | sample June2016WEW_16_4_FD_132973 | JGI IMG/M metagenome (GOLD analysis project Ga0187872, IMG submission 132973) | Peatland microbial communities from SPRUCE experiment site at the Marcell Experimental Forest, Minnesota, USA - June2016WEW_16_40 | ecosystem: Environmental > Terrestrial > Soil >...
GACTCGCTCGACGTCGTCGAACTGGTCATGCAGTTCGAAGAGGCCTTCGACATTCAGATCCCCGACGAGGACGCCGAGAAGATCAAGACCGTCAAGGACGCCGTCGACTACATCGAGAAGAACCAGAAGGCGGCCAAGTAAGAATGGAAGCCACGCATTCGTTGCAGCAGCAGCCCTGGCGGCGAAGGGTCGTCGTCACCGGAATCGGCCTCGTCTGCGGGGTCGGCAAGACCGCGCCTGAACTCTGGGAGGGCCTGCTCGCAGGCCGCAGCGGAATGGCGGAGATCAAGGCTTTCGACCTCACCGGCCATCCCGTGCGCATCGCCGCCGAGGTCAAGGACTTCGACCCGCTGCGCTTCATCGAGAAAAAAGAGGCGCGCAAGATGGGCCGCTTCATCCATTTTGCGATTGCCGCCGCGCAGGAGGCCATGGACCACTCCGGCCTCAGGATCGACGACTCCAACCGAGACCGCGTCGGCGTCCACATCGGCTCCGGAATCGGCGGCTTCGACGTCATCGAGCGCGAACACTCGGTGATGCTGGCCGGAGGTCCGCGCAGGATCTCGCCCTTCTTCATTCCCGGCGCCATCATCAACCTCGCCGCCGGCCAGGTCTCCATCCGCTTCGGCGCGCGCGGCCCCAACGAGGCCACCGCAACCGCATGCGCCTCCTCGGCCCACTCCATCGGCGACGCCTTCCGCATCATCGAGCGCGGCGACGCCGACGCCATGATCGCCGGCGGCACCGAGGCCGCCATCACCCATGAGCGTCGGAGGCTTCGCCGCCATGAAGGCGCTGTCCACGCGCAACGACGACCCCACCCACGCCTGCCGCCCCTGGGACAAGGACCGCGACGGCTTCGTCTGCGGAGAGGGCGCCGGAATCCTCATCCTCGAAGAGCTCGAGCTGGCCCGCGCCCGCGGTGCCCGCATCCTCGCCGAGATCGTCGGCTACGGCATGTCCTCCGACGCATACCACATGACCGGAATGGCTCCGGAGGGCGAGGGATGCCGCCGCGCCATGAACGCCGCCCTCAACTCCGCGGGCATCTCGCCGGACACGATCGACTACGTCAACGCCCACGCCACGGGAACGCCGGTCGGCGACTCGCTCGAGTCCAAGGCCATCGAGAACGTCTTCGGCGAGCGCGCCCTCAACCACACCCTGCTGGTCAGCTCCACCAAGTCCATGACCGGCCACCTGCTGGGCGGTGCTGGAGGCCTCGAGGCAGGCATCACCATCCTGGCCATGCAGCACCAGATCGCCCCGCCCACCATGAACCTCGACCAGGCCGATCCCGTCTGCCGCCTCAACTACGTCCCCAACAAGCCTCAGGCCGCAAAGATCGACTACGCCCTCTCCAACTCCTTCGGCTTCGGAGGCACCAACGGCTCGCTCGTCTTCCGCCGCTGGACCGAGTAGGCCGCCAGCGCAGTTCACCGTCGCCAGTTCTTGTTGTCGTTCTGACCCTGAGCTTGTCGAAGGGGATGAATCCACGCATTTTCTTTTGTCGGTCCTTCACTCGCGGGATACTGCATCGCTGAATCTGCGCAAATCCGCAGTCAAGCTCTGGCTCTTGAATCGGTTGCATCGGTGTAAATCGGTGTTAAGACTTTGTCTAGCTGAACGCCGCCGTCGCCGCCACGCCGATCAGAACGATCAGCAGCCACCAGCCGACCACCACCGCCGCCGCCTGGCCCCATTTCACCTTCGCCACAATCGCGCCGCCGATCACCAGCAGGACCAGCGACCAGATCCCCACCGCGTCGAACGAGCCCAGCAGCGTGCGCAGCCACGGCGAAGCATCGGTAAAGTAGTAGCCGAGGTTGGTCCCCACCGGCTGCTTCAGATCGAAGCCCTCCACGTTCCCGCTGAAGCACAGCCTCACCACGGCGAGCAGGGCCGACAGCAGGTGCGGCAGCGAGCAGTACATCCATAGGCAGAAGATCTGTCCATACTTCGCCCGCGCTCCCAGGCCAAAGTTGAACGTCACCCAAAGCACCAGCGCCGCCAGCGCCGAGAGCGCCAGCATAAGCAACGGATACGCATACGACGAAATCTGGTAGCCGAGGACCATCCCGTGCATCTGTTTCGCCTGCTGCGCTGGAGTCAGGCTGGCCAGTTGGCTCTGCTGGCTTGGGCTCATCTGGATCTGCGTCTCCACCACCTGCTGCCAGCCCACCTGGTGTTGGATCGCAACCGTCACTGCCAGCGACGCCACCGCCATCAGCACAAACGGCAGCCACCACGACGTGCTGCGCAGAATGTCCTTGAACGTCGCCGTTGGCGCGACAAACGTATTCACCACCCGCTCCATCTGGCTCAGGCCGCGCGGCCCATCCATTCCTACCCCAACCTCATCCATGGCGTCCCTCCGTTTGCTACGACTGCTTTCGGATTGTAGCCCAATCGCAGCCGCAAGCGGGAGCGAATCCTGCCCGTCCACCTCCGGCACAGACAGAAAAGCCTCCCGCACCCGCCGGGAGGCCTCTCCTGATGATTGAAGCAAGCGGCTGTTACATCGTGACGCCGCCGCCCACCTTCTGTTCCTTCTTCAGTTCGTTCGCCTTGCGCGCGCCCATGGCCTTCTGGATCCACTGGTCGGCCATCGCAAGGTCCGCCTTCCGCGCCGCGTCGTTGGGGCACTCCAGGTTGGCTTTGCTCCGGTAGGTCAACTGGAGGTATGTCATCGCATCGTCGTAGCTCGGGTTCAGATCGATGGCTTTGGTCAGGTATTGCATGGCTTCGTTCACCAGATCGGTGTTGGCCGCCTGGATCTTCGCGCATGCGCCCTTGGTCATCTTCTTGTTGCCCTCGCCGTCGTCCACCAGACCATCCGCCGCCAGGATTGGAACGGTATTCTTGTAATGCTCCAGGTTCCAGTCGATGCTTCCCACAATGTAGTAGGCCTCCGGATCGTTCGGCGCCGCCTGGATGACCTTCAGCTCGTACTCCTTTGCCTGGTCGAACTTCCCGATGTTCCGGTCGATCGAGGCAACCTGCTTCAGCGCAGTCAGGTCGGTCGGGTCCTTCCTCAGCACCTCATTGAACCCGTCCAGCGCCTTCTGCGCGATTGCAAGGTTCTCCGGCGTCAGCAGGTTCGGGACCACTTGGTAGGCGTACGACGTCGCCAGGTACAGCTTGGCGTTTTCAGAGCTCGGGTCGAGCTTCACCGCGTTCTGAAAGTTGCTTACCGCCTCCTCGTACTGGGCGTTCTTGAACGCCGCAACCCCTTTGTTGATCTGGTCGCGCGACTTCAACTTGTCGCAGCCGGTCGATGTTCCAAGCAACACCAGCAATGCTACGGAAACCGGAATTCGTGCAGTCAATTTCATGGCGCGGTAAGTCTCCTTCGATGAGGCGCGTAGTTCAGATGCAAAAAACGCGGAATGGGTTTTTCTTGTCCACACGATTGTAATGGTTGCATGCCTGCCATGACCAGTGACAGCGATCACTCTCTTCGTGAAACCTGGCGCTTGCACCGTATTTGAGGCAATTCAAGCAATCTTCAGCGCTCGCCCGTGCCAGGCCCGGGCCTGCTCCCAAGGGAGGCGCTGCCGGCATCTGGAGGGTCTCTGAATCTGCGTTTTGGCTGTCGAATCCTACCGCTTGTACTCGGGCAGGACCTGGTAGCCGGTGTGCAGAAGCTGCTCGGCCTTGTGGCTGGCCGGTGCGCCCAGAAACTCGTCGTAGAGCTGCTTGATGTACGGGTTGTGGTGGGAGCAGCGCAACTGGTCGCCGTGGTCCTCACGGTAGAGTCCGGCGGCCCGCCCGGTGCGCAGTTCGTTGGTGGCCCCGTAGGGCTGGCCGCCTCCGCCAACGCATCCGCCGGGGCAGGCCATCACTTCGACGAAGTGATACGGCGTCTCCTCGCCTGCGGCCTTGGCTGCGCGGATCTTGTCGATCACCTGCTCCACGTTGGCCAGGCCGTGGGCCACGGCGATGCGAATGGTCTTGCCGGCCACCTCGATGGAGCCTTCCTTGACCCCCTTCAACCCGCGCGTCACATTGAACTCGACCTTGGGAGCGTCCGCGCCGGTGATATAGAAGTACGCGCTGCGCAGCGCTGCTTCCATCACACCGCCGGTCACTCCGAAGATCGTTCCCGCGCCGGTGTACATGCCCAGAATGTGGTCGCACGGCTCGTCGGGAATGGTCACAAAGTCGATGCCCGACTGCTTGATCATGCGCGCAAACTCACGCGTGGTGATCGACACATCCACATCCTGATAGCCGGAGGACCGCATCTCCTTGCTGCGGATGATCTCGGCCTTCTTCGCCGTGCAGGGCATGATCGAGACCACGTACATCTTGGACGGATCGATCCCCTGCTTCTGGGCGTAGTAGGTCTTGGAGAGCGCGCCAACCATGGCGTGCGGCGACTTGCAACTGGAGAAGTGCTGGATCATGTCCCCGTGGAACTTCTCCATGAAGTCGACCCAGCCGGGGCAGCAGGTGGTGATCAGCGGAAGCACCCCCTTGCCTTCCAGCAGGCGCGATTTGAACTCGGTGGCCTCTTCGATGATGGTCAGATCGGCGCCGAAGTTGGTGTCGAAGACCGCCTTGAAGCCCATGCGGCGAAGCGCCGCATAGATCTTGCCGGTCAGGTTTGCGCCCACCGCGAAGCCAAAGGCCTCGCCCACGGCCACGCGCACCGCGGGCGCGATCTGCACCACGCAGTACGCGTCCGGGTCTTCCAGCTTCTCCCACACCTTCACCGACTCGTCGTACTCCACGATGGCCCCGGTGGGGCAGTGCGCGGAGCACTGGCCGCAACGCACGCACGGCGAGTTGGCCAGCGAAATGTCCCCCGCTGCGGCGATGCGCGTCTCGAACCCGCGGTTCAGGAAGCTGAGCGCCCACACGTTCTGGTCCTGCTGGCACACCTGGATGCACCGGCCGCAGGTGATGCACTTGCGCGAGTCCAGCACAATGCTGCGCGTCGAGTCGTCGATGGCGTGTTCGGGAACGATGCTGTCCAGCCCCGTCCACGTCAGACCGAAATCGGCGGCCAGGGTTTGCAGCTCGCAGTTCTGGTTGCGCAGGCAGGTCAGGCACTCGTTGGGGTGCCGCGACAGAATCAGCTCCAGCACAGAACGCCGCACGTCGACAATCTCCGGCGTCTCGGTCAGGACCTCCATCTTGTCTTCGATGGCCGTGCAACACGCGCGCAGCATCTTGCCCGTGTTCTTGATCTGCACGATGCAGAGTCCGCAGGCCGCCGTGGCATCCAGGTCGGGATGCTTGCATAGAGTGGGAATGCGCACATGGACCTGGCGCGCGGCCTCCAGGATGGTGGCGCCCTCGGCGACTTCGACCGGCAACCCGTTGATCGTGGCGTGAATGGCATTGCTCATAGCGGCTTTTTCTCGGTTCCTGGTGGTCAGTCTTTCGTGGTGGCGGCCGGCAGCAGCCGCTCGGTGAACTCGTGCTCGAAATGGCGAATGGCGGACAGCGTCGGATTGGGCGCGGTCTGGCCCAGGGCGCACAGCGATGCCTTCTGCATCGCCTTGGCAACCTTGCGGATCGTTCGGATGTCCTCCAGCGTTCCCTTGCCCTCGACAATTTTGTTCAGCAGATGCAGCATCTGCGTCCCTCCGATCCGGCAGGGAGCGCACTTGCCGCACGACTCATCCACGCAGAAGTCCAGATAGAACTGCGCCAGCTCAACCACGCTGTCGTTCTCGTCGATGACGATCATGCCGCCGGAACCCATCATGGACCCAAGCTTATGCAGGTTCTCGTAGCTTACCGGCGTGTCGAACTCGTGCTCGGGAATCATGCCGCCGGAGGGCCCGCCGGTCTGGATGGCCTTGATCTTCAGGCCGCTGTCCGTGCCGCCGCCGATCTTCTCCACCACATCGCGCAGCGTCATGCCCATCGGCACCTCCACCAGGCCGTTGTTCTTGCTCTTGCCGGTCAGCGCGAACAGCTTGGTCCCCTTGGATTCTTCCGTGCCGCGCGATGCGAACCACTTCGCTCCGCGCAGCAGGATCAGCGGCACATTGGCCAGCGTCTCCACGTTGTTGATGCAGCTCGGCTGGTCCCACAGTCCCTTGACCGCCGGAAACGGAGGACGGGGACGCGGTGTGCCGCGCTTGCCCTCGATCGACGCGATCAGCGCCGTCTCTTCGCCGCACACAAACGCTCCCGCCCCCAGGCGCATCTCAAAGTCGAAGGCCCATCCGGAGTCCAGCACGTTCTTGCCCACCAGGCCGGCGGCGCGCGCCTGCCGCAGCGCCTTCTCCACCCGCTCCACCGCCAGAGGATACTCGGCGCGAATATAGAAGACGCCGTGGGTCGCGTGCATGGCGCGGGCCGCAATCAACATGCCCTCGATCACCGCGTGCGGATCGCCTTCCAGCACCGATCCATCCATGAACGCGCCGGGGTCGCCCTCGTCGCCGTTGCAGATGATGTACTTCACATCCGACGGCACATTGCGCGTCAGGTCCCACTTCAGACCGGTCGGGAAGCCGGCGCCGCCGCGGCCACGCAGGCCGCTGGCCAGCACCTCCTGGCAGATCTCCTCCGCGCTCATCCCCAGCGCCTTGCGCAGCGCCCGATAGCCGTTGCGGGCAATATAGTCTTCCAGCTTCTCCGGGTCCATCTTGCCGTTGTTCTCCAGCACCGAGAACTCCTGCATGGTGAAGAAAGGATCGTTCAGGTCCAGCGTGTGCTGTTCCAGATCGCCGCCCGGCTTCTCAATCTTGCTGCCCGCCAGCACCGGGACCACCGCCTGCTCCATGATCGCGCCAGCCATCTCCGGCTTGATCTCGGAGAAGAGAATGTCCTTCTGCGTCTTCGAGCACATGCGCACCAGCGGCCCCTTGCTGCACAGCCCCATGCATCCACTGCCGTTCACCTGCACCTTGGCGTCGAGCTGTCTGGCCTTGACCTCCGCCTTCAGTCCGGCGATCACGCCCAGGGCGTCAGACGATTGACAGCCCCGGCTGGAGCACGTGAACAGGCACACATCGAAGGCTTGCTGCTTGGCAAGCTCCGCGGCCGCTCTTACTTCAAGTTCTTCCGGTTTCATAAGCTTCCTGTACTTCGATCGGTTCGATTGCAAACAATCCCGCCCGCGCGGGAGTTAATCGGCGAGATCTTCCGCATCGGCTACGGCCATGGGCTTGTCGATCTGGATGCGCTCGATCACATGGCTGCTCTCATTGGTCTTCAACTTGGCGTACACCTTGCCGTTCACCGAGACCAGGGGCGCCAGTCCGCAGCAGCCCAGGCAGCGTACGGCCTGCAGGTGGTACTCCTTGTCCGGAGTGCTCTGCCCCTCCTTGATCTTCAGCTCCTTCTCCATCCCGCTCAGCAGCTCGGCCGACCCCTTGATGTGGCACGCAGTGCCCAGGCACACCGAAATAACGTACTTGCCCGGAGCCTCCAGCTTGAAATAGTTGTAGAAGGTGACCACCTCATAGATGCGCGCCAGGGGCACATCCATCAGGTGTCCCAGCTTCATAGCCGACTCGCGCGGCACATAACCGACCCTGCTTTGCAGGTCGTGCAGCGCCATAATCAGGCTGCCGCGCTTGTTCTTCCATTTATTTGCGATCAGGGTGATCTCGTCCTGGGGCGCTGCCGAGGCCTTGGGGGCCGCTGCCTTCACTGCCGTTGCCACTTCCGTTGGTGTGCTCATCGTTCCTCGTCCGCCGCGCTGGCCTGGCATCGCGTCCCAGGGGGATCTCCCGTGTGGCGCACCAATTGCGCCGTACGGCCCATAGCGGGACAGAACACCGCGTTTCGTTGCGCTTTCCCGCGATATTCTCCCGCGACTCCAGGCGCCACCCCTGTTGGAATTAGCGGCTGCTCAAACTCTATCAGCGCGCAATCGGCGCGGTATGTGATGGCCGTCATACTTCCGTTCAATGTGTGTGTGAGTGAATGCGGCAGGCCCCCCTGTTTGCGGCGTAATCCCGCTATTTCACAGGAGATACTCCCCGCATCTGCGCTCTCAGTGCGCCGCTGCTCCGGCCAGCGCCCGATAGCGGGCCAGCGCCGCGGGAAACGGCTCCAGCGCGCGGGCAAAGATGCCCAGGCTGTACGCAATCGTCAACCCATAGTTCGTAATCGGGACCCCCGCGTGCTGGCATTGCAGAATCCGGCTGAGCATCTGCCTCCGGTTCCACATACACGCGCCGCAGTGGATCACCAGCTTGTAGCTGGCCAGGTCCTCGGGAAAGTCCAGCCCCTGCACCGTCACAAACTCCAGCTTCACCCCGGTATACTGCGTCAGCCAGCGCGGAATCTTCACCCTCCCGATGTCCTCGCCGATGGGATGGTGCGTGCAAGCCTCCGCGATCAGCACCCGGTCCCCGCTGCGCAGCTTCTCAATCGCCAGCGTCCCCTCCACCTGCGCCGTCAGATCGCCCTTGAAGCGCGCCATCAGGATCGAAAAGCTGGTCAGCGGCACATCCGCCGGTGTGTCCGCCGCAACCTTCAGAAACGCCTGCGAGTCCGTCACCACCAGCTTGGGCGGAGTCTTCAGCCGGTCGAGCGCACTCCTCAGCTCGCGCTCCTTCACCACCATGCACAGCGCGTCCGTGTCCAACAGGTCGCGAATCGTCTGCACCTGGGGCAGGATCAGCCGTCCCTTGGGCGCCTCCTTGTCGATTGGCACTACCAGCACCGCCAGCTCGCCCGGCCCCACCAGATCGCCCGCAATCGCCGGCGAGTCGATAAAGTCCGCCGGGGCCAGCTCCAGCAGCGCCTCGCGCAGCTCTGCCAGTCCCGCTCCCGTAATCGCCGACGCCAGCACAACTCGCAGCTTCTCCCCGCGCAACCGCTCCACCAGCGCCGCATCCGCAGCGGTCGCATCCGTCTTGTTGATCACCACAACCGCCGGCGTCTTCCGTACCGCAAAGTCCGCCAGCAGCCCCTCCTCGAACTCGCCCCACACGCCCGGCTCGGCCACCAGCACAGCGATCTCCGTCCGCTCCAGCGCCTGCCGCGTCTTCTCCACCCGCAGCGCCCCCAGCTTTTCAGAAGCCCCCGCCCCGCCCGCTTCGTCGATCCCCGCCGTATCGATAAACAGCACCGGCCCCAGCGGAAGCAGCTCCATCGGCTTCTCCACCGGATCGGTCGTCGTCCCCGCCACATCCGACACAATCGACACATGCTGCCGCGTGATCGCGTTCAGCAGGCTCGATTTGCCCACATTGCGCCGGCCGAAAAACCCGATGTGCAGTCGCAATCCCTTGGGTGTCGTGCTCATCCCAATCTCTCCTCTGCTTCGTGCTCGGATGTTTAGTACTCCGATGCTTCGTGCTTAGGAACACGCAAATTCAGGCCCTGTAGCGGAAAGCCCTTGTCTTGCTTAAGGGCACGGCTTCAGCCGTGCCGTAAGTGCGTTCCTTGTAACGCGGCTTTAGCCGCTGAGGTCAATGTTTGAGTCCAGTCACATTGTTCCAGAAAGCTGTTTAGCCCCCGAGGGAATTGCAAGACAACTTTCAAACCTTACCCGCTGGCTCAACCTTCCGCACCGGCGAACCCAGCCTGCAGATCGCCTCCGGGCTGGTTGCCTCATCGAACTCCTCCCCGCTCATCCAACCCAGCTCCACAACCACCTCGCGCAACGACTTGCCCTGCTCGCGCGCCATCCGCTCCGCCTCTTCCGCGCGCTCGTAGCCCAGCCTGGGGACCAGCTCCGTGGCCTCGGTGGTTGCGTTCATCACATGCGCCCGGCAGCGCGCCTCGTCCGCCTCGATCCCATCCACGCAGAGCCGCGCCAGCACGTCGTCGGCCCGAGCCAGCAGGTCGAGCGTCTCCAGCAGGCAATGCGCAATGAGCGGCAGAAACGCATTCAGCTCCAGGCTCCCCGCCGCGCACGCCGCAGCGATCACGCTGTCGTTGCCCATCGCCAGCATCGCCGCCTGCGTCGCAGCCTCGGGAATCACCGGGTTCACCTTCCCCGGCATGATCGACGAGCCCGCCTGCCGCGCCGGCAGCCGAATCTCTCCCAGCCCCGCGTCCGGCCCCGACGACAGCAGCCGCAGGTCGGTCGAAATCTTGATCAGCGACACCGCGTGCGCCCGCAGAATCCCCGACACCTCCGCGAAGACGTCCGTATTCTGCGTCGCATCTACCAGGTTCTCCGCCCGCGCAAATCCAATCCCCGTCAGCGCGCGCAACTGCTCCACAGCGCGGAAGATAAACTCGCGCGGCGCCCCCAGCCCGGTGCCGATCGCCGTCCCGCCCAGGTTCACCACCCGCAGCCGTTCCTCGCACTTATAAATCCGCCAGCGGTCGCGGTTGATTGCCTCCGCGTATGCGCTCATCTCGCGGCCCAGCGTGGTCAGCACCGCATCCTGATACTCCGTCCGCCCCACCTTCACCACATGCGCAAATCGCCGCTCCGCCCGCTGAAACGACTCCTGCAGCGCCACCACATTCGTCTCCAGCACATGCAGCAGCCGGATCGCGGCCAGCCGCAGCGCGGTGGGATATGTGTCGTTCGTCGACTGATGCAGATTGATGTCATCCAGTGGTGATACGCGCGCGTACTCGCCATGCGGCAAGCCCAGAATCTCCAGCGCGCGGTTCGCCAGCACCTCGTTGACGTTCATGTTGGTGCTGGTCCCCGCGCCGCCCTGCAGCGCGTCCACCACAATCTCGCCCGCCAGCTCGCCCTCGCTCAGCTCGCGGCAGGCCTGCTCGATCGCCTCCGCCTTGGCCTCGTCCCCGACCCACGCGCCCAGCGCGCGATTGGTCAGCGCGCAGGCCAGCTTCACCTCGCCAAAGGCCCGCGCCAGCGCCGGATGCACGGCCCTCCCCGCCAGCGGAAAGTTCTCCAGCGCCCGCGCCGTGTGGATGCCATACCGCGCCTCCACGGGCAGCGTCCGCGTGCCGAGGTGGTCTTCTTCGATGCGTTCGCGCTGGCTCATTCTGTCCTCTCCGCCGGGTGCTGCACTCTCTATTGTGCGCCAACCGCCAGGCTTCCGCTGTGACCGGCGTCTCAGCAATCGCTCCGCCTCTGCCATACCATAGAAGTCAACGGCGAATCGAATTGACCTTCTGACCCTGACCCTGAGTGCAGTCGACAGGGAAGGGAAGAATCCCCGCATTTCGTCGTTGTTCTTGCTTCTGAGATAGGTCCGGGCTTTAGCCCGGACATTGGAGATTGACAAAGATTGGGGCTTTAGCCCCCGGGATACAGGCTTTCAATCCGCCCGCAATCCTCATCCATTTATTCTTCGCCCCACGGAGCACCCATGAAGACCGCCATCGAAGCCATGCACTCGCGCCGCAGCATTCGCAACTACACCGCGCAGCCCGTCGACCGCGCCATCATCGAAGAGATCGTCGACTGCGCCCGCCTCGCCCCCACCGCCATGAACGATCAGCCCTGGGAGTTCGTCGTCCTCACCGAAAAGTCCTCTCTCGCCCGCATTCCGCCGCTGCTGGGCCACGCCGAGTTCATCGCCAACGCCGCCTTCTGCGTCCTCGTCCTCTCGCGCCCCTCCACCTGCGCGGTCGAGGACTGCTGCGCCGCCACCGAGAACCTCCTCCTCGCAGCCGAGGCGCACGGTCTCGGCGCCTGCTGGGTCGCCGGCGCTCCGCAACCCTATGCCCCAGCCGTCGCCCGGGCCTTCGGCGCTCCCGCGGACCTCGCCCTCATCAGCATCGTCTCCGTCGGCCACCCCGCAGAGTCTCCCGCCATCGAAAAGCGCCCCCTCGCCGATCTCCTCCACTGGGATCACTTCTAAACCGTATCGACATTGAAGTGAGGCGTTTGGGATAGATCAATCTACAGATAGTCATCCTGAGCGGAGTTTGGCGCGTTCTTTGCGCCAAACGGAGTCGACGGACCCCGATGAACTCCGCCCAACCGAAACAGCCCGTCCTTTTCTCCCAAAAAAGTCCAGCCTTTGCCTTGCTGTGACCAGTGTCACTGCGAGCCGTTATGCCCGCGTGTTATTCCTCAATACAGCGTCGCTTGGGCCACGGAAGCGCGCTCGCAGCCGCATTCAACCCCGTGACTGGCCTTGCTGCAATGGCAGGC
>Ga0187872_10003718_pt1 | contig 12009 bp, 11 predicted proteins | sample June2016WEW_16_4_FD_132973 | JGI IMG/M metagenome (GOLD analysis project Ga0187872, IMG submission 132973) | Peatland microbial communities from SPRUCE experiment site at the Marcell Experimental Forest, Minnesota, USA - June2016WEW_16_40 | ecosystem: Environmental > Terrestrial > Soil >...
ACTTGGAAAGCCAGTCCCACGTTGTAACCGAAGTCGGTCAGGGCCTTGAGTTGGGCGGGCGCGTAGTTGGCGCTCATGCCGCCGAGGCGGACGAAGCAACAGAGAAGGGCCGAGGTCTTGCGCTCGTGAATGTAGCGGAGGTGTTGGGCGGAGATGTGGTTTCCTTCGCCTTCCAGATCGGCGACCTGTCCGGCAATCAACTGTAGAGAGCCGGCGGCGCGGGCCAATTCCGAAATGACGGCCTGGTGCGAATAACGGGGCCAGCCCTGGCAGCGAGCGGCGATTTCAAAGGCCTGGGTCAAGAGGGCGTCGCCGGCGAGAACTGCAATGCCTTCGCCGAAGACTTTGTGGTTGGTGAGTTTACCGCGCCGGTAATCATCGTCGTCCATAGCCGGGAGGTCGTCGTGGACGAGCGAATAGGTGTGAATGCACTCGACGGCGCAGGCGAGCGGGAGGGCTTGGGCTTCGTCGCCGCCGCAGGCGGCGGCGGCGGCGAGGCACAAAGCAGGGCGGATGCGTTTGCCGCCGGCAAAGAGCGAATAGCGCATAGCGCGGTGGATGGTGGCCGGTCTGGTCGTCGCCGCGGGCAGGAACCGGTCCAAGGCCCGATTAACGGCGGCGGTGCGGGTGGCCAGAAAGCCCGGCAGGGAAAAGGGCCTTTGCCTGCGTGAATCCAAACTCTTTATGGTAACGGACATGCGGGCTTGTTGTAGGAAAAGGCCATTGGGGGCGCAAGTGGATTCAGGAAGTGATTGGTGACTGGTGACTGGTGATTGGGGACTGGTGACTGGTGATTGGTGATTGGCCACTCTTGCTCCGCTCATTGCGGGGCATACACCTGCGTCTTCCCGCTGTCCCGCCGCGTGACCAAAATGCTTTTCTGGCCGAGCGTGGTGTCGCCATACCGGAAGTCACCGGGGCCAAAGTTGGCCACCAGTTCGATCTGGTCGCCGAAGGTGGTGCGCTGAACCGCTCCGTCGGGGGTGAGCCATTGAAAGGCGGTCATCGGCAACAAGGCGGTCTCCCGGTGCAGCGGTGAGAAAAACTCGTAATGCCGTTTGATTTGCGCCTTGCGCTTTTGAAACTCCGGCACGTTCAGGTGGTAAAGCGGCGGGACCTGGTAGAGCAGTTCGAGCAGCTCCACGGTCCTGGCCTGGTCTTTCGCCTTCAGGCTGGCAAATGACCAATGGTGCGTGGCGATGACCGAGTCGTGGAACACCGTCTGGAAGAGCGGCAGTCTGAACCGCGGCTCGAAGTAAATGTAGCGGTATTCCTCCTTGAGCGGCACGGGCTTGAAGAAGACCTGGGGCTCCTCGGGCGGATAATAGGCCCCGAGATAATACTTCGACTGCTTGTTGTTTAAGTCGGGGTCGCCCCAGCCGATGACGGGGGTCAGGACGCCATGGGCAAAATGAACGGCCCCGGCCACGCCAGCGGAGCAGCCTTCGGTGCCGATCACCGCGCCAAACGTGTCGCGAATCCACGACATGCGCGCGATACGGGACTGCATGTCGGATTGCTGCGTCGCAGGGTGCTGGTCCGAGTAATCGTCAAAGTATTCCCCGAACCCGTCGCAGTCGATGAACCATGAGTTGGCGTGGAAGGCGGCCATCAAACCCGAGACGCGCTTCTCCACGTAGGGCCGCGCCGCGTCGGGGCTGAGCATGAAGCCTTTTTGCTTGAACCCCCGCCGCGGGCTGCCATCGGCATTGACGATGGCCCCGGTTTCATAGAGTGCCAGGTCGAACTGCGAAGTCTCCCAGGTGTCCGGCTCGTTCGGACGATGAATGCCGTTATAGGAATCGTAGGGGCCGATGAGGAACCCCGCCTTCTTCGCCGCGGCAACCGTCTCCGGGCGGGCGATGAAACCATCCCAGCCATCGCTGCCGAGCCAAAGGCGGTCGAAGCCCGCGGCCGCAAGCTGCTGAATCATCTTGGGCGAGGCGCCGTCGCCCCAGGTCTCTGGCGTTGCCAGAAAGTTCGGGAACGCGGCTGCCAGCAAGTGCGAGTTCAGCCGGCACAGGTCCGCCTGGTTCAACCGACTCCGGTCGGAGTTCACTAAGGCAGCGAATTCCGGGTCCAGCGCGACGCCGCGCCAGGCCGGTTCGTCATAAAGGTCGCGTTGCCTGAGCAAACGGTCGAGGTCGGCGGCGATTTGGGACTTCATGTATTTATCCGGCCATTCGGCTTGAATGAGTTTGGTCACAAAGTCCCTCGCCTCCGGCGTCATCAAAGACCAAACCCGCCTGGCGGGCGACGCGGAGGGCGCTTCGCCCTGGGCTTTGAGTTCCCGGGCGAACTGCTTCCAGTCGGTCATATCGGCTTCGGAGAGCAGTTCGTGGCCCCAAAGGTAAGCGTGCGCGGCGCCCAAGAGCTTCTCGGCCTCGGGTGTCCTCCGGAGCTTGTCCATGAAGCTGACGAATTCGCCCCGCTGGATGAGCCACTGCCGGTAAAGCCGGGCAGGCTCAACCAGTGAATTCGTTCCCACCTCGAAGACTACCCCGTATTCCTTCACGGGATGATTACGGGTGAACTGGTGGGTCAGCCGCGCCTGCAACGCCTGGTCCGGCGCTCGCCGAAACTCAAGTCTGTTGTTGAAGGGATTGGTCAGGATGCAGGTCAGCGTCGCGTGGCCGTAATCCAGCCCCAGAAAGGGCATGGTCAAATCAGCCGTGGTGTTCAGCTCCCCGCGATTGGTGAGGAACGACGCCCATTTGCTGTCGCCACACGGGGCATAGACCCCCTCGAAGAACGGCAGAATCCAGCCCTTGGCCGAAGCGGTTTCGGGGATAACCGGGAAGGTGAACTCGCCTGGTGCCGCGGCCAGTAGATGGGCCAGCAAACGGTTGCCCTCCAGTTCGAGTGTGACGGAAACCCCTCGCTCGGGCAGGGACCACCGGGCCTGGGTCGCGCTTTTTTCCAGGCCGGCGACGCTCCCGAGGTTGGTCTGGGGGGCGGAGGCCAGGATGGCCAGATGGCCGCCGCTCCGTAAAGTCACGGCCAAGGTGGCCGGATCAAAGGCGACCGTGCAGGAGCTATTCTGAATCGAAATCTCCGTGCCCGCATTCAGACTCCCTGAAGACAGAAGCCAAAGCGGCAGCACTATCGCGCGGGCCGCATAGCCCCACTTCAGGGAAGACATCTGTCAGGCGCGTGGTTCAGCGGCCTCGGCCCGAGGCGTGACCACCACCCCCGCCGTGGCTGGCGAAGGAGACGGCGTGTCCGCCGGCGCCTCCGGCAGATCGAACACCACCAGCGGGGCGCGCGAAGGAGGCCGCCCGACCGCCCGTGCTGAAGGAGCGAAAGCCGCCACGGGAGCCCGCGAAGGCTGCGGAGCGCGCGCCATAACCGTAATAGCCACGGCCTCCGACGTATCCACGACCACCGTAAGCATAGGGGTAACGGTGACCGCCGTAGCCGTAATAGGGGTAGCCGCCGATATAGAAAGAGGGCCAGAAATACGGCCAGCAATAACCGTAATTGCACCAACCGTAGTTGTATCCGGGATAGGCGTACGAATCCACCGGGTAGCTGTACGCGTAATCCGGATAAGCGGGCTGTGCGCTATAATCGTAACCCGGAGCCGGAGCGTAAGGGTTGACCGCCCCTGGATAGAGCGGTGGGGCCGCCTGGGCGGCCTGCAGCGACTGCGCTCTCACTTCCGCGCCGTGTTGCAGCATGGCCGTGAGAATCTCCGGCCCAATGCCGTGGTCCTTCAGGGCGATGATTTCCGTGGCGCTGGGATTGTAAGCGGTCGGGGAGTTCTTGACGTAGGTCTTGATGACCTCCGCATCCACTTTCGCATCCACCATCTTCACGATGTCCGCGACGCCGGGAGAGTATCTTGCCGTGGGAGCAGTCTGCCGAGCCGTCGCCTCCTGCTGGACGGCGCCAGCGGCGGGGGTGACGGAATTGATTGCTCTTGATGCACCGGGAACCCAGAGGACCACTACTCCCGCTGCCAGCCAGGCCCTGATCAGATGGCCGTTCACAACTACGCTTTGATTCGCCATTTTCATAACTACTGCCCCCGTTGGCGGCAACCAACTGCCACCATCGGCGGCTACCAGTACTATTCCCCTCCAGGCCCCGGTGTCAAGGGCCGAACAGGCAGATACCCCGCGCGGTCGGCCGGGAAGGTTTGGGCTTTGTGTTGGGCTAGTGGATTTGGTTAAATGGCCCGCAATGAAACTCCGACGGGCAGAAATCCGCCGCGCGACCAAAGAAACCCGCATCGCGGTTAAGTTGAATATTGACGGGACGGGCAAATCGTCGATTCAAACGGGCATCCCTTTCCTGGACCACATGCTGGCGTTGTTCGCCAAGCACGCGGTGCTGGATTTGAAGCTCCGTTGCGAGGGGGACCTGGCGGTCGATGCGCACCACACGGTGGAGGACTGCGGCATCGCTTTGGGGCAGGCGTTTGCCCGGGCGCTGGGAGATAAAAGGGGCATTCGCCGCTACGGGGCGGGTTTTGACCCCCGCAATCCCTTCACCGGCGAGGCTTATGTGCCGATGGATGAATGCCTGGCGCGCTGCGTGATCGACTTCAGCGGGCGGCCGTGCCTGGTGTGGCGGGGACTGAAGGCGTTCGGCTACCAAAATGTCAGTGAGGCTGAGCAAAGACAGGACATGTCCAGCGCGTTCCGATTCGGCTTGGCCCGAGAGTTTTTCCAGGGGTTTGCCAATGAAGCCCGCTGCAACCTGCACCTGGCACTGCTTTACGGGGATGAACCGCACCATATCGTGGAGGCCCTGTTCAAGGCGTTTGCCAAAGCGGTGGATGTGGCCTGTCAACGGGACCCGCGGGTGGCCGGCCAGCTTCCGACGACCAAGGGAAAACTGTAGGACGGGTTGAATATTCATGGTTTCCCCGCCGTCGAACCGATGACTGTTAAAGATCATTCCTCCGCCGATGATCCGACATTGGTGCGGGTGGCGCAGCGAGGGGACATGGCTGCGTTCGAGGAGTTGGTCGCGCGGCATCGCGACAAGATTTACGCGCGCGCCTACAGCATGATGCGGAACGAGGAGGAAGCGGTTGATCTTTCTCAAGAGGCGTGGGTGAAGGGCTGGCAGCGGTTGCGGCAGTTCCAGGGCGAGTCGAGCTTCGGCACCTGGATAACGCGGATTGTGATCAATCTCTGCCTGGACCAGTTGCGCAAGCAGAAGCGGCAGCGGACGGAGTCGATCGAGGCGATGAGCGAGGAGTCGGGCGGGGTCGAGCGGCAAATGCCGGTCGTGACGGTGAACCCGACCGCCGGTCTGGAGCGGGGCGAACTCCGCCAGCGGATTGATCGGGCGCTGGGTCAGTTGTCTTACGAGCATCGGACGGTGTTGGTGCTGCATGAATTTGAAGAGATGGAATATAAAGAGATTGCCCGGACGATGGGCTGCTCGATCGGCACGGTCATGTCGCGGCTATTCTACGCGCGCCGGAAGCTGGCGGTGCTGCTGGCGGATTTGAAGAAACAGGATTCGGTGTGATGGATTACGATGCTCAATTAAGGTTGCAAGCCTTCCTCGACGGCGAGTTGGCCGAGGCGGAGGCGAGCGAGGTGACGGATTGGCTGGCGCGGGACCGCGAGGCGGCAGCGTTGCTGGAAGAGTTGCGCCATACCTGCGAGGCCCTGCGGGGGATTGAAGCGGGCATCCGGCTGCCGGAGTCGCGCGAGTTCTTTTGGTCGAAAGTCGAGCGGGAGATTCAGCGGTTGGAAGCCCCGGCGCCGAAGCCGGCTCCGGTGCCGCTGTTCGCGCTCTTGCGCCGGTGCCTGGTCCCCGCTACCGCCGTTGCCCTGCTGATCATCGCCGGGGTGGTGCTGACCCGGCCGACCGGGCCGTCCGGCCTCACGCCCGCCGCCGAGATCGAGACGGCGCTGGCCGACTCGGGGGCGTTTACCTACCGCGATTACTCAGCCGGCACGACTTTGGTCTGGCTCTCGTATCCCGCCGACAACGAGGTTGCGGAAGATGACGAGACGGATATAGTCGAGTAAATAATGAGAGCAAAGGTGATTCCGGGGACCGGCTTGGTCTGGTTCTCAATGGCACTGGTTGTGCTGGCCGGCGGCGAGGTTTGCGCGCGGGCCGCTGAGATGAAGCTCCAGGCTTTCCTGCTCTGGGGCACCGATGACAGCAAGCCACCAGAAGGCAGGACCTACAAGCCGGTCGAGGCCGATATCAGGCAGAAGCTCAAGGACCTTCCGCTCAAATGGGCCAATTGGTTTGAGGTCAACCGGGTGGCCTTCGCCGTGCCGCAAGGCACGGTCAAGGTAGCGACCATGAGCGAGAAGTGCCAAGTGAACGTGAAGAACCTCGGTGGTTCCGAAGTGGAAGTTTCCCTGATTGGCAAGGGCAAAGAGGTAGTGAAGCGGAAGCAGTCCCTCCCCAAGGGAGAGATGCTGGTCTTGGGCGGCAATGCCCCCAACTCCACCGCTTGGTTGGTTGCTTTGAAGCGGATCGAGTGACGGGTTGGAGGAGAGCGGCGCGCTTCGCAGAACCGATCCCCGCTCAACCACGGGTCAAGCACTAACGGGAGAAGAATTCGGCGATGCCTTGCACCACATACCGGGCTTGCGGCTCACTGAGTTCCGGATAAATGGGCAGCGCCAAGGTTTCGTTCGCCGCGCTCTCGCTCTCCGGAAACGCCCCGGCCCGATAACCCAGGCCGGAAAAGCACTCTTGCAGGTGCAGCGGCACGGGATAGTAGATATCAGTGCCCACACCCTTGTCCTGGAGCGCCGCCTTCAAGTCGTCCCGGCGCGCAGTACGAATTACATACTGGTTGAAGATGTGACGATCGGCCACCGTTTCAGGAAGATATACGCGAGGAGAGCCGTTTCCCTTAATGCGATATTCAGAGCTGTTCGCGATGCTCAGGCCGGAAGCTCTAAAGAGCTGGTGGTATCGTTGAGCGTTCCGCTGGCGAGCAGCCGTCCAGTCATCCAAATGCCGCAATTTGGCGGAGACCACCGCGGCTTGGAGCGTGTCCAGGCGAAAGTTGCCGCCAATCACTTTGTGGTAATACTTGGGTTGGGAGCCATGCGCGCGCAGCCGCCGCAGATTCTCCGCGCGTTGCGCCGCTTGAGTGACCACCATCCCGCCGTCGCCTGCGGCGCCCAGGTTTTTTGAAGGGAAGAACGAAAAACAGCCATAGTGGCCGATCGAGCCGGCCCGCCGGCCCTTGTATTCGGCGCCGATCGCTTGCGCGGCGTCTTCGATGACGACCAGCCCGTGCTTCTGCGCCAACTGCATCACGGGATCCAGGTCGGCCATCTGGCCGTAGAGGTGCACGGGGATGATGGCGCGCGTATGGGCCGTTATCTTCGACTCGAGCTGCGCCGGATTCAGATTATAGCTCGCCGGGTCAATGTCCGCGAAAACCGGTTTCGCCCCCACGCGTGCAATCGAGCCGGCCGTCGCAAAAAAGGTGTAGGGGGTGGTAATCACTTCCGCGCCCGGCCCAATCCCCTCCGCCATCAGACAAATCAGCAGGGCATCGGTCCCGGAAGAAACTCCGACGCCATAGGCGCAGCCTGAGTATTGGGCGATCGCCTGTTCGCACTTTTGCACCTGTGGGCCGAGGATGAACTGCTGCGATTCCATCACTTCGGCAACGGCGTCGTCGATTTCAGCCTTAATGGCCCTGTGCTGTGCTTTGAGATCCAACAACGGAACGTTCATGTAATTAACGAACCTGACCACCGTCAAATAACGATGGATCCGGAGATGTTGCAAGGCGCAGGAGGTCTTCGGGCGGTGATCGGCTCATTTCGGTTTCTTGTAATCGCCGCGGCTGAAATACTTTTCGAGCCAAACGTAGAGGCAGATGAACAGGTAGCGGCTGCCCATCTCCCGGAGCTTAAGCTTGGCCTCGCCGGTGCGGCGGTTGCGCCAGGTTATGGGGATGACGGTCCAGGAGAATCCGCGCACGATGGCCTTGAGCGGAAGTTCCACGGTGAGATTGAAGTGCGGCGAAATAAGGGGCCGACAGCCGTCGATGACCTCGCGCCGGTAAGCTTTGAAAGCGTTGGTGGTGTCGTTGAGGCGGATGGCAAAAAGAGTCTTCAGGAAGAAATTCGCCATGCGGTTGATGAACAGCTTGATCTTCGGGTAGTCAATCACCCCGCCCCCTTTCATAAAGCGGCTCCCAAAAACGCAGTCCCAGCCCCGGTTCAGCTCCTGCCAGTAGCGCACGACGTCCCGGCAATCATCCGATTCATCGGCCATCATGATGACGGCGGCGTCGCCCTTCATGTGGTCGAGCCCGCAGATGACCGCCCGGCCAAAGCCGTGCATCCCTTCGTTCGTTACGGGCGCCAGCTCCGGCAGCCGGGCTTGCAGGTCGGTGAGCAATTTCCACGTCCCGTCCGTGCTGCCATCGTCCACCACGACCAGTTCGTGCGGGATATGGTGCAACCGCAGCTCCAAATGCAGATGCTCGATGGTTGAGCAGAGGCAACCCTGCTCATTGCGCGCAGGGATGATGACCGAGAGCAGCAAAAGCGGGCGCGCTTGAGCCGGAGGGGAATCGCTTAAAGTCTTTTTGGCCATGCTCAGATCCGGGGGCGTATTGTAGTGTAACGCGGACCCGGAGCAAGTTAAAGGCGCCAACACCCGGACTCGCCAACCTGCCCGACGACAAAGGGCAGGTCCGGGGAGAATGCTTCATTCCGGCTGGGTTGGGATAAAGGGCGGGATCGGGCAGTCGAGTGTATCGGCGATAGCCCGCAGCAGCTCGGCTTCCATCTCCTGAATGACGCCGTCGGCCGCCACCGTTTGGGCGCAAGCATTCAGCACGTTCTTCTTGATTTGGGGCGCCGCCTGGCAGAGCCGGCTCAAAGCGGCGTCCACTTGCGCAAGCTCGCACTCCGCCGCGGGCAGCAGCCGAAGCCCGACCTGCGCGGCGTAGCTCAACGGTTGCGCGCCTTGCTGGAAGGCGAATTCGATTTTGTCCGGTTCATCCTGGCCGAGGTAAGCCAGCGCCGAGAGCAGGACGGCGCAGTCGGCGGCCAGCGGCTTGAGCGCATAGTATTGGATGACCGGTTTGCGGGCCTGCAAGAAGTGCGGCTCGAGGTGGCGCAAGACAATCTTCTGCAGCACGTATTCAAACAGGTCGATTTCGCCGTCGCTTTCCACCAGTTTCTGCACTGCGGCGCGGAATTGCAGGAACTGCGCCGGCGACAGGTGACGGAGCCCGGGAAGGGCGAGAACGACCAGCGGCAATTTGGCGTGCGTGGCGACGGCTTGGACTTCCGGCAGCACGCGCAGGGTTTCCTGGCGAACCGCGGCTGAGGTGGCGGCGGCCAGCTCGTCGAGTTGCTTGGCGCGCGTAGCTTCGTCGTCGCTCAACAAGAGCGCATAAACCACTGTGCTCGCGCCGAGCCCTTCGCGCGCGGCGGCTTGCAGGCTGGCCGGGATGGTGACCCGCAAACCCTCTGCATAGCGGAGATGGGCGGGGGTGGGGTTGCCCGTGCTGGTCATCACGGTCTGCGCCGCAATCACCGGCGGGGCGAGTCCGGCCACGCCCGCTTGCGCGCGCAGACCCGGGAACGGGAACGGAAGAGGTGACCGCGGCGGCGGGGGTGAGACCCGGGGAGGCACCGGCTCGGCTCCGGTGAAGGTTACGGGCGGGAATGCCCCGTCGAAGCTTGGGTCAATGGCGCGGATGCGTTCCGCCAGCGGCGGATGCGTGTCCATGAGGTGGAAGAACGATTCGCCCATGCCGTTGCCGAAGAACATGTGGCTGGCTTCCTCGGCGTGGGCCGCCTGGAGCTTCGAGCCGAGGCTGAAGCCGCCGATCTTCTTGAGCGCGCCGGCCAGCCCCGCCGGGTTGCGGGTGAACTGCACCGACGAGGCGTCGGCGAGAAATTCGCGCTGGCGGCTGACGGCGGCCTGGATGAGGCGGCCAAACAAGACGCCGATCCAGCCGATCACCAGCAGCGCCAGCCCGAGCAAGGGGAGCGGATTCTTGTCTCTGCTGCTGCGGCCGCGGGTGTAGAGGAGGACCCGGCCGATGACGGCGAGGCAAAGGATGCCGAAGATGACGCCCATCAGGCGCAGGTTGAGCCGCATGTCGCCATTCAGAATGTGGCTGAACTCGTGGCCGATGACCCCTTGCAGTTCATCGCGGGTGAGCAGCTTCACGGCGCCGGCCGTGACGGTGACGACGGCGTCGCTCGTGGAGTGGCCGGCGGCGAAGGCGTTGATGCCTTTTTCCTCGGGCAGGAGATAGACCTGCGGCACCGGCACACCGGCGGCGATGGCCATTTCCTCGACGACGTTCCGCAGCTTGCGTTCGTCCGGGTCGGTGGTGGTCGGAGCAACAGGGCGTCCGCCCAGCATGGTGGCGACGGTGCTGCCGCCCTGGGCCAGCTCCAGCGTCTTGAACCCGCTGCCCAAGGCAATTACCGCGAGGGTGCCGACGGCGGCCCCAAGGAAAAGCTGCGGATTCCAGAGCACGAGTTGCGCCTCCTGACTATAGAGGTGGTGATGTCGGGAGGCGACACCCGTGAAAACCACCAGCACCGCGGCGTAAACCGCCGCGATCAGCAGGGCGACGCCGAGAATGAAATAGACGACCAGGAGCTTGGTATTGCGGCGGGCCTGGTCCTGACGCTCAAAGAAGTCCATCTGGTGGGTGCGGAGTTAAATAGTCAAATGGGTTAAATCGTTAAACCGGGTCGCGCGTGCCATCGTCTAACGCCCCTCACTGGCGCCGGGCCAGTGATGCTCGATGTGGAAACACGGCGCGCGCCCGGCATCCAGTGTAGTGATTTCGCTAGCTCTCATTGTCGGTTCCGGCTGGACGGCAGCAGCATACAAACCAACGCCACCGCGCCGCCCGCGAGCGCGAGGTAGAAAAGCGCCCCGCACATATAGTACACCCAGACCGATCCCCAAAAGGGCGTCGCGTTGTCGCATGGAAAAGGGGGATAATAACCGACCATCTTGGCATCTGGTGTCCACCCTCCGAAGCAGGCCGCCAGCAGCATGCTGGCGGCCTCAGACAGGACCAAGATGGCCATGCCGACCGCAATAGGCCAGCCAAATCTCCCGAGATTGTTGACGACTTTCATGCGGTCTCTGATTGCGAGCGCAGCAGCTAATTCCTTAACTGATTTAACATTTCACGAGAATGAAACCTTGGGCGCTTCCTTCTCTTCGGGCTTCTCGATGACGAAGAGCTCGGCCGGCCCGAAGTTAAACGGCCCGGCCACCAGGTTGGTGGGGAAGGTCTCGCGCTGCGTGTTGTAGCTCATGACCGAGTCGTTGTAGGCCTGGCGGGCGAAGGCGACTTTGTTCTCGGTCGAGGTCAGCTCCTCCATCAGGGCTATCATCGTCGTGTTGGCCTTGAGGTCCGGGTAGGCCTCGGCGACCGCGAAGAAGCGGCCAAGGGTGCTGGTGAGGGCGGTTTCCGCGCCGGACAGCTCTTTCATGGCCGCGGCGTCGCCGGGGCTTTGCGCGGCGCGCACGTTGGCGGCGGAGGCGGCGTTGCGCGCGGCGGTGACGGCTTCGAGCGTGCCACGCTCATGCTTGATGTAGCCCTTGGCAGTCTCGACGAGATTGGGAATCAAGTCGTAGCGCCGCTTGAGCTGCACATCAATCTGCGCGTAAGCGTTCTTGAAGCGGTTGCGCAAGGCGACCAGGCGGTTGTAGGCGCCCGCGACCCACATCAGGACGAAGAACACCGGCACCACGATCACGATGAGCAGAATGAACAAAGCTCTAATCATAAGAATCCTTTCGTTTGTTGCCTAACAGCTAGGCCATAGAACCCTGGCGGGCAATTACAAAGTGACACCGGAAATGGAAGAGGAGCGCTGCCAAATCCGAAGGCCGAGGACCGAAACCCGAAGGAAAACCGAAACCCGAAAACCGAACTAATAGCTCGGGAGCATTGTAATGGTGCGGTGCACTGATGGCTGCAAGGTTGAGATGCTGACAAGGCTGCGCTGACAGAATGCTTCTGGCCTATTCGAGGCCCGATCTTCTTTCGGCCTTCGGCCT
>Ga0187872_10003732_pt1 | contig 11972 bp, 13 predicted proteins | sample June2016WEW_16_4_FD_132973 | JGI IMG/M metagenome (GOLD analysis project Ga0187872, IMG submission 132973) | Peatland microbial communities from SPRUCE experiment site at the Marcell Experimental Forest, Minnesota, USA - June2016WEW_16_40 | ecosystem: Environmental > Terrestrial > Soil >...
GCACACCCTTATAGATCGAGCCAAAATAGCGCATCCATCAAAACCTTCAGATCAAATCGAAAGAGGTGTAGTGTGAGCTCAGTTAGTTGGCACAGACCCAGAGTCCGCTGCCATCCCAAACGAGGACCTTCAACCGATTGCGCTGGCCGTTGCAGAACAAGAACAGGTGCCCGCTCAGAGGCTCACACGACAATCGATCCCGAACCAAACCGAACAGCCCTTCGAACCCCTTGCGCATGTCGGTGACTCCGGCGGCCAGATAGATCCGTGTGGCTGGACCCAGTCCAAACACGGCCTACACCCGCTCCAGCAGACTCACCAGGCGTTCGAACGTACTCGTATCAAAATCAGGATGCACTTCGATCCGGCGCCCGCCCGGCAGCACCACAGCCAGTCCGCAACTTGGTTCGTGCTGCGCCGGCGATTTCTTGGCGGCCAACTCCACCTTCACCAACCGGCCAGCCGAAGAAACTGGTCTCTGCCTTCTCTTCCAACGCCGCTTTTTCAGATGGCGATCCAACGTGCTGAAGCTCAAACCTCGACTCTGGCAAAACTCACTCCGCCGCATACCGCTGCTCACAAACTCGGCCACCAGCTGCTGAACTTCGGCGCGGGTACGTCGCTTGGGCGCTGACAACTCTGTTTTTGCGGTCATCCGGGCACTTCAGCACAGACCCCGCCTGTCGAACAGGTGTGTTGGTCAGACGCTTACCTTCGAGTGGCACCTCATGCTCACGTGATTTTCCTGGGCAAAATTCTCAGCGATCTCCTCGGAATGGCACCCCTCATTATGCGAAGTCGGTCCCTGGAATTTTCCTGGCAGATTTCCGCGTGGGCTCACGTCGCAGCGTGGAGTGGTGTGTGCCGGGGTTTGGGTGTTCGATGCCCACAAATGCAAACTGGTGGACAGTAGTCAGAATGCCTTGCGGGCCGTGGTGAGAATCAACTGAAGATAAGTAGTCCACGACCTTTCAAGCAGAGGATGCCTTACATTTGCGATACTGCGCTACGGCTTGTTCAAAAGCAACTTTGCCCGTCTGAAGAAACTCACGTTCATCTTCGATTCTCTTTCTCTCTATTTTCTGCTTGGCTTTACGGATAAGACCTAGACGAACCTTCTCTGTGATGACAATCTATTTCCCTTTGGCTGGGTCGTAGTCATGCTTAATGCGATTGCATTCGGCACAGGCTGGAACTAGATTATCAACGCTCTCTGTCAGATCAGAATACTTGTGCTTGGGCAACAAATGCTCACCTGTGGCTGTGAGCGCAGCGCCATACGTATCCAGCAGAGGCCTTCCGCAATAAACGCAACAGCCGCCGTCTCGAATAAACGCTTGGAGCATGTTGATGTTCCATCCCCGGCTGAAATAAAGCGATTCCTTCCTTAAGGCCCTGGCGATTACTTGCAGTTCCTTTTCACATGACATGGCAGTTTCCCTTCAAATCACGATGAAAGGATCATTGCACAGGCGGCGTACAATCGGCTGGACAAACCTTTGAATATCTATCTAGACACCAATGCCTTCCGCTACTTTGGAATCGCCTTCGAAAAAGTATCGCTTGCACCAGAGATCACGGAAAAGATACTCATCTCTCCGCTCAGTGCATTCGAAGTTTTCGCACAATTGGGTGATGACAACCCGGCCAAGGCTGATCTGGTCTTACGTCAGATTCATGCCCTTCGCAATTGGACAAATCCTAAACATGCAGTGCTACTCCCATGGCCTGGCGATATGCTGCAAATGCTCTGGTCTCAGAAGCCCGTTCATGATGATGATCTCAGGGAAAGAATGCAGCAGTCTTTCAATGTGATTTTGACGGCTGTTTCATTGACCCCGCTCAAGGAGGCAGCACTGCAACAGAAACAGATGATGGACCTTTTCAAAGACACCATGGCGCATGACTTCAAAAACATGCTTGACGATTTGAAGACGCAGCAGGGCAAGAAAGAAAAGCAGAAGGCGAAGCCAGTTGATACGAGTGAACCTTGGTTTAACGGAATTGCGAAACGAGCAAAGGCTGACCCCAGTTCCAAGACGATCTCTGAAGTTCGGTCGCTCCTTAGTGCGTATCACGAATTTGAACAAACAAAACTTAGTACGGCACTTCTGAACAAAGAATACAACCCACTCAGCCACACGAATCAGAACGACATTATCGATTCAGAGCAATTGATCTATCTGGGCGAGCCTTCGCTGTGCATGCTGACGGCTGACAAGGGAATCAAAAGCAAGGTTGTGAAAAGCGAACAGGCTGCTCGGATTGTGGTGGCCACCCCAGAAGATCTGAGGGATGCACAAAAGGCCGAGGCAGTCCTGAGAAGCGCCCTGGGAATATGAGTCGTCAAAGCACAGCAGTTCCACAGTCCACTTCCTAGTGCTACCCTGAGTGGGATGACGTTTGCAGGGCAGACACCCCTGAGACCGTACCTTTTCGGTTATGCGTGCGCTAGTGTTTTACTTTTGATGGCAGGCATTTTCGCAATAATCACCCAGAAACGTGAGTCCCAAGTTGTGGCCGCGCCAAAGGCTACGCGGTCGTGTTCAGGAAGCTGTAGCCTATTGTTTGGCACTTTTGATCTCAGCGATGTCGAGGTTCAGATCAGGGATTCCTTATCCGAGTGGTCTAATCTGGGGAACGCTCTCTTTGAGCAGATCGTTAAGGAGTGCGGGTAGCAACCACACTGGGATGAAGCGCAATTCGGGATCGCCGACTCTGCCAGACGCGGTACCTTTCAGAATTCCGGCTAGGACCACACCGTGATCATTTCGAATCCACAATCCTGATCCGCTCATTCCGCTCAGATCGCGGGACGCGCCAGAGATTTGCATGTCTTCCAATTGAGGGAACAACTCGACGTTATGGTAGAGCCGCTGTTTCTCTCTGAAGTCTGCGATTATCGAAACGCTTGATACCGATATGATTGGTCCACCAGCAGCGTACACAGGGCCTTCGAAATATATCACCTTGCCGTGTGGAACAATGCGAGCATGTGACGCGAAAGCCGCAGCAATTACAGACAGAGCACCCGGCTCATGTTCAAGACATTCTTGGGTCACGTAATCACTATTTGCGAGAGGATATGGCTGCTTGAGTGCGGCGGCAAAATCTTCGTTTTGAGAGTCCAATATGGTTAGATCGATTTGCGGAACCGACTTGATTACAGTGGCTGGAGATAGCTCTGAAATCACCAAGGGTCTTGGCTCCTTATAGCGGCCCTCGCACGCTTTGCCTTTGGTGAATCGGCAGGGATCATTCTATAATCCTGCCGCACTATGAAGGACAACGGCAGATCGCTCCCTCTGACGAACGCTCCGTTGCACTACGCGCCACACGGAGAAATGGGAGTCGTTTATCTGTTTGCGAACATCGCCAAAAACTGCAATTCCGTATCGAAGAAATTCGCGCTGCTTATCCAGATTGCATTGGGTGCCAAGAATACCAGCCCCAGTCGTGCCTCCTCAACCGTGAGCCAATCACGTTCGTAGGCGGGTGAGAGAGAGACATCAACTGAGATGCCGCGTATCTGCGCAGGAGCGATTTTGAGTGAGTCCAAAGATGAGCCATGCCGAACCCGAGCGGCATAACGAAATCCTACCGTGGTGGGATGTATCAATCTGGACATGCCAACGCACCGCTGAAGTCGTGAATCTCTGTCCCACTCGTACAGGTAGGTGTTGTCATCAAGGATGAACATAGGCGTAGATCTGCGCGTATTGTCGGGCAGGTTTTGGAATGCCGAGCCATATCGGATCGCACGCGTCCATCAAGCTGATAGCTAGGTCACCGTCCAGGCGTCCCGCCCAACATCCAAACCCCAGATCGACGCGATCCCTGACTGGAGGGAACGCCGATAGTAACTGTTCGGCATTCTCCCGGAATCTCCCACCGTTGGTGTGGAGCACAACATCAAACGTGGGCCCTGGCTTTTCTCATGTTGCGTTTCGTTCTGGAAGGCTTCGTCTCAGTGAGACGCTCCTTCTTGATACGCTCCAACAACACCGACGCAGGTTCATATTCCCGACCTTCGCGTCGAGCCAGTTCTGCTTCAGTGGGGACGAGTTCGCCACGAAACGCTTTGGAGAGGATGGACTGGGTGAGTTTGTCGGCTTGCGCAGTCGCCTTCAGTAGGTGTTGCTCAATGGCCTCAGCAAACTTGAGCAAGGCATCAACACGACGAACAATCTCGTCTTGTTCGACTCTCGGTGGTAATGCAACTTGAAGTACCCGCACATCGCCGATGTTGACTCCCCGCACCGCAACTCCCTTCATCGCAGCTTCGAGGCGCTTTTGAGCACTCGGAGATTGGAGATAGAACTCTATATAGTCGGACGACAACTCCCGGTGAACTGAGATTCGCGCCGTGTCCTGAGTGATATTGGCACCATCAAGTTGCGCCGGGACTCGACAGACTCGGCCTGCCGTCCCGCGAATTGATAGCAAGAGATCACCCCCACAAAGGGCGGAACGACGGTACATGTCGGCAATCTGCTTGGTTGTTCTCCGAATGCCCTCTACCTTTAGCCGATTGTTGGGAAAATCGGCAACCCGAATATAGGGGATGCCTCCTGAAACATCGGGACCCGGTTTCAGGATGCCGTAAGTGATCGACCGTCCCGGTTGGCAAAGAACCTTCAACTCCTCAAGTGCCCATGTGTCCGGTATTTCATCTTGGGTTACGTTGTGAACGTCCTCGGTAGGAGTAGCAGCCTGTCCCCCATGACCCAGACCTTGTTCAACGTGAGACTTCCGAATACACTCGGCAAGCGTGCGTCCAGATTCGATGGTCGGATGCTCGGCTCTCCAATCCGCTGTGAGTCTCCCCGAGCACGCCGCCGCAAGCACCGCTTGGCGAAAGCGTTTGAGGATCGCAGGGACTCGGGAAAGGTGGTCGCGTGCGCAGTCTGTGGTCGGCAGGATTCTCTTGATCTGAGCGGCAATGCGCTGTTGCTCACAAGTAGGAGCAAGAAGTATCGGTATTTCTTTCGCTCGACTTCCCGAAATCTCAGTAAACGTGGAGCCGCTGCCCATCTGTTCGAGGTGGGGCGTGATCAGCCTAAGCCAAAAATACACGAACTCGGGATTGATTCCCGAGGCACAGACAAAACTCTTGAACCCTTGATTCGTGCAAACGTCGTTTGCTGCGATGGCCACATATCCGATAGGAGCACGGCTCGACATCAATACCGTTCCCGCAGGCATTATCACTGCTGAGGATGAGCGCAACCCTTTCTCGCTGAGGTCACGTCTGCCTCTGCGAATATATAACTCTCTGAAGCGGCTCAGGTCTGCCGGAGTGATCCAAGGGTGTCCAGCCTCAGAAAAGTTCCCCGGCTCGGATGATTTTGGAGTGCCACCCCCGACCACATCAGCGATGCTTCCTGCGGTGGTCAGAGTCCAGCCACCGGGTAGGTCGTCGGTCGGTAAAATGCCCTCAGGTATCTCGATTCTTGTGTCGATCACAGAGTGCTCTTCGCTGGTGCAGAGTTCGCAGTCTCTCCGTTTTCAAGAAGGCCCTCAATTTTCGTCAGTTCTGTGATTGCTAATCGAAGTTCGGCAATCGCATCAGTTATGAGTTCGTCTGGCTCACTTGCACTGTCCGCGTCGTCGCCAGACTCGTCTTTGAGCCACTTCAAACCGTCGATTTTGTAATCACGGTCCCTGACTTCATCAATAGAGAAAATACGCCAGCGGTCGTCGTTCGAGTCGCTCGGTTTGCGCTTTGCCGTGCCATTGGGGTCGGCCCCAAAGCACTTCTCAAACTCAGCAAAATGTTTCGCTGTAAGTGGACGATCCTTCTTCGTTATGTGTGGCACATTGCTGCGTCCGTCGTACACCCACACAGTTTCAGTCTTGTAGCCCTTGGTGAAAAAGATCACGTTCGTTTTTGTACCGGGACTATAAGGTGTAAAGGTGCCATTCGGAAGCCGAAGCACAGTATGAAGATTGCAGTCTTCGGTCAAAATCTTGAAAACCTCGCCAGCTTGATCCGCAAATAGGCAGTTATCTGGCACCACCACAGCAGCACGGCCTCCAGGTTTCAGGATCGTCATGACGTGCTGAATAAAATTGAGTTGCTTATTGCTAGTGCTGATAGTGAAGTCGTCTCGTGTCGGTGCCTGATTTGCACCCTTCGTTCCAAATGGTGGGTTCGTCATTACCACATCAAAGCGTTCACCGGAGGGAATTGTGTAGATGGAGTCTCCGAGACCGATGTGAGGCTCTAGCCCATGGAGGTAAAGATTCATCAGTGTAAGGCGACGAGGCCGTTCCACGAGTTCATTGCCGAAGTAGGTCTTGGACTTTAGCCGCTTCGCTAGATCACGCTCCAATGCACCCTTGGTCTGTTCGATCAACCATTCGTAGGAGGACACAATGAATCCGCCCGTTCCACAGGCAGGGTCGCACATCGTGAACTCTTTGTGAACACGAGGGTCGGGCTTCATGCAGCGAACGATGGCTTTGATCAGCAAGCGTGGCGTGAAATATTGTCCCGCACCCTTCTTGCCCTCGCTTGCTGCTTTCTCCAACAGACCCTCGAATGCCGCTGCCTTGATGTCGATGCCAAGAGCCGTCCACTCTGTTTCGTCGATGACGCCGAGCAGCTTCTTCAAGTTGACTGGATTGTTGAACCGCGATTGCGCTCCCGCGAAGATGTCACCCAGCAACCCTCGCTGTTTACCCAACGTGCGAAGAATGTCGATGTAGTCGTCGCGTAGGTCTGTGCCTGACTTGCTGATAAGAGTTGGCCAGTCGCAGCCCTTCGGCAACTCGATGCTGCGCTCGTCGGCCATCTTGAGGAAGAGCAAGTAGGTCAACTGCTCGATGTAGTCGCCGTAGTCGATTCCATCGTGACGCAGGGTATGGCAGAAACCCCAAAGGGTCTGGACAACATCGCTCATGTTGCAATGGCCTCGTTGAGTTGTGTGATCATCTGTGGCAGTTTACCGTCGAACACTCGATTCGCACGACCCCAACCCCCGGCGAGATTGAAAACGGGTATCGCATCGAAGTCGTCCTGCTCGATGGTCAGATTTTCCACCAAATGGGCCTCGATCCGATCCAGCCATTGAATCTGTTCTGGCGTGAACGGCTTTCCCGTCGTCATTTTAGCCATGGCCAGCTTGACTCGGTCACCAGCCGTGTACAGCGGCTCCTGCTCGTTGGCAGCGTGCTTGACCATCGAAATGATGTCTACCAGAGCCTTGTGGTATTGAATCTCGTGGGCCTTGCGAAGATTTTCAAGAGTGAACCGCTGCGGTGCTGCGGCCAACTTCTGTCGAAGTTCCGTGAGGGCGGTGGTATTCCAGTCCCTCGGGCGGTTCAGAAGGATGCGAATGGCCTCGACCTGAGCAGGATTCTCTCGGACAAATCTGGCAAACACGGATAAATAATCCTCGGGTTTGTATTCCTTGCCATCGGTTCCGCGCACCAGCCACGAGGAACTGACCATGTCCACGGTGTCGGTCGCCACTAGGAAAGTTCGCTGCCGCCGGGGATAATTGACCAGCAGGTCTTGGAAGATCTTCTCCCGCAGCAACTTCATCTTTTCCACGAAGTCGGTTCTCAACTGTCGTGGAAGATCACTCGCGTATTTAGCCATGTCTCCCTGCGGGATGAACACGGCGAACATATCCCGCGCCTCACCGGACATCTCCTTGTCAATGCGCTGGAGACGCTTCACGAGGCGGCGAATGTTGTAGTCACGATCCCGGTTGTTCCAGATGTCGTCGATAATCTCGGTGATCGTGCAGACTTCATGCTCCGGTGGTTCTGCGGTGATTTCTGTGGCTTTCTTGAAGTATTCCATCAGCGTACCGTCGAAGCAGTCGAACACCACAAAATGAGATTTGTCAGGGAAGTGTTCGCCCTTGCGAGTTCCGCGTCCCAACATCTGCTCGAACAAGATTCTGGATTTTACTGGTCGCAGGAAAACAATCCCCTCAAGATCGGGGATGTCCACGCCTGTTGTGAGGAGATCAACACTCACAACGACGCTAGGCTGTGGGCGGTTACGAAACTCGCGGATGTGCTGGAGGGGCCTGTCAACTTTCCCGGTGATCTTCTGCACAAACGAATCACCACGTCCAAAGACATCGCGCCCGATCTCAACCAGTTGATCTGCGTGAGAAGTGTGTGACAGATCATTGACCGCAAAGATCAACGTCTTCGGGAAGCGTTCGTAGTGTTGCTCGTGTTCGACCGCCCACTTCTTGACTTCTTCAAGAATCTTGCGGTTGGAGTCAGGCGATGTGATGTCGCGCTCAACCTTGCTGCTATCGAATTGCCGTTCGTCCTCCAATAGATCGAGTTGCTTCGCTCCTGATTCTGGATTGACGATCTCGACTTGTTCTCCTTCTTGCAGGAAGATGCCGTTCATTCGGACATTCGACTTGACCGCAACCACGTCGTAGTCAACGAGGAAGCCCTCGCGCACAGCACGCTCGTATTCGTACCGATAGACGATGTCCTTGAAGTAAGCCGTCGTGTGAGCGGCAGGCGTAGCGGTGAGGCCAACCTTAACGGTATCGAAGTGATCGAGCGTCTTGCGCCAGATAGCTGCTTCAGATGATGTGTAGCCTCGATGGCACTCGTCGGCGATAACCAGATCAAAGGCGTGGATCGGAATGTCCAGCTTCTTGGCGTCCTCATCAAGTTCCTCGTCCCCCGCAGCAAAAATGGCATCTCGACCAAAGAGGTTAATGGTCATCCGCTGAATTGTGCTGACGTACACGAAGGCGTGACTTGCATTCGGGTTCGTCAGGTAAGCCTCCGGCAGCACCTTCGGATCGTACTTTTGATCCTCGTCGAAGTCGCCACGCTGGAACCGCTGGCTGTAGACCTCATAGATTTTGTCGAACTTCAGCCCCGGTTCCGGCTCGAAAGAAGCAAAGGCCAGCACAGCCTGTGCCGCGAGTGCCCGACGATCCACCAAGAACAGAATGCGCTTCGCCACTCCTGACTTCATCAGCCGATAGACTTCGTTGACCATCGTGAAGGTCTTGCCCGTCCCGGTTGCCATGGCCACGAGCATCTGCTGCTTCTTATCGGCAATGGACTTCTCAATGGCGACGTTCGCCTCGCGCTGGTAAGGACGTAGTCTTGAATGATCGTTTGGTGTTCGTAGAAGGGTCTCGCAGGACGAATCGGAATCTTTCTGGAGTGCCTCGATCAGGGCTTCAGGAGTGTGGAACTGGGCGACGATGTGAGACCGGGATAGCTCGTGCCGGATGTCGTGATGCCAGATCGCCTCACCGTTTGTAGAGTAGAGAAACGGAACTCGATACCCTCGATAGTTGAACGGGCTGCCCGTTACACCCTTGGAGTATCTTTCGGCCTGCGTGAGAACACTCTGTGGCCCGAGGGTCAACTTCTTGGCTTCGACGATGCCCAAAACCGTGCCATCCACGCAAAGGGCGTAATCCGCAGGCCCGTTGGCGGTCTCGAACTCCTCGATGGCGCAACCGGAATAGGAGTTCAGGGACATTCCGGGCGAAAAGGCGACGATCTTCCAGCCTGCTGCCTTCAACTTTGGATCGATCAGGCGCTTACGGGTTAACCACTCGGAGTTTTGTTCTGAAGCCTTCACAGATATCAATGGGGGAGCATTGCATTATAACGATTCGTGAGCGTCCGCTGTGTACTTCGCGGTGGTCACTGCACGGAACTGGCAACTCTCCCATCCGTCGGGCCGATGGGGCCGTTGCTTCGTTGCTTCATTGAACTTGCGCGACTTGGAGAAGCCTGTTTCCCCGGCGTCCCCAGATTACTTACCCGCCAAACCTTTGTGCTATTCCCGTCCAACAGCCGCAGGCAATAGAATCTGTTTAGCATCCAGAGCGAGTCGGACATGCTCCGACTCCCCAACCGAACGCAAAGCGTCACGGTGGTTACAGCCTAGCAGGCTGGATGCGGCAGATTAAGGAGTCTGCAAAATGAACCCATCAGAAATTGAAACGTGCCGGGAATATGGCTCTCGCTGCGAGAGTTGCAACCGTTCGACAGATGACTTTTACATTCTGAGAGACGGAAGCATCGTGTGCGTGGACTGCTCCGAACTTTGGGAGCATGACAAAGCAAAGCAGAACTAAGCATCTCTTCGGAAAGCCAGCTTCGAGCAGGCTGTTGACTTGAGGAAGGTATGGCAATCCACGACATAAAGGTTGCAGATGACATGAAGCGGCGCGGTATCCGGCCAACCTCGACCCGCGACGAGGTTATTCAGGCGTGGGATAGGGCCGCCAATCCGATGCGCGGCTGGCTTGAATGGAACATTAAGCGGCACCGTGACGAGGCGGCGAGATTGAGGGCGCAAGGCTTCACGTTGAGCGAGGGTGAACACGGGGCTGGGTGCGGAAAAACTGAGGAATGCAAAGTGAAATCAGGAACAATCGAAACAACCGCTCCGCTGATCGCCGAGCTTGAACAGGGCGAGTTGCGATGCCCCAACGGGCATGACTCAGCAATCCCTCCGCGCTGCCCTGCGTTGATGTTTGTGGCCTGCAGAGATTACTCAACGGAAGCGACTTGGAACGAGTTCTGCATCAAGTGCGGCGTCCGCCATGCCCCGCTGGCGATCTACTGGCACTCGTATCGCATGGATGATCGAGGCGTGCGGAGGGCCAAGAAGTTTTGTGGTTTCTGCGGGGCGAGGATGGTCACAGGGAGGGCGTCTCGGTGAGAACTACTTCGCCAGCACCTTGGCCGCCAGTAGTTCCCCAGTCTCCCTAACGGTCTCATCTATGGCTTGGATGTAATGCTGCTGTGCGGTCTCAACTTTCTTGTGTCTCATCAGAGTTGCAATGTCCTTGGGACTCCCGAGATGTTGGGCATGCGTTGCCACCGTGCGCCGCAGAATCTGCCAGTTCAATCGTTCGATGCCTGCCAGCATGGCTAAAGGATTCAGAACACGCTGCTGATAGTTTTCTTTCAGAATGAACCCACCGTCAGTGTTCGGAAATATGAAGTCCTGTTCACCATTTCGCTCAGTTTGGGCGTACCACTCACACAACCCAGTCACGGCCAGTGCAGGCACTACCAACTGTTGCACGTCGCCTTCCGCCGTGGTCTTCGTGTATGGACGCAAAACCCCACGGTAAACAGTCTCGCTGATGGTCAGCGTTCGCTTCTCGGAATCAAAGCACTTCCACTTGAGTGCGAAGAGTTCAGAAGGTCTGAGAGCCGTCACAAGAATCAAGCGCAGCAGAGCACGCTCACGGCGTTGAAAAATCGTAAACCTGAGCAGCTTCTTGATCTGCGCCAGCGTCAGGTAGGGACGATTCACTTTCTTGACCGCAGGAACACGCAGCAAACGTGCTGGGTTCTTGCGAACATAGTCCTGCTCCTCTGCTTCAGACATGATGCTGCGTAGAAATATTCTGATGTGCTTCACTGCTGACCCGCTGCGCTCTTTGGCGATTGCATTCAACCACGACTGCATTGCAACGCTATCCATGTCCTCCACTGCGACGTTGCCAAAGCGAGCGTTAATGACCTTGAGCAGTTCGAGATTCGTTTGTCTCGTAGAGGCTCGCCAGTTCCCTTCCCGCATCGGTTGCCAGCGTTGCGTGATAAACCATTCCAGTGTCACTCGCCTGTCGGCAGTAAGACCAAGTTCACTGACCATTCGCTCACGCAGGGCATCACGGGCCGCAGTCTTCGTGAACTGTTTCACAGGGCCGATGACGAAAGCGCGCTGCTGACGCTTCTTTTCTCCCGTCTTATAGTTGATGACCCAGCGCGAAAAGTGACCGAGCCACTTGCCCGACTCCTGCGTCAGATACCCCTCTTGGGACTTCATGTGCTGAGTGTGGGCTGAGTTTAAGGTCGGCGTCAAGCGTAAACTACTGAAAAAATGGAGCGGGAGACCGGGATCGAACCGGCGACATCCAGCTTGGGAAGCTGGCGTTCTACCGCTGAACTACTCCCGCCCACTGGCAAAGATTAGGTAGACGTTTGCGCGTAGGCCA
>Ga0187872_10003738_pt1 | contig 11953 bp, 10 predicted proteins | sample June2016WEW_16_4_FD_132973 | JGI IMG/M metagenome (GOLD analysis project Ga0187872, IMG submission 132973) | Peatland microbial communities from SPRUCE experiment site at the Marcell Experimental Forest, Minnesota, USA - June2016WEW_16_40 | ecosystem: Environmental > Terrestrial > Soil >...
GCGCCTTGCAGCGACCGCACGAACACGCGCTTGCGGCGCTGTAGAATCTCGAGGAACTCATGGACCCATGGCGGGTCGTCCTGCGTTGCAAAGATCATCGCTTCGGTGCCCGCCAGGCAGCAGGCGTCCTGCCAGCAGCCCGGTTGACCGAACACGTCGAAGCAGCATACATGGCCGCGCACGATGCCACGCTCGGCCATCTTCTCGGCGGCCCGGTTGACCTCGGCGACGTCGCATTTCGGCGCCGTGGCGAACTCGCCGATTACGTCGATGTCCGCCCTTTGCTTGATCAACGGCTCGCGGACCCAGGCCGTGTACCCGGCATCCTCGATCACCATTCTCAACTCGCCCCGCGGCGTCACGAAACGATAGCGCGTGAGGCGGCGCGCGCCCTCGGAGCAGTCCTCGAACTCCACATGCCACTCCGGAGACGACACACGCCGGCTCTCCAGGAAACCGATCTCCCCTTGCAGCGGGTCGGGGTACTCGCCGGCCTCGGCGTCCGCCATATGTGGCACGGTCCAGTGGATGGCGTCTAAACAGAAGCGGTCGAAAAACTCGCCAGCGGAGATGTCCCCCAAATGCGATTTGAGGAACGCTGGCATCACGTGATGCGTGGTCACGGGCAGCCGATCCGGAGTCTGGCGGCGGATGGCGCAAAGCAGGCGTTGGCGGGGCGTCATGAAGTGCTGCGTACGCCGCTGATTGTCTCTCCATTTCCGCGTTAAAACAACCGCTCGCGCTGCCCAAGAACGGCGCGGGTTACAAGAGTCTTACTTCCTGGAGGCACATGCCGTAACGGCTGCCGGGCGCCATGCGCAATCTGCATCTGCGTTTGGAACTCCGCGGTGCCCGATTTTTTCCGTGCGGGTGCCGAAGTCACGGGAATTTCGGGATGTAACCATCGCTGGGTTTAACGGCTCGGGGCCGGACAACCTCACGCCAGCCATCTGGCTTCATAAGGGAATTGGGGCGACGGTCATCAACGCGCGCAACTCGTGGCAAGCTGCTGAGGCAGGAGGGCGTAACCGGCATCGGGACCAAGCCCCGATAATGAGCTCATCGAGTGCGGACCGGCGTTGATCCGCCAGTTCTGCGATTGCCGGGACGGGAAATGGATCCGCATGGCGGGGGCCGAAAAAGGTCACTTCTTCGCGGCGGGCAGGTTCGCGCTGGGAGTGCTATCCGCCTTCAGATCGCCAAGAGCATATTGGATGCCGGCCAGGAAATGTTCGAGCAGAGGCGCATTCCAGAAAACGGGCGCGCCATGCCCTAGTGAACTATAGAACACGCGGCCCTTCTCATACGCGCGGATCCAAGTCACCGGGAAATCCTTGTCTGCCATGCGCACCGGCAGGATGCGGCGGTTTGGCGAAAAACCGGTCTTCTCCACATCAATAGCGAGGAGCACGTGGAGATGGTCGCGCAGGGTCGGCTCCTGGAACTGGAACGCCTGGTCCGCAATCTGGAATTCATCGCCGTGAAACACGGCATTCAGCGGGCTCTTCGGGTCCTCCACCCTCACCGTCATGGTTTCCCCGTCCCAGGGATGTCCGCCGTTCTCGGTCGCGCCCAACATCTGGCCGAACGGCGGCCACTGGTCGTACTTGGGATACTGCACGAAGGTCGCGATGGCATCGTGAATTCCCACGAACCCCTTGCCGCCCGCGATGTAGGCCAGCAGCGATTTCCTCAGCTCCGGGTCTTCGAATAAGACGCCTACGGTATTCAGAAAGCAGATGGCGTCGAACTGTTTGATCCGGTCCGGGCGGAACATCTCGACATCGTCGCTGAATACCGCCTCGTAGGCGCTGGTACGTTTGCCCATTTGCGCGATCGCGTAGTTGGCTGCCGGAATCGTGTCGTAGGAACTGCCGTGCCACGGATGGCCGTCGCGCATCATGAGGTTACTCACCAGCATGCGGCGCGGTCTCCTCGGTTTGGCCGGCGCTTTGACTGGAATGGCGTCGTCCACTTTCTGCTTCTGCGCGGAAGGCGGCGCCTGGCCCTGCAGCAGCGTGCAGCCGGCCGTGAAACCAAGCGCCCCCATCAACAGCAGGTTGCGTCTCATTATAAGTGGCTCCGCCCCCAAGTATACGCCCGGGGCGGCCCGAGGAATGCCCGAAAGCAGATGTCCGTGAAGAGGCCACAAAGGCGTCCTCGTGGTCCCCGCCTCCACTCACGCGCGGGGTCGGCCGGCGATGCGTCCTGCGCCCGGGCGAACGCCCTTGGATGCCCCTCCCTTCATGCGCGTGATGCCCGTCCACACGTTGACGACTTGCGTTAAGGCCGGTCGCGCGGCGATGTTGCATGGCGATCCGGGTACCGGCTCCAGGGGCTTGGTCGCTACTGCTCTGGCTTTGGAAACTGCGGAAGATGAATGGGCCAAACTTCACCTGGCCCCTGCTGCTTTTCGCCAGCGCGCTACCCGAAGGACTTATGGCCAAGTTGGGAAAGATCTACCGTGGACAGCCGCTGCCGATCAAGAGTCGCAAGGAACTGCTCGCCACTATCAAACGGCCACACTGGAAGCACCTTCGTCCGGACAATGGCGATCTCCCGGACGGCTGGGAAGTGCTGTCGGATTCGGACCACGCACTTACGCCTTCGCGCGTCCTGCCTGCCACCATGTCGGATTAGAACCAGGATGTGCTTGGGCTGGCAGTGAAAGGCTACCGATATCAGGTCATAACGGGCTCACTTCGACTGCGAGCGTCAAGCCTGGGTCAAATGAACGCAACAGCGATATCCTGGACGCGCTACCGGCTGGCTCCGGTAGTCTGAGCGTCGAAGGTGAAACGGCCTTACAGAGCTTCTCCGCGACCGGGCTCGACTACGGCACTGTGTACGCTATTACGTCCGGTATGACCACGGCCCCGGCAGACGTCGACGATCCCTTGATAATGACGCCGGTGTTAGACGAGCCGCCTCAGGTTTGCCGCCCGCGGGCCTGTTAAAATAGAGCAAGGTGTTCAAGCGCTTCATCCTCTGGGACTACGCGCGTGCCAGTTGGCAGTATGACGTGATGGTGGGGATTATCCTCGCTTTCATCTTCCTCACTCCACGCGACTGGTTCCGCGACCAGCCGCGGATTCCGCGCGCCGCCAGCATCGTACGGCCGGCGGAAAACGGCGGCAATGTGCTGTTCGTGGATACCGAGGTGCTTGCCGGCGTGCCCGAGTCGCAGCGTCTCGAACGCCTGCGGGGTTTTCTGAAGACGCAGCCCAGCACGGCGAACATCAGCGTAACGCGCGTCGAGCCGATTCTGGATTCGGAAGGGGAGCTGCAGGGTTATATGGCTTTCGTGCGTCCCTGACGCCAAGTCCCCTATGTTTTCATCCAAGCTATTTCCGCCGCGCCAAGCCGCGCTTGCTCTATGGATAGCCGCCATGTGCGGCACCGCACCGGCGTCCGGCACGGATCAACTGCAAGCCACTTTTGCCCGCATGGATCAAGCGGCCGCCAGCTTCAAAGGCCTTTCGGCCGACCTGACCCAGGTTTCGCACAATGCCCTTCTGAATGCGGACGAGGCACTCACCGGCACCATGGCGGTGCGGCGACCTAAGCCGCATGAACTGCGCGCCGTGGTGGATATCCGGAAGCCCGATGCCAAGAAAGTTCTGCTGACCCGTCATCGAGTAGAAATGTACTATCCGAAGAACAACACGGTGCAGATCATCGACCTGGATCGCAAGGACAGCCACCTGATCGACCAGTATTTCTTGCTGGGCTTCGGCAGCAATTCGGCCGAGCTTCGAAACTCGTACAAAATGGAGCTCGGGGGGCCGGAAACCGTGTCCGGGCAGAAGACCGTGCACCTGTTGCTCACCCCGAAATCCGCCGACGTGCTGGCGCAATTGACCAAGGTGGAGTTGTGGATCTCCGATACATTGGGCATCGCCGTGCAACAAAAGTTCTGGGAGCCGGGCGGCGATTACACGCTGGCCACTTACACCAACGTCAAGCTCAACCCGGTCCCCCAGGAGTTGAAGTGGGATATTCCCAAGGACGCGCATAAGGAGATTCTGAACAAATAGGGTTGGCAGTGAGCGGGATGAAGACCAGGACCAGCACATACCGGCTTGAGTATCTCGATTGGCTGCGCGGGCTGGGCGCTATCATCATGCTGCAGGGGCACGTGTTCGATTCGTTCCTCAAGCCGGAACTGCGTCCCGGCGGTGCGTGGGTGCTTTCGCAATTCGCGGGCGGCATGCCGCCGGCCATCTTTCTGTTTCTCACCGGCGTGACGCTGGCGTTCCTGATGGATTCGAGCGAGCGCCGGGGCCTGACGCGCGGCGAGCGCGTTTTCGCCGCGTTTCGCCGCTCGGGGTACTTGTTTTTTCTAGCCTTTGCCTTTCGCGCGCAGATGTTCTTTTCCGGCTTTCCCGCCCCGTGGACCGACCTGCTCAAGGTGGACATTCTCAACTGCATGGGCTTTTCGATCGCCGTGCTTTCGGTGATGGCCGTGTTCCGCACGCGCCAGCGCGTGGCGGCCGCAGCGGCGGTGGGGCTGGCCATCGCGCTGGCCGGGCCGCTGGTAAGCGCGGCCAATTGGACGCGCGTGCCTCCGGCGGTGGCGAATTACATCGCGCCCAGCCGCGTGGCGTTCGGATTCTTTCCCTGGGCGACGCACCTGGCGTTCGGCATCAGCGCCGGCAGCCTGATCCGCTCGCTCACACCGGAAGCGACCGATGGCGCCATGCGCTGGATGGCGGCGGGCGGAGGGTTGACAATCGTGGTCGCACAAGCGTGCGCGGCGTCTTCCCACTCGATGTATGCGGCCTCGGATTTCTGGCTCAGCAGTCCGGCGCAGGTGTTGACCAAGCTGGGCGCGACGCTGGTGATGCTGTCGGCTGCGTATCTGTGGACGCGTTATGGCGCGCGGCACGGCGCGTGGAGCTGGGTGCGGCAGTTCGGCGTCACTTCGCTGTTGGTCTATTGGGTGCATATCGAGCTGGTTTACGGCCGCTGGTTTTGGTTCCTGAAGAACAACCTGACGGTGGCGCAAACGGCAGTGACCGCAGTGGGCGTGATTCTGTTGATGCTGGCGATCTCCGCTCTGCGCACTAACTGGGCCAGAGTTCGGGCTGCGCTGGCCGGGATGGGCTGGTGGTACGCTCCCACCCCCGAGCGTGTGCCGGGGGACTAAGGAGGAGGCAAGAAGCTAGGAGGTCGGAAGTCAGGACTCAGAATGCATCACCGGTTTCCAACGCAGGGCCGGCGTTCTGACTTCATGACTTCTGTCTCCTGTCCTAGGTCCCCCCTTACCGCCGCAACAAATTCCTTAGAATGAAGAACGCATTGGCTGGCCGCTCGGCCAGGCGGCGCATATAGTAGGGGTACCACGCCTTGCCGAACGGCACGTAGAGACGCAGCCGGTAGCCTTCCGCCACCAGTTGCCTTTGCAGGTCGCGGCGAATGCCGTAGAGCATCTGGAATTCGAAATTCTCGCGCGGCACTTTCGTGGCTGCGGCGAAGGCCTTGGTTTCGGCGATCATCTTCTCGTCGTGAGTGGCGATGGCGGGGTAGTTACCTCGTTCGAGAAGGATCTTCATCAGCGTCGCATAGTTCAGGTCGACGTCGGCTTTGTTCGGGAACGCCACGCCGGCATTTTCCAGGTAAGCGCCTTTGCACAAACGCACGGGGATGCCGAGGTCGCAGAGGTTCTCCACGTCTTCCTGCGCGCGGTACAAGTAGGATTGGACCACCGTGCCCACCGCCCGGTAGCGGGCGTACAGGTCCGTCACCAGGCTAAGGGTGCGATCCACATAGCCGCTCGATTCCATATCGACGCGCACGAAACCGCCGAGCAAGGCGGCACGCCGCACCAGTTGTTCCACGTTGGCGCGGCACACGTCGCCCGAAAGATCCAGCCCGAACTGAGTCAGCTTGAGCGAGACGTTTCGCTCGATGCCGGATTGTTGCATGGCCTCGAGCGCGCGCAGGTACTCGTCGCGCGCCGCCGCGGCGTCGTCGAGCGAGGTGACGCTTTCCCCCAGACGATCGAGGGTAAGAGCGATGCCCTCCGCCTGCAACCGGCGGCCACAGACAAGCGCGTCTTCGAGCGTCTCTCCCGCCACGAAGCGGGCGGCCAGGCGCCGCGCGGCGGCGGAATTCTCCAACCAGCTCCGTAGCCAGGCCAGCCGCGACAGAAACAGGAGGATAGGGCGCACGACCAACAGGCTATCACCGTGCGCAGGCCGGAAGCATGCGCCGAAAGGAGTGCTAGAATCACGGTTTGGAAACCCTGGACGAGCCCGACTTAAAGCCTGGGGAATTACGCTGTCCGCGGTGTTTCGGGAAAGATGTTGTTCCTTCCAAGCCCCGCGGGTTGGTCGACGCGCTGATGGTCCGAGTGGGCCGCGTCCCCCGGCACTGCCGTTTCTGCAGCAAGCGCTTTTATGCGCTGCCGTCGGCGCCCAAGGCGGCGCCATGCGAGCCGTCGTAGGACACCTAGTACAACTCGATAACATGGAGTTAACTCAAGGCCTGCCTGCTGTTGCCGAAGAGCAAATTGTCGGGCTGCTCACGCGTTTGGCTGCGGAATCGGATGGGTTGGCCAGCCGATCGCTGGATGCTTGAGCGGCCGCCAACCATGCTCGCGCCGGGCCCGCGTGAAGCGGCCGGCGCGGTCTCCGAAGGGGCGGCAGCCAATTTGCCGCTTCGATGAATGCTAGGTTGCGGGCATGGAAACCAGGGAGACGTTTGGGCGCGGGCGCTTCAAACGTCTCCTGACCGCCGCTATTGAATTTCCCGCAGTCGCAGCAGCGCGGCGCGGCTGCGGCGCAGGGAAGGCGACTCCACCAGCCGGCATCCGGGTTCCGGCCGCGGTTCTGATTCTTGGGATGCCTTTGTCCGCAAATGGCGCCGAGGCGTCCCATGCACGTTCTTTTGCCAGGCGCGTAAACCTTTACAGCGGCATTCCGGTCTATATAAACGAATGGAGACAACGCTGGCGGCGGAACCGGCTTCGGTGACGGGGATCTCCGCGGGGGAACTCGCGGATTTCGATGCCGTGGTGCGGGATCACCAGCCGGCGGTATTCCGGTTTCTGCTGGCCTCTTTACGCGAACGCGAGCCAGCGGAGAACCTGACGCAGGAGTGCTTCCTGCGCGCCTATCGGGCACGGCGCAGTTTTCAAGGGCGTGCCAGCGTGCGCACCTGGCTGATGCGCATCGCCGTGAACCTGGTGAACGACCATCGCAAGAGCGCTCGCTTGCGCTTCTGGCGGCGGGCCGCGCAAACCAGCCTGGACGTGCCGTTCACGGGCGACTGGCTGGCCGACCGGCACAGTTCTCCGGAAGCTGCGGCATCGGCGCGCGAGCAGGTGAGGGTGGTTTGGCGGGCCGCAGCGGCGCTACCGGAGCGGCAACGCACGGTGTTTCTGTTGCGGTTCGTGGAAGAGATGGAGATACGGGAAATCGCCGCGGCTATGGATTTGCAGGAAGGCACGGTGAAAGCGCACTTGTTTCGCGCGGTGGACGCGGTGCGGAAGAAACTTGGGGAGAAGCCATGAGCGGGCACTTGTCGTCGGTCGAAATATCGGAATGGCTGGCCGGAATTCGCGCGTCCGGCGCGGAACGGCACCTGGCGGAGTGCGCCGGCTGCGCGGCGGAACTGGAGCGGGCGCGCGAGCCCTTAGCCCGATTCGGCGCCGCGGCGCGCGCCTGGTGCGCGGCTGAAACGCCGGCCCCGCGGCTGGAGCCGATCGAATCCGAGTTACGCCGCCGGCGGCGTTTCACGGGTGTGGGGATCGCGTTGGCGGCCGCTGCGGCATTGATGGTGGCCGCGCCGGTGTACCGCCAGCACCAGCGCGCCCTCGAAATGGCACGCCAGGACGAAGCCCTACTGGAACAGGTGCAGACCGAAGTATCGCGTTCGGCCCCGGAGCCGATGCAACCACTCGAGAAACTGGTGGCGTGGAACTCGCCGTCCGGGCAATCCGGTTCCAGCCAATAATTCAAAACAAGGAACGCAAAAAATGAAACTGACGATTCTGAAGACAACTCTACTTGCGTCGGCGCTGTGCGGATGGGCACTGGCGCAACCGTCGCCGGACGCCGCGCCACAGGGCGCTCCAGTGCCTCCCGCCGCGCCCGCACCACCTGCACCGCCCGCGCCACCGCGAAGCCCGCAAATGGGCCACGCTCCCGGTCACGGGATGATGATGCCGGGTCCGGCTGGAAAGTGGTGGGATAATCCTGAGCTTGTCCAACGGCTCAGCCTCACCGCCGATCAGCAGAAGAGAATGGACGAGGTGTTCCAGCAGAACCGGCTGCGGCTAATCGATCTTCACGCCGCGCTCGAAAAAGAGGAAGCGATTCTCGATCCCCTGATCGAAGCGGCCAGCCCCGAGGACGCCAAGGTGCTGCCGCAGATCGACCGTGTAGCGCAAGCACGCGCCGAACTGGAAAAGGCCAACGCACGGCTGCTGCTGGGATTGCGCCATGTGCTCACGCCGGAGCAGTGGAAGAAGCTCGAAAGGGAGCAGCACGGTCCAACGGTCGGATACGGCGGCCCGGGCGGATACGGCAGCCCAGGCGGCCAACACACGCTGCCACCACCGCCGCGCCCGTAGCGGAAATAGCCGCCACACCTGGAGGGTCACACCGCGGCTGGCGATTCTCTCTCCGCCCGCCGCCGCATCCTGTCAGCGGTGCTGGCCCGTCTCCATGGCGGCGAACAGAGCAGCCAGTTCGGCCTCCGACGAGCCGGCGAACAAATTGCTGGGAAAGCGCCGGTAACTTCCGATCTCGCCGTAGATCGAGTTCTCCTGGCTGTAGTTCAGAGCCAATCCGGCCAGATATTGCAGCCGCAGGTTGCCGTCGCGATTGATTTGGGCGCCCTCGAGCCACGGCCGCAACTCGGCTGCCTGGCCCGCGTAAACCGACAGCAGGTCCGGCAGCGACTGGAAGCCCACCTGGCGCAAAGAGGCTACCACGCGCGCATGATCCGGCCGCGCCAGGCGGGCCTCAAGCTGGTCCAGGTTGATTCGCATGGGTTCGACCTGGCCCAGCAGGAAAAGGTCGTAGCCGCCGCCATTCAACTCGTTCGCCCACACCGTTCCATGCGGGAATGCTTCGAAGAATGTGGCGATCTCGCTCTTCACCGTATCCGCGTCGCTCTCATACAGCGGCACCCACTGGGTGACGATGCCGCCCGGATTCAAATGCTGTTTGACCAGCTCGAAATACTCGCGAGAATACAGCGTGGCGCTGCCTTTCACCCAGGGATGGATGGGATCCGACGTGATGATGTCGAACTTGCTCGGAGTGGTGAGCACGAAATGGCGCGCGTCGTCATAGACGATGCGGGTGCGTGGATCCTGCACGACGTCGAAATTCTCGCGGCTGAAATAGCGGGCGGCGATGGGGGGGACGAGCGGCTCCATTTCGCAGATGACGATGCGCCGCACCTCCGGGTGCACCACGAAAGTTCCCGCCGTGACGCCCGCACCGAAACCGACGACCAGCACCGATTGCGGGTTGCGATGGAGCAGCGCCGGCAAGTGGCCGAGCATGCGCTGCAGCCGCATATCGTAACTTTCGGTGGAGGCTTCCACTTTCCCGCTGACGTGGAATTGCACCGCGCCGTCGTCCCATTGCGAAATGGCGATCGACGAGTTGAGGCCTTCGCCCCAGTAGAGGATTGTCGCGCGGCTGGCGGAAGTCATGATACGCCGCCCGAAGGCGATCAGCATGGGCGGCGGCGGTTGAACGCGGCGGGCGAGAAAGAACGCGCCCGCCACGGCGGCGACCGCCACCAGCGCCGTTGCCGTGCCGGGTTTGGCGCGAATCGCCGGCGCCAGCATGAACAGGGCGCCAGCGGCAGCCAGCAGGATGAGCACACGCTCGGCGCCAGCGGTGCCGATCCACGGAATCAAAATGATACTGAAGCCAAGCGCGCCCGCAATCGCGCCCAGCGTGTTGGCGGCGTACACTCCCGCCACCAGCCGCCCCGGATCTTCGCCCGGCGCGGCGGCCGCCGCCAGCGCCAGCGGAAAACTCGCGCCCCACAACAATGTACCCGGCAGAATCGCCCAGAGGACGCGCACCAGGTCGGTTTGAAACGTGTACCACACGCCGGTGGCCAGCAGTGGGTTCACCGGCCACCATGGCAGCGATTGGGAGATCTGAAACGCCGTCCAGGCGATGGCCCCCACCAGCAGCGCCTGGGCGACCGCGAGAGCCAGGCGTGGCCGCGCCGTGCGCGAAATCAGCGCGCCCGCCGCGCCGCCGATTCCCAGGCCCGCCAGGAACACCGCCAGAATGATGGAAAACGTGTAGACGGTGGCGCCCAGCAGCAGACCCAGTAGCCGCGTCCACACCACTTCGGCGCCCAGCGCGCAGGCACCCGAAATCGCGATGGTTACGTGCGCCGGCCAGTAGCCCTTCGCGTCCACCGGCGCAGTCGGCGGGATGAAAGGTCTCCCGGCGCGCCGGGCGAGCGCCATGCTCATAATCGCCACCACAAGATTGATCGCCACCGCGCACAGGGTTGCGGTCGTCATATCCGAGAACCGCAGCAGGCAGAACCCGGCCAGCAGGCAGCCCAGCACGGCGCCAACGGTGTTCGCGCCATACAGCAGCCCCATTCGCGAGATGCCTTCGGGAGTCGATTCGAGCCACCGCGAAGCCGCCGGCAGCGAAGCGCCCATCAGCAGCGTCGGTGGCAGCAGGCATAGTGAAGCTACAGCCGCGCGCAACAGAATGGCCGGCATACCATGACCTACTCCCGCCACATAGACGTAGTTCGCAAGCGGCATCACCAGCAGCACCAGCACGCCCGCGGCGCCGATCCCCAATTCGACGTACGCATACACGCGCAAAGGGTGCAGGCGGCGCGCCAGGCCCACCCGCGGCAAGGCCAGGCTGCCCAGGCAAAGCCCGCCCATGAAAGTGGCCAGCAGCACGCCGAGCGAAACCGCCGTCGATCCGATCACCAGTTGCAGCAACTGGTACCAGACGATTTCATAGATCAGCGCCGAGCAGCCGCTCAAGCCGAACAACAGCAATAGCGCCGGCAAATAGCGCGTGGGACCTGACTGCGAGGGAGGGTTGGAAGGCATGGAGTACGCCGCGGTTCGCCTGCAATGTGCGGTTCCCAGAATGATAACACCGGAGCGGTATAGGGCGAAACCGCGACAGGCCACGTTCGGCCACGGGTAAGCTGGCCCAGGCGCGGCTGATGCCGCACGGTTCGACAGGGGCTGCCAGGGGCGAAGTTGATAAACTCGAGTGAGACATGAGATCCCTCATCGCCCTCTTCGCCTTGGCTGGCACGGCCCTGGCAACTGGTTTCACCGGGGCTGGTTTCAATGGAACCTGGGACGCCACCATACTCGCCGGTGGAGAACTGGTTCCGTTTCGGCTGGAAATCAGCGAATCTCCCGCGCGCGTCTGCTTCTTCGAAGATACCTGGCCGGTGTGTTCCACCTCGGGCCGCATCGAAACGGGCAAACTGATCGCGCAGTGGGACTATCTCAACCGCGAGCTACGCCTGGAGGTCGCCGGCGATGGCCTGCAAGGCGTCTACCGTGGCTTGAGGACCGGGCACGATCTCGCGGTTCAGGCGAAGACCCACCAGCCGCCTGCGAAGGCGGCGCAGCCGGCAGTGGATCTCGCCGGCGTTTGGGAGATCCATTCGAAGGACCGGCCGGCGCTGGCCTGGCAGCTTCTGTTGCGGCAGACCGGACACGAATTGAAAGGCACGATTCTGCGCGTGGATGGCGATGACGGCACGCTGGTGGGCACGGTGGCGGAGAAGCATTTCCTCATCAGCCATTTTTCGGGCGACCGTCCGGTGATGCTGGAAGGCACGTTGGCCGATGACGGCAGCTTGCACCTGAAGTTCCAAGGCGGTGCGCTGTTTGCCCTGCGCCCGGCCGCGGCGCGTGCCCGCGGCCTGCCGCCGCCGGCCGACCCGGCCACCTTCGCCCGCGCCAAGGATCCCA
>Ga0187872_10003741_pt1 | contig 11950 bp, 16 predicted proteins | sample June2016WEW_16_4_FD_132973 | JGI IMG/M metagenome (GOLD analysis project Ga0187872, IMG submission 132973) | Peatland microbial communities from SPRUCE experiment site at the Marcell Experimental Forest, Minnesota, USA - June2016WEW_16_40 | ecosystem: Environmental > Terrestrial > Soil >...
ACGAACAGCGCGCTCCGTCCAGTTCCGGTGAACCAGACGGCCATTCAGCCAGACTTTGACGGCGTCGTCGCTACCGAGGCCGAAGAGCGCGTCGGAGGGCGTGGCTTGCTCGATTGTCGCAAAAACGTAGGCGATGGCGGGCTTCTCACCGTACGATTTTCCGAGGTCGACGTTGTCGGAGGAAGACTCCAAGCGCTGCCAGACGTATTTCCGTCCAGCCAGATCGATAACCTGACCTTCGGCAGGATTGGCGCCTGTCTCACCTCCTTGCGAAGCCAACGCGTCCCGCTCGAAGGCTCCCAACTCGGCTGTCTCGTCTGGCTCGGTCCCGGTTACGGGCAGAGGCGCCAGAATGAGCCAGGAGCGGACCGCGGAGCCAGGCTTCAGGTCGATCGACGCGGCGATCCCGCATGCGGCGATGGCCGCGATCGCGATCCAAATGCGGCGCTTGGGCATAGGCAGCCTCCGTACAGGATAAGGGAATCTGCTCAACCGATTTTAACCCCGGCGCAATGCCCTTGTGTGAATTTGTGCCGTGGTGTGGAAGTGCTCACCGTGGACTGGGCACCGCTACGAACACCATCGCATCGCGATAGCTCTGATGAAGGCCATCCCGGCGTCCCGCAGCGCGCGCCCGTCCGCCTGTCGGCGCTGTCTTGGGTTGTTTGGAAGAAACGTCTGAAGCGCCCGTAGTGAAATCAAACAGATAGCGTGAAGTCGAGAAACTCCAGTTTGGCTCCCCAGACGGGACTCGAACCAAGGACCTCTTGGTTAGCGGCGGTCACCTTTTGGTTAACGGCTATCCCCTACAGTCTTCGCCACTGAGCCGTTCGCAGAGAGACCGCCGGAGAGCCAAGAGAGCATTTGAGAGAGGATGCCGCGATCGGGTGCGGAACTATCGGAATGCGGCATAAACTGATATTAGACGCCCTGACATGAGAACCCCTAAACAAAATGAGCCGCCGGCCACTCCCGCCGAGGAAGTGCCTGGCCCGATACGGCCAGAGGATTTTGAAGCCTCCTATGCCGGCACACCACCTTGGGATATCGGGCGGCCGCAGCCGGCCTTTCTAGCGCTGGCAGAAGCGGGCGCCATTCGAGGCCGGGTCCTGGACGTGGGTTGCGGGACCGGCGAGCACGCTCTCATGGCCGCCGGCATGGGACTGGAGGCGACTGGCATCGATTCGGCTCCGGCCGCAATCGCTCTTGCCGAAGCCAAAGCCCGCGACCGCGGCTTGACCGCGCAATTCCTGGTCCATGACGCCCTTCAGTTGGCTTCTCTCCACCAGCAATTCGACACCGTGCTGGATTGCGGCCTGTTCCACGCCCTCGACGACGACGACCGCCGGTCGTTCGTCGAGAGCCTCCGCGCGGTTATCCAGCCAGGCGGCCGCTACTTCATGCTGTGTTTCAGCGACCGTCAACTGGGGTCTTGCGGCCCGCGCCGGATAAACCGGAACGAAATCAGGGCCAGCTTCGACAGGGGATGGCAGGTAGACTCGATCGAGCCCGCCAAACTCGATAGCAGGATGAGCCCCGACGGAATTCTGGCCTGGCTGGCGCGCATCACGCGGACATGAGCATCGCGTCACCCATGCGGTTCTTCAGCGGACCGCGATCTTGGGTCGGCGCGTGTGACACCCATCGACTTCGGGGGAGTTGGGCGTCTACTGTCACTTCCGCGGACTGCGCGTTTTTCGTCCTGGTGGCCGCTCAAAGGTCTACGCTGTGCGACCAGCACTTACTACCAAGGGGGGCCCGACCTCCAGAGGGCACCGTATCGCGGACTCGTAGGGGATTACTGGATGTCAGTTCTCGACACCTTTGCTTCGCTGCCCAAGTCGGGCTAAGCCCCGGACCGGGTTCTGAATCGCGTCCCGGTATTGTCTCCCGGTCCGCAGACGGACGCCATCGCGAAGTTCCAACTCATACGCGCCGCTCAGAGGGATCTCGAATCGCGCCGACAGGCGATCTCCAAACCGCATCTTTTCCATGGCGACGTACGCCCGCGTCAATCCAATCTCCTCCCGCAGCGTGGTCTCAGGCTGAGAGTCGCCGCGCAGCACGAGCCGCAACAGATCGCCGAGGCGCGCCAGCATATGGCTGGCGGTCTTCGGATCCTGCACTGGCCGGTTTGCTGGACTTCCGCGACGGCACGAGCTACACCGGCCTGAATCCGGAGCGCCGTATCTGTGTCAAGCACATCGGCATCACCGGCCACGCCAATTCCCCTATACTGATGCGTGCGGTCCGGCTCGACAACCAGGACGTGATTGATACCGTACTGATGGCACTCAACGCCAACGACCGGCAATCCGATTCGAGCCAGAACAACATCCTCCCGCTGGCCGTAGCGCGTGGCATGGGCGGATTCGCGCGCCTCGCGCCTCCCATCATCTCTCCTCGAATCGTCGCGCAACGCTCGCGCTCGGCCAGGACGGCCTGCAAATCAATCTATACCGCGCCCAGAGCTTTAGCCGCTTTGCGCACGTCGGCCGGCTCGACTGCGATAAGTGCGCCGAAGCGGCCCGCACCGGCGCACAGGGCATGAACCGAGATCACGTTGATGCCCGCTTCCGCCAGTCTGCACATCAACTCGGCCACCACGCCAGGACGGTCTTCGCCGTTTACCAGGAACGCCTTCTGCTTCTTGCCCAGGGTGAGGGCTGCCTTCTTGCCTGCGGCATTGATTCCCGGCGTCTTCCCGTCCACAACAAAGATGATTTCGGCGTTCCGGGCCGTTTTCCGGTAACCCAAGCAGCCCAACAGGTTCATTCCTGCGTCTTTGAAAGCCGTCAAGGCCCGAGCGCCTTCGCCGGCCTTGTGAGGTATTGCTGCTACGTAATAGTCGACTCGCGAAATCTCGTCAGCCATTGTCGTTCTCCTGCCCTTAGCTTACGCCAGGACAAGAAGCAGGAGACATGTTTTGTTTTGATCGCGGTCCATCAGTGCCGTCCGCCTTGACGAGGCGAAGTACCTCGCGCCGGATGAGTTGCGCTCCTCATCCCCGCCATCGCGACGCCGCGGCGCACGCGCGGCGCAACCGCGCGTTCGATTCTGGCGCATTGCATTCGGTGCGCGAATCCGCCGCAGAGGAGGCGCCGAGCGGTGAATCTGGCGCGAGTGCCGCGCCGTCAAGCCGTTAGCCGGAAGGACAGAGAGTTCGCCGTGAAGGGGTTTGGCTCGGCAAACAGGACTCGAACCTACAGCCTGTTGGTTAACTAATGATGTGTTTGAGCCGTCGCCGCTCAGCCGCGCGGAGAAAACGGCGGAGAAAAACCGCCCCGCATGTCGCGGAACCCGAAGCATTTTCTTTTCTCCGAAAGTCCTCTTTGCTTCTCTCCTTGCTTATTCCTGCCGCCAGAGCGTCCGAAAGATTCCTAATCAACGTGTTCATTCCGCCGCCTGGTCAGGCGCTTGGGTCTGGCTAAGGTACCTGATACTGAGTGATTCCGCCTGAAACGAGCATGGTTGCACCGATGAATAGCCCCTCGGCCAGCTCAGCGCACGCCTGAAGGATGAGAGCTGGCCTTCGCGGCTTACCTGCCCGCGTAGTTCATCCGCGGCTAGATGTTTTTTCCCGCCTTCCCAGCATGCGGATGTCATCTATCATCCGCCAGTATTCGGCCAAAGCCAAACGCCCTCCCTTGGTCAGCGCGCAATCGGTGTTCGGCATTTTGCCCTCAAAACTCTTGCGCACCGCAATGAAACCCGCCTTCTCCAGGCGGTCCAGGTGGGACGACAGGTTCCCGCTCGTCAATCGCAGCGTGGAGAGCAGGAACGTAAAATCGGCCGACTCCACCCCGGCCAGCAGCATCAGGATGCGCAGGCGGGCGGGCTCGTGAACGGTTCGATCCAGGTCCGGCATGGTCATTCCGCACGGCGGAGCCGTCGCAGCGCAAAACGGCTGTAGAGATGCGACACCAGGAAACTCAATACGCCGTACCCGAAGGTGGGCAGAGCCATATTCAAAGCGTCCCACTTTGCCGCAAACAGAATCGGCGCGCCAGCCAACAACAGCGCGGCGTGCACCGCATAGAGGGACGGCCAGACCACCGTGGCCAACACGCTGGCCGATTGGCCGGAAAGTAAGATATAGAGCATGAATGGGAGGACATACAGCGCCGAGACCGGCTGCTGATATCGGGGCGGGATCGCGGCCCCGAACACCACTTGCGCCAGCACGCAGGCTCCAAATAGGAACGGTACCAAGAACCAAATCGGTCCCCGTTTTCGCGCCGGCTGGCACTCCGCGGAGCTAACCCGGCCCTCGCTTCGGTAGACCCGGCCGCCAATCCAGTCAAGCACCGGCTTTGCCCGGCCAGGAATGCTCATGTAGATACTGAGAAAAATGTTCACGATACAGAAGAGGATCGCCATCCCCAGCCAAATGCCGTACGCCATGCTCTGCCCGCTCCGTCGCGCAGCTCCGCCGGCTATGGAGGACCAGAAAATGCCCGCAAAGACCAGCCCCCACACCAACATCAGAACGACGTTAGGGAGAGTGCGGTTTCGAGCGTATCTGCGCGTCCAGCCGGGGATTTTTCGAATCTGCTCCGATGGGAGCGAATCGGGATTGACGTTTTCGGTATTCATTTCTCACCCCAAGCTACTTTGTATCACAAACTAGTATGGAATGCAAGATATTTTATTTTTATGAGCCAAGCATATCTGCCTCGCGACCGTAACCGCCTGCTTTGTCAACCTTCCAGGGGGGCCGTTGAATTCGCGTCATGTGAATACCGCCGCCGCGTCCACGCCCGGCGCCGGGCGAAAAAGAATGCAACTTGATGCTGCCCGACGAACGTCTACAGCGTCGGCACTCCCTACGAGATCATCCTCGCCCGACAACAGCGAAAGCCCAGTGCTCTTTGTCAGCCCGCTCGTCAAATTCCCAGCATTACAGCGCCTGCGGGATCACGTCAAAGGCGATCTACGGGCGGCGTGGAAGGTGAAGTTCACAGGATCGTCGAAACGGGTAATCGGTCGTCCGGGACCAGCGATCATCTGTGCGGCGCGGCTGACCCTTCCCACGCCGGTTAGCCCATGACCTGGCGGAGGTAGGCCAGGTTCTTGCGCATATCCGCCTCCACGGTGGATCCCACATGTGTGTCGGTCTCGAGGTTCGCGGCACCGGTGAATTCGATATCGCGGATGGCTTCAATCACCCGCGGGATCGAAATACTCCCCTCCCCCAGATAGTGAGGGTTGTCTTTCAAGTGGAATTGACAGATCCGGTCTTTGCCCAGCCAACGGATCTCTTTCACGACGTCGAAGCCGGCCTGGGTCGAGTTCCCAATATCGTAATACACGGACACGTTTTTCGACTTCGCGCGGTCCATGATCCGAACGTTGTTCTCGGCCGAGATCGTATCCTCGATCCCCAAAAGTACCCCGGCCTTCTCGGCTTCGGGCGCGATCTCGCGCAGGGCATCGCCCGCCGCATTCCCTTCAGCTTGGTTCTGAATGGCGCACATTCCGAAAAACGGGAGAAGCAGCACCTTAGTCTTTAACGCGCTCGTGAGCCGGATGGAATCGAGCACCCACTTGATGGCGAGTTTGTCGTTCTTCAGCCCGTTGTCGTGGAGCTTATCCACGCAGGTCCCGTTGATCGGAATCTTGTACTCGCTGGACAGGCTCAGGTAGCGGGAGATGATCTCGGGGGCGTCCAGAGGCATTTTGCCGTTGACGATGCGCCTGCCGAATGAAATCTGGACGCCCTCAAAGCCGATTCGAGCCGCCAGCGGCAGCGCGTCCGGGTTGGCTCCGAGTCTCAGGTTCCAATCGGTGACGCCGATGGAGAAGCTGCGGACGGCGCCGCCAGCGAAGCGCCCGCCGAGGCCGGCGAGCGCCGCGGATTGGAGCAGAGCACGACGACTGATCTTTGCCATAAGCCTCTCCCTTACCACTTGAGCTTCAGGCTGGCTTCCCATTTCTCGGCGGAGGTCATCATCTCGTCCCAGGTCACCGCGGTTCCGCGGTAGGCCGCCGTCCGGCCAAGGATGCCGGTGAGGTTGCTCTCCACAGCCGTGGCGGCATTGTTAATCGGCTTCCCCGTCTTGATGCTCTGAACAAAGTTCTGGATGTTCGTGACGCAGCCGGTCGTGAAGGTGTCGTCCTTCTCCGCACCGGTCCAGGTCCTGTCCGGATCGTCGCTCACGATCCGGACCAGCCCGCCGTAATGCGTGTCCGCGCAACCCTTCAGGCCAAAGCAGCGCACACATAAATCGGAGAACTTGCCCGTGAGTTGGTGAGAACTGAACGAGGCATGGACCTCACCCGGGTACCAGAAGGTGATCGCGAAGTGGTCCCAGGCGTCGCCCGCGTCACTCTTCGTTCCCGCCCAATTGGTCCGTCCTCCCGTTCCGGCCGCCTTCAGCGGGTGGCCTCCGAGATACCAGTTCGCCATGTCCAGGACGTGGACGTTCTGCTCCACAATGATATCCCCACTGATCACGCGGTCGCCCAGCCAGTTGACGATCCGGACTTGCCCGGGGTCCATGTCGGGAGTAGAACGGTCCACCCATGGCCGGTTGGCATAATAGAAGACCTGGGCCATAGCGATCGTTCCGATGTCGCCGCGCTGCATGCGCGTAACCGCCTCCTGAAACACGGGGCGGGCGCGGCTTTGAAAATCGACCCAGAAGCTCAGGCTCTTGCTGTGCGCCTTCTGCCCGCTGGCCAGGAAGCTCTTGCTGTCCGGAACGTCCACTGCCACCGGTTTGGCACAGAAGACGTGTTTGCCCGCATCCACTGCCGCCGCGGCGTGCGCCGGATGGAAATACGTCGGCGTCTCGATCACCACCGCATCGAGCTTTGATTGCGCCAGTTCGCGGTACGCGTCCGGCCCCCAGTACGCGCGGTCCGAATCCACCTGCAACTTCTCGCGGGTGGAATCGAGCCTGCTCTTGATCACATCCGCCACCGCCACCACGCGGGCGCCGGCATGTTCGGGGAAGAAGGGCGCGATCCAGTTGCCGCGCCCTCCGCAGCCCACCAGCCCCACTTCCACCGCCGAATTGGCTTGCGACCCAAATGCCGTCTGCGGGCTGAGTAATAACGCGCCCCCCGCAGTTTGCAGGAAGCGACGGCGCGCGGTCGTTGGTTGATAGCCCATGGGAACCTCCGCTCAAAGACTCTTCAGTCTGATTCATGATACCTTAGCCGAGTTTGGCCGGATTGCGCTTCCGGACGCGGCGCCCGAGCACGCCCGCGCCGGCCTTTCCCGCCGGGGGCATGCGATGCCCGTGTTACACGACAATCGGCGTCTGCCGGGGGATTGATCGCCCATCACGCCGTTCCGCTCGTCACAGCCTCAGATCCATGGCTGGTTGCCAGACTTCTATTCTTCCTTCTTGACGTCCACGGTTGTCAGCCGCTCATAAATAAACGGGACCTACGCCTTCAGCCGACGCCGCGCACTCCGAGGAAATGGAGGAGGATTCACACTTTCCCCGATGGTGTGGACTGGCTCTCTGGCCACATCACGGCTAGCATCAGTGCCACCCCAATTCCGATGAACACTTCAGCGCACCGATGAAAGGCGATCTGCCATGCCGGACCAGTCCGCGGCACCAAGAGCACAATCGCCAGCGTAACTCCCCCGAACCGATATGCGCTTCGGTCCGAGCGTGCCACGGCGCAGAGCAGTCCTAGGACGAACACGCCCGTACCGAATACAAGCACCTGCGACCCGAAGCGGCTCGCCACCATCGCGCCGACCACCGCTCCAAGCGCCGTTCCGATGAAGCGCTGCCGGGAAACGGCGAGCGCCGCACCCAACGATGACTGCGTGATGACTAGGGTTGTAATCGGCGCCCAGTACGCTTCCGGCAGCCGGAATAAACGCGCTATCAGCACCGAAGCTACAGCCGCCACCGCCGTCCGTGCGGAATGCACTACAACCGGCGACCCCGCCCGCTTGACTCTATCCCATCCGGACCTGTCAGTTATGGACACGACACCCCCCAGCGTCTCATCCTTGCAGCATACGCGATCTGCCGGAGCGAGGAGTCCCGCAGCCTCCGCAGGGGGGAGTTTTACTCCGGCGTTATGGGGATTTTACGACCGGCGGTGACACGTGGGCTCCTCTTGGGTCAAGGAGAAGCCCTCGGCATCCTCGCAAGCAAGTAAGCGGAGCCGCTCCAGGTCCCAAACCTAACCGACCAGCCGGCAGCGCGCCCGCCGACGGCCAAACCGCGAGTTACCCAAAGGCGCGCCCTCAGCGGAGACTCTGAGACGCGCACCCGAAAAGGCCCGGAAAAGGGCTCTCGGGCACCATGACGGGCGATCCGGGCAAGCCTCGAGAGAACCGGTTTCGCCCAATATTGGCCGCGGCTTTGCGTGGGCGCCTTGAAGACCTATTAGAGTCCGCCCGGGCGGTTCGCCCACTGGCTGGCGCGGTTACGGTTTGTCGAGGGGTTCCGCATTATGGGCTTACTCATCCTCGCAATCGTTCCTTTGGTTCTGCTGATGAGGAAGGCGCCGTCGGCCGGGAGTTCGCGGGCCGTGCATTCGATTCGCGTGACACCCGCGCCGCCGGCAACTTCGGAGACATCAGAGGCGCTTGAGCATCTTGGATTCGACGAACTGCAATATGTCATAGCGCTTGACTTCCCGGTCAGGGAAAAAGCTGTTGATCGCGTCCTGTTCGTCGTGGAATACCTCGAAGACGGCTTCCAATTTTGCTTCCGCCAGCAGCTCGATATGTGACGGGTTCACATTGTAGATTGCCAGGTTTCCACCCGCCTTGCGCAGCTTCGCCAGTGCAAAGAGCAGGGTGCCAAGGCCAGCAGTATCCAGTTCGACCAGATCGATGAGGTTCAATGCCACACGAATCCTTCCAGCCTTTACGAGCCAGTCCAGTTCGCTTCGAAAGTCCAGATCCTCCTGCCCGAGTGTGAGGCGTCCTTTCAGATCCAGAATGTCGATTCCTTCATGCTCTCTATGGATGATTTCAAGCGACATGATTGTGCAACTCGCCGATGGCGAGATACCTCTATCTTTATCTGAGACGCGAACACCTTCTCCATGCGGCGGCGCCACTGAATTGGCCGCCGCGATATTCGTGTCCAGGATCTCTATCTGGGCCTCCAGGGTTGCAATCGATTATACGCCCGACCGCCTCCGCCGGAACTGTTTTATAGCCCTTCCCTTCCGCGCGATTCCGGCGGAGGCCTCGGGCCGGCAAAACCGCGCAAATACTTCATTGCAAGCTACATATCACGCCTCGTCCGCCTCCTTCTTCGCGGCGAGTTTGGGTTCCGGCTGGCGCGCCTTGCGGGGGCGAAGACGGCTCCGGGAGGGAAAATGCAACTCGGAGGAGCAAAGGACGGCGATTCGGTTTAAAATGAACGGGGCCTGGAAGTCCAGACTGAGAATTCCCGCTGATGCCTTCTCCCTCACCAGGCGATGTCGCGGCCGACCCCGGCCGCTCGCACAGCATCAAGCTGAAACTGCGTGACGTGGATCAACTCTTCAACTCGATGGACCCTTCCCCTTTCATTGAGAAGGATCTCGACGACAAAGCGGAAGAGTTCATCGTGGGCTGGGCACAAGAATTCCCGGGTGAGGCGCCGGTGAGGCTGCGAGTGCACCTGGACCAGTGGCCAGCAGAGGACCCCAAGGAACTGATCCGGCAGGCTGTCCACAACCACTTCGCCCACCGAGCCGAGCTTACTCAGTTAGAGTTCAGGAGACTGATGAAGCAGGGCCGGACGAGCTTGGTGATCGGCCTATCGTGCCTGGCCACGTGTCTGATTATTAGCAAGACGTTGCTGCCTGGTGAAGCAGGCACCTGGGCCAGCATCGTGCGGGAGAGCCTGATGATTGCAGGCTGGGTCGCGATGTGGCGCCCGATGCAGATTTACCTATACGACTGGTGGCCCTTGCGCCAACGGAGCCGGATCTACGAGAAACTGAGCAACATGCCGGTGGAAGTCGTTTCGAAGGGCAAGAACTGAGCGTTGGGCGCCGCCTTGGCGTGCTTCCTTTCGCGCTGTTCGGTCCTTTCGTCGTACAATCAGATCGCGAGACAGACGCTACTATTGAGTCCCGCATAATATACAGTCACTGAGGCCACAAAGAAGTCTGCTGCCAGAAGGCGGTGATCAGACCAGTTTAGGTTGCGGTGCCGCGGTTCGCGTTTCATCGCGACCGCCGCGTGTGGATGGCCGGCTTTCGCGCAATACCGGCCCAATCCGCGGGGTGGGCATAAGGCTCGGGCGTTGATCGTTGTGGAACTATCTGGAGGCAGGATCGCGGGGAGTCAATTCATTCCTGGACGTCGAGGCCCTGTTTCCGAGGTTCGATCTGCCATTGATTCTTCTCCCGTGATTTACACGATTACGCGGCGCACAAGATATTTTCCCGGCTGCGATGAGTTTACCCTGAATTCGAAGTTTAACGTGTGAGAGGAGACGAAACCATGAAGATGAATACTTACGTGAACTTTGCGGGCACCTGCGCGGAGGCTTTTCGCTACTACGAGAAGCATCTCGGAGCAACGGTTGGTATGATGATGACGCACGGGCAGGCGCCCGACCAAAGCCGCGTCAATCCGGAGTGGAAGGACGCAGTCCTGCACGCGCGGATCTCTATTGGCGGCACGGAACTGATGGCGGCTGACATCCCGAACGCCCAGCCGATGCGAAGCGCCTACCTGGCGCTGGCCATGGACAGCGACCTTGACGCGGAGCGAGTCTTCTCCGCACTTTCCGACGGCGGTCAGGTTTTGATGCCGATGCAGGAGACGTTCTTTGCTTCTCGCTTTGGCCAGGTGCGGGATCGGTTCGGCATCAACTGGATGATCCTCCACGAGCGCCCCATGCAGCCCGCAGCATAGAAGGCGGACCTCGGATAGACGCCAACCCGCCGCAGCGAACCACATCACGGGAAGCGCGCCGATAGCCGCATATGCTGCCACACGGCCGAATAACGCGCGGACCGCGGATGTTGCCGACCACGGGATTCGGCCCGGCTGTCGGCTTCCGTGGCGCAACCGGTGAGCGTGGAGCCACCACGCCTGCTGGCGGACTCTTCCGGGAGTTCTTCGCATCAGAAAAGAGTTCGACGTTCGACAGGAACAGCCTGCTCAAGGGCTGCGCACGCCGGCTCTTTGAGCTGACGCGCCGCGCCCGTAAGGCCGGCGTGTATCCGTACCAACTACCGCTGGAAAGCAGGTCCGGGTTATGGATCGAGGCCGAAGGGCGCGCTGCCTCGCGGGGAACTGTGCATCTTCCTGCAGCACGCCGCCGCTCCGTTCATCTTCTCGGCCGCCCTGTGTCCCGCGGCGGTAGGCGCTATAGGTGCGTCGTGATTCCGGAGTCCATGTAGGTCACACTCAGGGCTGTCGCCCACGACGCGAACGGCCGCGCAGTCTTTCCTGGAGTATATGCGAGGCGCCGTGCGCTCTCTATTTCTTGAGCATGGCGACAAACCCGCCGCCGGAGCGCAGATCGATCGAGAGCGAGTCGCTCGCCGTAAGCGTGACGTGCTCCACCTTGAGGGACGCCGGTTCCGCTGTATCGCGAAGGAGCGTGGCCAGATAGGGGGTGGGACGTGTGTTGTACGTCTGTGGCGCCTTGAGGAAAGCGGAAAGATCGATGCGCACGTTGCGCGCGGTGGCCCCGTTGGTAATCGCCAGGAACCAGGTGTTCCCGCTCCGCCGGGCGAAGGCCGCGACTTGCCGGATCTCGGAGACCGGCAGAACCACGGTCTCATCCCAATAGCTGGGGATGCTCTTGAGCACGTCTACCGAAGGGTTATCCAGCATATGCTGGGGGTGCGCCACATAGACCAGCAGGGGAGACTGGAGGATGACGGCATTGGCTACCTGATGCGCCCACGTGGTATCGGCGATCAGCGCGCCAAAGTGAGTCGGCGTGTAATCGGCCATCCCGGCCAGCAAGCGGGTAAACGGCAGGACGACATCGTGCTGCGCGTACGGCGG
>Ga0187872_10003743_pt1 | contig 11945 bp, 12 predicted proteins | sample June2016WEW_16_4_FD_132973 | JGI IMG/M metagenome (GOLD analysis project Ga0187872, IMG submission 132973) | Peatland microbial communities from SPRUCE experiment site at the Marcell Experimental Forest, Minnesota, USA - June2016WEW_16_40 | ecosystem: Environmental > Terrestrial > Soil >...
AACGCCCGCGCCGCCTCAGGCTCGTTGAATTGATGATCTGCATGCTGCTTCACTCAGTTCAAAGTTGAAACAACGCACGGCTTGGCGCAAGCAGGCAGAACTTGTCCGCAGGCTCCGGGCGAACTTCAATGGCGACCAGCGCCCTACCCGGCTCAAAGCACGCGAAGCTTCCTAGCGTTTATGGAATTCCCCCTGGGCCACCACGACTTTCAGGGATTGGGCGGTGGGATGGGACGCCAGCTCGATGGCGGCGGCGGTTTGCGCCAGCGGAAACTGGTGGGTGATGAGTTGGCGCACGTCCAGCTTCCGCGAGAAGACCAGCCGGGCCACTTCTTCTTGCAGCCGGAAATCCGCCGAATAGCTCCCGATCAGGTCTTTCTCATCCACACAGACCGTCGCGAGATCGACTGCCGTTAGATCGCCGCGCCGCGTATGGGAGAAGAGCAGCACTTGGCCGGCGCCGCGAACCAAGGCCTGAGCCTCCCGCACCACCGCGTCGGAAGGCACCGCGATGACGGCGGCGTCCAACCCGCGGTTGCCCGTGAGTTGATGGGTGAGAATTGAGAGTTGAGGGTCCACGGCTGGAGGCGTGGTGCGTGGTGCGTGTTGCAGGTTGGGTGTTGGGTGATGTCGGAGCCTGAATTCTGACGACGGACTACGGACTTCGGACGGTGGACCGCGGCGGCGCCGAACTCGCGCGCCAGCTCCAGCCGGGTCGGCAGCAGATCGGTGGCCACTACCTGCATTCCCTGCAAGGCCAGGAGGCGGGTGAACATCAACCCGATTGGTCCCTGCCCGGCCACCAGCACCGTGTCGCCGCGCAACAGCGCGAGGGTCATGGTGCATTAGATTGTGCCCGGGTGGAAAATCGGTCGTGTACTCGCGGATTGGTGCTGTCCGGGGTACGGGCGCGTCAGGCTTTTTATCGAGATGAGTTTTGAGTTGCATTATCAGCCCGAAGGCGGTTTAATGCGGGCGAGATGGCCAGAAGGAAATTGAGCAATGCAGAATTAAAGGCAACAACTCACCGGTTTGTTTCTGTTGTGGATGGGCTTGCAAGAGTAGTGCAGATGCTCGTAAAATGGGGAGGAATTGCCGCAATCGCATTCTTTGCATACAAAAGTATTGCTTGTTTGAGCGGCCAGACGACCGTGGCCCAACTGGCGCTTAATATCCTGGGAAACATTACATTCAGCAAATCGGTGGTCTATACGGTCGCTGGGGGCAGCGCTGTCTGGGCGTTGGGAGAACGCTCATTTCGCAAGAAAAACGTTGGTAGTGGTACAGTTTGAAATTCACCCTTTTGCTGGGGGCAACAACTTGGGCAAATATGATAAGGCTTTTCGATCTCTCGACTCAAGATATGCTGGCGCATGGTTTGGGAGCCACTCCACATCAATAAATTCTATGAAGATTTCCAGCATGTCGTTCCGGTATTGTCTTGCGTCCACGAGCATTCCATCTGGCAATTTGTGAGAATACATTTTGTAATAATTCGCTTTTAGTGGGTAATTCTTCTTTAACCAGGCGGGGAATGTTTTTCCAACGCTGACATCTGGACGAATCTCTTTTCCGTCTGGAGCATTGTCAGCAAGAATGTGGCCGACCTGCTCAAGCCTGCCAGCAAACCGAATGTATAATTCGCTGATAATGGAAAAATACCCCCTTTCCGTTCTGTCCCAGTTATCGTTAAAGCGCCTGACAAATTTGGGTGTTTTGATGCTGACCATCCCAAACGATCCAGTTTTACGAATCCGAGGAAGAACCTCGCTTGTAACCCACTTTCTAAAGCGCCTTGCTTCTTCCTTTCGGCTCTGAAAGACAAGATTGTAAAGTCCTGATTCGCTAATGATTTGGGGGTTTGTGCGTGACGCCACAACCGAACTGTCGGCACTACCGACAGTTCGTTTTTCATCATCATCAAGCCTTCCCAGCGCATCACGGGAGTTCTTGATGTCTAATGCCTCGCAGATGTCCAAGGCGTAAAACCATGCTTCTCCATCTATTGTGACCGTGCGGATTTTGTGGTGCTTCTCGTCCTCGAATACTTGCAGTGCCAGTTGCATAATTTGATTTCTCCCGTTTCGATTATTTAAGCAGCTTCACCATTTCTTCCAAACTCCAAACATGATCTGAAATACCAACTTCCATCGCCGGTGTCACGCGCAAAGTTTGGTGAATCCGGGCGAAGTTGTAATAGAAGTAGTGCAAAGCGATTGCTGCCCTGTGGTTAGCGACCTTCTTTGAAAAGCCGTTCGTCAACCGGGTAAATCTCCGCATCCCCGTCCGCATGGTGAGATTCTGCCGCTCAACGATGCTGGTTGAAACGTATTTCTTGTCCGGGTTCCCCTGAACGCGGATTTTGCGTTCCCCGATGCACTCAGGCGGGCTGTAGCGGACTTCGGTGGGGTGATCTTGGCCCGTCCGGCCCGGAATGCCGTAAAGCTTTATCAGTTGCGCGTAATCAATCTCAGACCCGAACGCATCTTCAACCGCCTGAACGTAGAACTTGAGGCCGTCCGTAGTCAGTTGCGTGCGGCTGGCGAGCCGGTCTTTCAAATCGTGGATAAACCAGTAAGCGTCTGACGGGGTGCGATTGCCAACATGCCAGCAGGGCACCAGCTTCGTAACCGGGTCAATCGCAACCCAGGTCCAAACGTCGCCCCATCCCGCCGCCTTCATTTCGGGCTTCGTGTTCTTTTCTTTGGAACCGCAGAAGCTCCAGATTTCATCACACTCAACGCGCTTGCACTTGAGGTTGCGCATGGCGCTGTCCTGATATTCGGCGCAGGCGTTGCCCAGGTCCACCAGAAGATTTTGAATCGTGGTGCGGTGAATCCCGGTCATGCGGACTGTAGAACGGAGCGAATTGCCCTCAACCAAACAGGCAACCACTCTGACTTTTTCTTCAGTACTCAATTTGTTCATGGTGATAATATGCTTGAGCGGTCAAGCAGTGTCAACAGGAAAAGTGAAATAAATTAAAGGGCCGCGCAGTTGTGTCCTGCGCGGCTTGATACCATTAGTTCTGTTTAATTCTTCCAGAACCTAAACCAGAACTGCCGACATTGGCGGTCTGGATGAATTGGCCAGGCTTTAACACCCGCCGGCGGTCGCTTCCGTTGCTTTGTGATTGGGTCTCGGACCCACGCACGAAAACAAATCGGCGCTCCGCATTTGTAACACGTTTTCAAGCGGTTTTAATGCGCTAAAAAACACGACTTTTCGGTTGACGCCGAGCGGGTCTTTGGTTACTTTCCTTGCGGAAATGAAGGGCGGTAACCCCGCTCGCACGTCCATCCAGCAGGTCGCACTGCTGAATCTGTGCCCGCAGGCGCTATCAACGTCTGCGGGCAAATCTTTTCTACTCGGCCTTCGGCACCGACACTTTAGGTTCAGGCGCTGGGGCCGGTTGAGGCTCCGATACCGGCTCGGCTGGCTTTGCGGTACCGTTGGAGGCCGCCGCATCTGCCTTTTGCCTTTTCCGATCTTTGGCATCAGGATACCAGCTTAACAGCCCCCATTTTCCGTTCGGCAGTTTGTGAAAAATGGAAGAGTTTTTCCCAATGGTGATCGTCACGGCCCGCTTCGCAACTCCCTCATCCGGGCTTAATGTTGAGAAGTCAAAACCGCCTGCTTCAAGCACCTCGATTATTTCTGAAGAACTGGCCGCGCCCAACCCTGAGGCTTTGCGCATTTCCAATAACTCACGCACGGCGGTCGTAGCAACCTTGCCGTAGAACGTATCGCTCTGGATTGCGCCGATGCCCGAGGCGGACGGCCCCGCTTCATCCAACTTGTAAATCGGCGGTGTCCCGCCGAATTGGCACAGTTGGTTGATGAATTTCTTGGAGTCAAGAACTGCCTGCTCCTGCTCGGCCAGCTTCCGCTTGGCCTGATCCATTATATTTGATAGATGTTCGTCCATAAAACAAATGTCGCACTGTCGCGGGTAATATGCACAAGCGCCCAAGTGGGCGCAAGTGAAATCGTATCAAGATGACAACCAGGGGTATAATCTAGGCAGGCAATCTACTTGTAAATATCTGATAATACGACACTAGCGAATGTGCGGCTGGACCAACAAAAAAACGCAATTTATTTTGCTTTTACGCCTTCCATCGGGCTTTCGCGGCCAGTTTTGCTATTTCCTTCCGCTGTTTCGCGGTTAGTGACTTTGCTCTGGCTTTTCCCCCCTTCAATCCTCCGAGCCTGCCGAGGGCGACGGCTGCGGGATTCTTCTTCGGTTTGTCGGGTTTGTTGGGTTTGTCCGGTTTGATCTGAATCACCGGCAACGGCTGTCCGGTGGACTGGGCCACGATGCTGGCCGCCAACTGGTTCAGGTCTTTTGGACTGCTTGAGCGTTTAGGCATGGCGCACTGTTGCGCCAAACCTGGGAAGATTCAAGCCCCGAGTTCAATTTGTGGGAGGCAAACTGTACCACTACCAAAACGTTGCAAGACTTGCGGAAAGGCTTAAAAAATACGAGACTGAAATTGACAAAAACAGATCATCAAGTAAACTTCCAGAAAGTGGAAATACACGTAAAGAGGACATATGAGTGAAAACCAAATGGTTTTACGAGCGTGTTTTGCACTCGCTGCATTATGGGCTTTTTGGCACTATGGATGGTGCCGCTTTGTGCTCGACGCCTATCGTCAGAGGCTTTTTGCGATCCGGGATGATCTTTTTGACCTCGCGGCAAACAGGGGTCAAGGCTTCGGATTCGATCATCCCGCATACGCCGATCTGCGCAATTCATTGAACAGCAGCATTCGGTTTGCTCACCGGGTTTCCTTTTATCATGCCTGGATCGGCATTCTTTTGGGCGCAACCACAGGCATCGCAAAGCAAGTGAGGGCTTACAAAAGCCGGGCCGCTCTGCGGATTGAGGGCCTCGCTGACCCTAAATTGAAAGAAGAATTGAGCGAATTTGTTAAGAGGGAGCGGTCGGCTTTGGGGTCTTACCTGGCACTCCGTTCTCCGCTTTTTCTTGCAATTTTAGGCATTGCCGGTCTTGTCGCATTTTTGACAATACTGATTAAAAGGGGCATTTTCGGGTCTGTCGTCGTCTTTCTAAGGGCCGTAAAAGAGCAAATCCGGGTGAGAGAACTGGAGCCCTCTGCCCGTGCCGTACAGTTTCAGACGGATACGCTAAATTCGGACGATTCTGACCTTTGCCCGGCTTAACGATGGGGAAGTGGCCAGCAGCGCCACGCCAACCCCCATGCTTAATCTTTCGGCTCTTCCCAATCGGCGGGATTGTCGAACAGCCCTGGTGTTTCTGGGTAATGTTCACCAGCCCTTTCAAGAATGCCCAGCACTGTGCGCCGGTTTAGGCCGGTGAGGCGTTCACAAGCCCGGATGCCCATTATACACGGGCTTTTTTCACAAGGAGGCTTCCGGATTGTCTCCGGCCCGCCCGCGCGCGCGCTATCGCCTCTTCTTTCACTTGATCAATCTCCGGTCATCGACATAATACCCGCGCTGACTGCGCCGGTGGCGCGGTCGGCTGAATCATTGTGTCTATTTCGTTAAAACCGCAGATGCTGACTTCATCCCGTATGAAAACGTTAACGGTCTCCCTCCTCGTCCTGGCTTGCGTGACGGCAGGCGTCCTCGGCGCGTCTCCTGAACGCCGGGTGCTGGTCTATACCAAGAACCAAATCGGCAAGGGCCTCTATGTTCACGACAACATCCCCGCCAGCGTCACTGCCATCAAGAAGCTCGGCGCGGAGAATAGCTTTGCGGTGGACGTCTCGGACGACCCCGCGATGTTCACCTTTCAGAATCTCAAGCGTTACAAGGCCCTGATCTTCGACAACACCAATAACGAAATCTTTGACAACGAGGAACAGAAGGCCGCGTTCCAGCGCTATATCCGCGCCGGCGGCGGGTTTGTTGGCATCCATTCCACGAGCGGTTCCATGCGCCAATGGCCCTGGTTCTGGGAAATGCTCGGCGGCAAATTCCTCCGCCACCCGAAACTGCAAACCTTTACCGTCAAGGTCAAAGACCCCAAAGACCCCTCCACCGCTCACCTGGCCGCCACCTTCGAGTGGACGGACGAATTCTACTTCCTCGACCACATGCCCGACGGCCTGCACGTCCTGCTCGCCGGCGACCTGACCACTCTCGACGATCCCGCCAAGGACAAGTCTCCCGGCAAGAAATTCGGCGATGAATCCCCACTGGCCTGGCGTCACCAATTCGATGGCGGGCGCGAGTGGTACACCGCCCTCGGCCACCAGGCCGAGCACTACTCCGATCCCAAGTTCACGAAGCACATCCTCGGCGGCATCCTCTGGGCTATGGGCGAGACCAAGTAAGCTCCGGCTATAGTGATTTGTAAGCGAGCAACCTGCTCACTTCTCTTCCACCGTCACCTGCATTTTGGTCTTCGACACGATCTTGTCCCCGAGTTTGACAACAACCGTGCAAATGGCAAAGTCTCTCTTGCCAGCCTCTGGCCAGGAAACATCTACGCTCACGTTCTCCTTCTTTGTGTAATCGTGGTCAGACGGCTGCAATCCACAATGCAGGCTGGCTGGAACACCCGGGGAAGACATTATCTTGGGCTGCTCGATCAACTGCTCGGTGACCGTGCCGTTCCGCTCTGCCAAGCGCAATACACGGACGACCACCTCGTATGTGCCCTTGTCCATTTGTCGTGTCATGGTCGCCTCAGTAGAGTAGGTGGCGGCGACTGCGGTGCTGGCAACCGCACAGGCGGTCACAACGAGAATTGCGATGAGTTTTGTCATAGTCTCATGTGGAACACTGGGAGAGGCATAAAGTTGCGGCCCAACGCGCAATACCCTTGCGCCCGAAAATCCTCAACCCCCGCAAGAGTACTTGTCTGGCAAGGAGGGCCTAAATAAACTGTGTCCGCTGACCGTCCAAATATTATGAACAAACATCTGCAAGTATCCCGGCGACAATTCCTCAAGACCTCCCTGGCCGGCGCCGCCGGCGCAGCGGTCCTGCCCACCATCGTCCCCGCCTCCGTCTTGGGCAAAGACGCGCCCGGCAACAAGATCCAAATTGGCCAGATCGGCTGCGGCCGCATCGGCCACACGATGGATATGCCGGGCTTCCTCAAGCAGGACCGCGCCCGCATCGTCGCCGTCTGCGACCTGGACTCCAAGCGCCTCCAGCACGCGAAGACCTTTGTTGAAGGCGCGTATGCGAAGAAAGCGAACAGCGACAAGGCCGTGGCCGTGAAGACCTACGGCGACTACCGCGAACTACTCAAAGACCCGCAGGTTGACGCCATCGCCGTCAGCACCCCCGACCACTGGCACGCCGAACCGGTCATCGCCGGCGCGCTCGCGGGCAAAGACATTTACGTTCAGAAACCGTTCGCCATGACCCTCGTTGAGGGCCGCGCCGTCAGCGACATCGTCCGTGCCCGGAAGTGCGCCTTCCAGATCGGCAGCCAGCAACGGTCCGAATCCCAGTTCCGCCTCGCCGTCGAGCTGGTCCGCAATGGGCGCATCGGCCAGTTGCGCACCGTCAAGGTCGGCCTGCCGGTGGACTCCTCGGGCGGCAACGAACAGGAGATGCCCGTCCCGCCCAACCTTAACTATGAGATGTGGCTGGGCGCCACGCCGAAGGTCCCCTACACCGACGACCGCGTCCACCCGCAGAATAGCATCAACGACCGCCCTGGCTGGTTGCGCATCGATTCTTACTGCCTCGGCATGATCACTGGCTGGGGGGCGCATCATGTGGACATCGCCCACTGGGGCATGAACACCGAATACACCGGCCCGATCGAGATCGAAGGCAAGGCGGAGTTCCCCAAGCAGGGATTGTGGAACGTCCACGGCCCCTACCACATTGAGGCCAAATACGCCAACGGCATCACCATGATCATTGACAACAAGTTCAACAACGGCATCCGCTTCGAGGGCGCCGACGGCTGGATTTTCGTCACCCGTCGCTCCGGCAAGGTCACCGCCAGCGACCCCGTCAGCGCCTTCGGCAAAGCCCTCGATGCGAGCGATCCCAAGATTCTGAACTCGAAGATTGGTCCCAATGAATACCACTCTCATCCGAGCAACGAGCACCACGGCGATTGGCTTGCCAGCATCCAAACCCGCCAGCCGGCGGCCACCAACCCGGAGCAGGCCCATCGTTCCACCAGCGCCTGCATCCTCGGCTGGATTTCCATGAAGCTGGGCCGCAACCTCCGCTGGGACCCCGTCAAGGAAGCCTTTGCCGGCGACGACCAGGCCAACGCCATGCTCTCCCGCCCCCAACGCGCCCCCTACGGCATCGACCGCCTGCTCAAGAAAGCATGACCCCCGCCGAAACCCCGAAGGCCGCAGCGCTGTATTTCGCATTCTGCATTCTGCATTCTGCATTCTGCATTCTCTCCGCCACCGCTGCCACCAACGAAGTCCGTCTCATCACCCTGGACCCCGGGCACTTTCACGCGGGCCTGGTCCAGAAGTTCATGTACCCGCAGGTCAGCCCGGTCGTGCATGTCTATGCGCCCGCGGGGGCGGACTTGCAGGAGCACCTCAAACGCATTGAGGGCTTCAACACCCGCCCTGACCAGCCCACTCACTGGGAGGAAAAGGTCTATACCGGCCCCGACTTCCTCGAACGGATGCTGCCGGAGAAAGCCGGCAACGTCGTCGTGTTGGCCGGCAACAACGCCCGCAAAACTGAATACATCAACCGCGCCGTCTCCGCCGGCTTCAACGTCCTCGCCGACAAGCCGATGGCCATTACCCCCGCCGACTTCGACCTGCTCCGCCAGGCCTTCACCCGCGCCGCTGCGAACAAAGTCCTGCTCTACGACATCATGACCGAGCGCTACGAGATCGCCAGCATCCTCCAGCGCGAACTGGCCCGCCTGCCCGAGCTTCTCGGCGCGCTCGAAAAGGGCACCCCCGAGCAGCCCGCCGTCGTCATGGAAAGCGTCCACCACTTCTTCAAGGAAGTGGCTGGCAAGCCCCTCCTCCGGCCCGCGTGGTTCTACGATGTCCGCCAGCAGGGCGAATCCATCCCCGACGTCGGCACCCACTTGATTGATGCTGTCCAGTGGGTTTGTTTCCCGGACCAGACCCTCGACTGGCGCAAAGACATCAAAGTGCGCGAGGCCCGCCGCTGGCCCACCACGCTCACTCCCGAGCAGTTCAAGCGCTCCACCGGCCTCGGCCATTACCCGGAGTTCTTCAAGAAAGACATCGGCCCGGACGGCGCCCTCGAAGTCTTTGCCAACGGCGAAGTTGCTTACACGCTGCGCGGCGTCCATGTCAAGGTCAGCGCCCTGTGGAGATTCGAGGCCCCACCGGGTGCGGGCGACACCCACTACGCGCTGGTCCGCGGCACCCGCTGCCAACTTCTCATCAAGCAAGGCGCCGAGCAGAACTACCAACCCGCTCTCTACGTGGAAAACACGTCCGGCGTGGCCGCCCCGCAGTTCGCGCAAACCCTCCGTGCCGCCGTCGCGAAGCTCCACACCACCTGGCCTGGCCTGGACCTGAAACCAGCCGGCGCCGCCTGGGAAATCATCATCCCCGACAAATACCGCGTCGGCCACGAGCAGCACTTCGCGCAAGTCACCGAGAAATTCCTGCGTTTCCTGGTGGAGGGGAACATGCCCGGCTGGGAAGTGCCCAACATGATTGCCAAGTATTACACGACGACGGAAGCCTACCGCCTGAGCCACCGCCCGCATTAACCCGACTTGGCGGATTCGGCCCTTGGTTCAACTATTTTGGGGGCGCAAGTCATTGACTTTCAAGCGCGGGGATTCTCCCCAATGGTCAAAGCTGGCGGTAGGGAAGACCTGCCCTGTTCCCCAGCGCGCGCCGATGTGCATAATCGGCAGTCGTTATGTTCCTACGCTACACGACGCGAAAGAAAAACGGTCAGCAGCCTCGCGATTACAGCCTGGTGGAAAACCGGCGGGGGGCCAGCGGCCGGGTGGTGCAACGCCACGCTCTGTCCCTGGGCGAGATCAACGACCGTCAGCCAGCGGCCGGGCGCAAGACCCTCGAGATTCTTGAGGAGGGCCAAGCCCGCCCGCGGACGGTGGCGCTGTTCCCGGAGGATCGGATCGGTCCGGTGGACGACGCCGAGATTGTGCGGATTCGCCTGAGCCAACGGTCGCTGCATCGGCCGCGGCAGTGGGGCGCCTGCTGGCGGGCGGGGCCGTTGCGGGGGCAACTGGGCTTAGACCGTTTCTGGGCGGAGCGCCTGCCGCCCAGCCGCAAGGGCACGCGCGGGGATTGGGTGCTGCGCCTTGGGGTGACGGATCGGTTGCTGAATCCGGGCAGCGAAGGGCGGTGGTATCGGCACTGGTTTGAGCACAGCGCGATGGCCGGCCTGCTGGGCGTGGACTTGGAGCTGGCCGAGATTCACCAGCGCTACGAAGGCCACGAGCGCTTGCTGAAGCACAAAAAGGATTGGTTCACGCACCTGACCCAGCGCTGGAAAGACTGGTTCAACGCCCGCTTCGAGGTGCTGTGGTATGATTTGACCAGCACGTACTTTGAAAGTGATCCGCCCTTTGCCCAAGGGGACCAGCGCCGTTAGGGTTAGGCAACGGGCGAGGGCGCGGCTTGCTGCTGCACAGCCGCCTGGCCCTGCAAGTCGAGGGGTGGGATTTGGCAGAACGCCCTCGGGCAGTCGCCCTGGGCTTGTTGGGCCAGCAGTGCTGGAGCCGGTCCGAGAGGTCAATGCGCCGCCGGGGACCGAGCCACTGCACTGGCGGTTGCTGACATCGCTGCCCTGCGATACCTGGAGGCAAGTCCGGCGAGTTATAGGCATTTACACCCTGCGTTGGTGCGTGGAGGAGTATCACAAAGCCCTCAAGAGCGGGGCCGGGGCCGAGGACAGCCAAATGGAGCGGGCCTATCGGATCGAGTCGCTGGTGGGGGTGCTGGGCGTGGTGGCGGTGCGACTGTTCAACACCCAGTGGCTGGCTCGGGCTCGTCCAGACGAGCCGGTGGACGCCAAAGTCTTTGGCTCCGAGTTGCTGGCGCTTTTGGCGGTGCAGTTTGGCCAGCCCAAGGGCGGCTGGACCCATCGCACCGCGTTGGTGTCGGTGGCGCGGGTGGGTGGGTTTCTGGCGCGGCGTGGCGATGGAATGCCTGGCTGGCAGACCCACTGGCGCGGCTGGAACCGATTGATGTGGATGTGTCATGGATTAGAAACCCTCAAACCCAAAGGAAAAAGATGTGGGTAATGCCAAGATCCAAAAACCGATGTTCAACTGCTCCTGCAGCGCCTGAAGCTGGAGTTACCGGCCCAACCGCCGCCCAAAATCACCGGTTCAAAACCGACTGGCGAAGCGGGTTCTGTAGTGAAGAGCTGGAAGCCGCAGTTGAAGTCTGAGGAGATGCTTGCTTTGGAGTCTCGACCTTTGAAATGTTCGGGAGAAGGCGACTTGGGGTATCATACCATTTCACTGTCACAATCGGTATGTTCCCCTCCCCCCGGCCTGCGACCACCCTCTCCCCTTCCCAAGGGGAGAGGGGCTGGGGAGAGGGGTCCGTCTTTGCCTGGGGGTTCAGGGGCGGGGGCTGCCGCTCCACTGCTCCCGCCCTGCTGCCAAGGCGCCAGTGGACCGGGAGAGACTCGGGACGTAGCCGGCATTAGCGATGTTTATTTCAGGGCGTTGAAAAGCCGCCTTTCGGAAGGGGAAACGGCGCGGTGGTAATCCCTCAGTGACGGCGGGAGGAGCGCGGACATTCCTGTCCGCTGCAGCTTCCGACGGCCAACGGAGCGCAGATTTGCCGCGAATCTCCCGCGGCGCACGTTGCTGCGGACAGGAATGGGCGAGTCTTCGAGTGAAAGACCAAGCCTGCAAAGCGGGCGATAGGCGAGAAGCCGAATCGCCGGGCAGCCGGGCAAACCCCGGTCGTCGCGCCGATGGTTGGAGACGGAATGGACGGAAGCCCCCCTGCCGTAATCAGGGAGACCCG